>WNGF01004167.1_pt1 | contig 20424 bp, 17 predicted proteins | sample 5400641 | NCBI WGS metagenome assembly WNGF01 (sample SAMN13153371, study PRJNA577476) | soil metagenome | isolation source: 80 cm soil or saprolite under grassland replicate 2 | place: USA:California | collected 2016-06-15
ATGTGCGGCCAGATGCCGCCGAATGCCCGCGCATGCCGCGCTCCGTGGATCAGGCGTGGACCAGGATTGTCATGATCCACCGGCCCCGAGCGCGCGGTCGATCCCGTCAAACGAGACCAGGTCGCGGCTATCGATGCACTTAGCGTAGATCCGGACCCCGCCGCACCGGAGGCTCGCCGCAGCACCAGGATATTGCACCTGCAGGAGCCCGGACGGCTCCTGCACCGCCGTCATCTTCCCGGAAGTAGCCGGACCGGTCAGTCGCGGGATGCGACTGCGGCTTCGACGTTATCGAGGAGAGCCTCAAGTATCAGGTCATGAAGCGGCTCGATCCGCTCACACCAGATCGCCTCGTACTTCCCGACCGCGCAGCCCTCGAGCGTGTGGCGAAGAACCGTCGCGCCTTCTGCAAGCTCCAGCTCGAACCAGTGCTCGCCCTGCAACTCATCCGGCCTGACCACCCGGAACGCACGCGCGGCACCTGGGCGATCGAACTCTTCCCAGAGCATCAGTCCGGCGTCGTACAAACGGTGTCCCTGCAGCCGAGGAGCAGGAGCGATCTCCGTCGGCCAGACACGGTCGAAGTCCGCGATGAGTGCAGCGATCCGCTCTGGCGGCGCCGCGACAATCCGTTCGTGGCGCTTCCTAATCTTCATCCGCCCCTCACCTCACCGCCCGCGCACTGCCACCAACAGCGGTGAGAGTTCTGGTCGCGGGAGCGGCCGGGGTGATCGGCAGGCCGCTGGTCAGGCTGTTGTCTGCCGCTGGCCATCAGGTGGTCGCGCTGACCCGGTCGGAGACGAAACTGGAGCAGCTGCGCCGAGCCGGAGCCGAGCCGGTAAGCTGCGACGCCCTGGACCCGGCGGCGCTGGCGGGCGCGGTCGCGGCCGCGTGCCCGGAGGTCGTGGTCAACCAGCTCACGGCCATGCCGCCGCGGATCAGCCCGCGGCGACTCAAGCAGGAGCTGGCGGCCACCAACCGGCTGCGCCCAGGGCTGCCATAACCTGATGGCGGCCGCAGCAGCGGCCGGGGTGGCGCATGTCGTCGCGCAGAGCGTCGCGTTCGCCTACGCCCCGGACGGCGGCGTCAGCAGCCCGGCAAGGTGCCGCAGCCAGCCACGGCGCCAGTGGCGGCCGCGCCCGGCGAGACGGCTACCGTCTCGGTCCCGCCCGGGTCCACGCGCTGAACCAGCTTGAGGCTGCCGGGCTAGCAGGTCTGAGGCGATCCGTCGTGAAATCATCGACAGCACCGCACGGCTACAGCGGCGCAAAGCACCCGCCCAAGAGGTCGCGGCGCTCGAAGCTGACGAGGCCGATCGCCAGGAAATGCTGGAAGTGGCGGCGAGGGCGAGCTGGCCGCGTGCCACACACGTGCCACACGCGACGGCGATCGAGGGTCAGTCACGGACACTCACGGCTAGTACTCCAGCAGTAGATCGTGATCTTCCGGCGTGTCGGTGCTGGATGTGAGACGGCCACCGTTTGATCATCCCGGTTTGTGACGAAACGCGATGATCTTGCGGTGGCCGCTGGCCACAGCGTAGACCCTGGCCGCTGGGCCTGCTGGCCGGCCTGCCGCGGGCGAACTGCTGGAGCATCGCCGAGCACGCCGGGGATGCGACTCCCAGCGGGATGCAGCACCTGCTGTCGCGGGCTGCGTGGGACGCCGACGGGGTGCGCGATGACCTGCGCCGTTATGTCGTGGAGCATCTGGGTGACCCGGACGGGATGCTGGTGGTGGACGAGACCGGGGATGTGAAGAAGGGCACGGCCACGGCGGGCGTGCAGCGGCAGTACACCGGGACCGCGGGCCGGGTGGAGAACGCCCAGGTCGCGGTCTACCTCACCTACGCCGGGCCGGCCGGCCACGCGCTGATTGACCGGGAGCTGTATCTGCCGGACTCATGGATCAGCGACCCGGAGCGGTGCGCCGCAGCGGGCATCCCAGACGGTACGGAGTTCGCGACCAAGCCCGAACTGGCGCTGCGGATGATCACCCGGGCACTAGATGCCGGGACCCCGGCCGGCTGGGTGGCCGGCGACGAGGTGTACGGCGCCGACCCCCGATTACGAGCCGGGATCGAGGAACGCGGGGTGAGCTATGTGCTGGCCGTGGCCAAAAGCCATCCCGTCGCCACCACGGCCGGTGCGCTGCGCGTGGACGCGCTCGCCGCGAAGCTGCCGCCCCGGGCCTGGCAGCGGCTGTCCGCCGGGCCCGGCGCCAAGGGCCACCGCTGGTATGACTGGGCCTGGGTCAGCGTCGATCCGGGCCTGCCTGGGCACCGGTGGCTGCTGATCCGCCGCCACCGGCGCACCCGCGAACTGGCTTACTACCGCTGCTACTCACCCCGCCATGTCCCCCTCACCGCCCTGGTCCAGGTCGCCGGGCAACGCTGGGCCGTCGAGGAAGATTTCCAGGCCGGCAAGGGCCTGGCCGGCCTGGACGAGCACCAGGTCCGCCGCTGGACCTCCTGGTACCGGTGGGTCACTCTGGCCATGCTCGCCTGCGCCTTGCTCAGCGTGGCCGCACTGACCGAGCGCACCCAGCGACCCGCGCCAGCCGGGATGATCCCGCTGACCCGCAACGAGATCGCCCACCTGACCGCCACCGTGATCATCCAGCCCGCCGCCGATATCCCGTATCGGCTGCGCTGGTCAGCATGGCGCAGGCGTCACCAGCACACAGCCCGGACCTGCCACTACCGGCGGCAAGCCGCCAAAGATCCATGACAATAACGATCTACTGCTGGAGTACTAGTCGCATGCCATTCACCAGGACCTGCGTTTGCGCTGATCGTCCGTAAGCGCGCGGTACCGATCTTCCACTGACAATAGAATCCGGCACGTCGAGCGAGAAATCCTCATTCTTCAAATTGCCAATAGGATCTTGGGTAACTTCTGGGGGCGCGCTGCACCCATGACCGTCCGACGAGTCAAATTTAGCTTTCGATCGCCAGCTATCACTCGGGTCACTTTGCTAACGACCCCGGAACTCACCTGCACGGAGATACTCATTAGTTGCGACCGAGTAATACTCTGAGTCGACGGTCAGAACAGCGTCCAGCTCGCCTGCAGTTCGAAGCAAGAGGTCGTGCACAGGGACGTGCGCTATGCCCTTCGCCATCCCCCCGCTCTCAGACCGGAATAGCCTGCCGTCCGGCCCGCCACACCGGTGACCCGCCGCAGCACCGGGTCACCGAGCCTTGTCAGAGACCGGCGACGCCGCCGTCACCTCCGCTGGGGCCACCGCCACGAGCGTCAGCGTTCCCCCGGGCCGTTCGTGCCGCCGACACGATGTCGTGACTGGTGAGGCCGGCGTGGCGCCGGCGCCGCTTCAGGTCGAACATTACGGCCCAGATGAACAGAGCGACGAGTGGAACCAAAATGACCAACATGATAAGCATCGTAATTTCCTTCCGGAGTGTTCTCAGCGTACACGACCAAGCGGGCCTGGGAGTTCGAGCATTGCCTAATTATTTGCACCATCAAGAAATTCCCGAAATCGCTCGCAGTCCATGGGTGCCGGTGACGGCCGCAGATCACAGGCCAGTGAAAACGATCTTCTAAGCAGTAGGCCGCGCGTTCAGAACGTTTGACATTTAGCTGTCAAGGCCTGATCCGGCAAGCGGACGGAGTAGCTCCGGAGGACGTGATCAAGATCACCTTTCATCCGCGCCCGAAACAGTCCTTTGAAACGACAGGACGCCATAGCCCCGGCCGGACGCTACTTCACCTGGCAGGAGGATCAGTCGAGTGGGCTCGGAAATAACGCTGTTTTCGCGCCAATCGCGAATATTGAGCTTGGCGGTCACCTGTCGGTCCCTTTTAATACTCGGGAACAGGCCCCAGGCGAGGCCTTCGTTGAGGTTGTTGACTATGTCGGCTTGGCTGGCCGCGGACAGGCCGGTTCGCGGAAGTAACCAGGGTGAGGATCTGCCGGGTGGACAGCTCGCCGTGGTGCGCGCCGTGGGCCGGGTGGCCAGCCGCCCGTCGCGGCTCGCCGACAGCAGCGCCCCAGTCAACGGGCGAAACGCCACGGCCGCTCCCGGTGTCGCCCGGCCTGACAGGACCGTCATCCTGGTCGCTTCGGCGCGGTCGGTTGCTGCCCGGAGCGGCGGCTCTTGCCCACCCCCTTTGCGTCGCCTTCGACCGCGACCACGCCACCCTCGCCGGCGGCCGCTCCCGCGAGGACTTCGTCGATCGCCGTGCCCTCCGCCGCCCGCCCAACCAGGGCGAAGCCACCCGGTGTCCCGGCCGCGTGGATGGCCACCAGGGTGCCGTCGTCGGGCGTCCTGCGGCTCGTAGCGCACGAGCAACGGGAACGGCCGACCCTCGGTTCGACCAGGTGGTCCCGGCTGGTGCTCGATAACGACGTAGCCGTAGGTGAAGCTCCGGCCGGCGGTACCCGCGTCGTTCTGCACCACTACGACCTGCCCGGCGAGGAGCAGACCGACCACCAGCGCAAAGGTTGGGAGCTGTACCTGGCACGGCTGGAAGTCCGGGCCATCGGTGCGGCGGCCCCGTCCGGACCCGAACGCGTAGCCCGATCGCCGCCCCGGCCGTACCATCCAAGCATGGCCTTTGACGATGGCCTCGCCGAGCGGCTCCGGGACCGCCTGCGCGAGGCGACCGGGGTCAACGAGAAGAAGATGTTCGGCGGGCTGGCGTTCCTCACCGACGGCAACATGACCGTCGGCGTGCACGGCGACGACCTGATCGCCCGGATCGCCCCTGACGACACGGCTGGCGCGCTCGCCGAGCCGGGCGTACGCCCGTTCGACATCACCGGCCGGCCGATGCGCGGCTGGGTGCTCGTCGCGGGGGAAGCCCTCGACGACGCCGTGCTGGACCGCTGGGTGGAGCAGGCTCGCGCGTTCGTGGCCACCCTGCCCCCGAAGTAGCCCGGCACGCCGACCGGGCGCCGCTCCTGGCGGTCACGGCCGGATGCGGCGGAGCTGGTTCTGCTTGCTGGGTGACGGGCTGCCGTGTTCGAGGTACTGCCGGAGGTCCTCAGCCAGGTGTCGGCTGGTGCGCCTGCCGCCTGGTCGCGTCCGGCGCCGTCCGCCGGTGGCTGGTGTGCCATTTCGAGTGACCCGACGTGGCCTGCCGTCACGGTCGGCGGGTGCGGGCGAGTTGTCGTTGTTTGCGCGGTGACGGGGTGCCGTGCTCGACGTAGTGGCTGAGGTCGTCGGCGAGGTGCCGGCTGGTGCGCCCGGCCTGCAGGAGCAGCAGCTGCCGGGCGATCGCGCCGAGGAGCCCGCGGGCGTCGAACTGTGCGTCGAGCGTGACCCGGCAGCGGCGCTCGCCGAGTGGGGTGACGGTCCAGGTGTTGCGGGCGGTGGCCACGAAGCCGCGCATGCCTGTCGCCTGGTAGGTCAAGCTGCGGTTGGCGTCGTGGTAGGCGATGAGGTTCTCGGTGAGCTGCGGTATGAGCCGGATCCCGGTGGTGCATACCCGGCCGGCGACCGGGGCGTCGACCAGCGCCGGCGCCGTGGTGCGGGCGATGCCCGCCGGGGCTCGGGATACCGGTGGTGCGGCGACGGCGGTGGAGGCGGGGATGGCGGTGGCCCAGTCACCGATGCGGCCGAACCCCGGGCCGATGACCTGCCACACCGCGTGGGCCAGGGCGGCCACGATGATCTGTTTGGACAGCTTTGGCATACCCCTCAGTTTCCGGGCGGGGTGGCGGCAAGGCGATTCCCGATCAGGGAATCGCCGCTGAGCGTCCCGGCTGCGATACTGCCGATCATGGGCGGTGAGGCGGGCAGCCCGTTCGGGGCGCGGCTGCGGCACTGGCGGCGTCAGCGCGGCCTCAGCCAGCTCGCGCTGGCCGGGTTGGCCGGCTCGACCGGCCGGCACATCTCGTTCCTGGAGACCGGCCGGTCACGGCCGAGCCGGCCGATGACGCTGCGGCTGGCCAGCGCGCTCGACGTCGGGCTCCGCGAGGCCAACGCGCTGCTGCACGCCGCCGGGCTGCCCGCCATCTACCCGCAGGCCTGCATCGACGGCGCGGACCTGGGCCCGTACCGGGCGACGATCGAGAGGATGCTGACCGCGCACGAGCCGTATCCGGGCATGGTCCTGGACGGGCATTGGAACGTGATTCTGGCGAACCGGGCCTGCACAGCGCTGTTCGGCTTTGACCTGGTTGGCGTCAACTTCGTCCGCGACGCCCTCGCCCACCCGGGCACCGCCGGGATGATCGCGAACTGGGCCGAGGTTGCCTGGGCCGGGCTGGACCGGCTACGTGGCCACCTCGACCGCAGCCCGCTTGACGAGGAGATGCAGAAGCTGGTCGCGGAGGCAGAGGATGCCCTGCGCGGCGTACCCCGCCCGAGCGCTGAGCGCGGGGTGATGGTCTGCCCGACCTTCCACATCGGCGGCGAACTCGTGCGGACCATCGCCATGGTCGCCCCGGTTCGATCAGGCCGCCGAGATCACCCTCGACGAGCTCCGCGTGGAGCTGATGTATCCGTTCGACGACGCCGCGGACCGGTTCTTCCGCCGCCACGCGCCGGACGAGCCGGGCGGATGAATGGCCGAGCATCCGGTCGACCGCGCCCTCACCACTGGCCAGACTGGTCGGCATGGCCGTAGGCGACTACGCCGTGCTCGACGCCGTACCCGGCGGCGTGTTCCACCTCGACATCAACGGCGTACCGGTGCGGGGCCGCTACGTCGAACTCGACCCGCCGCACCGGCTCCTGATCTCCTGGGGACACGCCGGATCCGACCGGCTCCCACCGGGTAGCAAAGCCGGGTCAGGAAATCTCTGCTGGGATGTCCATAACCGGGTGACGGCTCCGACCAGAGGGCGAGCGCCTGCCCTGGGCGCCGGGTACGGAAGGACCACGCGATGAAGTACATGATCATGATGTTTGGAGGTCTGGGTGCCACGATGCAGACCCGGACACCGGAATGGATCACGGGCATGCAGGAGCTCATGATGAAGCTCGACACCGAGCTGAAGGAGGCCGGCGAGGTGGTCGCCGGACACGGGCTCGTGGATCCGAGCCAGGCCAAGACGGTCCGCTTCACAGGCGGTGCCCCGTTGCCGACCGACGGGCCGTTCGCCGAGGTCAAGGAGTCCCTCGCTGGCTACTGGATCGTCGAGGCGAGCGAGGAACGGGCGATCGAAATCGCGTCCCAAGTCGTCGCGTACACCGAGTACCCCATGGAGGTCCGGCGGATCATGCACGGCGACGAGGCCCCGCAGCTGTGACCAGTCTGCCTAGCCCGGCGTGGCCGCCGGTGCCGTGAACACCGGCCACCGGATCGGGGACCTGCTGCGCGAGCTTGCGCCGCAGGTCCTCGGCACGCTGGTCCGCCGGCACGGGCAGTTCGACGCGTGCGAGGACGCCGTGCAGGAGGCACTGCTCGCGGCGGCGCAGCAATGGCCGACCGAGGGGGTACCGGACCGGCCACGGTCCTGGCTGCTGACCGTGGCCGGCCGTTGCCTGGTCGACCGGTGGCGTGCCGACAGCGCGCGGCGCCGCCGCGAAACCGTGGCGGCGCTCGACCCCGCCGACCACGCACCGGCCGCCGACCCCACCGGCGCCGATCTCCACGACGCCGACCGGGACGACACCCTCGTGCTGCTCTTCCTGTGCTGCCATCCCGCACTGTCGCCGCCGTCTCAGCTCGCGCTCACGTTGCGTGCGGTCGGCGGCCTGACCACCGCGCAGATCGCCGCCGCGTTCCTTGTTCCCGAGGCCACGATCGCCAAGCGCATAGGCCGGGCCAAGCAGCGCATCCGCAGCGCCGGGGCGCGGTTCGAGCTGCCGGCCGAGCCGGAGCGCACCGAGCGGATCGGCGTGGTCCTGCACGTGCTCTATCTCGTCTTCAACGAGGGGTACACCACCAGTTCGGGGCCGACGTTGCAGCGCACAGACCTGACCGCCGAGGCAGTCCGGCTCACCCGGCTGCTGGACCGTTTGCTGCCCGGCGAGGGCGAGATCGCCGGGCTGCTCGCGCTGATGTTGCTCACCGACGCGCGCCGGGCGGCCCGCACCGACGCCGACGGGCGGATCGTGCCGCTCGCCGAGCAACGCCGAGAAATGTGGGACGCCGCCGCGATCGCCGAAGGCCAGGCGATACTCACCCGGACCCTCGGCACCGTCCCCGTCGGTCCCTACCAGGTGCAGGCGGCGATCGCCGCGCTGCACGACGAGGCCCCAACCGCAGAGGAGACCGACTGGCCGCAGATCCTCGCGCTGTACGACGTCTTCGCCAAGGTGGCGCCCGGACCGGTGGTCACGCTCAGCCGCGCCGTCGCCCTCGCCATGGTCCACGGACCCATAGCCGGGCTTGCCCTGCTCGGCACCCTCGACACCGACGACCGGATGGCACACACCCACCGCCTCGAAGCCGTACGGGCACACCTACTCGAACGCGCCGGCGACACCGCCGCCGCCCGCGAGTCCTACCTCCGAGCGGCCAAGATGACCGCTAGCCTGCCCGAACAGCGCTACCTCGCACTACGCGCAGCCCGACTGCACCACCCCGCACCGCCCGCCGACCCGGTCGGGTGACCCCTTACCGCGCACCATCGACACGCCAACGCCACCGCTATCCCGCTCGTGTTCACAGCCCGCGCTGATCGAGGAGCTTGATCAGGTTGCGCTTGCGCTTCTGATCGGCCCGCAGTGCCGCCAGGTAGGCGGCGAACTGCGGAGCTGTGCCCAGTCGCTGGTGACAGTCCCTGATTTTGACCAGCAGGTCGGCGACCTGCTGGTAGACCGAGCCGCCGGTCTGGGACCTGAGCGGTTCGATCGCACGCTGATAGACGGGCAGGGCGTCGGCCGACCGGTCACGGCCGATGAGATCGGCGAGAGTGAGCCATTGGAGTTCGCTGGCGATGCCGACCGCCGCTTCCCAGGCCGCAGCGATGTCACCATCGTCGGTCAGCGCGCTGATCCAGACCGGGCCCTCGGTCCAGCCGAAACCGGCGCGGCTGTGGGTGCGGGAAGCCGCAGCATCGCTTTTCAGCTGCCGCAAGGCTCGCTCCCGCACCGCCTCCCATTGCCCAGCTTTACGCGCAGCATCGCGCAGCGCGCCATAGTGGGCCAGCGTCCGATCGGTGTCGAACACGCCCTGCCGTAGTGCCAGAGCCCTGTCGAATGCCCCAGCGCCCTCGTACCGTGCCGCCAGGTAGTCCACAAGCCGGGTATCCACCCCCTCGGTCGCCTCGCGCAGGCCGCGCTCGGCTCACTCCAGGGCATCGTCGGCACGGTGGGCCTGATCGAGCTCACGGGCGATCATCAGGTGCGTGTAGCCGCTCGGCAGCACATCGGCCGCATACAGGGCGATAAGCGCGTCCACATCACCGTCGGCGCGCAGCAGCTCCTCCATCAGGTATTTCTCGTGCCACCCGGAGGGGTTTCGCCGCCACGCCAGGGTGATCAGCCGACGGTACTCCGCTTTCCCGCGTTCGCCGAGTGCGTCATCGTAAACGTCGGCCGGGAAATCCGGGAACGCCTGCCCGTCTCCGAGGACGAACCCGGCCAGCCACCCGGCCAGCTCGATGGGATCCGCTGGTGCGGCGGCGCAGGCACGGGCATGCGCGTCGGCGAGCGCCTCTCCGCTGCCACCGATGTATCCGTTGGAGTCGTCGGCCTGTTCCAGCGCCTCCACCACCGCAGATAGCGCATGCCCGCCAATGCTCGCCGCCTCGGCCGAATGGCCGCCGTCGATCAGCCCGTCGAGCACGGCGACCACCTCGTCGACCTGGCCGGAGTATGTCGGCGCGTCCGCGTACTCGATGGACCCATACCGGGACCCCCCGCGGAGGTCGAGCAGCTCACGCACCCGAGCCCGGACATCGCCCAGGTCCGGGCCGACGGCCGCGGCCCGTAGCTCCAGACGGTGACGCAGCCTCCGGTCCTCGCGGACCTGCTCGCGCACCAGCGTGAGCAGGTCTTCACGCGGCAACGCCTCGAGCCACGATTCCAGCGACCGGGCCTTCGCCTCGGCAGTCGCCCGCTGTCGGGGAATGTCACCGGCCTGGCGAAGCACGGTCAGCCCGGCGGCGACCAAATGCTTGCAGAAGTAACCGTCCTGGCCGTGCGGACACGAGCACTCACCCGTGAGACTGTCGGCATCCAGGGTCAACACGATCTCATAGGCATCAGTGCCGTAGACCGTCGCGGTGACCTGGTCCACGCCGATCTCCAGATCGGCCACCTCGTCCAGATAACCGAGACCACGGCCGAACGACCTCTCGCCCGCCAGCCGCCGCAGGTCCTCCTCGCTAAACAACGCAACCATCGTCACAACGGCCATCGAACACCATCAGACCATCCACTCGCCGCCCGACTCGACAGGCTCAGGCGCCAGCCCTCATGACCGCCCGCCGTTCCCAGCCGCGCCGTCAGCCAGAAGCTGTCATGCCGCGTGAGGTACTCACGAACGCGACCGCCACCAGGCTGGTCGCTCTCGGTCGCGATTCGCGCTGTCCGGCTTTGCGATCAAGAGTTCGGCTTAGCCGGTGCGGAGGGCTCGCTCGCAAGCAGAACCTTCATGCAGGCGCTTCCTGAGGCCCGCCCTCACCACTGCTCAATGCGTAGTTTTGGCCAGGCCTTAGCCCAACGTGAAGCCTTAGCCTCATACACTTGCCTCGTGACCAGAGTTTTGTTGGGTCGGACAATCATAGCAAACAGATCATGGAGGCCATAAGGGGCATAAACCCTGATGTTGCCATCGTCCACGGTAACTCCGACGCTTGTCGCTGTGGTTGGCCACGTGTTGATGGCTTCCTCGGTCGACGAGTATGGCTTGATCAGCTTGCCAAACTTCTGCTCATACCACAGGTGGACGCGCGCTTGGTTTCGAATTTCGACCTCACCGGCCAGCCCTTGAAAAACAACTGTCCTCGTCTTATGATCCTATCTTCCGCCTCGTAGGACAAATCACGCGTATCACAATACGCGAGGTCACAATCTTTAATGTTTTGGGTGGCTTCATATCCATGGGCAAGGTTCCAAACCGTCTGAGCTATTACGCCTGCTCCCAGATACCAGTCGGGTGGCTCCATCTTGGCCGCGACGTCCAACACCGAGGACGGCAACTGGCTGGCCAGTATTATCTCCCTTAAAGCGTCAGACTGGGCGACCAAATCGCTGTTGGCGATCTTCTCAAGGTTGGGTCCTTGTTCCCTCGAAGCTTCGGTCGCTTGCGGCGGAGGACCAGGGCACTCGGTCATACAAAAAGTGTGCCCACTGGATGTGCGACCCGGTAGGCGGATCGCGCGGGTCAGCAGGTGGGCGGCGTGTCCTGGCCGAGGCCAAGCCACGGGCCGCATGCCCTGGCTGGCCTTGAGTGCGTGCCTGAGCTGGCCGCATTTGGCGCTCGCTCGCTAACTTTTCACCCTGGACCGTTGTTGGGATCGGACATTTCGGGCACAGAAGCAACGGTCCGCAGTGCAGAGTTGAGCAGTGCAGAGTTGAGCAGTGCAGAGTTGAGATGCACCGGTACGGGAAAGTGGCGACGCTGTGGCGATCGGGACGGCCGGGGAGGCTGCGACGGTCAGTCGTAGCACTGCTTGACGTCGGGAGGTCGAGGTGATGCCGCCGGGACCAGACCCGTCGCCAGAACGCACTGCGGGTTCCACCGCCTCGGCCGCCGTGATCGTCGAAGATCATCTTGAGCGCAGAATCCGCAAACCGGCAGATCTCCTGCGCCTGCTCATCGGCGGCGTCGGGCTCGCTCTGCTCGCCGGGGCGGGCCTGGTAGCACAGGCCACCGCGACAGGCACCGAGACGGACATCGCCGCGGCGGGGCGGCACCTGCCAGCCGCGCTGCTCAGCCTGGCCAGGATTGCGGCCGAACTCGCGCTGCTGATCTTGCCGGTAGCCCTAGCGGTGCGGCAGTTCGTCCGCGGCCAGCCTCGCCGACTTGGCGAGGCAGCGGGGACAAGCGCCCTCACGGTCGCCGTCGTCGTGGCCGCCAACGCGCTGCTGCAGCTGCCCGCGGCGGCCCACCTTCACACGGCTCTCACGGTGCCGCGCCACGGTGCGGCCGACACCGTACCGCTCGACGGCTACCTGGCCGCCTTCGCGGCGTACGTCACGGTCATCGACCTCGGCGGCCGGCCGGGCTGGCGCTATGGCGTGTGGCTGGCTGGCGGCATCTATGCGATCACGAATCTGGTGGCGGTGGACACCACAGCGCTGTCGCTTGCGATCAGCGTGCTTGTTGGCCGCACGGTGGGGGTCGGCGTGCGATACGCGGCGGGTCTGCCGTCGCAGCGTCCACCGGCCGCGGAGATAGCCGGGGCGCTGATCGCAGCGGGCCTGCGGGTCGAGATGATACGGCGCAAAACCGACGCACGAGCGATGAGCCGCCGCTACGCGGCCACCATGCACGGTGGCGACCGCCTCGAGGTGGCAGTTTTCGATCGGGACCAGGAAGCCGCGGGTGCCCTCTACCGCTTTTACCGGGTGGCGCGGCTGGGCCGGCAGGTATCGCGTGGCCTGCCGCTGTCGCTGGAGCACGCGGTGGAACGCCGAGCACTGCTGTCCTACGCGACAGCAGACGCCGGCGTCCGGACACCACGCCTGCGCGCCGCCGTCCGGGCCGGCCCAGACGCCGCCGTGCTCGCCTACGACCACTGCGCGGGTACCGCGCTGGCGCAGGGCGGCGCGCAGCCGAGCGACGCTGAGCTTCGCCGGGTCTGGCAGACCCTGCTGCGGCTGCACGCCCACGGCATCACGCACCGGGCGCTCACCACCGACCGCATCCTCATTGCCCACGATGGCGCCATAGTGCTGCTCGAACCCGGTAATGGTGAGGTGGCCGCGAGCGACCTCCAACTCCGCCTCGATCTGGCCCAGCTGCTGGCCGAGCTGGCGCTGCTCGTTGGCCCGGAAAGGGCGGCCGACGCCGCGCTCGCCGAGGTCGGCGCCGCGAAGCTGGTCGCCGTGCTGCCGCTGCTTCAGCCGGTGGCGCTCTACCGCAGCACCAGAACCGCGCTGCGACGGCGGCGCGATGTCCTGCCCGATCTGCGCGCGCGCCTGCTGGCCGCGGCCCCTGATGGCGACGTCACGCCAGTACGGCTCGAGCGAGTGCGGCCCCGAACGATCGTGAGCCTCGTCGCAGGGGTTGCCGCCGCGTATGTCCTCGCCGGGCAGCTGGCCAGGGTCAACATCGCCAGCCTCATACGGCACGCGGACCTGCGCTGGACCACCGCAGCGCTCGGCGTGTCAGCGCTGACGTATGCGGCTGCGGCGTCATCGCTGTCGGGCTTCGTGCTCGAGCGGCTGAGCTTCGCGCGCACTTGCCTTGCTCAACTCGCTGCCTCGTTCGTCACTTTGGTCACGCCGGTTGCGGTGGGCGGCGCAGCGCTCAATATTCGCTATCTTCAGCGCAGCGGCGTTTCTCCCGCCCGAGCGACCGCGAGCGTCGGCGCGGCGCAGGTGGTGGCGTTCGTTCTGCATATACTGCTGCTCGTCATCTTCGCAGCGATTACTGGCGCCGGGCAGATCCACTCACTGCAGCCTCCGAGGTGGGTGTACTTCGTCCTTGCGGGGCTGGTGCTGCTGGTGCTGGTGGCGATCGCCGTCCCGCCCGGGCGGCGGCTGCTACGTGCCCGCCTGGTGCCGACGCTCGGGCAGGTGCTGCCGCGGCTGCTCGACGTCGCGCAGAGCCCGCGCAAGCTGGCCGAAGGCGTTGGCGGGGCGCTCCTGCTGACCGGGGCATACGTGCTGTGTCTCGCCGCCTGCGTACGCGCGCTCGGCGGCACCGTGCCGATCGCGAGCGTGGCCGTGGTGTACCTCACTGGCAGCGCGCTCGGGTCGGCCGCCCCGACACCCGGCGGCCTCGGCGCCGTTGAGGTCGCGCTTTCGGCCGGGCTCACCGCCGCCGGCCTGGACAACGCTACGGCGCTCAGCTCCGTGCTGCTGTTCCGGCTCTTGACGTTCTGGCTCCCGGTGCCGCTCGGCTTGATTGCTTTCAACTATCTGCAGCGGCGCCAGGCGCTGTGAGCGAGAGCCTTGGAGACAGGATCTCAGGGGCGGGCGCTCGCCGCGTCCCATGGCTCGTGGCCGTCGGGTGGCGGCGTATGGGCCGCGAGCAGTGAGTCCTTCAGCCGGGCATACTCCTCTGCGGACAGCATGCCGTCCGCACGGAGCCGCGCGAGGCGGTCCAGCCGGTCGGTGACCTCGCCCGGATCGGCCGCACTGAGATCCGCCGCCCGCGCGAGCCACCGGCCGCCGCTGCGGATCTCGAACGCGAGCACACAGTACATGACACCCGTGATCACCGCCCAGAGGCCGATGATTGTGACCAGCAGGGCGAGCGTGGCCTCCGGCCTGCGCATCGCCCAGACACCGAGCAGCAACTCGATCACGCCGAGCGCGAGCGTAAGACCCCAGTGCGGTAGCTCGCGGCGTCGGGCGATGGACGTGATGATGTGGAAGCAACCGGACACGGCGAGCCAGGCGCCGACGAAAAACGCCAGGACAAGCAGGGACGGGCCGGGCCAGGCGACGAGGACGATCCCCGCGATCACGCCGACGATGCCCGCGACGATCTGTTCGCCGTGCGTCCGCAGGGCGTAGGCCGGGCTGAAGGCGAGCGCGATCCCTCGGATGATGAATACCAGGCCGGTGACGACGACCAGGGCGTGCACGGTCCAGTCCGTGGCCAGGATCGCGAGCCCAAGCCCGATCGAGATGAGGCCGGTGCCCAGCGGTACCCACCAAAGGTGGCTGATTTGCTCCCCAAGCTCGCGAAGCGGGGAATGCGAGCCCTTGCCGAGACTGGTGCTCTGGCTCATCGGATCACCTCTTGCTGGCGCCCGGCACCAGGGCGGGCCGGCGCTTAGTCCCAGCGTGGCCCGCGCTGCTGGCCCCGTCCTCACCCGTGGAGAGTGAGCAGGCCAGGGTGGTCACACACGCGCGGCAGCCGTTCGGGATCATTTTTCATAACGGCTGCCGCGCACCGTCGCCGACCTGCAAGGGACCTCGCGCTACCGCCCGTCGGCACGTCTCGCCCCCGATGGGTGATGCGTTTGCGCACGTCTTGCAGGAACTTCGGGAGCGTAGAGCCGGAACCGGGTCATCGCGCTTCCATTGGTTCCTGGGCAGGCCCGGACCCGGCCAGTCGAACGGATGAAAGAGGCATGACGTGGCAATAGGGCCTGTGCAGCTTATCGTGCTGGGATTCAACCACCCGGATTTCCACGGTGAGATCATCGCCGAGCTTGAGCGGCTGCGGGCGAGCGACACGGTGCGCGTGATCGACTCGCTGGTGGTCTACAAGGACGCGGACGGTGAGTTGGAGGTGGAGCACCTCAGCAACCTGTCCGAGCAGGAGGCTATCGAGCTGGGCAGCAAGATCGGCGCCTTGATCGGCCTGGGCATCGAGGGCGAGGCAGGGGCGCAAGCCGGGGCGGCCGCGGGCGCGGAAGAGGCAGCCGCCGAGGGCGTCAACGTGTTCGGCGGGGTTGAGGAATGGGATGTGCTCGAAGACATCCCAAACGACTCCGCCGCGGCGCTCATCCTGCTGGAGCATCACTGGGCGGTGCCGCTGCGCGACGCGATCGCCCGCGCCGGGGGCTTCCGCATCAGCGATGGCTTCATCAGCCCGCTTGACCTTATCGACATCGGGTTGATGTCGGCCGATGAGGCGAAGAAATTGCACGCGATGGAGACGTCCGCCGCGACCGCAGGGTGACCGCGGGACAGCGGCACAAATACGGCACAGATTTACGGCACAGATTTGGAGACAGAAGATGTTCGGATCCCGCAGAGTGGCCCGGCGGACCGGGCGGCGGACCGCCCGCCGGGTTTCACCCCGACGTCGGTAGCGGCTCTGACCGAAGACAGCATGTCCACCACGAGTTTTCCGGCCCAGGCCGCCGAGAATGGCCCAGGCAGCGGACCTCCCGGGCCCGCGCCGAACGCCAAACCAAACGCGCTAGGGATCCGTGCCAGGAACATGGCGTGGATCCCCGCTGGCACGTTCCTGATGGGCTCGGCCGACTTTTACCCGGAAGAGCGCCCAGCGCACCGGATCGCTGTGGACGGTTTCTGGATCGACGAGCATCCGGTGACGGTCGCGGAATTCCGCCGCTTCGCGAAGGCCACGGGGTATCTGACCGTAGCGGAACGGCCACTGAACCGGGCCGACTACCCTGATGCCGATCCAGCGCTGCTTGTGCCCGGGTCGCTGGTTTTCCGTCGCACCCGGGGCGCGGTCGATTCGCGCGAGCACAGCGACTGGTGGGCATTTGTTCCCGGCGCCAGCTGGCGCTGCCCATACGGGCCGGGTAGCGACGACCACGACCGCGAGCGCCACCCGGTTACCCACGTCGCCTACGAGGACGCGAAAGCCTACGCCACGTGGGCACGCAAGGAGCTGCCGACGGAGGCGGAGTGGGAATACGCGGCGCGTGGCGGTCTGCAAGGCGCGGTGTACGCGTGGGGAGACGAGTTCGCGCCGGGTGGGGTGATGATGGCCAATACCTGGCAAGGTGCGTTCCCGTGGCAGAACCTGCTCACCGACGGCTACGAGGGCACCTCTCCCATGGGAGCGTTCCCCGCCAACGGCTACGGGCTCTACGACATGACCGGCAACGTCTGGGAATGGACGAGCGATTTCTTCCCCCCGCGGCATCCTGCTGAGGACTCGGAGGCCAGCTGCGTGCCGCGCAATCCCCGGGCCAACACGCCACGGCGGAGCGAGATCGGCGCCGCGCCCGGCACACCCGTCCCACGTCGGGTGATCAAGGGCGGCTCACACCTGTGCGCGCCAAGCCATTGCCTGCGGTACCGGCCGGCCGCGCGGCAGGGCCAGGAAATCGACAGTGCGGCGTGCCACCTGGGTTTCCGCTGCGTTATCCGCCCCTAGGTTCGGTGCTCCCTGAGGCGGCGTACCTCTAGCACCTGTGCGCCGACCGTTTCCAGCCTGGCGAGAAGCCCGTAGAGGGCGGCCTGGTCAGGCAGGGAGCCGCACAGGACAGTCTCGACCGGCGCCACCGCAGTCAGGGATTCGAAGTCAAGCAAGGCCTCGGGCGGAAGAGTCCCGGCTATCCGAATCTCATAGTGGAGCGCCGTCACCGCAGCCCCCGATAGGGTCGGAACGCACGTTACGGACTCCACCTTTCTGGCTGCCGACCAGGCACGCCCCACTCACGGCGGGTGAATTCGTCACCCGGGTGAGATTCGGACAGGGTGATTGACCGGTCACCCGGACCGGAGCGAAATCACTTATAGGCACGGCCTAAACGGTGTATCGGGCGGCCATAGCGAGCGGGTCAGTAACCGGGCGGGGGGCACACCGACATGACCGAGACGGCAGTGGGCGTAGTGACGCGTCCGAGGCAGCGGCGGGCCCGGGATCCTCTCCTGAGGTCGAAGATCACCAAGCCTAGTCTGCCGGATTGGCTGGTCTCGCGCTCGCGCATCGAGAAACGGATAGCGCAGGGCGTGCAGGGCCCTCTCACCGTGGTCAGCGGCCCCCCCGGCGCCGGCAAAACGATGGCCATCGCGTCGTGGGCGGCCAACTGCGGGCCTCGACCCGTCGCGTGGGTGACGCTCGACGACTACGACAACGAGCCGAGGATCTTCTGGTCCTACGTTGTGGAGGCCTTGCACCAGGCTGGCGTCGCGGTTTCCGGCGCCGCGGCGACCCTGACGCAAGGGGAAGCAACGGGATACGTGTTCCTCCTACGGCTCGCGTCTGCCCTGGCGGCGAACGACCCGCCGACGATGCTTGTCCTCGACGATCTCCATTTACTGTCCGAACCCGCGACGCTGGGTGGGCTGGCCTATGTGCTGAGGAACGCGAGGTCGGGCTTCCACCTCGTGGTCGCGTCGCGGATAGACCCGCTGCTGCCACTTCATCATTACCGGCTGACCGGGGACCTGACCGAAATCCGCGCCAGCGACCTCGCGTTCAGCGTCCCCGAAGCGGCCCTGCTCATGGCCCAGCACGGCATCACCCTGCCCGCGGAGTCACTGGAATATGTCACCAAGCGCGACGAGGGCTGGGCAGCGGGCCTGCGCATGGCCGCCATGTCGATGGACGGGCATCCCGACCCCGAGCAGTTCGTGAAGAACTTCGTTGCCGAAGACAGCGCTGTCGCGGGCTACCTGGTAGAAGAGGTGCTCAACACCCAGCCCGCCGACCTGCGCAACCTCCTGCTCGCCACGAGCATCCTCGACCAGGTCAACGCCGATATCGCCGGCGAGCTCGTCGCCGATGAACACGCGGCGAGCGCCCTCCCGGCGCTGGCCGGGGCGAATGCCTTCGTCCAGCCCGTCGGGCGCGGATGGTATCGCTTTCACTCGTTGTTCAAGGATGTCTTGCGCCTGAAGCTTCGGCGCGAGCAGCCAGGTAAGGTGGCCGACCTGCATCGGCGGGCCGCCCGGTGGCATCAGCAAAACGGGAACCTCGCCGATGCGGTCCGGCATGCCAGCTACGCCGACGACCAGCAGCTCGCGGCGCGAATCCTCATCGATGAGCTGGCCCTGGGCCAGCTCATGGGACCCCGTGACAACGGGCTACTCACGGACGGCTTCCCGCCTGGGTCGGACATCCCGGCCCAGCCGCAGTCCTTGCTCGCCGCCGCGGCGACCGCGCTGTCGGACGCAAGGGACAACGTGGGCGAGGCCTATCTCTCCGTTGGGGAAAGACTCCTTGAGCGACTTCCAGATGATCAGGAAGTCCCGTCGCGGCTGGCCGCGGCCGTGATCCATCTCGCCCTGGCGCGCCGCCGCGGCGACCTCCACGCCGCCGCAGTCGCGGCCGCCAGGGCGGAGAATCTGCTCGCGAGGATCCCGGAAAGCCTGCTCGTGCGACACCCCGAGGCGCACGCCCACGTGTTGTCCGGCCGCGGCGTGGTGGAACTCTGGTCGGGCAACCTCGGCCGAGCGGCCTTGCTCCTCGACCGGGCCGCATCTCTCCTTGACGCCGCCGCCGCGCCGGGCAACGATGACGAACGCGCGACGTGTTACGGATATCTAGCGCTGCTTGAGGCCCTGCGAGGCCGACTGAGCCACGCCGCCGAGCTGGCCGCCGCTGGGATCGTTGCGCCCGGGGACAGCGGTTCTGGGCCACCCAGCGCCTCCGCAGCGGTCGCACTCGCCCTTGTCCACCTGGAGCGCAACGAGCTGAACGACTCGCGTAGGCGGCTGAAGTCGGTCGACACCGCCCTGCGGGCGCATCCCGACAAGCTGCTCAGCGCGGTTGCTGGCCTGGTCGCGGCCCGCGGGAGTCTCGCCGAAGGTCGCGCACAAACGGCCGCGGAGATGGTTGGGCGGGCACGAAACGGCTGGTCGCCTCCGCCGTGGCTTGACGGCATGCTGACCGTGGCGGAGTCGCAGGCTTATGCCGCAGCCGGGGATATCGAAACAGCTGTCAATGCGGCGCGCCGCGCCGGGCCCGAGTCCGCGCTCGCCGCGGCGGTCGCGCTGGCGCGCGCCCTTTTGGCAGCAGGGAATCTGGGGGCAGCCAGCCAGGCGCTCGGGGGCGCGACGGAAGCCCCGCCCGATGAGGCGCCAGACCGGACCCAGCTCGAGGCGTGGCTGGCCGACGCACTCCTAGGCTTCCGCAGCGGTGATCAAGCGCGAGCCCGCCGATCACTGCAGCGCGCGCTGCGGCTCGGTGAGCCGGAGCGGCTCCGGCTTCCGTTTGCCATGGAGCGGAGCTGGATCCGGCCGGCGCTGCGGCGTCATCCTGACCTGGCCCGCGCCCACCGCCAGCTGCTCGGGCCCGGGCTGGTCGGCCCGGCCTTTTTCCCGGCGCAGCCGCCGAGCACCGACCAGGCGGCCCCAATGGTCGTTGAGCAGCTCACCGACCGTGAGCGCGACGTGCTGCGCCGCGTCGCGGAAATGCTGAGCACCGCTGAGATCGCCGCCGAGATGTACATCTCGGTCAACACGGTGAAGACCCATCTCAAGAGCATCTTCCGCAAGCTGGGTGCGGCTGACCGGCGCAAGGCCGTCCGCCGCGCGCGACAGCTCAAGCTGATCTGACCTCGTGCTCCGCGCGGGTTCTCAAATCGAGCCTGGGCGCGTCGCGTCGCCGCCAACCTCGTTGAGGCTGACGATGTGCAGCGCGAAATCCTGGAAGCGGTCCAGCAGCCCGTAGAACTCGGACTCATCACGCACCGATACCACGACGCACGTCCCGCCGCCCTGGCAGGACTCGATCTCGATCTGGTCGATGGCACCCGCCAGCATCGTCCCGCACTCGCCCTGCACGATGATCCGGTACCTGAGGTGGCGGTCGCTCTGTATGGTCACGGCGGGCATCCTCCGGTGGGCGGGCGGTATGGGCGGGACCCCGGCTCGTTGGAAACGCCTCGTCCGCTACGTGGGCGCCGTGGCCCTGGGTTCCTTGCACTCTTCATCGCGTACAACCGGGTGAGACTGCCTCACCCAACGGCTCGGGTCACCCAGGTGAGCCGAGCCGCTTGCGAATC
>WNGF01004250.1_pt1 | contig 20411 bp, 20 predicted proteins | sample 5400641 | NCBI WGS metagenome assembly WNGF01 (sample SAMN13153371, study PRJNA577476) | soil metagenome | isolation source: 80 cm soil or saprolite under grassland replicate 2 | place: USA:California | collected 2016-06-15
GAGTCGACGTAGACTATTCGTGGCGACACCGTGACTTGCCGGAACCCGGCGTCGACGAGGAGCGGATACAGCGTGCGCCCGATCAGCGAATCGCCCCCCGCGCGGGCCTGGAGCTCGATGAGACATCGTATGGCGTGCCGAGCCTGGGGGCTGTCGGGGTGGAAGTACGTCGATCCGTGGTCGCCCTCGATCACGGTGATGGTGCCGCCGGGCTTGAGCACCCCGGCGAGATGCGCCAGGGCTTCACGCGGTCGTGAGAGGTGCTCCAGCACGAAGCAGGCAAACACGTGATCGAACGCCTCAGGCACGAACCCCATCGAGTAGACGTCGGCCTGGTGAAACGTCACATTCCTGAATCCGGCCGATCGAAGGCGCGCCCGGGCCGCGGCCAGGGAATCCTCGGAGATATCCATCGCCACGATCGTCGCCCCGGGGCTCCGCCGCGCCAGCGTGACGGTCTGAGCCCCCACCCCGCATCCCACCTCCAGCACCACACTTCCAGATGGATAGAGCGTATCGGAGTGCAGGAGCTCGGCGAGCGTGTCGGCCTGATCGGTGAGGCGTTCCCGCTCGCGGCCCGAGTATCCGTGGACGTAGTCCTGCCTGGCGCCCACGGTCGCTACACGCCCCACCGTGCCCAGCTCGGCGGGAAGCCCTTTCCGAGGAGCCGCATGTAGACGATGAACATGCCGTGGTGAAGAACCTCGTGGTCGGCCATGCGCATCACATGCTCGTGGACATCGACGGTCTCGTCGAGCCATTCGATCTCGCGATTCACGTCGATGGCTGCGTCTCGAGGCGCGCATCAAGACGGTCGAGATAGTCGAGGAGAGCCCGCGGCGACGCGTCACCTGTGTAGCTCGTGCCGTCGAAGCCGAACACGACCCTGCCGGTTTCGAGGCCGCGAAGGTAGTTCTCTTGCACACGGCCGAGGTGACGGAAGTGCTTCCAGAGGGCGCCCAGCCGATGGCTCGGGCTGAATGCGAGGTCGGCGGCGTCGACGAATTGCAACAGGTCTCGCGTGAGGCCACGAGAGGATCCCCGCGTCGCTTCAAGCCGAGTCGTCAAGTCATTGGCCATGATGCAGCGGGGTGCGGGGGCTTCCGTGGGTCACTCAATGAACTGATCCGCCCGCTGCAAGAGCAAGGGCGGGAGCGTGAGACCGAGCGCCTTCGCGGTCTTCATGTTGATCACCAGCTCGAACTTCGTCGGCTGCTCGATAGGTAGATCAGGCGGCTTCGCGCCCCTGAGGATTTTGTCGACGTAGATCGCGGCGCTGCGAAATAGCTCGACGGTGTTCACGCCATACGACATCAGGCCGCCGGCATCGGTGAATCCGCGGTACTCGTAAATCGCCGGCAGCCGGTATCTGGCGGCCAGCTGGACAATCCGGGCTCGATGAGCCCGGAACATACTACTCGACAGTGGGGCGAGGGCCTCGGAGCGCTCATGGGTCAGGCTCGCGAAGGCCTTCTCGAGATCCTCGGGGCGACGTACGTCCAGGCGTTGAAGCCGTACATTGAGGGATCGCGCGGCCTGTTGCGCGTCCTTGAACGCGAGAATCGCCGAAGGACTATCGGGAGTGAGCAGCGTGACCACGCGCGAGACGCCGGGCAGGGCTTCCTTGAGCAGCGCGAGTCGTTTCGCATACAACTCATGTCCGACGCTCGTGAGTCCCGTGACGTTTCCGCCCGGACGGGCAAAGCTGGTGATGAGCCCAGCCTCCCTCGGGTCGAAGGCGGCGGCGATCATCACGATCGGGATGGTGTTCGTCGCCTTCCTGGCCGCCTCGGTTGCGGTGCTGCCTTGCGTCACGATCACATCGACGTTGAATCGCAGCAGCGCCGCGGCGGCGTCGGGAAGTTCAGTGTAGAGTCCGAGGGCCGAGCGGTCTTCGATCAGGATATTCTGACCCTCGACGTAGCCGCAAGCCGATCCGGGACACCTTCTCTGCCGTCTGCGCGTCCGCGCCGAGCGGCGTGACGAAACACAGCACGGCGACGACGGAGGTCATCGAGCATACCCGAGAGACTCCGCGACAATGATTCACAGCGTTCGCTTCAGCTTCCCTTCATGGTGGTCGGCAACCAGAGGGCGATCTGCGGGAACAGCATCAAGAGGACGATGGCCACGATCATCATGACGAAGAACGGCATCACGCCGACGTAGACGTCCATGATCGTCTGCTTGCGCCCCTGGCCGCCGCCCTCGCGCAGACCGTGGATGACGTAGAGGTTCAGCCCTTCGGGGGGCGAGATCAGCGCGGCCTCGGTCAGGATGGTGGCGATCACGCCGAACCAGATGAGGTCGATGTGCTGGGCCTTCAGGATGGGCAGCATCACCGGGATCGTCGTCACCATCATCGAGAAGCCGTCCATGAAGGTGCCCAGGACCAGGTAGAAGACGATGATGAGAATCATCGTGGCCGTCGGCGAGAGTCCCGTGGACGCCACCCACTGCGAGATCGCATAGGGCACCCCGAGCAGCGCGAGGACGGAGTTCAGGATGAAGGCGCCGGTGAGGATCAGCATCACCATCGACGTCGTGCGCGCGCTGGAGATGCACACGCGCTTGAGCATGCCGAGGTTGAGCTGGCGCGCGAGCGCGGCCAGCAGGAAGGCGCCGACCACGCCGAACGCCGCGGCTTCGGTCGGCGTGGCCACGCCGAGGTAGATCGTCCCCAGCACCAGGAAGATCAGGAAGAACGTCGGCAGCATGTCGAGGAGCGCCCACAGGAGATCACGCAGGGGGGCGGCCGGCTCGCGCGGGGCGATGTGGGGCCAGATCAGCGCCGCCCCGAAGATGATGGCCATGAACAGCAGCGACAGCATGATGCCGGGCACGAAGCCGGCCATGTAGAGCCGGCCGATGGAGACTTCCATCAGCACGCCGTAGACGATGAAGCTGATGCTCGGCGGGATCAGGATCCCGAGCGTCCCGCCGGCGGCCAGCGAGCCCAGCACGAGGCGCTCGTCGTAGCCCCGGGCGCGGAAGGCGGGGAGCGCGACCGAGCCGATGGTGGCGGCGGTGGCCACGCTCGAGCCGGAGACGGCCGCGAAGGTTGCGCAGGCGGCGATGTTGCTGTGCATGAGCCCGCCGGGCAGCGGCCGCAGCCACAGCGACAGTACGTGGTACAGGCGCTCGGAGAGCCCGCTCCGGAGTAGCACCTCGCCCATCAGGATGAAGAGCGGGATGGCGACGATGACGAAGCTCGTGTTGGTGTTCCAGGTGATCAGCCCGAGCATCTCCCACAGCGGGCGGTCGCTGAAGAAGTGCATGAGCGAGAAGCTGAGGAGCCCGAGCGTGGACGCGACGTGCAGGCCGAGCATGAAGGCGGCGAGCATCAGGACGCTGGCCACGCCGAGGGCCGCGAAGCCCATGGTCTAGAGGGACACCTTCTCCGAATCCTCCGCGTCGCCCGCTTCCTGGATGGCGAGCGGAGCGAGTCGGCCCTGGCGCGCGGAGGCGACGATCCCGATCAGCAAGATCGCGATCGCCTCCACGCTGAGCGCGGTGAACCCCACGGCCATCAGGCCCTGGGGGACGCAGAGCGGCGTTCGCAGGAAGCTCATCGCCCGTCCATCGCCCACGTACGAGTCGATGGCGAGCCGCCAGGTGTAGATCGCGATCATGGACGCGAAGACGATCATGCAGAGGAGGGCGCCGTAGTCGAGAACGCCGCGGACGGTACGCGGCAGATAGGGCAGCAGGATGTCGATCCGGACGTGGCCGCCGGTCCGCAAGGTGTAGGCAAGGGCCCACATGCCGCCGACCGCGAGCGCGTAGCCGCCGTACTCGTCGGAGACGGCCGTCGAGAGATGGAAGAACTTGCGCCCGATGACGTCGACGGTGAGGTAGAAGGAGAGCGCGATGAACAGCGCGCCCGCGACGTAGGCCATCGCGGCCGTCACGCGATCGAGCCCGGCGAGGAGCCGGCTGGTCACGGCACCTTGAACCCCGCGTACGGCGCCAGGTACTGGTTGAACGTCGCCGTGCCGTCCGGGCCGGCGCGCTTGAGCCAGCTCGGGAGCACGACCTTGGTGGCCGTGTCCTTCACGGCCGCCGCCATCGTGGGCGTGATGGGGATGACCTCCATCCCCTTGTCCTTGTTCTTGTCGATGCCTTCCTTGGTCGTCCGGCGGCCGAGCTCCCAGCCGCGCTCGGTGAACTCCTCACCGAGCTTGGTCAGCGTCGCGCGCAGCTCCGGCGACAGACGTTCCCACGTCCGCTTGCTCACGACGAAGGCGCCGGCCACGGGACCATGGTTGACGTCGACGAGGTACTTGGTCACCTCGTAGAACTTGAGCGCGAACCCCGGGTAGGTTCCCGTGATGGCGGCGTCCACCGTGCCGCGCTCGAGCGCGGTGTACGTCTCGGCGAACGCGATCGACACCGCCTCCATGCCGAGCGCCCGCGCGAACTCCGTCTGGGCCGTGCCGTACACGCGCACCTTCAGGCCCTTGAGGTCCGCGGGGCCCTTGATGGGCTTGCGGCTGAAGATGTACTGGCTCGGCCACAGGTACACGCCGAGGACGACGCCACCGAGCTTGTCCTCGTTCTTCTTCATGACGGGCAAGAACGCGATATGGGCCTTCACCGACGTCTCGAAGTCGGGGAACAAGCCCGGCAGGTCCACGCCCTCGAGCGAGGGCACGTCGCCCGCCACGTAGGAGAGGATGATGTCACCGACGTCCACGAGCCCCGCGCGCGTCACGCGCACCAGCTCGAAGCCGGTCAGCCCCAGCTCGGGCAGGCTCACGACATCCATCTTGAGCTGACCGTTCGTGCGCTTGTCCATCTGCTCGGCGAGCCACGTCCACTGCTCGAACTGCGGCGTGGGCCGGCTCGTGGCCACCGCCTTCCACTTCTGCTGGGCCTGGGCCGGGTCGAGGCCGGTGAGAAGTGTGAGCGACGCGAGTGCGACGGCGGCGATCCATCGTGTCCTCATGAGACGTGTCCTCCCGTCGATGGCGATGGTGGTGGTGCCGGCCGTGCTCCGCGCCAGGTATGGCGCGGGCGGCGCCCGATGTCAAGCTCAGCGACCCTTCAGACGAGGATCGAGGAGGTCGCGGAGCGCGTCGCCGAGCATGTTGAAGCCGAAGACGGCGAGCGAGAGCGCCGTCGCCGGCCAGATCGCCAGCCACGGCGCGCGGTACATGTGGTCGAGCCCGGCCAGCGAGAGCATCCCGCCCCACGTCGGGTAAGGGGGCGGCACGCCGAGCCCGAGAAACGACAGGCTCGCCTCGGTGAGGATCACCGTGGAGAGCCCCGTCGTGGCGGTCACGATGATCGTGGGCATCACGTTGGGCAGGATGTGGACGAGCGTGATGCGGGCGTGGCCCGAGCCGAGCGCCCGCGTCCCCTCGATATAGGTATGTTCCTTGATGGACAGGGCCACGCTGCGGACGATGCGCGACTCGCGGATCCCGGCGGCCACCCCGAGCACGAGGGTGATGTTCAGCACGCTCGGCCCGAGCAGCGACATGATCGACATCAGGATCAGCAGCGGCGGGAACGCCATCCACGCGTCCACCAGCCGCTGCAGGAGCAGGTCGGCACGCCCGCCCCAGTACGCCGAGAGGATCCCGAGCGCCGTCGCGAGCACGCTGCCGATGCCGATGGCGCCGAAGCCGACGTAGAGCGAGATCCGCGCGCCGTAGAGGATGCGGGTCAGCAGGTCGCGGCCGAGCTGGTCGGTCCCCAGCCAGTGCTCGGCGCTCATGGCGATGAAGCGCTCGCGCAGGCTCGTCTCGGAGAATCCGTACGGCGTGACGACGCCCGCGAGCACCGCGGCGAGCAGCATCCCGAGCACGATCACGGCGCCGAGGGTCCCGAGCGGCTTGCGGCGTAGCATCCGGACCCAGACGTCGGCGTACCAGGGACGCGCGGGCGGAACCACGCCGACGTCGACGGCGACGGGCGAGGCGGAGAAGGGAGTGACCGTGGCCATCAGTGGTACCGGATGCGCGGATCGAGGAACGCGTACGTGAGGTCGATCGCGAGGTTCAGCCCCACGACGATCGCGGCGAAGATCAGGTTCACCGATTGCACCACGGGGTAGTCCAGGCGGGTCAGGGCTTCGAAGAAGAACAATCCCACCCCCGGGAGCCGGAAGATCGCCTCGATGATCACCGAGCCGCCGATGTAGAGCGGGATCTGCAGTCCGACCAGGCTGACGACGGGAATCAGCGCGTTCTTGAGCGCGTGGCGCAGCACGATGGCCTGCTCGGGCAGCCCCTTCGACCACGCGGTGCGGATGTAGTCCTGGCGCAGCACGTCGAGCAGCGCCGAGCGCGTGATCCGCATGATCGGTCCGGCGCGGGTGACGCCGAAGACCGTGGCCGGCACGATGAGGATCTTGAGGTTCTCGAGGGGATCCGTCGTGAATGGCACGTACGTCCACACGGGCGTCCACTTGAAGTAGATCGACGGCAGGACGACGACGAGCACGGCCAGCCCGAAGTACGGCACCGAGAGGGCGAGGATCGCGAGCACCCGTCCCACGTAGTCCGAGACGGTGTCCTGGCGCACGGCCGACACGACCCCGACGAGGAGGCCGAGCACGACCGACACGAGGATGGTGAGCGCGGCCAGCTCGAGGGTCACCGGAAAGCGCTGGACGAACTCGTCGAAGATGGGCTGGCGGGTCCAGTACGAGGTGCCGAAGTCCCCGCGGAGCACGATTCCGGCGATCCAGTCGAGGTACTGCCGGTACGCCGGGCGATCGAGGCCGAGCTCGTGGCGCAGCGCCTCGATCGTCGGCGCGTAGGCCTGGCCCTCGACCATGCGCAGCACGACGTCGCCGGGCATGAACCGCATGATCGAGAAGACGATGAGGCTGACGAGCACGAGCGTCGGCACCGCGAGGGCGAGCCGCCGCAGGATGTACCGCTTCATGTCGGGCCGGCGGGGGCGCGGCCTACCGCTCGAGCCAGGTGAACATCAGCCGGTGTCCGAGCGAGAACCCGTCGTGGTACTTCATGCCCTTCACCTGGGGCGCGTGCGTGATGTACCAGGGCCACGACGGCAGGTACACGTAATACGCCTTGTCCGCCAGATACCGCTGGATGTCGTGGACGATGGCCAGACGCTTCTTCGGATCCAGCTCGCGGCGCTGGGCGAGCAGCATCTTGTTCAGCTCGGCGTCGGCGACGTGGCTCCGATTCTGCGGCTGCTCGGGATAGAAGCCGCCGTAGAGCCAGTCGTCGATCTCGTTGCCGGGCAGCTGTGGCCCCATCGCCATCTTGTCGTACTTGCCGAGGATCGTCGTGGTCATGTACTTGCCGTACTCCTCGGGCTTGAACTCCACGGTCACGCCGATCTTGGCGAGGTTGTCCGCGGCGAGGTCGTAGTAGGTTCGCCAGGGCGGCGTGTACCCGGGCCAGTGGTACATCGGTGTGGTGAACCCGTTGGGATAGCCGGCTTCGGCCAGGAGCCGCTTGGCCTCGGCCGGGTCGTAGCCGACCAGGTACTTCGCCTTCGCCGGGTCGATCTGAGCGACGGGAAGCTTCCAGTCTTTCATCGCGCAGGGGACCGGACCGGCGTCGATGCAGCCTTCACCATAATGGATCGAGTCGTTCCAGGCCTTGCGATCGAAGGCCAGCGAGATCGCGCGCCGCACGCGCACGTCGTTGAAGGGCGGCTGGTCCGTCCGGAAATAGATGTGCGCGTTCGGCATCCCGATGATCGGCGTCATGACCGCTTCGGGATTCGTTTGCTTCACGGACTTGGCCTCTTCGGGCGCCAGGAAGCCCCACATGTGCGGCAGGTGCACGCGGCCGGCGCGGAACAGGGAGAGCCGCGAGTTGGCCTCGGGGGTGATCTCGATCACGACGCTGTCGAGGTACGGCAGGCCCTTCACGTAATAGTCGGGGTTGCGCTCGAAGACGATCTGGGAGCCCTTCTGGTAGCTCTTGAGCATGAAGGGCCCCGAGCCGATCATCGCTTCCGGCCGGTTGAAGTCCTTGAACTTCTCCTCGACCTCGCGCGGCAGGATCGCGAGATACGTCGCCTGGGCCAGGTGAATCAGGAACGGCGCGGAGGGCTCCTTCAGCGTGATGCGCAGGGTGTAGCGGTCGACGACGTCGATCGACTGGACGACGTCGAAGCGCACGCGCAGCGCCGACTTGGCCCGGAACCGCTCGATCGAGTACTTCGCGTCCTCGGCCGTGACCTCGCGGCCGTTCACGGGCGGCTTGTTGTGGAACTTGACGCCCTTCCGGAGCACGAACTCGATGACGGTCGGGCTCCTCTGCTCCCATTTCTCGGCGAGGTCGCCCACGATCGAGAAGTCGGCCGGATGCTTCTGCTCCGGCCCGTGCGGATAGCGCACGAGCTGGCTGTAGACCATGTTGGCCCACGACTGCGTGAGGAAGCTGATGTTGAGGTGGGGATCCAGGCTCGGCGCTTCACGGTCCGCGATGCGGAGGATCCCGCCCCGCTTCGGTGTCTGGGCGGAGGTCGGGGCGGCGAGCGCCAGGACGAGGCCGCCGAGGGCGAGGACGAGCGCGACACGACGGGTCATGGCCGATCCTCCTCGTTTCGATCGACGGTGCGGACGAAGAAGGAGCGAAGCCGGATGTCGGAAGTTGCCCCATTATGCTTGGCGACCCGGGCTTGTCAACCGATGCAACCTGTCTAGCTCGCGAGACAGGGGCGTGCGCGGGAGATCGGGTCAGCGTCCCGGCGCGCCGTGAGCGGCGCGCACACCTCGCCAGACACGCTCGCGCGTCAGCGGCATCTCGGCGATCTCCACGGACCCTAGCGCGTCGACCACCGCGTTGGCGATGGCCGCGGGCGCCGGCAGCGTGCCGCCTTCGCCGGCGCCCTTGACGCCGAGCGGGTTGAGCGGGGACGGCGTCACCACGTGATGCACTTCGAGCGACGGGACATCCGAGACGCGCGGCAGCGCGTAATCCATCAGGGTTCCCGTCACGAGCTGACCGGCGCCGTCGTAAACGATCTCCTCGAGCAAGGCGTTGCCGATGCCGTGGGCGATGCCGCCGTGCACCTGGCCCTCGACCACCATCGGGTTGATCATCACGCCGCAGTCGTCGACGGCGACATAACGCAGGATGCGGACCGCGCCCGTTTCCGGATCGACCTCGACGATCGCGGCGTGCGCGCCGCTCGAGTACGTCGACTGCGGCACGTGCACGTAGCCCGAGGCCTCCAGGCCAGGATCCATGCCGCCGGGCAGGGCATAGCCCGGGCGCGGCGCGGAGGCGATCGCCGAGACCGCCGCCAGGGACAGGCTCCGTCCCGGGACGCCCCGCACGGCGAAGTGACCGTCGTCGAGGACCAGGTCTTCCGGCGCCACCTCGAGCTGCGCCGCGGCGATGGCCAGCGCCTTCTTCCGCACCTCCGCGGCGGCGTGGGCCGCGGAGCTTCCGGCCAGCACCGCGACCCGGCTCGCGAACGTGCCGACGCCCTGCGGGATCCCGTCGGTATCGCCCGGCACCACCGTGATCTGCTCGAGCGGCACGGACAGCCCGTCGGCGACGACCTGGGCCAGCGTGGTCTCGTGGGCCTGGCCCTGGCTCGAGGTGCCGGAGAAGACGAAGACCTGTCCGCGCTGGTCGACGCGCACTCGGATGCCCTCGTACGGCCCCAGCCCCGTGTCCTCGACGAAGAGGGCGAGACCGATGCCGATCGCGCGACCCTCGGCGCGCGCCCGCGCGCGCTCCGCGACGAAGCCCTCCCAGCCGACCGCCACCGCGACTCGCCGCAGGCACTCGGGATAGTTGCCGCTGTCGTAGCGCCGCGGGCTGTTGTCGCGCGACACGATGCCGACGTCGTAGGGAAACTGGTCGGGCTGGATCAGGTTGCGCTCGCGGATCGCGAGGCGATCGATTCCGAGTCGCTCGGCGGCCAGGTCCAGCATTCGCTCCATCACGAAGACGGCCTGGGGGCGCCCGGCGCCGCGCACGGGCGTGACGGGCACGCGGTTCGTGTAGACGGCGGTGAGCGTGACGTCGTAGTTCGCGACGCGGTAGGGGCCGGGCACACTGACCGACGTGATGAGCGGCACGATGATGCCCCACGACACGAACGCGCCGCAGTCGTGGACGAACGCGTCGCGCAGGGCCACGATCCGGCCGTCGCGGGTGAGACCCAGCTCGACCTCGTGCGTCTGATCGCGCTCCTGGGTCGCGGCGAGGAGGTGCTCGTGGCGGCTCTCGAGGAATCGCACGGGCCGGTCGAGCCGGCGGGCCAGGAACGGGATGAGGATGTCCTCGGAATAGACGATGCCCTTCGGCCCGAAGCCGCCGCCGATGTCCTGGGTCACGACGCGCACGGCATGCTCGGGCAGATCGAGGTAGCGCGCGAGGAATCGGCGGAGGATCTGGGGCGACTGCGTCGTCGACCACACGGTCATCTGCCCGAGCTCGCCGTCCCAGCGCGCCGCGATCCCGCGAGTCTCGAGCGCCATGCCCGCGCCCCGGTGCAGCGTGAAGCGCGCGCGCAGGACCACGTCGGCGCTCCTCAGCGCCCCCGCCACGTCGCCGACGCGCTGGGTATACCGTGCGGCGATGTTGCCGCCGGGATGGACGCGCGGTCCCTCCGACCGCAAGGCCTCCTCCATCGACGTGACGGCGGGCAGCAGCTCGTAGTCGATGCGGAGCGCGTCACGCGCGTCCTCCGCCTGGGCCGCGGTCTCGGCGACGACGACGGCCACCGCCTGCCCGGGGTAGGAGACGATCTCTTGCGGCAGGATCTCCGCGCACGCCGGAGCCTGCAGGCTCGGGTGGGGCACGAGGAGCGGCAGCCGCTCGAGCGCGGCCACGTCGGCGGGAACGAGGACGTGGACGACCCCGCCGCACCGGTGGGCCGCCTCGGCGTCGACGTGAACGATCCGCGCGTGGGCGTGCGGGCTCCGTACGATGGCGGCGTGGAGCATGCCGGGCAGCGCGACGTCGCCGACGTAGCGGCCGCGGCCCGTGACCAGACGCGCGTCCTCACGCCGACGGACCTTGGCGCCGAACAACCGCTCGGACATGTTCTTACATGGGGGGCCTCGAACGAGCCCCCCAATCCCCCTTCGATCATTTCACCGCTCGGCTCGCCGTCCGAGCACGGCCCACCTCGCACGGCCACGACGGCTCGGGACGCCCCGGCGTAGCCGTGGCGCCCCTCGAAATGGCTTTGCCCCCGCGGGCTACTTGAACGCGGGCAGCACCTGCTGGGTCATGATCTGCAGGCTGCGCATCTCCTGCTCGAACGGCAGGAGCCCGCCGGGGTTGAGCTCGGCCGCGATCCCGCTCAGCCGGAGCTCGTCCTTCAGCGCGGTCAGACGCTCGATGAGGCTGGGGGCGGTGCCGAACGCCACCTTGGTGGTCAGGATCTCGTCGTACGAGAGGTTCGCCAGTCGCGCGGCCTGCGCCTGTCGTCGCTCGACCGGACCGGTTCCGGCCCGACCCAGCGGCGCCCGCGTCAGGTCCGCCTGACGCTTGAAATAGTAGGTGATCGTCTCCCGCGGCTCTTCGGTCGCCGCCCTTTCCGTGGGCGCCGCATAGAGAGGAATCCGCAGGCACACGTCGCCGTCGCCCGGATGTCCGGCGGCACGCCACGCGGCGCGGTACGTCTCGAGATGCCCGGACAGCTCGGGGATGCTCATGCCGCGCAGGCCGACGAAGATCGGCAGCCCCATCGCGGCCACGCGGGGGAAGGTCTCCGGCGTCGTCGCGGCCATCCGGAGCGGCGGATGCGGGGACCGATACGGTCGCGGCGCGACGGCGGCGTTGGTGAAGCGGTAGAACTTGCCCTCGTAGCTGAAGGGCTCGCCCTTCCACGCCTCGCGCATGATCTCCAGCGCCTCGAAGAATCGCTCCTGGCTCTCTTCGTATGGCACGCCGAGGGCATCGTACGCGCGCGGCGATCCGCTCCGGCCGATGCCGAAGTCGAACCGTCCCTGGCTCAGGTGGTCGAGCACGGCGACCTCGCCGGCGACGCGCAGCGGGTGGTTCAACGGAAGCAGCTGGACGGCCGTTCCCGCGCGCAGGCGCTTGGTCCGGGACGCGGCCCAGCTCGCCATCAGGAGCGGCGCCGCGAGCACCGAGCGGGCGGGATTCATCATCATCTCCGCCAGCCACACGATGTCGAGCCCCCACGCCTCGCCGGCGTCGATGAGCGCGAACATCTCGCGGAACGCGTCGTCCTGGTTGTTCCCCCGCCGCGTCTGCTCCATGAAGATCCCGAAGTCCATAGTGCGTGGCCTCCCGCGGCAGCGATACTGCGCCGGCACCGGCGGCGCCGTCAAGGTCGGGGTCGCGGGCGCTGTGATAGGCTCCCGCCATGAAGATCACGGACGTCCATCTCACGCTGTTCGCCTGGGACGGGATCCCGGCCACGACGTACGGCCGGCACACGGGCAAGTTCAGCGGCGCGAGCCAACTCGGATTGCTCACCGTCGAGACCGACGAGGGCGTCCGCGGCCATGCCTTCCTCGGCTCGGCCATGCGGGGCGCCCACCTCGACGGGCAGTCGCTGATCCAGTTCCTGAAGCCCGTTGCGCTCGGCCAGGACCCGCTCGACCGCGAGCGGCTCTACCAGGCGATGTGGCAGAAGAACCGCCAGACGACCTTCCGGGCCATCGGCGCCATGGATGTGGCCCTCTGGGACATCGCGGGCAAGGCGGCCGGGATGCCGATCCATCGACTCCTGGGGTCGTATCGCGAGAGCGTGCCCGCCTATGCCAGCTCGGCCGTGCTCGCGAGCAAGGAGGCCTACGCGGAGGAGGCGGCGTGGTTCAAGGCCGAGGGCTGGACGGCCTACAAGATCCACCCGCCCACCGACCCCGCCGTCGACATCGCGATCTGCCGCGCCGTGCGGCGCTCCGTCGGCGACGACTTCACCGTGATGCTCGACTCCACGTGGGCCTACCAGTATCCCGAGGCCCTCCGCGTGGGCAAGGCCGTCGAGGGACTCGGCTTCTACTGGTACGAGGACCCGCTGGCCGACGATGATCTGTTGAGCTACGTGAAGCTCAAGCAGCACCTGGCGATCCCGATCCTCGCCACCGAATACTCGCCGGGCGGACTCACCGCGTACGCGCCGTGGCTCGTCCACCAGGCGACCGACTTCCTGCGCGGCGACGTCGCGGTCAAGGGCGGCATCACGGCGCTCGTGAAGGCCGCGCACCTCGCCGAGGCGTTCCACATGAACTTCGAGATCCACCACGGCGGCAACTCGCTGAACAACGTGGCGAACCTCCACGTCATCATGGCCATCAAGAACTGCGAGTTCTTCGAGGTGCTGCTGCCCGCGGGCGCTCAGAAGTACGGGCTCGGCGAGGACATCGAGGTCGATCGCCAGGGCCTCGTGCACGCGTTCAACGGCCCGGGCCTCGGCGCCGCCATCGACTTCGCGCTGATCGAGCGGAAGAAGATCGCCGTCCTCGCCTGACCCTGACGGCGGGCTTGCGTAGGGCGGGGGCTCGTCCCCCGCCGGTCTTCGCACGCCGGCCGGGGGACGAGCCCCGGCCCTACGGAGGATCGAGGTCAGCCGCGGCGGGCTTCGAGCGCGGCCAGACGCTCGCGGACGTCGATGGCAATCTGCAGATTGCGGTCGACGCCGTCGATTCTGCTGTTGACGCCTTCGATACGGGTGTCGACCCGACGTATCTCGGAGAGGAGCTCGGTTCTCAGTGAAGTGATCCGCTCGTCGAGCACACGGATATCGCCGCGGATCGCGTGTAGCTCAGGAGCGATGATGTCCTGAAACGCCTTCTTGACTTGGTCGTATACGCCCGTCGACCTCATTCAATCAGTCCCGCCGTTGCCGATCAATGCCACGAACATGATACAGCCGTCACTGGATCTTGAGGTCCTTCAGGGCCTGACGGACATAGGTCATGTCGTAGGTGCTCGCGGCGTCGACCTTGCGCTCCTTGAAGATCTCGAAGGAGTCGAGGACCTTCATCACGGTGTCGACGCCGCTCTGGGTGACGAGGCCGGTGGGAGCGAAGATCTCGCGGCTCGACTTCAGCGTCTCGACGTACTGGGCGCGGTCGCCGACGAGATCTTGCGGGATCGCGGCCGCGATCTCCTCGGGCGTCCTGGTCTGGATGAAGTGGCTGGCCTTGACCAGCGCGGTCACGACCTTCTGGACGACGTGGGGCCGCTTCTGGATGACGTCGGGGCGGGTGATGGCGCCGCTGAACGCGTACTCGCCGCCGAGGATTGCCTGGGTATCCTTGAGCGTCGACATGTTGCCCAGCGAGAAGCCGACGCCCTTGGCGACGAGGCGGCCGAAGAAGGGCTCGCCGGCCATGCCGGCCACGATCTTGCCGCCCTCGAGCGCGGGCGGCATCGTGCTGAGCCCGACCGCGATGACCTTCACGTCCTTGGGATCGACGCCGTTCTTCTTCAGCATGTAGTCGAGCAGCACGTGGGAGGCGACGCCGATGCCCGAGACGCCCACGGGCTTGCCCTTGAGATCGGCGACCGACTTGATCTCGCCCTTCTGGCTGCTGGCCACGACGAGCCCGAAGCCGGGCAGCCGCGTGCTCGAGAAGACGTAGACGAGATCCTTGCCCTGGACCTTGGCCTTGATCGCGTGCTCGAGGGCGTTGGCCGCGAAGTCGGCGGAGCCGCCGATGAGGGCCGCGATCGATTTGCCGCCCGTGTCGAAGTTGAAGCCCTTCGGCTCGAGGCCCTGCTCCTCGAAGTATTTCTGGCCGAGGGCCACCGACCATGGCAGATGCGCGAGCAGTCCGATCTGCGAGTAGGCGAAGGTCACGGGCTCGCCGGCCGGTGAGGCGACACCCGGCGCGAGTAGCGCGACCGCGAGGACCAGGATGATAGATCGTTGCATGGAGCGCTCCTTGTCCGCGGCGGGGGACGAGCCCCCGCCCCACGAGTCATAGGGCCTTCTGTTTCCAGTGAGAGAAGCGACGCTCGAGCCAGCCGAGCGAGCCGTCGAGGGTGGCCACGAAGACCATCAGCACGGCCAGACCGGCCAGCACCATGTTGGAGTCGAAGAGCGATTCGCCGTATTGCACGATCCAGCCGATTCCCCGGTCGGCGCCGAGGTACTCGCCGATGATGGCGCCGATGACGGCGAACCCCACGCACGCGCGCAGGCTCGCGAAGATCCACGTGAGTGCGGAGGGCAGCAGCACGTGGCGCATGAGATCGCGCCGCGTGCCGCCCATCACCCGGACGTGATTGATGAGGTTCACGTCCACCTCGCGGAGCCCCGCGTAGGTCGAGAAGAACACGATGAAGAAGACGAGGCTCACGACCATCGCGACCTTGGAGGCCAGGCCGATGCCGAGCCAGACGATGAAGAGGGGAGCCAGGGCGATGCGCGGCATCGCATTGAACATCACGATGATCGGATGGAAGAGGCCGGAGACGAACGGCGAGAACGCGAAGAGCACGCCGATGATCACCCCGCCCAGGATCCCGACGACGAGGCCGACGACCGCCTCGTGGATCGTCGCCCAGATGTGCGGGTAGATGAAGCCGCTCACGAACCAGCCGGCGACCGTGCGCCCGAGCTTCGAGGGCAGGCTGACGAAGTAGGGATCGATGAGCCGCGCGCGCGCCGCGGCCTCCCAGCCCGCGATGATCGCCGCGAACAGCACGGCGCGCGCCGCGTACAGGCGCAGCCGCTCAGATCTGCGTCGCGCGCGCGTAGCTCTGCTGGACTTCATCCCTGAGGTCCTTCCAGATCTGCTCGTACAGCCGCGTGAACTCCTCCCGGAAGCGGATCTCCACGACGTTCCGCGGCCGCGCGATGGGGATCGGGTAGCTGGCCTTGATCCGCCCGGGCCCCGCGGTGAGCACGATCACCTCGTCGGAGAGCGCGATGGCTTCCTCGAGGTCGTGGGTGACGAAGAGCACCGTGTTCCGCGTCTCGGCCCACAGGTCGAGCAGCTCGTTCTCCATCAGGTTGCGCGTCTGGACGTCGAGCGCGCTGAACGGCTCGTCCATCAAGAGCACGGTCGGCCCGTAGATCAGCGTGGTGGCCAGGGAGACGCGCTTGCGCATCCCGCCGGAGAGCTGGTGCGGATAGTAGCCTTCGAAGCCCGCCAGCCCGACCCGCCGCATCCACTCCGTCGCGCGCGCCCGCGTCTCGGCGGCCGGCGTGCCGCGGATGGTCAATGGCAGCGCGACGTTCTGGAGCGCCGTCTTCCACGGCAACAATGCGTCGCGCTGGAAGAGATAGCCGATGTCGGGCGGCACCCCGCCTGTCACCACGCGGTCACCGATCACGATCCGTCCGTCGCTCACGGGGACGAGGCCGGCGATCAATCCGAGCAGCGTCGTCTTGCCGCATCCCGAAGGCCCCACGAGGCTGACGAACCGACTCGATCCCACGCGGAAGCTCACGTCGCGCACAGCCGTGAACTCTCCGGTCGGAGTCTCGAACGTCCGCGTCACGTTCTCGAGCGTGATCATCGCTCGGCTTGCGCGGGATGATAGCATCCGTGCGCTGGAGGACAGGGATATGGATCTGGGAATCAAGGACAGAGTGGCCATCGTGACCGGCGGCAGCCGGGGCATCGGGCGCGAGATCACGCGCACGCTGCTCGAGGCCGGCGCGCGCGTCATGATCTGCGGGCGAACGGCCGCGACGTTGGAGGAGACCTGCGCCGAACTTCAGGCGAAGACCGGCGGCGAGGTCCTCGGTGTCGTCGCGGACATGGCGGTCGAGGCCGACGCCGACCGTCTCGTGCGCGAGACGACCGAACGACTGGGCGGCGTCGACATCCTGGTCAACAACGCGGGGCAGATGTACTCCGGCCGCTTCGATGCGCTCACCGAGACCGGGCTGCGGATTCAGCTCGACATCAAGCTCTTCGGGTTCATGCGCGCCATTCGCCTGGTGATGCCCGGCATGAAGGCCCAGCGGTGGGGCCGGATCGTCAACATCATCGGAGGCGCCGGCAAGGAGCCCGACCCCTACATGCTCGGCAGCGGCATCACCAACAGCGCGTTGCTCAACCTCACGAAGTCGCTCTCGACCGAGCTGGGCGCCGACAACGTGCTCGTCAACGCCGTGTGCCCGGGCTGGGTGGACACGGGGATGTGGCGCCGTAACGCCCCCGGGCTTCAGGCCGAGCTGAACGTCACGACCGAGGACGAGGCGCGGCGGCTCGCCGCACGCAAGAACGCGCTCGGGCGCTGGGGCCGTCCCGAGGAGCTGGCGAACGCCGTCGCGTTCCTCTGCTCCGAGCGCGCCAGCTTCATCACCGGCGTCTCCCTCAACGTCGACGGCGGCCGCCTGAAGAGCTTGTGGTAGCGCGCTACTCCACCGGCACGAAGATGCAGTGGCGGATCTTGTTGTCGACGGCCTTGGAGAGGTGACCCTTGCCCGTCGTGTCCTCGACCAGGATCACCTCGCCGGCGCCGATGACGCGGCTCTCACCGTCGCTCGCGGTGATGCGCACGCCGGCGTCGAGGTTGATGATGTATTGCCGGCGGGGTGCCGGGTGCCAGTCGAGGTCGTAGCTGGGCTGGACCTGGCGGAAGATGATGCCGCTGGCGGGCAGACGCTTCGAGAGCTTGCCGGCGCGGCCCTCCTCGGCCCACTCGACCTCGATGTCGCGGAAGTGTGATTCACCCTTGGCATCGGTGTACAGGTTATGGATCTTCATCTCGGGTCCTCCTCGCGGTGGGGATCAACAGGAGAATGGCATGGACTATAGCCGAACGAATCTCCAGGGCAAGACGGCCTTCATCACCGGCGCTAGCCGCAACATCGGCCGAGCGATCGCGCTCGCCTTCGCGGCCCAGGGCGCCGACCTCGTCCTGAACACCCGGACGAACCGTGACGAGCTGGAGGCCGTGGCCGACGAGTGCCGCAAAGCCGGCGTGCGCGCGGTGCCCGTGCTCGGCGACATCGGGGAGACGGCGGCGGTGGAGGCGATGGTGAGGACCGGGCTTGCCGAGCTCGGAGCGATCGACGTCCTCGTGTGCAACGCCGCGATCCGCCCGCACAAGTCGCTCGCCGACACCTCGCTCGAGGACTGGCATCAGGTGATGGCCGTGAATCTCCACTCGGCGTTCTATCTGGCGCGCGCGGTGGTGCCGGGCATGAAGGAGCGCAAGCGGGGCAGCATCATCGCGCTCGGTGGCCAGTCCAGCATCACCGGCCGGCCGAACACCGCGGCGGTGACCGCCGCGAAGAGCGGGCTGCTCGGCCTCGTGCGCGCGCTGGCCGCGGAGCTGGGGCCGTTCGGCATCCGCGCCAACATGGTCATCCCCGGCTTCATCGACACCGAGCGCCGCTACGCCGAGTGGTATCCGGAGCACCGGCAGGCGCCGCCGGGCGCGCCCGAGCAGCTCAAGGAGATTCCCCTCCGTCGCCTCGGTCGCCCGGAGGACATCGCCGACGCCTGCGTCTTCCTGGCGTCCGACGCCTCCGCCTACGTCACCGGCGACACGATCCGGGTCATGGGCGGCCGCATCATCGGGTGACCGCCGCCTAGCTCGCGAAGTTCACGCGCGCGAGGAACTCCTTCGTGCCGGGCGTGTAGGCGCCCTTCACCCACGCGTCGCGCGTCCGCTTCAGGACGAAGGCCTCGCCCTTCTTGCCGGGCGCGGGCTTGCCCTTCGGATGCGCGATGTTGTAGAGGGCGCGCGCGCGGTAGTGCTCGTAGAGCCGCATGAACTCGGCCAGGTACGTCTGGGCCATCCCCCGGTCGCCCTTGATCTCGAGCAGGTTCTCGTCGTTGCGGTTCGTCGAGTTCTTGCTGAAGTTCGCCGAGCCCGTGTAGATCACGGGGTTCTTCGTCTCCGCGTCGAGCACGAGGAACTTGTGATGGATGTGGACGGCGGGCACGAACGCCTTCTTCTTGCCCGGCGCCGGCTTGGGCGGAGGCACGATGCTGCGGCTGCTGAAATCCACGCTGCTCAGCTCGGGCAGGAAGCCGGCGGGACGGACGCTGGCCTTGCCGATCTTGACCGGTGCCGACCACCCCGTATCCTTGGCGGTCGCGGCCACCGCGGGGTCCGGAGCGATCAGTTCCCGGCGCGTGGCGTAGAGCGCGGCGAGCCTGGGCGAGGCGAAGGTGTGGAGCAGGTTGGCCTGGCTCGTGAGCCCTTCGGGCGTGAAGTTGGCCGAGCCCGTCAGCACGCCGACGGGCTGACCGCCCGCGCGCTTGACCAGGAACTTGTCGTGCATGATGGCCGTCTTCGACCGGGGGTCGAAGTGGATCCCCGTCTTCTTCAGCGCCGTCACCGCGGTGGCGTTCACCGTCTCGCCCGGGGGCTTGAAGGCGTAGACCAGCGAGCCCTTGGCCGACATCTTCTTGAGGGCGGGAAGCACCCACTCGTTGTCGGTGAGGTGGTAGACCGCGCCCTCGATGGCGTCGGCCCCCTTGAGGAACCCCGGGATGGCGCCCTCGAGCCCGTTCGCGAGCCAGGCCATCGCCTTGTCGATGTCCATGGTGCCCGCGGGGAACTCGCGCGAGAAGGCCTGGGAGCTCACCACCGCCCGGTTGAAGTAGGTGCCGATCCCGTCGGTCACGATGCGCGGGATCGTCACCGTCACCGTCTGCGCGGACGGCTCCTGGAGCTGGAGATCGTTCGGCCCGGTGCCGAGGACCGGCACCACGGTGTAGGCGAAGTTCTTGCCGCGATCCTCGGTATTGATCGCCGAGTCCCACCAGAGGAACTTCTGGATGGGGGCGACGTTGCTCGGCATGGGATGGCTGTCCGGACCGAGCGGGATGAAGCCGATCTTGTTGAAGAGGTAGCCCTGCTTCTCGCCCTTGCTGAATCCCGGCGCCCGCCGAATGGCGAAGCCGAGGAAGTTCGGCCGCAGCCGGCCGTCGGGCCAGTCCAGGGCGAGGAGCACGAGCGTCGGCGAGAGGTACGGGCGCATCGTCGCGTGACCATCGGCCATCGGAGACCCTCCAATCTGAGTCGAATATGTTATTACGCTGATAGTTCCCTATCAGCAACTGCTGGCCTTTTTCGCGGCTCTGGCGTAAGTTCTGTCCACGCAGGCAAAGAACCCGGGCGCGGATGGCCCACGGAGGAGAACGCCATGCCGAAGATCAAGCACATCGCGTTGTCGACCCAGGACGTGGACAAGACGGCGAAGTTCTACATGGACGTCTTCGGCATGAAGGAGATCGCCAAGCTCGACGGGATGGGCGCCAAGGGCTACTACCTGAGCGACGGCGACCTGAACCTGGCGATCCTCAACTTCAAGAGCGACGCCGTGGCCGGGGTCGAGCGGGGCAAGGAGTGGAGCGGCATCCACCACATCGGCTTCCAGGTCGAGAGCCTGGAGGAGATCGCCGAGAAGCTGAAGGCGGCGGGCTCGGAGCCCCGTCACGACGTGAACCAGGCGCTCGGCGTCGGGCAGGGCCCACGCCACGGCGGCAACGTCGAGGTCAAGTACAACGGTCCCGACAACGTGATGGTCGACGTCTCCGAGACGGGCTGGGTCGG
>WNGF01003751.1_pt1 | contig 20409 bp, 18 predicted proteins | sample 5400641 | NCBI WGS metagenome assembly WNGF01 (sample SAMN13153371, study PRJNA577476) | soil metagenome | isolation source: 80 cm soil or saprolite under grassland replicate 2 | place: USA:California | collected 2016-06-15
CGATGGCGAAGAAGATGAGAATGGTTGCGATGAAAAGGATGTCCAACATGGGTCGCCTTAGCTGTCGTCGTTCTGACCGAGCTCGCTCCGGCCAATGGAGCATGGAAAAACAAGACGAAGGAGCGCCTCGATCGGAAAGGGTTTAGGCAGGTACGCCAGCGGGTGGAACTCCTCCATCCGGCTCGCGTTCGCTCGGACGGCCGAGATCACAATGGTTGGAACCTCGGTCTGGCGCCGGCGCAACTCGCGCAACACGTCCCAACCGGTCCGGTCGGGGAGGTTGATGTCGAGCAGGATCAGGTCAGGGCGATCGTGCGTGACGGCGTCGACCGCGGCTTCAGCACTTTCAGCTTCGCTGACAGCGAGCCCACGGCCGGTCAGATTGCGGGCCATCGCGCGCCGCAGAGTTGCTTCGTCCTCCACGATCAGGACCCGACGATAGGCAGCGACTGCCAAACCGTCGCTTCCAGCAGTTTCGGTCGCCGCGGTTGTGGCACCGCTGTTTCGGTCGCTGGTTTCCTGCCTTGCGTGAATGTTGATGAGGGTGTCCATGGGGTAAGTCGACGAGGTCGATCCAAGCTGTTTGATCGCTACCCTCGGAGTATCGACGCGACATGCTCAACAGCACGTCAACATGGGCGACCAATCAGTCAACGTCTGCTCAACATTTTTCGGCGCCCTTGATTTAGGCTTCCGCGGCCCCCCGGCACGTGCAGATCAGTCGAGAGTCTCAGCAGACTTCAGCCACGTGTCGTAGTGCGCGCGCTGTACCTTGAGCGACGGTGGGGTGTTCCTTTGGCCGACGGTGCTAAATGCCGATCTCGCTGGGGCTCTCCGTGACAAATCGGTAGCCCACACCAGGCTCGGTCACCAGATACCGCGGGACTTGCGGGTCCGCCTCGAGCTTCTTGCGGAGGCGCGCCACGTAGACGTGGAGCGAATGGGCTTGCTGTCGGTAGGCAACACCCCAGACCGTCTCCACCAGCACGCGATCCGTGAACACCTTGTCGGGATTGGTGACGAAGATCTTGAGCAGGTCGTACTCGGTGGGCGTGAGGTGCAGCTCGCGACCGAAGAGCCTCACCCGCCGATGCTCCAGGTCGACGGTCAGGTCGCCCGACACGACGACGGGCTCGGTTCCCTGCGGAGGGGCTGCAACGTGGCGCAGCGCCACGCGAATGCGAGCCAGCAGCTCCCGCGCACCGAATGGCTTGGTCAGGTAGTCGTCGGCACCCTGCTCGAGGGCAGCGACCTTGTCACCCTCGCCGCCGCGCGCGGAGAGCACCACGATCGGTGTGCTGGCTTGGGCGCGGATCGAGCGGATGACCTGCAGGCCATCGAGGTCAGGCAACCCGAGGTCGAGCAGCACCAGGTCCGGCCGGTGGCGGGAGTAGGCCTCGAGCGCTTCCTCCCCGGTCGCCGCTCCCTCGACCTGAAAGTCGTGCTTGCGCAGGTTGGTCTCCACGGCGCGAACGAGCGCCGGCTCGTCGTCCACCACCAGAATCCGAGCGCCGCCGCCCTGGCTCACGTGACAGGACTTTCTGCGCTAAGCGGCAATGAGAAGGTGAAGCGCGCCCCTCCGCCTGGTCGGTTCTCCACCCAGATCCGGCCGCCGTGCGCTTCGACCAATCCCTTCGCCACGGCCAGCCCAAGGCCGAGGCCGGCCGGCCGTGGCGTGCCATCGGCGACGCGGTAGAACGGGTCGAACAGGTGCTGTACCGATGATGCCGGGACGCCTGGCCCACGATCCTCCACGGCTACGCGGACTTCGCTATTGGCCCGCCGTGCCGACACAGAAATCTCCGAACCGGCCGGGGCGTACCGCGTGGCGTTCTCGACCAGGTTGGAGAGCACCTGGTCGATCTCCACGTAATCCAGCGACACCGCAGGCAGGTCGTCGGGCACACGTGTGACAACACTGTGGGCGGCGGTCTGCGGTCGCAGTCGTCCCAGAACCTCGTCCACGAGCGCGGCCATGTCGTACCAGCCCTTGTCCGGCCGCAGGCTGCCGCCTTCGATGCGCGACAGGTCCAGCAGATTACCCACGATGCGATTCAGCCGCTCCGCCTGGTCCACAATCGCGTGTGCGAAATCCTGCCGCTCCTCGTGCGTCCACGCCACGTCGTCCTGCTGGAGGCTTCCGGCCGACGCCATGATCGAGGCCAGCGGCGTGCGCAGATCGTGTGACACGGCGTTGAGTAGCGCCCGCCGCAACTCGTCGGTGCGCCTCAGGACCTCGGCCTGGTTCGCTTCCCGACGCAGACGCGCGCGTTCGATGGCCAGCCCCAGTTGCGCCGCGACTGCCGACAGAAGCCGGTCAGCGGCGGCGTCGAATTGGGCGGAGTCGGGAGCCGCAGCCAGCAGCAACGCCCCGACCCGGCGATCGTCAGCGCGTACCGGGACAAGGTGCACACGGTCGCGCAGATTGGCGGGTACGTTGCTGATGGGCCGCGTTGGCGGGACAAGACGCACCCACCGACCCGGCACGGCCGGCTGATTGCGCAAATGGCCCCGTCCGGCGTTAAGGACGTGTGCGGCCGAAAGTGTGCCAGCTTGCAAACCCTTCAGTGCATCATCCTCCCCGGCTGCGACGCGAACAACACTGCCCTGTGGCTGCACGATCTCGATCGCTACGCCCTGCAGACTGAGCTCATCCCGGAGGCGCTCGGCCACTGCGTGCAACGCGTCTTCGAGGTCCCGCTCGCCTACCAGGCGCACAACGTCGTAAAGCACGACCGCCTCGCGCTCGCGTTGCTGCGCTTCGCGTGCGCGTTGGCGCTGCCCGGCGGCAAGCTGGCCGGTGACGATAGCGGTGACCAGGAAAAACAGCAGAGAGACCCATTCCTCAGGATCCGAGACCGTGAAGTGGTGAATCGGATCGACAAAGAACCAATCGAACGTGAGAAACGCGACGATCGACGCAAAAACGGCGGGGCCCCGCCCGTAGGCGACGGCCGTGGCGAGCACGGCCAGCAGGTAGAGCATCGACACGTTTGCCAGGTTGACCTCGCGGAGCACGAGGCCGATGAAGCCGCTCACCACCGCCACAGCCGCAAGGGCTGCCACATACCCCTTCCAGCGGGCGCGGGTGCTACGCCAGAGCATCTGCACCGTCACAGACTGACCTCACCGAGGGCTGAGAGGCTCATGTGGATGCTTTCGTCGCCATGTGATACGGCACATTCGTGACCACTACGCCAGGGTGGAACAACAACGCCGCCTTCAGCCGCAGCGCGGTCTGGTTGTGCAATAGATGCTCCCACCATCGCGAAGGAACGTACTCGGGCAGCACCACGGTGATGGTGTCGTGCGGATTGCTCTCCTTGAGCGCGTCGATGTAAGCCAGCAACGGACCGGTCAGGGATCGGAACGGTGATTCGATGATGACCATCTCAACGCCAGGCTCCCACTCGCGCCACTGACGCCGCAAGTCCGCGGCACTGGCCACGTCGTCGGTCACATGCACCGCCACCACGTGCGCATCGTCGGCCGCCACCGCGCGTGCGTAGGCCAATGCCTGGCGCGCGGGCACGCCGAGCTCTGCCACGGGCACAATCGTGCGGACGACAACCTCCTCGGGGACCACCGGTGTCTCGGCCAGCCGGGCACCTTCCAGACGCGTGTAGTGCTGCCTGACCGACCACATGATGCCGATCAGGATCGGGACCAGTACCAGCACCATCCAGGCGCCGAGTGCAAACTTCGAGATCGCCACTTCGATAGCAACAATGCCCGTTGTCGCGGCGCCGACGCCGTTGATTGCTGCGCGCCAGCGCCAGCCAGGTTCCTCCGCCCGCAGCTTCCACCAGTGACGCACCATCCCGCTCTGGCTCAGCGTGAACGCGACGAACACACCCACCGTATACAGCGGGATCAGGTTGGTCACGCTGCCCCCGAATGCGACGATCAGCATGCCAGCGACGGCGGCGAGCAGGACGATGCCACCCGTGAACGCCAGCCGATCGCCGCGGAACTGGAAGACTCGCGGTACGAAGCGATCGCGGGCCAGGATACTCGCCAGGCGTGGAAAGTCGGCGAACGCGGTGTTCGCGGCCAGCACCAGGAGGAGGGCGGTTGAGACCTGCACGAGATAGTGGAACGGACTGCCAGCCCCCACCAAGAGACCCGTGAGCTGGCTGATGACGGTCTGCTGTTCCGTCGGGTCGGGAACGATGCCAAGTTGCCCGGCAAGGAAGCTCATGCCCAGGAAAATAGACCCGAAGCAGCTGCCCATGAGAATCAATACGAGGCGCGCGTTGCGCCACTCCGGCGGCGTGAACGCGGGTACGCCGTTTGAGACGGCCTCGGTGCCGGTGAGCGCGACCGACCCCGCGGAGAACGCGCGCAGGATCAGGAATACCCCGAGCGCTTCGGTCCCATGCTCCGCCTGCAGCCAGTCCGGAGGAGGTTCGTACTCGGGCAGGGTACCCGTCGCGTAGCGGAAGAGGCCGTACCCCAGCAGACCAAAGATGGCCAGCAGGTATACATACGTCGGTGCAGTAAAGATGGTCCCGCTCTCGCGGATTCCCCTGAGGTTGCCGAGTGTGAGCAATACGACGAAGCCGAGGCCGGCCGCCACGCGGTAATCGAACAGCCCGGGGAAGATGGAAGTCAGTGCAGCGACGCCCGCGGCGATCGACACCGATACGGTGAGCACGTAGTCCACCAATAGCGCTCCCGCAGCGGAGAGGCCAGCAAGCGGACCCAGGTTGTCGCTGGCGACGATGTACGAGCCGCCGCCGCTCGGATACGCCCGGATCGTCTGTTGATAACTGATGACGACAATTGCGAGCACCAACACGATGACCAGAGTGATCGGCATCGTGAGGGCCAGCACCCCCGCCCCGGCCAGCACAAGCACGCGCATGATTTCTTCCGTTGCATACGCGGACGACGAGATGTTGTCGGAAGCGAAGACCGCCAGCCCGGTGAAGATATTGAGTCGCTCGTGCGGCTCCTCGGAGGTTGCCAGGGGCCGGCCGATGAGTACACGACTGACACGCTGCAGGGCGCGGCCGAGCGGGCTGGTGGGCACGCCCGTCCCCGCCCGCGGTACCAGGTGGCCGCGGCCGACACGAGTGAATCCCCGGTGTGTGGCGATGCGGACGAAGCGATCGCCCGGCTTCGAGCCTTTAACTGTCTCGCGCCACTCCAGATCGGGATGCGAGACCGTTACCGCGCCCGATCTGACCGGGCGCGGCGACTGGCGATCATTTGACTCGGACATACGCAGGCGTGCTCCAGTGCGTCATACCCAGCTCGAGGGATTGGCGTTACTTGGGGCTGGGCAGGATCGCAGCCCTTAAGTCTCGCGCTCGACCGCTCAATGAAGGCTCAACACAGTGGCCCAGTCGGTCAATTTTTCCTCAACGTTTTGCGTCTCGATCTAGCGCGACTCGGCTCGTGCGAGCCGAGTTAGGGTTCCGCTACCTGCTGATCGTGCCCGACACCTCGTGTGTAGGCACGCTGGTCACTACGAAGCCGGGTGTGAACAGCAGGGCAAGCTTGAGGAACTGCGCGGACTGACCGTGCAGGACGTGCTCCCACCAGCGGTCCGGGACGTACTCGGGCAGCACCACCGTCACGAGATCGGCCCCCTCGTTGCGTTTGAGCTCGGCCAAGAAGTGCATGAGCGGCCCAGTGAGGCTGCGGTAGGGCGACTCGATGACTGTCAGTGGGATGCCGAAGCTCCAGCGTTCCCAGTTTGCTTCCAGTTCGGCGGCGGCGACCGGGTCGTTGGCGACATATACGGCGTTCACGTTGGGTGAGATTGACGCGGCATACTGCACCGCGCGCACCGTTGGCAGGTTCAGCCGCGCGATTGGCACAACGACCTGGTGGTGCAACGGGTGCAGGTCCGCCGGATCCCCCGGGAGAGCGCTAATCCGGGCCGCCTCGGCATAGTGGCGGTTGATCAGCTTGAACAGCCAGATGAAGCTCGGGATGATCAAGAGGACCACCCAAGCACCCCAACCCAGCGGCAGCCCCGGCACGATCGGCAGATCCAGGTTCATGAAATTGGTGGTCGCGGCGATCAGGGCCACGATGCCGGTGACTGTCGCCCCCAGCGCATTAATTGACATCTTGAGCCGCCAGCGAGGGCCGCGTTCGCGCAACCAGTGGCGAACCATGCCCGATTGCGAGAACGTGAAAGCGGCAAACACGCTCAAGGCGTAGAGCGGCAGCAGGGCGCCCGTGGAGCCGCCGAACACGACAATTAGCAAAGCGCTGAGCAAGCCGAGCAAGATGATGCCGTTCGAGAACGCCAGCCGATCGCCGCGGAACGCAAGTTGGTGCGGGGCGTAGTTGTCGCGTGCCAGGAGCGAGGCCAGGCGCGGAAAATCGGCGTAGGCGGTGTTGGCCGCGAGCACCAGAATCAGCACGGCTGATGCCTGCACCAGGAAGTACAGTGGGCCCTCGCCGAAGACCGCACGGGCGAGTTGGGAGATGACGGAGTCCGCGTGGCTCGGGATCACGCCGCTGCCGACGATCAGTACCGAGAGGCCGAGGAACATGGTGCCGAGGATCACAGCCATCGCCAACAGGGTGCGCGCGGCGTTGCGCGGCTCCGGCGGCTTGAAGGCAGGAATGCCATTGGAGATCGCTTCAGTGCCAGTCATGACCGCTGAGGCGACCGCGAACGCGCGTAGAAGTAGGAAGAGCGTGAAAGACTCGTGGCCGATCTCGGCGTCAATCGGCGACGGCACGATTAGCTCTCCCGTGAATTGGCGGAATAGGCCGAATCCAATCAGCCCGAACATCGCCAGTAGAAAGATGTAGGTGGGTGCGGCAAAGATATTGCCCGACTCGCTGATCCCGCGGAGGTTCACCACGGTTACCAGTACCACTGCGCCAACGCCCAACAGCACGCGGAGCGGCAGCAGGTCGGGCACCGCCGACACGAGCTGGTCGACCGCCGAGGCAATGGATACCGATACCGTCAGGATGTAGCCGACGATCAGTGCGGCCGCCGCGGTAAGCCCGGCCATTTCGCCGAGATTGGCGTGCGCAACGATGTAGCTCCCGCCGCCCGAAGGATAGGCGTAGATCGTCTGTCGGTAGCTTGTGACAACTGTCGCCAGAAGGAGGACGACACCGACAGCGATGGGCAACGACCACCACGCAGCAGCAAGCCCGGCGGACAGCAGGATGACCAATGTTTCTTGCGGCGTGTAGGCGACCGACGACAGAGCGTCCGAGGAAAAGACCGCAATGGCCTTGCGTTTGGGAAGTCGCTCGTGGCTCTCGAGGTCACTGTGGATCGGCGCGCCGACGAGCCACCGCTTGACCACACCGGCCAGGCCCGTCGGTTCCTCGATCTGAGCGCCCGCCGCGAGGTGCCCCTCGCCTGTGCGCGAGAATCCCTGAAACTTAGCCCGGCGGATGCGGACGACCTTGTTGCCCGGGCGCGCGGATCGCACCTGCTCCACAACCCGCCGGTCGGACGGTCGCACGCGCAGTTGGGCGGGACCCAGCTCCTCGCGCGGCTCGGGCGGGAGGTTTGACGTCACGTGCCTAGAGGGTAGTGCGCATCCGGATGAAGGCCGTTGTGCGCGCTGCTCCAGCCTCTCGCGCAGCTAGGCCCAAAACCGCACGCGGACAGTATTGGGCCGAACGTCAGCCTCAACCCGCAGACGATGCAACTCTCCCGCTTCGCGAGCAAGCTGGATAAACCCCGGTCGGCGCGGCGCGATCACGTGCACGACGAAGCCAGTTTCGCGCGCGAGCAGGGCCATCGCATCGAGCACGGCGGGATCGCTTTGAGCACACGGCAGCCGCAGGACAGTTGATCTGTCCATGACACATAACCATGCGCATTCAGCTGCATAGAGCTTGTTAAGATCGCGCACACCGGCGTTAAGACTTCGTTCAGGTCCTCCGTGGTCGCCGTTCTAGGGAGTGCCTGGTGGTGGTCCATATCCGGGGGCAAGCCTGGTCCATCTACGCTCCGCGATCGTGCTATACCTGGCTCGAACCGGAGGCTGACCAGCTCACTGACGATGCGCACTGCACCCTCCGCCGGTTTTGCCAGGTTCGTTTCGACACGGCCACCGAGCTGTTTTTCACGCGCGCGAGCGTCGTGGATGCGGGCTCGCGGGTTCGCTGCACCGTTTCCGGCATATGACTCCTAATCGAATCCTGGTGGTTGACGACGAGCCCCAGATTCGTCGGGCATTGCGCGTCGTCCTGCGCGCCAATGGTTACGTGGTCACTGAGGTAGCCTCTGGCGAAGCTGCGCTCGATGCCGTGGCGTCGGGGCCATTCGACCTGATGATCCTAGACCTGATGCTGCCGGACCTGGAAGGCGCCGAAGTTTGCCGCCGCTTGCGCGACTGGAGCCGGTTGCCCGTCATAGTGCTGTCGGCACACGACGAGGAGGGCATCAAGGTCCGGACATTGGATGAGGGCGCGGACGATTACATCTCCAAACCGTTCAGCGCGCCGGAGCTGCTGGCCAGGATGCGGAGCCTGATACGACGCTCCACGCACGAAACCACATCGGGGGAACCCATCGTGCGAGCCGCCGATGGTGAGGTTGAGATAGACCTGAATCGGCGCGTGGTAACTCGGGCCGGTGAGGAAGTCCACCTGACGCCGACGGAGTACCACCTCCTGAAATTCATGGCCGGTTTGGCTGGTCGCGTCATTACGCACGGCCATCTGCTTCGCGCCGTTTTGGGTGGGGACGGCTACGCCGACGCCAATGCCGCCCTGCGGGTACACATCGCGGGCCTGCGCAAGAAAATCGAGCCGGATCCCGGCCGACCGCGAATCATTGTCACAGAGCCTGGAATCGGCTACCGAATGCGCGCTGATTAAACACACCGTGACGTTGCCCTGCGGCTCAATCGGCCAGCAGGCGATACCCCACCCCGGGCTCAGTCACGATGTACCGCGGGGCCTGCGGATCCTGCTCGATCTTCTTGCGCAGCCGCGCGACGTAGACGTGGATGTAGTGTGCCTCCGTTTCCCATGCCGATCCCCATACTTGCTGCAGCAACATGCGGTCGGTGAGCACCTTGTTCGGATGGCCGATGAGCGCCGTCAGAAGCGAGTACTCGGTGGGAGTCACATGTATTTCGCGATCGCTCACCGAGACACGCCGTTGCTCCAGATCGACCACGAGATCTCCGGTCTTGAACACGGCTGCCGCGCCCCGCGCTGGTCTAGCGACATGCCGGAGTGCCACACGAACACGCGCGAGCACCTCTTCGACGCCGAACGGCTTGGTCAGGTAGTCGTCGGCACCGAGGTCGAGGGCCTGGACTTTGTCGCGCTCGGCGCCTCGGACCGAGAGCACAACGATGGGGGTGCTGGCGTGGCTACGTATCTCGCGAATGACGTCAAGCCCGTCCATATCCGGTAGCCCCAGATCGAGCAGGAGCACGTCGGGCCTGAAACGGATATGTGCATCGAGTGCCGCTCGACCCGTCTCGGCCGTCTCGACGCGGAAGTCGTGGCGCGTGAGGTTCGTTTGGACGGCTTGCAAGATCGCAGGCTCGTCATCGACCACGAGCACCCGAGCACCTGCTGGACTCACGTTGCCCATCGTACGTGCCGTGCGCGACAACACCGAGAGCACGCCCGCCACCGTAAGCGCCTCGCCGCGGGCCGCGCCAGGCTGCAACCGGGACAATGCACCGGTACAGGTACGACCTGAGGTCACTCGAATCCATGCAACCGGTGGCCGCGTCTGACCCGCGTAAACCCCAGATGAGTGGCGACGCGGACGAAGCCATCGCCCGGCTTGGCGCCCTGGATTGTCTCGCGCCACTCGAGTCTGTTGCCCAGGTCCTGGAGCGGAGTCCGGACATTGCCCGGGAGCGCCTGGTGCAGGCACGCGACCTGGTCAATGGAATCATGCGTGAGATCCGCAACTACGTCTTCGACCTCCGCCCGGATACGTTCGAACAGCACGGTCTGGTTGCAGGCCTGGCTGCGCTGGCCCGCGACCTGGAAATCAACACGCTGGTGGACCTCGAGCTCGACATCGCCGTGGAAGCGGACCAGGTCTTCAGCCCCGAACGGGCTAAGGAGGTCTTCCAGGTCGCGCGCGAGGCGCTGGCGAATGTGGCGCGGCACTCGTCGGCAACACGGGCTTGTATCACGCTCCGCCCGGTTGATGGACGTTGGGTCCTGCGCATCGCCGACAACGGCGTAGGCCTGGATCCTGCGCGCGCAGACGGACCGGGCTTTGGCCTCCGTAATATACGCGAGCGGGCGCGACGGATGGGCGGTGTCCTGACTGTGACCGGCCGGCCGCACGAGGGTACCGAGGTCAAGCTGGTGGTTGCGAGCGATAAGGGAGTCATGGCGGCATGAGCGAAGTTGAGTCGCTCCGCGTCCTGCTGGTAGACGACCACGAGCTCGTGCGGATGGGCCTGCGGACCCTGCTCACCGGAGCTCCTGGATTTATCGTGGTTGGCGAGGCTGGCTCGGTAGCCGAGGCAGTTACCGCTGCGCAACTGCATCGTCCGGACGTGGTACTGATGGACGTCCGCCTGCCGGATGGCAGCGGTGTGGAGGCGTGCCGGGACATCCGCTCCGCGCTACCGGACGTGCGGGTCCTCATGCTGACGTCATTCGCCGACGAGGACGCGGTGTTTTCGGCTATTGTCGCGGGTGCGGCGGGCTATCTCCTCAAAGAAGCCCGGTCTGACGCTCTCCTTGCGGCGATTCGCACCGTGGGCCGCGGCGGCTCGCTGCTGGACCCGGCGGTTGCGCAAAAAGTGCTCGATCGCGTCAGGACCTCGGCCATCGCTCCGACGCGTGACGACAAGCTGGGCGCACTGTCCGACCAGGAGCGCAAGATCCTTCCGTTGATCGCCGAGGGCAAGACAAACCGCGAGATCGCCGAAGCGCTGTGTCTGAGCGAGCACACCGTTAAAGCCTACGTGAGCGACCTGCTGAGCAAGCTCGCGTTGCGGCGTAGATCCGAGGCAGCTGCGCTGTTCGCTCGCCTGCACGACGACACGTCTCCGGTTCGCACTGTGGGGGTGGGGTCGGTGGCCTACCCCGACGGGTGGGACTGATACCCATCCGACCAGTCGATTTTGCTGCCAATCTTCCACCCGGATTCTGCTCGAATCGGCATTACGCTCTCCTGTCCTCAGGCACAGACTGTTCTTACGCGGCACCGTTCAGTCGGCACGGACTTGGCGACTGAGGGGGCGTAAGGAGATGACGGACATGGAACACAGCGCTAGGCCCTCGTGGACCGACGCGGAGCTTGCGGGGCTCCTGGCAGAGTATTTCGGCGAGAAGCTCAGTCCGCAGCAGCTCGAGCATCGGACGACGGACGTCCGTGCTGGGATCGCGAACCGCCGCGCTCGTACTAACGCATCCAAGAAAGGAGAGAATTGCCATGACGATTCTCGGTAGATGGCACGTCTTTGGCGCGTTCGCGACAGTCGCCGCCGCGGGCCTGGTGGCCGCGGCCTGCGTTCCGGAGCGGCCGGTAACTTCCACCGGGCCCGTGGCACCGATCACCGTTCAGCAGGCCGCCGCTCCCAAGGTAGCCGCGGTGTCAGCACCGGCGACAGCCCCGATCGGTGGATTCGCGGCGCCTGCGCCGGGCCCGAATCTACTGGCCAAGACCTGGCCGGAGCGTCTCGGCATTGTTGTTTCGGAGCTCAAGCCTGCCACGGGCAAGGCCGTCTTGAACCCGAAGCCAGGCGACCTGTGGTTCTTCTCAAACTCCAGCACCACCTGGGGCGCGGCGAATACGAAGAACGCCGTGTGGGTGATCGATGCTAAGACCAAGCAGACCGTTGCGGAAGCAGCCCCCTTTGACGGCGAGGGCAACAGCAGCACGGCATCGCTGTTTCAGGTGACGGCCGATTCGTGTACTTGCCGATGCTCGGCAAAGACAATCGCATCGACGTCCTGGACGGGCGGAGCCTCGAAGTGGTCCAGACAATTACCACGCTCGGACGGCCGCACCACCACAAGCTGTGGCACGACCCGGTCACCGGTAAAGATCTGATCATCGGCGAAGACTTCAACTGGAGCTTCTCCGGCTCCGGCTTCTACGTCATCGACCCGAGCGAGAACAACGCCGTGGTTGGTGGCTTGAGCAATGGTGATTTCCAGGGCAACCCCTACCTATCCACCCCAGCGCCAGACGGCTCATTCATCGTGGTGACCGTGCCAGCGCCCACACCGCAGCTCCGCGACAAGATGGATGGCTGGGTGGCCAAGGTCGATCCGAAGACCTGGAAGGTCATCGGCATGACCCCGATGAAGGATCCCATCTGGGCCGAGGTGAGCCTGGACGGCAAGTTCGCCTACGTCACCTCAGGCGGCGATGCACGCATCTACAAGATCGATCTGGCAACGATGAAGATCGAGGGTGAGGTGCAGACAGGCCCCGGCCCGTGGGGCGCAAAGATCTCGTACGACCAGAGCAAACTGTACACCGCCGACAAGGGCGAAGGCCCCGGTTACAACCAGCAGGGCCGCACCAGCACCATCATCGACCTGCAGACCATGGGCGTCTCGAACGTCGTCCCGATCGGTCTCACCACCGACCACGCCTTGCTCAGTCCCGACGGTAAGGAAGTGTGGTACACGTCCAACGCCGAGCACGCGATCTATGTGCTCGACACTGCCACCAATCAGATGAAGACCGTCATCAAGGACCCGGCGGACGGCGATATCCATGGTGGCGTGTGGGTCCAGTACACGGACGACGGCAAGGGCGGCGTTATGGGCGAAGTCGTAGCCGACTACGGCGGACTGCATGGCAGCGCGCTCGCCGCGCAGCAGCAGTACGTGTCCGAGCCGGCGGTCACCATCACGCTGGGCGGCACTGGCTTTACTCAGAAGAGCGTTTCGGTCCCGGCTGGCCAGGCCGTACGTCTTACCCTCAAGAACGTGGCTGGGACGAACGCCGGCAAGCTGTCGTTCGAAAGTACCGATATGGGGATCCAGCCGATCACACTCGGACCTGGCCAGAGCCAGGAAGTGCGCTGGACCTCGCCCGCACAGGCGACCGAGCTTACAGCGAAGACGCCCAAGGGTCCGAACACGACGCTGACCGTCTCGGTCAAGCCGGCTGAGTCGCGCCCGGTCGCGGCCCAGGCCGCGATCAGTGGACCGCAGGGTGTAAATATCGGCACGCACAACATCGCCTTTGACATCACCACGCTCACCGTCAAAGCCGGCGAGCCGGTGCGCTTCGTCTTCGCCAACGGCGACGACGAAAAGCACAACCTGGTTGGCATCGGCGAGGGGTTGAATCTGCTGAGCCCGGATGTGCCGGGTGGCCAGACCGTCACGTACGACTGGACCGCTCCGAGCACGCCAGGTAAATACACCGTCATCTGCGCCTACCACCCGCACATGACGTTCTCGCTGGAAATCCAGTAGCTCAGCCCCCGGGGGCGGGTCGGAAAGCGGCTCGCCCCCACGGGCAATTCACACCAGGAGATCACTCATGTCACAGCAGGAAGCAACCCTTGGCCTCCGCAGGAGCTCGGCGCTCTCACTGGCGCCATTGGCTATCTGGGCGCTCCTGCTCGTCATCGCCGGTGTGCTCGCACTCGGCTGGCTAGCCATCGCCAAGACGGAGGGGCGAGACACGCTCATCGCAACCGCCGGGCTGCGCAGTAGCCAGGCGGATGAGCTAACTGCCAGGCTGACGCGAACCGGATCAGCCAGCGAGGGCGTCCAGGCGGACGTCGTGCTAGCGACGCCCGCGTTCTTCCAGATGACCAATCGCTCGCAGGAGGCGGGGACGCTCGGAGCTGACCATGCGGTTATCTTCGTTGCCAACGAGAGCGTCCACTATGGCGAGCTGTCCAAGCGATTCGCCCCCGTGCTGCGGCTCGACGGCGACAGCCTGCATGTTCCGTCCGAAGTACGGGTGCTTACCGACGCCGTCCACCACCGCACCAGCGTCGTGATCTTCGGCGATCTGCCAACCCAGACGCTCGACGCGCCGCATACCCTCGCACTGCTCCTGCCACAGGACGGCGCGGCTCCGCGCACAGCCCTGGAGTGGCAGACCCCGATCGACACCCCGTGAGCGTTCAGCAGCCGCGCGGCCTGAGCCTTGGGCTGCTCCTGTCGCTGGCGGCGGGCTTGCTGGCGGCCATTCTCCGTGTCTGCTCCAACTGACGGCCTTCTACCTGCCAACACTCGCCGGGTGAGCGCTGACGCCGCCAACACCGGGCTGTCCGATTCTCGACGGCGCCGCCGAGTCCTCAGCACAGCTCTGCTGTTCGTCTTCGGATTCACGATTCCCTATACCGCCGGCGGGGCCTTGATGGGCGGCATGGGTCAGGTGCTAGCGGGCAGCGACCTGCTTACCCCGACCGGGCCAATAGCTGCAGGCGCTGGCTTGCTCATGATCGTCATGGCCGGAGTCGTCGCGTTCCGCGCACGAGCGCCGCTGGTGTGTCGCTTACCAGTACCCACGACCGTCCAGCGCAGCACGCGCCTCGGGATCTTTGGACCGTTTGTCAGCGGATTCGCGATTGCCACCGGCTGCTTAGCGTGCTTCGGTGGCGCCATCCTTGGCGTGCTCCTGGTGTACGCCGGACTACTCGGCTCGCCGGTGCTCGGCGGACTGGCGATGCTGCTGTTCTCGCTCGGAATCGCGGTGCCGTTCCTGCTGGCGGCGCTCGGGTTATCGTGGATCCTGCCGCTGGCCCTCAAACTCCAACGCGCAACTCCGGTGATTGGCCTCGCTTCCGCCGCCATCATGCTCTTCTTCGGCGTCAGCATGGCCACCGGCAACTTTCACGTGGTGAGTGGCTGGCTCTACCAGCACCTGCCGCTCGCCTGAGTAGTGGAATCGAAGGAGGAGCACCCATGCTGCGCTCGAGCGTCTGGCGGACATACACCACGGGGCTGAACAGGGCCGATGTCGCCGCGGTGCTGCTGTCTGCAGCCGGCGCCATCCACCTGGGGGCTGCACCACAGCACTGGGGCCATTCGCCTGCGCACGGCTTGTTCCTGTTCGCAGTTGGTCTTGCTCAACTGGTGTGGGCGGCCGCATTCTGGCGCCGCTCGTCAGCGCGCCTGACCACCTTCGGAGCGGTGCTCGCTGGAGGGTCGATCGTGTTGTGGGCGATAACGCGTGTGCTCCCTGCACCGTTCGGTCACGGACCGGAAGCGCCGGGCGTCACTGACATTGCCTCAAAACTGCCTGAACTGCTCGTACTTGGCATTCTCAGTGTGGAGCATGCCCGCGGGCGGGCACACCGTCGTCGAGGCGAACGCGCATGGGTGCATATGGGTGGTCTGTTCGGAGTCGCGGGCGTCGCTGGGGTGTTGACCTTCTGGCTGGCAACTGCAGCGGAGCCGGCACTGCCATGGCTCGGCGGCAACACTCGTTACGCTGATGATTCGGCCGTAGCACCCGTGCGCGCGGTGCCGGCCGATAGGCTGCAGGTGGTGGTCGCCGGCATCGGGACACCGTTGGCAAATGGTGACAGCTTGCCAATCGCGGGCGAGCTGGTGGCGCAGATCACGTCTTTGGCAGGTGACACCCACTTCGGCCGCGACATCAACCTCCGCCTGACGCGGTCCGGGGGGGTGCCGGTTTCCGGTGCTAGGGTCGTTGCAACCGGTCACATGCGCTTCATGGACCATGGATCGTTCCGCCAGGCCGCTACCCCGTCAAGCGACGGCCAGTATGCGTTGCCGCTCGCGTTTGCGATGCCCGGCGAATGGCGAGTCGACCTCGACATCGTTACAGACACCGAGAAGGGCGCGTTCAACTGGACCTCGATCTCATCGACTAAAATAACTGTGGACTGAACAAGTTGTGCCCCCTGCCGCGTGCTCGTGATGTGTGGCGTTTTAGAGGATTCAGCGCCTCGCGTGCGACGCGGGGACATCAGCTTTCAGAGCACGAGCGCAGCTCGCACAAAACTCCAGCGCTGGCGGGAGACATACAGCAGGTGGTCGATGACGCACCCGTAGCCGAGCAGAGCGCTCAGGGTGCACTCTGGTTCGTGGGCGCTGCCAGAGTTGGCATCCGCAGTGGCGAGGGATCGCCCGGCGCAGGCGACGCAGCTCGGCCCTCGAGCCGTGCCAACCTGGGGGCGCCCCTGCGCCTGACTCTGAATTAGCAATGTGTTGATGGACGGCGTATCGACACATCGGTCTACTCCCATCAGCCAGTATCCGTCCGTCGCAAGCGTGCATCTGTGATTCGCCACACAATCGACTGAAGCTGGTGTGGAATGGACGCTCGCGTTGCGGTTCAATCGCGCTACGACGCGCATGTGTCGACAGCTACCGGCTTGTCACGCCGGAGTCGCGCTTCCAGACCAGCGTCGGGTCAGGTCGCCCCGTCTTGTCCGAGTGCCCCAGTGCCTCCGCGAGCTGAAGAGGGTTCGCGCCCGCTGCGATCATCAGCGACGCGAAGGTGTGCCGCAGATCGTGGAACTCCAGCCGCGCCAGGTGTGACTTTGCACGCTATGTGGCGTGGTTCTGGCACGCTGTTTGATCCGACTATCGACGGCCAGGACACTACTTTTCCCGGCGCCGACGGAGCCACGATCATGCGCCTATCAGGCGCGGCTCAGGACCAGCACAGGACCGTTGGCGCTGGTGTTGGTGTGCCACGAAACCGCGGCCACTGCCTATAGCGAGGTCAGTGGCTGTTCGTCGCGATTTTCACGCCGTTGCCGACCGCGCCCGTGTTTCTGTTCATCATGGCCTGAACACATCGACCGGCATGGTCGTCTTCAGCAGCACGGTGCAGGGGGCGGTTCCCGACACAATGCGTGGATGCGCTCGGCATCCAACCGCTCTTCTGGGGTGGCGGCACGATGCTGGCCGCGGCGGGCATGCTTGGCTTGTTGCTGCTAGGACGCCACGGCCTTCGCCAGACATTCAAGTGCGCTATAAGGTTTACGCTTCAGCAGTTAGCGCATTCCTGCTGGCACAGCCCATCACCTAGTGAACGGCATCATGAACCATGTGACCCGTGCGACCTGACAAGGAGAATACAAGCATGCCCACCACAATCGACCGGGAAGCGTTGCAGCGGCTCGTCGCTGAGGGTGCGCAGCTCGTCGAGGTGCTACCGCCTGCGGAGTACGAGCAGGAGCACTTACCAGGGGCGACGAGCCTACCACTTCGCCAGCTCACCGCGGAAACGGCGAGCACGCTGAGTAAAACCGTCCCTCTCATCACCTACTGCTGGGATTTCACATGAGACATGAGCAAGCGAGCCGCGTGGCGGCTCGAGACGCTCGGATTCGAGCAGGTACATCACTACGCGCCTGGGAAAGAGGATTGGATGGCAGCGGGGTTGCCGATCGAGGGCTCAAAGGCGTCGATTCCGCGCGTGGGCAGCGTGTCTCGCCGAGCCGTACCAACGTGTCGTCTTGACGAGCGAATGGGTGACGTCTCTGCGCGTGTACTCGCCAAGGGTTGGGACCTGTGCGTCGTTGTGAATGAGGAGAACATCGTGCTTGGGCGCCTAAAGCGCGACGCTCTAGAGGGGGATGCCGACGCGATCGTGGAATCGGTGATGGAACCTGGCCCAGTCACGTACCGACCTAATGTGGTGGCAGCGGATGCTGCACGCACGCTGGCCGAGCGCCACGTGCACAGCGTGCTCGTCACGACTGGGGACGGTGAGCTGATCGGGGTGTTCGGTCCAGAAGGCGCACCCTCACCCTCTAGAGTAACGCGAGTGATCCCTACTGGCAACCTCGAGCAGATGCGAGAAGTTGACCGGGTGATTATCGAGGAGCTGCATATCGAGCTCCTCCAGATGATGGAGAACGCAGGCCGCGCGTTCGCAGAGCAAGCACGCCGACTGGTCGGCGGTGACGTGCATGGCGCGTGTGTCGTCGTACTCGCCGGGCGGGGTGGCAACGGTGGCGGTGGGCTGGCGGCGCGCGGCGATTGAGCATCTGGAGGGCGGATGTGGTCGTTGTTCTGGGCGCGGGACGATACCAGTTCCAGGGGGTGCCGCTCCACCAGCTCACCATCCTCGACCGCATGTGTCTGGTGCACCGTAGTCCACGTGCTCGTCATCCGCCTCTTCCTGCCGGCGGTCGCCCGCTCGTCACCGACGGCAAGCTGATTGTCCGTCGGCGTTGCTCGCGTTAGCCGTCGATGTGGAGCAGGCGGATGACGACCACGGTGAAGATGGTTATGAAACTCAGCGCACCGACGATGGCGATGGCCACTCGCCGGCCGACGGCGCGAATTCCGGCTAACCGGACGCCAAAGCCCAGTCCGGCCATGGCTAGGATGGTCAGCAGGCGGCTTAGCGTAGCGGCGGAATCAGCAATGACCGGAGGCAGCAGGCCGACACTGCGTACCAGCGCCAGCAGTAAGAACCCGGTGATAAACCAGGGTATGTAAGCGCTCACGCCGTGCTTTGCCGCGCCGCGCTCGCCTCGGAACAGCAACCCCATCAGCACCACCACTGGTCCGAGCAGCAGGACGCGCGTCAGTTTCACCAGGGTCGCCACCTCGCCGCTGATCTGGCTAACGGGAAATGCCGCGGCGACCACCTGCGGGACGGCGTACACGCTCATACCGGCCAGCACCCCGTACTGGTAGTGGTCCAACGTCAGTGGCACGATCAGTAACGGCAAACCCAGCACCAGGCAGACCCCGATGACCGCAGTCAGTGCAATCGAGCTGGCCACATCCTTCTTGTCGGCGCGAATGACCGGCGCCACCGCGGCGATGGCGGAGTTGCCGCAGATCGCGTTGCCGACCGCGACCAGGACCGACAGTTTGACAGACAGAGCGAGGAGGCGGCCGAGGGCAAAACCGATCGCCAGCGTGCCAGCGACGCCACCCACTACCAGCACCAACAGCGCCGGGCCGGCGGCCAACAGCGTGGGAAATGACACGGTGGCGCCGAGTAGTGCTACGCCCACTTCCAGGATCTGCTTGGAGGCCAATGTTGCGCCCGGATTCAGCACGGTGACCCACAGTGGTCGGGCGACGTTGCGCACGACCACGCCCAGCAGGAGCGCCAGGACCAATGCTTCGATCAGTGGTTGGCCGAGGAGGCGCTCCTCCTCCGCCGCCGCCAGCAGCAGCGCGGCGGTGGCAAGCTCCTCCTGTAAGCGCTTCAGGCTCTTGCGCAGCCAGGTTTGGCCGCTTTCCCTGTTCTGCGGGTCTCGCGCGCGGGGGGTCCAGACCTCGTCCAACAAGGTGTCGACCGCCACACCTGGCCATGGGTCCAGAGGTTCGGGTGCCTGCAGACGCGCCGCTCCCAGATAGACAAGGAGCTCAATTAATGCGCTCTGCCGGGGCAGCGCAAGTCGGCCGCGAATTGACCACAGGGATTCGTCCTCGCAACTGATGACGAGCGGAGCGGTATCCAACAGGGCACGCACATGCTCAGGACACTCAGCAGTCGTCGACGTGTCGGCCGCAGAAGACGTCGCTGCCTCGCCAACTGCGGGGACGGGCTCAACCGGCTGAGCAACTGCCGGCAGCCCAGCCTCGTCTGTGACCGAGACGTCGATGGCCCCGTTCCTCTGCGTGCCCGGGAAAGCGACCTCGTTAGCTGGCGCCTCCTGCACGCCCGCGTCAGCTCCTGGCGCGACCGCAAGGACCTCTGCAGGTTCCAATACCGCGGCCTCGGTCTCCATCTCGCTGTCGAGATGGTTGGTCGATTCCTCATTTACGGCGTCGCTTGGCCCTGCACCGGTCGACGACACCATCGTGTGACGCGCCGGATCAACGGCTACTGGCTCCCATGGCGCGCCGCTCGGCGACTCGCCTCTAAACCGCCTCTACAGCCAGTTCCGCGATCGCGATGTCAGGTTTTTCACGATCTACGTCCGCGAGCCGCATCCTGGCGAGCACTATCACGAGCGTCGCACGTGGGAAGAGAAGCTCCAATACGCTCGCGATTGCCGCGCCCAGGATGCTATCGAGACGGGTCTGCTCGTGGATGACTTGACTGGCACCGTGCACCGCGCCTACGGCGAGATGCCCAACATGGTGTACATCGTCGATAAACACGGCAAGATCGTGTACAAGGGCGATGTGGACCGACCACGTCGAGATCGAGTCAGTGCTCGAGAACCTGGTCATGGCCGAAGCAATGACCGCCAGGGGCGTCCGCGTGAGACCGTCCTATACGGAGAAGATCAGCTACGTGGTCGGGTACGGGCAGGATGTGCGAGACAAGGTGCTCGATCGCGCCGGTCCCAAAGCACGTGCGGACATGCGGGCCGCCTTCGGCCATTAGCCGACGAGCCGGGCTGGCGTGAGCGCTTCAGCTGGCAGCGAGCTTCTCCAGCGCCAGCTCGTCCAAGATTTCGATGGACCGACGCCCGAGGCGGACCACGCCGTGCGACTGAAACTCGTCCAGCGCGAGCGTCACCGTTTCGCGGTACGCGGCGATCATGTCGGCGAGCTCCTGGTGGCTGGCGTGCACGGTTGCCTCCTGGGCGGTCGCCGACA
>WNGF01005256.1_pt1 | contig 20402 bp, 18 predicted proteins | sample 5400641 | NCBI WGS metagenome assembly WNGF01 (sample SAMN13153371, study PRJNA577476) | soil metagenome | isolation source: 80 cm soil or saprolite under grassland replicate 2 | place: USA:California | collected 2016-06-15
CGCAATCATCGGGTAAAGGAGCATGCGCGGAGCGAGCAGGTAGAACGGGTTCACCGCGCTCGTTGGATCACGGAGCACAAGCGCGCCCTGCCCGAAATAATTCACGAGCAGCGCGGGAAGGACGAGCGCGAACCACGCGAGGCGAATGGGCCGTTTCCCAAAATGACCCATGTCAGCATAGAGCGCCTCACCGCCGGTGACGACAAGCACGACGGCGCCAAGCAGAACAAAGCCATGATAGCCGTGAGCGATGAAGAATTTCGCTCCGTAAGCCGGATTGATCGCCTTCAGGATCTGCGGCGCGAGCATGATCTCCCGCAGACCGAGAGCTGCGATCGAGAAGAACCAGAGAATCATCACCGGTCCGAAAATCTTTCCGACGCCGGAGGTGCCTCTGCTCTGAACGAAGAAAAGGAGCGCGAGAATCAGAACGGTTAGAGGAACCACGAGGTACCCGAACGCGGGCGAGACCACCTTCAATCCTTCGGTCGCGCCGAGCACCGAGATGGCCGGCGTGATGATCCCGTCTCCGTAGAGCAGCGCCGCTCCGATGAGGCCGAGCCAGGTGATGATCTCCTTGCGCCTGCGATCTATGTCTCGCCGATGGTGTTGAAGAATCAGCGCGAGCAGCGCGAGGATCCCGCCCTCGCCCTCGTTGTCAGCCCTCATGATGAAGATCAGGTACTTCACACTCACGACGAAAACGAGCGACCACACGATCAGTGAGAGCACGCCGTAGATGTTCGCCGGATCCGCGACAAGACCGTATTCCGGCTTGAAACACTCACGGAACGCGTACAGCGGGCTCGTTCCGATGTCTCCGTAAACGACGCCGACGGCGATGAGCGTGAGCTTTGCGAGGCGCCCGCCCGTGGCGCGGGCTTCGTGGGCGCTACTGATCGGACGGCCTCATCGCTTGGATGTGATCGATTGCGCGCGCGCACGGCCGGCGCCCGCAAAGGCGCTCGGCTCCGCCGGCGGGCGGCGGAAAAGAAAAGTCCGTTGTCAGGCGGAAATTGTGCGCCATGTCGTCGCTGAAAACTAAGCGAAAAGACGCCCCCCGGCGCCACGGCATTTTCGGCCTGGGCGTCCTGTTGGATCCTGGCGGGAGGCGTTGCTTTTCCGCCTTCCAGCGCGTTCTATTAGAGCCAATGCATCGGGACTAGTGCCAATGCAGCAGAACACCAAACTCCCTTCAACACTCGAAACCCGGCTCGCGCCTTGCCGCGCCAGACTACCGATGCCCTTGCAATACACGATCTCGCAAGCCGATCACACCCTCGTCGTGACCGCCGAAGGTCCCGTCGGCCGAGAGGACATGGACAGACTTCGCGCCAGGCTCCTCGACGACGATCGCATCGTGCCGGGAACGAGAATGCTGTTCGATACCCGCCACGGTGAATCGCACCTCAAGTTCACCGACCTCAAGGACATCGCCAATCGCCTGAAGGGCCTCTTCGACAAAGGCATCAACAAGGTCGCGGTGGTCGCCGAATCGCACTTCATCTATTCGCTCGCGACAACGTTCGGCGTTTTCGCCCGATACCAGCCGGTTCAGGTGAAGCCGTTCCGCAAAATAGACGACGCCATGATCTGGTTGCGGGCCAATACTCGCCCGACTCCGGTAGCGAATCCGCTGCCCGATCTTCCCGAGGCGCTCGTCAACGCCGGGAAGAATCCGCGCATCCGGAAGAGCTAGACTACCGCATCCCGAACGGCATCCGCGGCATGCCCGGGAACTGCGGGCCGCGCCCGCCTTGGGCCATTTTCTTCATCATCTTCTGCATTTCCCTGAACTGATCCAGTAATCGGTTCACGTCGCTGATCGGGCGACCGCTTCCCTTCGCGATCCTCGACCGTCGCGAGCCGTTGATCAGTGCCGGATCCTTGCGCTCCGCCGGCGTCATCGAGAGAACCATCGCTTCGACGTGCTTCATGCGCTTCGGATCCGCCTTCATCTGCTTGATCGCCTGCGTGTTCACGCCGGGAAGCATTTTGAGGACCCCCTCGAGCGGTCCCATCTTCTCGATCTGGCGCATGCTCGTGAGAAAGTCATTGAGGTCCATTCCCTCTTTCCGGACCTTCTTCTCGAGACGCTTCTGCTCTTCCTGGTCGAACGCGCCCTGTGCCTTCTCGACGAGCGTGACGATGTCGCCCATCTGGAGAATCCGGCCGGCCATTCGCTCGGGATGGAATTCCTCCAGAGCATCGGCCTTCTCGCCGACGCCGATGTACTTGATCGGTTTCTTCGTCACTCCGTAAATGGAGAGAGCCGCGCCGCCGCGGGCGTCGCCGTCCATCTTGGTGAGAATCACGCCGGTCACGCCGAGCGCGTCGTCAAATCCCTGCGCGATGCGCACCGCGTCCTGACCGGTCATTCCATCGGCGACGAGGAGAATCTCCGTCGGGCGCAACGACTCCTTGAGCCGCGACAGCTCGTTCATCATCTCGGCGTCGATCTGCAGGCGGCCGGCGGTGTCCACGATCACGACGCGGTCGCGTGCGTGCACGCTGGCGTCGACGCCGGCGCGAGCGATCTTCACGACGTCGGTCGTGCTCCGGTCGGCGTACACCGGGACGTCGAGCTGTTTTCCAAGGGTCTCCAGCTGGTCGATCGCGGCGGGGCGGTACACGTCGGCCGCGACGAGGCGCGTCGGGCGCCCTTCCGCTTTCAGCTTCCGCGCGAGCTTGGCCGCCGTCGTCGTTTTGCCTGAGCCCTGAAGGCCGACCATCATGATGACGGTCGGTGGTAACGTGCTCATCTTCAGCGGCTCGCGCCTCTCGCCGAGCATCGCCGCCAGCTCCTCGTGAACGATCTTGACGAGCTGCTGCGCCGGCGAGACGGTGCCGAGCGCGCGAACGCTGACCGCTTTCTTCTCGACGCGCTCGAGAAATTCCCGCGTCAGCGCGAAGTTGACGTCGGCCTCGAGCAGCACGCGGCGGACTTCACGCAGTCCTTCCTTGATGTCGGCTTCGCTGAGCGTGCCCCGTCCGCGCAGGCGCGCAAATGTCGCTTCGAGCTTTTCGCTCAGATCTTCAAACATGCTCGAAAGCTAATCCGGCGAAGAGTCGTATCAACGAGCGGCGATGTTCCACGCCACGGCGAGCCCATTCCTCTTCGGTAGGATCGACTGCGGCAGAAACCAGCGCTCGGCGAGGTTGTTCGGGTACCGCCGGTTGAACCGGTCGACGAAGCCGGCCGAGAGGAGACCGATGCCGGCGCCTCCCACGACATCGCTTGCCCAATGTTCGTTTTTGTACAGCCGCGACGCCGCCACCGCCGTTGCTCCGCTGTAGGCGACAATGGAAACGGCGGTCGCATGACTCGACCACTCTCTTTTCACGCCGCGGGCGATTGCGCCGGCAGCTGCGAATGCCGCGCTGGTCTCCGTGGACGGCATCGAAGCGAAATCATCGCTCGAGAAGCCCTTGCCGCTTCGGAACAAGCGCGAATCGGTCGGAGAACTTTTCGGACGCGCGCGGCCGATCGCTCCCTTCAGAGTTTCGGAGGTCACACCCGCGAGAACGACCGACTCACCGGTGTGCATTCCAAGCGCGGCGACGGCCCGCGAATGAAAACCCAATCCGCCAAAGTAAAGTGCCATGCTGAGAATCACGCTGCCGGGATCGCCAAGATATCCTGTCGCCCGGAAGAAATTCCGCAGGCCTGAATTGTTCTGCATCGACGGACGTTGAAAACTCCGCTCTACTCGCTCGTCCGCTGGCATAGTCGCGGCGACGGCGGCGCCAAGCGCCGCGATGTAGACGAGGTCCCGGGAGCGAAAGAGCGCCGGCCGCGCTAGGGACGCCGAATCGGGCGCGACTCCGTTCGACTGCGCGACAGCCTGCCCGGCGGCGACCGCAAGCACCAATGCGGCGACAGCGATCTGTGAGGCGCTACGCAAAATGCCCGGCAGCTTCCTGGCGAACGGTTTCATTACATCCCCATGGGATCCGCGATCTGAGTCAGCGGAAGTTAGAAGGTCAATTTGGCGCCTGTCCGCCAAACGCGCCCACTGAGCGGAGCCCATACGTCCGTCGTCCGCCGTCCGGATCTCGAAGCAGACGGCAGCAACAGAGGGTCGAAGGATGTCTGCACGACATTCGTGAGATTTTCAGCGGTCAGGAAGAACTGTCCGTGCGGAAATTTCTGCGTCAGCAGTGCCTCGATAGTCGTATACGGTATCGTGCGCGTTCGGTACGGATCCTCTTCCACTGTTTGTGCGCCCGTGAAGTATGTCTCCACCGCGACGCGTGTCCCGGAGTCCTCGAGGTCAGCCGCGACGTCGAGACCCGCGCGAATATGTGGAGTGAGCGGCACATTCCTCCTGACGGATCCCGCGACGTCGAGCGCCTGTTCCGTCGCCCGCATCGCTTCGACGAATGGCGTTGTCGAAAATGGCCCGCGATTGAATGTGCCAAAAACCTCCAACCCGCGCATTCGGGTCGGATGACCGGCGGCTACGAACTCCTGAGCGAAATTCCCCGACGGAAGATCGCGCAGACCAACGGGGCGGGTGATCTCGGTTATGTATGCGGTCGCGTTTAGCTGAAAACTTTCTCTCTGAAAGCCGGCGTCGAAGGTAAGCTGGCGTCCGCGCTCGAAGAACAATCGATTGGAAATCGGTCCGCTGAATGGTTTGATCCGCGACAAACCTGTTATCGCAGACTCATCGGTGAATGGCGATGGCGCGCGCGCCCCCGACGCGCCGGATAAACGCAGCGACACTCCCTCCGCCGGCCGCAGCAGAAAAGCGAAAAGCGGCGCGCACGCGACTCCGTACCGTGAATGTCGGTCGCAGCGCACTGACGCCGAATATCCAAGCGGCACCCCGGTCGAGCCGACCTGCGCGAAAAGCGATGCTGTGGTGAACCGGTAGTCGAAACCGGACGCGCCCCGATCGCGGAAACGTTCGGTGCTCAGCGCCGCGCCGCCAACGAAACTCGCCCCTTGTGCGTCGATATCCGCCGACGCTTCGACGAACGCCGAGTGCATTCCGTCCCGCTCGTGCACGCCGCCCATGATCCGATCTCGGGTCAAACCCTGTATTGACCCCCTCCCGTTGACCGCCAAACGCGGCGACGCGACCAGATGGAGAACCGCGCCGGCATCGGTGGCGCGTGTCGAGAGACTGTCGCGGAACGGGCTCACGGTCGGAGGCGGCTGATCAACCGTGCCGCTCACCCGATGATCGAAGGAATACCCCGTCGTGATCAATCCGTGACTGCCGGCGCCGTTCGACCAGAAAAAGCGCGGCCGGAGCCCGAATCTTTGCGACGCTCCATCGTCTATCCACCCGTCCCTGTCGGGATCGCGGCGGCCCGACGCATGGCCGGATGCAAGCAACGTGTAGCCGGTATGGTCTGTCAGCGGCCCCATCGAGAATGACACCGCGTCACGTTCCGCCAGGGATGAAGAGGAAAGCAGAAGCTCCTCCGACGCGCGCTCTCCCGATTGCGGTTGCCGGCTGACAAAATTTACGACGCCGCCCAGCGCGGACAGCCCGTACAATGCGGCCGCGCCCGTCTTGATCACTTCCACCTGGGAAAGATCCAGCGGCGGAAGCTGCACGACCGAAAGCCCTTCGTCGGTCGCGCCCGAGAGCGGAAGTCCGTCCGTCAGATACTGGGTGTATTGTCCGCGAAACCCCTGGATTCTCGCGCGAGTTCCCGAGCTCCCGGCAACACCTGGCTGCACCCAAATTCCCGGGATCTCCGCCACGATCTGTCTGAGATCGCCGGGCCTGATCGCGTTTTTCTCTTCGATGTCTTCACCCGCGAGCACCTGCACGCGAACCGGCACATCCTCGACACTCTGTTCCGTCCTCGCTGAGGTGACTGTTACCGCGGTCAGCCCGATCGCCGTCGGTGCGAGCGAGAGGGTGACTTGGAGCTCTTCGCCTTTCGTCACCTTCACCACCGTCGCGCCGGGAGAAAAACCGACCTTAGTCGCGACAAGGCGGTGCAGGCCTTCGGCGAGAGCGAGTCGCGCTACCCCAGTGCTGTCGGTTCGGACCGAGTAGAATCCGCTCGAGACGAGAGCATCGGCCAACGGCCGGCCGTTGCTGGAGAGCGTCACGCGTGCGCTACCCGTTACGTCCTGTCCGGACAGTCCGGCCCCAAACAGGCAAAGTCCGACCGCAACCGCCGCAGGGAGAATCTTGATCAAGTGCGCGAGTCACTCATCTCGGGGGAAGAATAACACGCGCACCGGAAACAGTTGCGACGGTAGAGTCTTCTCGTGGACGCCCGAGGAGTCATAACTTTAAGCGATGGCCTCCCGGATTTTCCCTTAGCGATCCTCATGACCAACTCGCAGCGCAAAGAAGAGATCCTCCAGTCGGACCTACCCGCGGCGCTTCCGCTGATGGCGCTGCGCTCGACCATCGTCTACCCACTCGGCACGATCGCCGTGCAAATGGGCGCGCCGGAAAATCTCAGCCTCCTCCGCGCGCACGAAGAGCCGGGACTCATCGTCGCGCTGGTCATCGCCAGCGGCGACCACGACGACGTTCTCGACATCGAGCGCTTCGTCGGCCGCGTCGGCGTCGCCGCGCGCGTCCACGAGAGAATCAATCTTCCCGGTGACACGGTCCAGATAACGCTTCAGGGTCTGCGCCGGATAATGATTGAAGGAGTCGCCCAGGCGACTCCCTTCCCGGTCGTTCGAGTCAAGACCGCGCCGGAGGCGGCCCCCGATTCGACCGAGGTGGATGAGCTGGTCAGCAAGATCGTCGCTGGCTCGGAGACCCTCGTCGAGCTCATCGACCGCATCCCTGACGAAGTGCCTGCAATTCTCCGCATGAACGTGTCGGACCCGGGACGCTTCGCCGATCTCGCCGCGACGAATCTCAACTTCAAGATCTCCGACCGCGACGAGGTTCTGCAGCGGCTCAACATCGGCCAGCGCCTGAAATTCCTCCTCGCCCGCGTCGAGCGCGAAGTTGCCCGCGCGCGCGTCGCCGAAGACGTGAAGCGGCAAACGGAGATCAAGATCGAGGAGCACCAGCGCGAGTTCTATCTCCGCCAGCAGCTGCGCGCGATTCAGTCCGAGCTCGGCGAGACCGACCCCGGTGAGCGCGAAGCGGGTGAGATGGCGCGGAAGGTCGAGGAAGCGAATCTCCCCGAGAAAGCAGCCGTCGAAGCGAAGCGCGAGATCGATCGGATGAAGATGCTGTCGCCCGCGTCGAGCGAATATCAGGTCATCCGGACCTATCTCGACTGGATTCTGTCCCTCCCGTGGCACAAGCGCTCGGCGACCGAAGCCGGCGGCGCCGACATCGAGCTCAAGAAAGTCGAGGAGTCGCTGGACTCCCGTCACTACGGACTCAAGGAGGCGAAGGAGAGAATCGTCGAGTATCTCGCCGTGAAAAAACTTCGCGGCGGGGATCCGCACGGACCGATCCTCTGCTTCGTCGGACCACCGGGCACGGGAAAGACTTCGCTCGGCGAAGCGATCGCGAACGCCATCGGCCGCGCGTTCTATCGAATCTCCGTCGGCGGCGTGCGCGACGAAGCCGAGATCCGCGGCCACCGCCGCACATACGTCGGCGCGATGCCGGGGCTGGTCATTCAGGCGCTGCGCCGGGTTCAGGTGCGCGATGCGGTGCTCATGATCGATGAGATCGACAAGATGACGTCCGGTGCGTCCGGCGATCCGACAGCGGCGATGCTCGAGGTTCTCGATCCGTCACAGAACAGCTCCTTCGTCGATCACTATCTCAATCTTCCTTTCGATCTTTCCGGCATTCTCTTCATCTGCACGGCGAACAACCTCTTCGACATTCCGGTGCCCCTGCGCGACCGGATGGAGATCATCCGCGTGCTCGGCTATACCGTCGAGGAGAAAGTCGAGATCGCGTGGCGGTATCTACTCCCCAGGCTGCTGGAGGAGCACGGCATCACGGACAAGGACATCCAGTTCACCGACGAAGCCTTCTGCTACATCGCCAACCGCTATTCCCGCGAGGCGGGACTCCGGAATTTCGAGCGCAATCTCGCCGCGCTCATGCGCAAGCGCGCCCGCCGCAAAGCGGAGGGAGAAGAGGGCGCGTGGGTCGTTGACAATGCGCTCATTGAAGACACGCTCGGCAATCCAACGTACGCAGTCGAGGAGGCGGAGAAGGAGCCGGAGGTCGGAACGGTCACCGGTCTCGCATGGACCCAAACCGGCGGCGACCTGATGATCATCGAGGCGCTGCGCATGCCCGGCAATGGACGTCTGCTCGTAACCGGCCAGCTCGGCGACGTAATGCGCGAATCCATCGACGCCGCGCATTCCTACGTGAGATCTAGAGCCGAGACGCTGGGCATCGACGAGAAGGAATTCAAGGAAAGCGATCTGCACATCCACTTCCCTGCCGGCGCGATTCCGAAAGATGGTCCCAGCGCCGGCGCGGCCGTCACACTCGCCATCGCGAGTGTCATGAGCCGACGCGCCGTGCGCCGCGATCTGGCGATGACCGGCGAAATGACGCTTCGTGGGAAGGTTCTTGAAATCGGAGGCGTCAAGGAAAAAGTGATGGCGGCATACCGAGCCGGACTCCGACAGGTCCTTCTTCCAAAAGCGAACGAGAAGGATCTGCGCGGCATTCCGGAGGAAATCGTTCAGGGGATGAAGTTCACCTTCATCTCGACGATGGACGATGTCATCCAGCTCGCTCTCCTTCCGAAGCCCGGCGTTTCACTGGCTGACGCGCCCGACCGTGACACGATTCCCGAAGTGAACGCGATCGGAGACTCGTCGACCGCATCTATTCACAAACCTGCCGGCGAGGAAGGCACGGCCCCGTAGTGGACGTCTCGAACAGCTGGGTTCAGTTCGCGATCCACGTCTTCGTCGGCACAGCGGCGGGCGGCCTCTCCGACACCGTTGCCGTGTGGATGCTCTTCAATCCGAAGCAACGGCGCTTCGGATTCCAGGGCGCAATTCCAAAGAACCAGGGCCGCCTCGCGAAAAGCCTCGGCCGCACCGTCGGCGAGAAGCTCGTCACGCCGGGCGACCTGCAGAGCGAGCTCGCGAGACCCGAGCTGCAGCACGCGTTCGAGGCGCGGCTCCGTGAGCTGATCGCCGATGTAATCGCGTCGCGCGAGCCCCTCATCGACAAGATTCCTCCAGCCGTCGTCACCGCGCTCGAGGGCGCGATGACGTCATATCTGCCGGTCGCGATGGAAAAGCTCGGACATTTCCTCGGACAGCCGACGACGCGCACGAAGCTTCGCGCCGCGCTGCACGGGCTGTTCAACCGCTTCGTCGAGGATCTGAAATTTCACGAGCGGATTTTCGCGAAGCTGATGATGACCGAGAGCAAGATGGAAAGCGTGCTCGACACGATCGAGACCGACGGCGTCGAGCAGCTCGTCAGTCTTCTCGACGAGCCGGAGGTCCGTGAGGAGATCTCGCGCACGATCCACGATGCGATCCTGACTTATCTCCAGCGCCCCATTGCCGACATCATCGCCGGCGTCGCTTCAACGAACGATCCCGACGCGCCAGCGAACATCGCCCATTCGATGACGCCGATGATCTGGGAATGGATCCACATGCAGCTGCCGTCGCTCGTGAAACGGCTCGACCTGCAGAGCATGGTTGAGCGGAAGGTGATGGCGTTCAGCGTCGATCGCGTCGAGGAGATCCTCCGCTCGGTAATTCAAAACGAGCTCAACATGATCATCGTCACCGGCTACGTCCTCGGCGGACTCATCGGCATGGTCACGTTCGCTCTATCGAAGCTCATCGGCCTTTAGTCGCGAGCTAACAGAAGCCATTTCACGCCGGCGCCTGCGACGCGCCGTTTCGCTCGCTGCGACTTCGCTGCAAGTCACTCGCGAAACGGCATCGCCGCTCGCACCTCCCAAAGTTTCGTTAGTGCGTCGGCGCGGCTTCGGTGAGTTTTATTTGCGCGGGCTGAATGATGAGTGGGTTCGCACCGGCGGGCACGTCGACATATAGCACGGTTGGCCGGCCCTGAATTTCCGCCGTCGATATCTGAATGCTGCGGCCATTGGCCGAATAGGTTTTCACCTCGGCGCTCGATGTCGCGGCTTTCGTGTCGAACCGCTTTGCGACCGCCAGATTGAGAAGATCGAAGAACTCGCCCGCCTCCGTCGGCGAATCCCACACGCTCAGCCATACGATCCCCTGACCGGAAGGAGTGTTCACCACCGCGTATCGATCGCCGTCCCAGCCTGTCGCCCCGCGCACGGCGTCATCCTGATTCTTCAGAAACTGGAACAGCAATAGGCGCGTCTCGAATTCTCCGAGCGTGTTCTCGTACACTTCCTTCGCGTTGGCGAGAGTACCGAGGACGATCTTCGTGGGCGCGTCTCTGTTCAGGAAGAACGCCGTGGGGTGGAGGATCTGCTCGGTAGAGGCCGGCATGTCATTGTAAATCACGCTGCCCCGACGCCGCTCCTTGTAGTTGCGGATGAACTCCGCACCGCTCAGGTACGGGAAGATGAGCGTCTCCTGAATCAACGTTGGCGCGGATGCGAACACGGGCTGCGAGCTCTGATTCTCGCGAATCATTTCGCGGATGCGGTCCCAGCCGCCGGGAAGATTGAACGCCACGTTGTTGTTGCCGAGCGATGCCGCGACCTGCTCATAGACCGCCTGCCCCTCGAATACCGCCTGCGCTGCCGATTGACGGTCGTTGTCGCCCTCGACCTTTTGCACCGAATCCAGGCTGATGTACTGATCCTGAAGCGCGTGAACGAGCTCGTGCGTCACCGTGATCCCGACGACGTCGGCCGGCGATCCGTTGACGACGTAAAGAACCTTCGTTTCCGGATCGTAGAATCCGATGATCTGTTCCTCCAGGAGATTCACGAGCAATTGCCGGAGGTGCAGTGTGTCCGGCAGCAGCCCGAGCCGTTTGTACGCAAGCTCCTCGCCCTCGAGCTCGTGCAGCTGTCGCGGCTCCGTGAACTGCTTGAGTATGAACTGCCGGACCTGTTCCTTCGACCGCGTCTCCACTTTCGGCGGGCGTTTGAACTTGAGTCCGACCGCATTCTCGATCCTCGGCACCGCCGACGAAACTTCGGCGGCGTAAGGACCGGTGTATTGCGGCTTCCCCTGCGCGCACGAGCTCAGGGAGACAAGGCACAACCCGACAAAAGCAATTCTCCACCCAGTCGATTTCATCCGCCTTCCATCATAATGAGGAGAGACCCGTCTGACTCGTTTGCAGCTAGCGGCTGGCAGCGTCTTTCGCGTTCGGCTCGCAGCGTGTCTTTCCTCGGTTGCCGTTCTCACTTCAAGCCCGATATCCGAAGGTACCAGTCGATCAGCCGATCGCCGTAAACCAGCGCGACCACCGCGGAGGGCGCAAGAAAAACGCCGAACGGCAGCTCTCTCCCCTTCCATCCAAAGCTTCCGAGCAACGGAAGATTGTACTGCCCGGCCTCCTCAGCCGAACTGCGGCGGGTCAACGGATAGACAAGGCCGATCAGCACTACCGGCGCGATTACCGCCGCGATGAAAACAGTCAGCAGTGCCCGCGCCGGTCCCACCGCTCCGCCGACGACCGCCATCATTGTGGTATCACCGAACCCCATCGCCGGCCGGTTCAGGATCACTTCTCCGAGCCATCCGATCACGGCTATCACTCCGGCGCCGACGAATACGCCAAGAATCGCCTCCCAAGGTGCGGCGAATGGTCCCTGGTCACCCAGGAACGCGGCGACGAAAACCGACAACAGAACCCATATCAACCCGAAAACGGTGAATCCGTCGGGGATGAGCATGTGCTCCGCATCCGTGAGCGCTATTCCCAGCATCACCGTCGCGAACACCGCGACCCGCAGCGCCGTGAAAGTCGTTCCGTAATGACTGAACGACAGCGCCCAGAGAATGCCCGTCGCGAGCTCGACCAGCGGGTACTGGGCCGAGATCTTCTCGCCGCATCCGCGGCAGCGCGCGCGAAGCACAATCCAGCTGAGGATCGGAATGTTCTCGAGCGCGGTGATGCCGTGTCCGCATTTCGGGCAGCGCGACCTTGGCTTTACGACAGAGAGGCCGAGCGGCCATCTCGAGACGCAGACATTGAGAAACGATCCGATCACGGCTCCGACGAGAAACGCATAAGCAGAGAGCAGCGTTGTGATCACTTGTTCAACTCGTAGAGGATTATTCCGGCGGCCACCGCGACGTTCAGCGATTCCACTTGGCCGCGGATCGGCAGACTCACGATTCGATTCGCCAGCCCGCGAACGATTGACGACAACCCCGCTCCTTCGTTTCCAACTGCGATCGCCAGCTTCTTCGGCGGTGGCTGGAGCGCCAGCGGCTCGCCCCCGGCATCTGCGGCCCAAAGCTCGATCCGTTCGCGCCTTAGCAGGTTCGCCAGCTCTTCGTCGGTAACGCTTATGACCGGATGGTGGAACTGCGCACCCATCGAGCTGCGTACGACCTTCGCATTCCAGAAATCAACTGTTCCAGGAAGCGCGAGCGTTGCGTCCGCTCCGAGTCCCGCCGCTGTCCTCACGATGGTGCCGACGTTTCCCGGATCCTGGACGGCGTCGAGCACGATCAATCGAACATTCTCTGCGGAAAGCCGCTCCGTTCCGTACCGCGGGGTCTTCGCGATTGCGAGAATCCCCTGGGGAGAGTCGGTTTCCGCGGCACTTTCGAACTCTTTTTCCGAGACTTCCTGCATTTCCACACCGCGTTCCCGCAGAGCAGCGATCAAGGCTTGCCCGCGCTCCGCGCCCGCGATCTGCGGCGAAACAATCGATCCCTGAATGTCCAGCTTCGACCCGAGAAGCTCCTCGACGCACCGGATGCCTTCGGCTACGAAAAGTGAGCGTCGCTCTCGCGCCTTTCGTCGCTTCAAATCACGCGCAAGTGTCAACAGATTCGACAGATTGGCCCCGTTATTGGAATGGGACTTGCCTTCCCAAAGGTCGTGCAATTTACCGCAGGAGTAACGATGAAACGAACACTATTGGCCTTTGCTGCCGTGGCCTCGATCGCGGCGTGCGCGGTTTCCACCCAGGAAGAAGTCCAGATGGGTCAGGAATACTCCGCTCAGGTCAACGCGCAGCTTCCAATCATTAGCGATCCCGAGCTCAATCGCTACATAAATGTTCTCGGCGATTCCATTGCCCGCCTCACCAGCCGCGGTGACCTGGACTGGCAGTTCTTCATCGTCGACAGCAAGGAAGTGAACGCATTCGCCCTTCCCGGCGGATTCGTCTACGTCAATCGCGGGCTCATCGAGCGCGCCGACAAGATGGACGAAATCGCCGGCGTCCTCGGCCACGAGATTGGACACGTCGTCAAGCGGCATACCGTGAAACAAATGCAGCAGGAGCAAAAGGCGAACATCGGCGTAACCGTCGCCTGCGTGCTCACCAGCATCTGCAACAGCGGGCTCGGACAGACGGCGATCAACATCGCCGGCGGCGCCGTCTTCGCCCGATTCAGCAGGCAGGACGAGAAGGAAGCTGACGACGTCGGATTCGACAACGTAGTGCGCGCCGGAATCAGTCCCGTCGGAATGGTGACGATGTTTCAGAAGCTGCTCGACGAGAGGAAGACCCGGCCCGCCGGCGTCGAGGCGTGGTTCCTCACGCACCCGCTCGAGGAAGATCGCATCGCGGACATCCAGGCAAAAATCAACGCGCTGCCTCCGGCAAAGCTGGCATCGCTCGGAACGGACACGAGAAACTTCCACACGTTCCAGGCGCGCCTGAATTCTCTGCCGCCATCTCCGCCGCCGCGACAGATCCAGTAGCGTCGCTCTTATCTGCGGTTATTGATGCGCCGTGGTGCTCCACGGCGCATCTTTCGTTTCATGCACGTCGCACTCACGATCGCGGGCTCCGACTCCGGAGGCGGGGCCGGTGTCCAGGCGGACCTCCTCACCTTCCGCCACTTCGGAGTTCTCGGTGCGTCGGCGATCACCGCGGTGACGGCACAAAACCAGAGCGGAGTCCGCGCCTGGGAAGCGGTCTCCCCCGCACTCGTCGCCGCTCAGATAGATGCCGTAGCGGAAGGGTATTCCCCCAGCGCATTCAAGACGGGAATGCTCGGTACTGCGGATGTGGCGCGCGAGGTCAAAGCGGCCATCGTCCGCCACCGCCTTCCCAACTACGTGCTAGATCCGGTCATGGTCGCGTCGTCGGGCGCGAGTCTTCTCGACGTCGAAGGAGTGCGCGTTCTTCGCGATTCTCTCCTTCCTCTCGCGTCGCTCGTGACGCCCAATACCGATGAGGCGGGAGAGCTGCTCGGTGAGTCCATTCGAACGATGGACGACGCCGCCCTCGCCGCCGAAAAACTGGTCCTTATGCTCGGGGCGAAGGCGGCGCTCGTAACCGGGGGGCACTTGCCGGGAAACGAAATTGTGGATGTGCTCTTCACGAATCAGGTGCGATTCTTTCGCGCCCCACGCATTCGCGCCGGCTCGATTCACGGTACTGGTTGCGCGCTGTCAGCGGGAATCGCTGCCCGGCTTGCGACAGGCGCGCCACTCGGAGATGCGGTCCGCGATGCAATCGCTCATGTGCGCTCGGCAATTTCCGGCGCGCTCACATCCGGAGAAGGCGCGGGACAGGTCAGCTATCTCGCCTAACCGGCGACCGGCGCCGCCTCGCGATGCTCGGCTTCATTGCGGGGGAACCTCACAAAGGCGACTTCGTCCGCAGCAGTCGAGATGGGCCCGGTGAAGTCGTCACCGCACATTGCAATTCGACGATATTCCTGAGCCATCAGCGGCGAGGAAAGGAGAAAATCGGCCGTTGACCGGTTGCACGCGATCGGAACGTTGTAGACGACGGCGATCCTCAACAGCGCCTTCACATCCACATCGTGCGGGTGCGGCTCGAGAGGATCTGAAAAGAAAAGGACGATGTCTATCCTCCCCTCGACGATGCTCGCTCCCACCTGCTGGTCTCCGCCCAGCGGTCCACTTAGGAAACGCGTGATGTCAAGCCCGAGACTTTCCTGCAGAATCGCCCCGGTGGTCCCCGTCGCGTAAAGCTCGTGACGAGCTAATGTGCCGCGATTGTGCGAGCACCACTCGACAAGATCCGCCTTGCGGTTGTCATGCGCGATAAGGGCAATTCGCTTTCGCGACGCCATCGACAGGATCTTGCCGGGCATCACGGACTTCTTCGTCGCCTGAAAGTTCATGCACTAAATGTCGCGGCGCCACGTATCATCCGCGCCGCGTTCTTGCAACGATTCCGTAATGTTTGCCGCTACCCTAATGCGCGCGCCGTGAGGAACTCGACCACTAGCGACTGAAACCTCTCGCTCACCCGGTGACTCGTCTCGATCACTTCTTCGTGCGTGAGTGGCGTCGGGCTCGATCCCGCCGCGAGATTGGTGATGCAGCTGACTCCCGCGACCCGCATGCCGAGAGCACGCGCAACGATGACTTCCGGAACGGTTGACATCCCGACTGCGTCCGCGCCGAGTGTACGAAGCATCGCGATCTCCGCCCGCGTCTCGTAGGACGGTCCGGCAAGGCCGGCATAAACACCTTCACGCAGCGGAATTCCGAGCTTGCCCGCGGCCGCGTGCAGCGCCGCGCGCAGGGCCGGGTCGTACGCGTTGGTCATGTCGGGGAATCTCGCCTCCCCCGCCTGCGCCGGTCCGGTGAGCGGGTTGACGAACATCAAATTGAGATGATCGGTGATCACCATCAGATCACCGGCGGTGAACTTCGAGGAGATTCCGCCGGCGGCATTCGACACGAACAGCTCCCGGGCGCCCAATGCGTGAAACACTCTGACCGGAAATCCCGCCAGAGCTGCGGGATGCCCTTCATACATATGAAAGCGCCCGCTGAGTGCCACCACCTCGCGTTCTCCGATGCGGCCGACAATTACAAGACCGCCGTGTCCCGCCACGGTCGCCTCGGGAAATCCGGGGATCTTCGCGAACGGAATTCGCACCGCGTCTTCGATTCGATCGGCAAGACCGCCCAGACCGGATCCAAGCACGATTGCATTCGTCGGCGATCGGCCGGGTGCAGCATCGCGGATCGCCGCGGCCGAAATCCCGGCCGCTTCAGTCGAACATGTGTAGGGTGTCGTCATGCGAGCTTCGTTTTCAGCAACGCGATCTTTTTCTCGGCGTCTTCGATAAGGCGCATTCTCTCCTTCCACGGAATGAAAGCGCTCCTGAATCCGTTGATCGCGACCTTCGTGAGCTCATCGAAGGTGAACCCGAGCTCTTTCGCGGCGTGCAGATACTCATCCGTCAGCGTGGTGTTGCTCATGAGACGGTTGTCGGTGTTGAGCGAGACGCTCATTCCGCGATCGAAGTACTCGCGAAAGGGATGTGCCTGGTACGACTCTGCCGCCTTCGTCTGGACATTGCTCGTGAGGCAAATCTCGATCGCGATCTGACGGTCTGTGACGTACTGCGTAAGCTCGGCATCTTCGAGAAGACGCGTGCCATGGCCGATCCTGTTGGCGCAGCACTTGTGCACCGCCTGCTCGACCGAGCCCGCGCCGTAGCCCTCCCCCGCGTGCACGGTCACGGCGAGGTTGTTGTTCCTCGCATATGCAAAAGCCTCGGCGTGATCCGCCGCCGGGTAGCCCGATTCGCCGCCTGCGAGATCGAAGGCGCACACACCATGATGCTTGAAATCAACCGCGAGCTTCGCGAGGTCGAGCAATCGGCCCATGATGCCGAGATCCTTCTCCGCTTTATCGAGCCCTCGCACCGTCGCTTCCACGACCTGTGGCAGCGTGAGACCACGGCGGATGTTGAGGACGGGCGCATTACGCACCTCGAGATACGTCACTCCGTCCCTCGCCGCGTCCTCAGCCAGCTCATACGCGATGCGCTCGAGCGCCTCGGCCGTTTGCATTACAGAGATGGTGACCTCGAAGCGCGCGAGGTATTCCTCGAGGCTCGCCGCGTTCTGCACGTGCATGTAGTCGCGAAGCTCCTCGGCGGAATCGCCGGGAATCTTTACCTTCTGCAGTCGTGCGAGATCGAGCAGCGTCTCGGGTCTTACCGAGCCGTCCAGGTGGCAATGCAGCTCCGTCTTCGGCAGCTGCCGAAGCACGTCAACGGTCAGTTTTTTGGCCATTCGGGAATCGTAGGTTTTTCCGCGGCTCTGTCGCGTGCGGTTACGACGCGGAATATCGCGCCGTTGTATACCTTGGCGTCAGAGTCGGTCGGAAGACCGCGGCTGTCGGTGATCACCTTCTCGCCGTGACGTACCGCCGCAGCCACGACGGGGTTGATCCTGTCGAGAGCCTCGAGCACGGTCGCGCCCACGGGTGCGTCGATCCCCTGTCCGTCAAAATAGACCCGTACTCCTTCGCTCATTGGGACGCCGGCGCGGGAAGGACAAGCGTCCAGTTCTGGATGAAATAGTTTGCGGGGTCGAGGGTGCCGCGTTTTTGTGCTTCGGCGACGAGAAGGTCGCCGATTTCCGTTTCATCTTCGGCCACCACCGGCGCGCCGCGAAGCATGCTGTACCCGCCAGCGCCTCCCTGCCGATAATTATTCAGCGCCATTGTGAACGAATCGGTGCTCGAGACCGGCGTGCCCTTGTATTCGAGCCGGGTAATGCGCGAGCCGGCCGGCTTGTTCAAATCGATCACGTAATCGACCCCCGAAACGATATCGAAATTTCCGGGGGCGACGGCGGGGTCGGTTTCGAGCGTGCCGTCTGCGTTGGTTCGGCCCGTGTAGAAACGCGCGCTGTGCTCCAGGTAATCCCGGAGCTGTTTCCCCGTGATCCGCACGGTTCTCACGGTGTTGTCGAACGGATAGAGATTCGCGAGCTGGGCTCTGGTGATGGATCCCGGCTCGATCCTCGCCGCCGGATTGTATACCGCGGTCGCTGCAAGCTGAGCGTCCGACGCCTTTCGCTGCACTTCGAGGACGAAGTCGATGATTGGTGTATCCTTGAGCCGCGAAGAATCCGCGCGCCAATCGAATGTCGTCGTTCCGATCGGTTGATTGAAGTACGCGACTGTCTTTTGGTGCACTGGCTCGGTCGCCGAAAGTATCGCAGGACTCTCGACGTGCCGTCCCGTTTGCACCAGATCCGCTCTCTTCGACGACACCGCCCAACGCGATCCCGCGTGTACAACACCGACGTGAACGATGGAAACGCTCGCGGCAAAATTCTTCGGCTGCGCGAGTAGCGTGGTGCCGATTATCTTCTCGCGCATTTCCTTGTGCGAGTGCCCGTAAACGACGACGTCTATCGCCGGAATCTCGGCGGCGATGCGCGCCGCAACGTTCTCACTCGCGACTCGGGTTCGCACGGTGTCGTAATTCGAGGGTTCGTCGAGCCCGCTGTGTACGACAGCAACTATTACGTCCGCGCCCGCCGCTTCTGCCTCCATCACCGACAGACGAACGGCAGGAACAATGTCTCCGAGGGTAACTCGCCCGCGAATGTTCGCCGGCTCCCATATGGTGACCCCCGGCGTCGTCGCCCCGATGATCGCCACCTTCACCCCCGCTCTCGTCACCATTGCCCATGGGTGGTAGGCGTGCGCGCCGTCCGTCCGGTATATGTTGTCGCTCAAGAATGGAAAGTTTGCCTCCGCGACGGCGCTGTCGAGATACGGCAACCCATATCTGAAGTCATGATTCCCGATCGTCGCCGCGTCGTAGTGCATTGCATTCATCGCAGCGACGATCGGGTTCTGTGGACCGATGAATCTCGCGCGGCGACGTACGCGAACGGATTTCCCTGCAGCAAATCGCCGCCGTCTACGAGGATCACCCTGCCTGGATTCGCCGCCCGTACCGAATCCACGATCGTGGCGGCCCGCGCCAGCCCGCGCGCACTGTCGGCACGATTCAAATAGTAGTCCCAGCCCCGCACCCGGCCGTGCACGTCGGTCGTGGCGGCGATCACCAGGTCGATCGATTCGCCGGCTGGCGAGATGGGCGCTGAAGCCGAGCCGGCGGCGCCGCTCCCGTGTGAGCTGGCGCATCCCCAAAGAACCGCTGCCGCGGCGACCACCCCCACGTTGCCCCGGCAGACCGCGCGAAAGCACCCCCGGTGAAGCGAATCGACTTCCATCCGTCACAAGTTATCCGCGTGTCATAGCAGCGGGGAGAGGGATACATTTTGGTACCGTTCCGTGACTCGCACGTACTGTATGAACCGCGCGGCCTGCACCATCCTTCTTAAAGGGCCATGAACAGCGACACATGGCGCGGAGCATCGCGCGAATCCGGCGCCGCTTCCCCGCCAGCAGGATCGAAGCCGGACGCCGCGCGCATTCTCGTTGTCGACGACGAGCCGGATATCGTCGCACTCGTATCATATCACCTTGCGAAGGCAGGCTACCGTGTCGGGACCGCGGCGAACGGGCGTGAAGCGGTCGAATCTGCGAGAAACGATGTGCCTGCCCTCGTCGTTCTCGATCTCATGCTGCCTGGCATTTCCGGCTTCGAGGTCCTCGACGCTCTCCGCGCGGATGAGCGAACGCGAAACGTCGGTGTTCTCATGCTGACCGCGCGCCGCGAGGAATCCGATCGCGTCAGCGGATTGACGGCGGGAGCCGATGATTATCTCACCAAGCCGTTCAGTCCCGCTGAGCTCGTCCTCCGCGTCGGAGCGATCCTCCGGCGCATGAATTCGGCGGCGGGAGCGCCGTCGGATACGATTAGAATCGGGGCGATCAGCATCGACCGCGGCACTCACCGGGTCACCGTTGCCGATGAAGAGATCGAACTCACGCCCACGGAATTCAAGCTGCTGCTGGCGCTCGCCGAACGGCGCGGCCGCGTGCAGGCGCGAACACTCCTCCTCCAACACGTGTGGGACGCCGCGCCGGACATCCAGACTCGCACCGTTGACATGCACGTACAGCGCCTCCGGACGAAGCTTGGCCCCGCCGGCGACTTGATCGAAACCGTCCGCGGCTTTGGATACCGCATTCGTCCCCCGAAGGCCGTTCAGTGAGACTCACTCAGCGCCTGCTGCTACAGACGCTGGCGATTGTAGTTGTGCTGATTGCGTCCGTAGTTCTCATCATCGACAACCGGCTTCACAAGCAGATCGTCGCCGAAACGACGCTTGCCCTGGCGCGTGAAGCGCGTCTGGTCTCGGCGCAATGGCAGCCCGGCACCGATCCCGACAAGCTCGCGGACGTCAGCGGCACAGCGACCGGTCATCGCGTGACGCTCATCTCGCCCGAGGGGGTCGTGATCGGTGACACCGATTTCGACGGCCCGTCGTTGAGTCGCCTTCAGAATCACAGCACGCGCCCTGAAGTGATCGGCGCGCGCGCCCACGGCGTTGGGTCCTCGGTGCGTGTCAGTCCGTCCACCGGCGAGGAACAGCTCTACGTAGCGGTCGCCGCGCCGCTCGGTGTCGCCCGCGTATCGGTGACCACCAAGGCGGTCGAGGAAATCTTCGACGCGGCGAGACGTGACGTCCTGATCGCCGGTTTTCTCGCGCTGCTGC
>WNGF01004730.1_pt1 | contig 20398 bp, 15 predicted proteins | sample 5400641 | NCBI WGS metagenome assembly WNGF01 (sample SAMN13153371, study PRJNA577476) | soil metagenome | isolation source: 80 cm soil or saprolite under grassland replicate 2 | place: USA:California | collected 2016-06-15
AGAGCCTGGAGGAGGAGATGCACCAGGCTGCCAAGGAGCTTCGGTTCGAGTACGCGGCGCGCCTCCGGGACGAGGTCGTCGACCTCCGAAAGGAGCTGAAGGCGCTCCGCCGGGCCGGGGTGGGGACCTGAGCCCGACCCTCGCCGTCCGGGCCCCGCTGGCGTGGCTGGGGCCTGGCAAGGTCCTCGACCGAGTGAGCGTGGTCTGCGACGGTGGCCGGATCGTGTGGGTGGGTTCGGCCCGGCTGGCGCCCCAGGCGGACGACGAGCTCGAGGTGGACGGGTTCCTCATGCCTGGGGTGGCCGATCGTCACGTCCACATCTGCCTGGCGGACCCCGGCGCCGTGCTCCTCGGCGGAGTGACGGCCGTCCGGGACCTGGCGTGGCCGCCCGACATCATCTTCCCGCTCGCCGATGCGTCGGAGCTGCCCACGTTCAACGGGCCGGTGATCCGTGCGGCCGGCCCCATGATCACCGCACCCGGGGGCTATCCCACCACCGATCGGTGGGCGCCGCCCGGGACCGGGCTGGAGATCCGGAGCGCCGAGGAGGCGGCCACGGCCGTCGAGACCCTGGCGGACCGGGGAGCCGCGGCGATCAAGGTATCTCTGAACGCCGAGGCAGGACCCACCCCGACGGACGCAGAGCTCGCGGCCATCGTCCAGGCTGCGGGGGACCGAGGGCTGCCGGTGACGGCCCACGTGCAGGGAGCGGGACAGGCCGAGCGGGCGCTGGGCGCAGGGGTGAGCGAGTTCGCCCACTGCCCGTGGAGCGAGCGGCTCTCCGAGTCGGTGCTGGAGGCGGCGGCGAAGGCCGTGCGGATCGTCTCGACGCTCGACATCTGGAGCTTCGGCAACGTCACCTCGGAGCTCCGGACGGCCGCCGACAACATGGCTCGGTTCCGGGCCGCCGGCGGCACCGTCGTCTACGGCACCGACCTCGGCAACGGAGCGGTCCCTCCGGGGATCGACGTTCGGGAGGTCCTGCTCCTCCGAGAGACTGTGGGCATGACGGCGGACGAGATCCTCCGGGCCATGGTGGCAGGGCCGCTCGAGCCCGGCGCCCCCGCCGACCTCATCGCGCTGGCCCGCGATCCGCGTGAGGACCTCACGGCGCTCGGCGATCTGAAGCTGGTGACCCGGGCCGGTCGGGTGGTCACGGCGACCTGAGGCTCACAGCAGGGAACGGAGCTCGTCGAAGCAGCGGTCGATGTCGGCCTCGGTGTTGAAGAAGTGGGGCGAGATCCTGAGCCCGTCGCCCCGGAAGTCGGTGCACACGTTCCGCTCCAGGAGGGCGTGGCAGATCTTGCCGGCCTCGGGCCCCACCCCCACGTTCACCACGCCGCCGCGCTCTCCTCGTTCGCGCGGCGTCCGCACGGGGAGGCTCGCCTCGTCCGCCCGGGTGATCACGTAGTCGGTCAGCTCCCCCTGCCGCTCACGGATCCGGTCGACTCCGGCCTCCGAGATGATCTCGAGTCCGCCCAAAGCCACGGGGTAGACGGGCGCCGGCGGCGTCCCGTGCTCCAGTCGCCGCGCCGTGGGGTGAAGCTCTAGGTGCTGGGTGTCGAAAGAGAACGGCTCGCGGGTGGCGAACCATCCCGTGACCGTGGGCGCCAGCTCGGGGAGCAAGCCGCGTCGCGCGTACAGGAACGCCAGGCCCGGGCCCCCGCACAGCCACTTCAGGACGCCGGCGGTGTAGAGGTCGCAGCCCAGGTCGTGAAGGTCGAGGGGGACGATCCCGACCCCGTGGTAGTCGTCCACGATCGACCACGCTCCCGCCTCCCGCGCGATCCGGCAGATCTGCTTGGCGTCGACGAGCGCACTCGACCGGTACAGCACACGGTTCACCATGACGACCGCCGTGTCCTGGTCGATGGCCCGTTCGTATTCCTGGAGCGGGATCGTCAGTCCATCGGGTGACTTCAGGAACACGACCTCGGCCCCACTCGATCGCTGAGCCAGCCAGACGTGCCCGTCGGTGGGAAAGTCCAGCTCCGACAGGATCACCTTGCGGCGCCTGGAGAAGTCCACACACGACGCGATCGTCGAGAGGGCGATCGAGATGTTCGTGGTGATGGCCAGCTCGTCGGGATGGCAGCCGGCCAGCGCCGCGAAGCGATGCTTCAGCGCGCGCATGGTGGGGAAGATGTCCTCGAACCACACGTGGTCCGGCGCGCCTTTGGAGGCCCATGCATCGACGTACGCATCCAGGTAGCCGCGAGACCGCCGCGAGACCGGACCGAGCGACGCGCTGATCAGGTAGGCCTTCCGCTCGAGGACCGGGAACTCCTCGCGCCAGGAGGTCAGGTCCAGGTGGTGCAGTCCGGCGTGTTCGACGGAGTCCGTCAGGTGTCTCCCTCGGCTCCGTCGTCGCGTCCCTCGTGCTTCTCCAGGTACTCGATGTACAACGGACGGAGGGCATCGGCCAGGGTGCCGCGGTCGGCGTCCACAAGGTCGTTCAGAAGGGCCAGCGGGCGCATGATGTCGGTCTCGCTCCGCTCCTCGTCCCCGATGGCCGCCCGAGCCTCGGGGATGGTCTTCAGCAGGTCCCACAGGAAGCCCACGTCGAGTCGCCGCCAAGCCAGGCGGGTGGCCCGGTCGTGCAGCTCGGCCGAGGACAGCTGCTCCAGCTTGGCTCGCTCGGTCACGGGGTCAGCCTACCGCGGCGCGGCCACCCGCCCGATGGGGACGTGGCCAGGCACGGCGGGGGCTTGTCGGGGCCGCCACTACAATCTCCCCGTGGGCACCGACACGCTCGTGATTCACGGGGCCCGTGAGCACAACCTCAAGAACGTCACGCTGGAGCTACCCCGCAACCAGCTCATCGTGTTCACGGGCTTGTCCGGCTCAGGGAAGAGCTCCCTGGCCTTCGACACGATCTACGCCGAGGGCCAGCGGCGCTACGTGGAGTCGCTCTCGGCCTACGCCCGGCAGTTCCTGGGCCAGATGGAGAAGCCGGACGTGGACTTCATCGAGGGACTGTCCCCGGCCATATCCATTGATCAGAAGTCCACGTCCAAGAACCCCCGGTCCACCGTGGGGACCATCACCGAGATCTACGACTACCTCCGGGTGCTGTACGCCCGGATCGGCCATCCGCACTGTCCCAAATGCGGGCGGCCCATCGGACGGCAGACCCCCGAGCAGATCGTGGACCAGGTCATGCAGCTGCCCGAGGGTACCCGGTTCATGATCCTCGCCCCGGTGGTCCGGGGCCGGAAGGGTGAGTACGAGAAGCTCCTGGCCGACCTGGCCCGCCGGGGGTTCCCCCGGGCCCGGATCGACGGCGAGATCCGCGACCTCTCGGAGCCCATCCGGCTGGACCGCTACTACAAGCACACCATCGAGGTGGTGGTGGACCGCCTGGTGGCCAGGCCCGACATCCGCCGCCGGATCGCCGACTCGATCGAGACGGCGCTCCAGTTGGCGGAGGGGATCGCGGCCATCGCGGTGCAGACGCCAGACGGGAAGGAGGACGTGCAGCACTTCTCGCAGAAGCTCGCCTGCACGTACGACGGGATCTCGTTCGACGAGCTCCAGCCCCGGAACTTCTCGTTCAACTCGCCCTACGGGGCGTGTCCGACGTGCGACGGCCTGGGTACCCGCTTGGAGGTCGACTCCGAGCTCGTGGTGCCCGATCCTGAGCTTTCCATCGAAGAGGGGGCCATCGCGCCGTGGGCCGGGACCCGCCTCGAGTACTGGTACAGGGTGCTCGAGTCGGTGGCCGAGGCCCACGGCTTCTCGACCAAGACTCCGTGGAAGAAGCTCCCGAAGAAGGCCCGCGAGATCGTGCTGTCCGGCTCGGACCAGGAGATCCACGTCCGGTACCGGAACCGGTACGGCCGGACACGCTCGTACTGGACCACATACGAAGGCGTCGTCCCGGCCGTCGAACGCCGGTACGAGGAGACCGACTCCGACAGCCAGCGGGACCGGCTGGAGCAGTACATGCGAGAGGTTCCGTGCCGGACGTGCCGCGGCGCCCGCCTTCGGCCGGAGAGCCTGGCGGTGACGATCGACGCGGTGAACATCGCCCACCTCACCGCGCGCTCGATCCGCGACGCGCTCGCGTTCTTCGACCAGGTGGACCTGTCCGAACGAGAGCGGATGATCGCCGAACGCCTGATCAAGGAGATCCGAGCCCGCCTGGGGTTCCTGGTCGATGTGGGTCTGGACTACCTGGCGCTGGCGCGGACCTCGGCCACCCTTGCGGGCGGAGAGGCTCAGCGGATCCGCCTGGCCACCCAGATCGGCAGCGGGCTGGTGGGTGTCCTGTACATCCTGGACGAGCCCTCGATCGGCCTGCACCAGCGGGACAACCGGCGGCTGATCGACACGTTGGTCCGCCTCCGGGACCTGGGCAACACGCTGATCGTGGTGGAGCACGACGAGGCGACCATCCGGGCCTCGGACCACATCGTGGACATCGGGCCGGGGGCGGGCAATGACGGCGGCGAGATCGTGTACTCGGGCGACCTCAAGGGCCTGCTGGACGACGACGGGTCCCTGACCGGCGCGTTCCTCTCCGGCAAGCGCGTGATCCCCACCCCGCAGGTCCGCAGGACCCCCGGCGAACGGTGGCTGAAGGTGCTGGGGGCCAAGGAGCACAACCTGAAGGACATGAACTTCGCGCTGCCGCTCGGGCTCTTTGCCTGCGTCACGGGCGTGAGCGGCTCAGGCAAGTCCACCCTGGTCCAGGAGGTCCTGCTCCGAGGGCTCATGCAGAAGCTGTATCGGTCGCGCGTCCTTCCGGGCAAGCACCGTCGCCTCGTCGGGTGGGAATACATCGACAAGGTCATCGACATCGATCAGTCGCCCATCGGCCGGACCCCGCGGTCGAACCCCGCCACGTACACGGGCATGTTCGACCATATCCGCGCGTTGTTCGCACAGGTTCCGGAGGCCCGGGTCCGCGGGTACCGGCCCGGACGGTTCTCGTTCAACGTCCGCGGCGGGCGGTGCGAGAACTGTGCCGGCGACGGGCAGATCAAGATCGAGATGCACTTCCTCCCGGACGTCTACGTCACGTGCGAGGTGTGCAAGGGCCACCGGTACAATCGCGAGACGCTCGAGGTCAAGTACAAGAACCGTTCGATCGCCGACGTCCTGGAGATGAGCGTCGACGAGGCTCTGGACTTCTTCCGCAACATCCCCGTCATCAGCCGGCACCTCCAGACGCTCTCGGATGTCGGCCTCGGGTACGTCAAGCTCGGACAGCCGGCGCCCACGCTGTCCGGCGGCGAGGCCCAGCGGATCAAGCTGTCCTCAGAGCTCCAGAAGCGCGCCACCGGCAACACCCTGTACATCCTGGACGAGCCGACGACCGGGCTGCACTTCGAGGACGTGCGGAAGCTCCTGGCGGTGCTCCAGCGCCTGGTCGGTGCGGGCAACACGGTGCTCGTGATCGAGCACAACTTAGACGTCATCAAGACCGCCGACTGGATCGTCGACCTCGGGCCGGAGGGTGGGGACGCCGGCGGCAGGATCGTCGCTGAGGGTCCGCCGGAAGCCGTGGCCGCCAACGCCGGGTCCTACACCGGACAGTTCCTGGCCGAGGTGCTCGGGGCGCTCCCGCTCGAGCGAGAGCGGATCCCGCAAGACGCATAGCACGGGCGCGCGTCCCAGCCGGGCTTGCTAGCATGGCCCGCTCATGTCCAGGAAGGTCCTTCCGGCCGTCTTCGTCCTCACGATCATGGCGGCAGCGTGTGCCACCCCGACCCCGCCGAGCGTGACCTTCGGCTCCGGCAAGCAGTTCGTCCCACAGGTCGCCGACTTCCTCGACGACGTGGGCCTGGGCCCTTCCGTCGCCGTGGACGCCCAGGGCACGCCGTACATCTCCTACTTCGGGTTCCTTCCGGAGCTGAAGGAGGGAGAGATCGCACCCACCCGTCCCATCGGCGCGCCGACGCTTCCCGCCGTCCTCATGGCCAGCACGAAGGACGGCGTCTGGACCCGGGGGGCGGTGGCCATGCAGGCCTCCATCCCCAACGTCAGCGTGCCGTTCGGCCCGGCAACCGTGCGCCAGGTCAAGTCGATGACCTCCCAGAACGTGAATGGGACGGCCCTGGCCATCGATCCGTCGGGGGGATTCCACGTGGCCTGGGCCGCCGATAGCGGCCTGTGGTACGCGGAGAGCACAGGAACCTCGTTCACGGTCACGCTCCTGCAGGCGATGAGCCCGAGCCTGGAACGTGCCGGCCCACTCGGGACTCCCGCCGTGGCTGTGACCCCGTCGGGCACGCCCTGGGTGACCTTCATGCTGACTACGGCCCGAGGCCAGGAGCTCACGGTGAAGACGATGGTCGCAGGGGCGTGGAAGACCGATGTGCTGGAGACGATCCCGCGGGGGTCTGGTCCGTCGCAACCGTACCGGGTCGCCGTCACCATCTCCGCGTCCGGCCAGCCCGTGGTGGTGTACTCGAACGGATCGAGCGTGTATGCGGCGGCGCTGGGCGGAGGTGAGGAGGGAGGCTGGGCCTTCTCGACCGTCGAGTCCGGCGCCGACGGCTACGGGCTGTCAGCGACCACCGGCAAGGACGGGACCATCCACGTCTCGTACTACGCAGGCGATCAGGTGCACGCGGCCACGTCGAAGGACGGGATCTCGTGGCAGGCCGTCACCGTGGCCGATGTGGGCAAGGGGGCCAACCTCGCCGGGCGCTCGACAGGAATCGCCGCGAACGACAGCGGCCAGGTGTACGTCACCTGGTACGACCCGGGCACCGACAGCGTGCGCCTGGCCTCGGCCACCGACGGGAGGTTCGACCAGATCGATGTGCACGGCACGAACGGTGGCATCCTGCCGGCCGTGGCCGCGACGCCCGACGGCTCGGCCGTCTACGTCGCCTGGTACGCCGAGACGCCGCAGGACCTGTTGCTGGGAACCGACGCCGAAGCGAGCGGCTTGGACCTCGCCATCCAGAGCCCCACTCCCACCGGCGGGACGACCGCGACCGGACCGTGCCCGCCGCCGGCCACGAAGCTCGACATTTCCGCCCAGGGAACGGCTTTTGACAAGACCTGCTTGACCGCCCCGACCGAGAAGCCGTTCGCGGTCACCTTCGACAACAAGGACACGATCACTCACAACTTCGCCATCTACACGCAGAACCCGTTGACGGACCCAGCGGCCAAGTTTCTCGGAGGGGCGAGTCCAACCCAGCTCGTGGCCCCGGGCCAGAGCGCCACGTACGATGTGAAGGGCCTGGCCAAGGGGACGTACTTCTTCCGCTGCGACGTGCACCCGACCCAGATGATGGGGTCCTTCCAGGTGAAATAGCCGTGAAGCCCGGGCCTGCCCTCCCGGTTCGGCCGGAAGGCGACCCTACAATGGCCTGGTGACCGTCCCTCGCCCGGACCCCTCATCCATCCCCGACGCGCCCGGTGTCTACCTCTTCCGGGATGCGGACGGCCGCGTGGTCTACGTGGGCAAGGCCACCTCGCTGCGCAAGCGCCTGACGAGCTATTGGGGAAAACCGCTCCATCCCCGGACCGAGGCCATGATGGCGGCCGCGGAGTCGGTGGAGTGGATCGTGGCGTCGAACGAGGTCGACGCCCTGATGCTCGAGTACAACCTGATCAAGGAGCACCTTCCGCGGTTCAACATCCGATACCGCGACGACAAGTCCTACCCGTACCTGGCGCTCACCGTGGGGGAGCGGTGGCCCCGGGCCCAGGTCGTGCGGGGGGCCAGGCGGAAGGGGGTCAGGTACTTCGGGCCCTTCGCCCATGCCTACGCCATCCGCGAGACCCTCGATGCGCTGACCCGCGTGTTCCCCGTCCGGACCTGCTCCAATGCGTTCTTCGACCAGCGAGCCCGCGCCCGGCGGCCCTGCCTGTACTACGACATCGGGCGGTGCGCCGGCCCATGCGTGCCCGAGGTCACCGGCGTGACTGAGGAGTCCTACCGCGCCCACGTCGACGCCCTGGCCGACTTCCTGTCAGGCAACGAGCGTCCCGTCCTGCGGCGGTTGGAGCGGGAGATGCGCGAGGCGTCCGAGCGGGAGGAGTACGAGCTCGCCGCGAAGCTCCGCGACCAGCTCGTCGCCGCCCGCAGGGCCCTGGAGAGCCAGGAGATGGTTCTCACGCAGCCGGAGAACATCGACGTCATCGGCCTGGCCGAGGACGACCTCGAGGCCGCGTTCCAGGTGTTCTTCGTCCGGAAGGGACGGGCGATGGGACGGAAGGGATGGATCGTGGACCGGGTGGAGGAGCTGGATCGCCCCGGCCTCCTGGCCTCCTTCGTCCGCGAGCTGTATATGGAGCGCGAGGAGGTCCCGCCTCGGATCCTGGTTCCGGAGACGCCCGCCGACGCCGATGTCCTGGCCAGATGGCTCTCGGGCCGGCGAGGCGGCCCCGTCACGTTCGCGGTCCCCCGTCGGGGCGCCAAGCGCAAGCTGCTCGAGGTGGTCACCCAGAACGCCCGGGAGCACTTCCAGCGGCACAAGCTTCGACGGGCATCCGACTTCGGCGCGCGATCGCGGGCCCTGACCGAGCTGGCCACGGTCCTCGGCCTGCCCCAGGCGCCCCTTCGGATCGAGGCCTACGACATCTCCAATCTCGGCCCCACGGACACGGTGGGATCCATGGTCGTGTTCGAGGACGGGCTCCCCAAGCGGTCCCATTACCGGCGGTTCGAGATCAAGGGAGTGCCCGGACAGGACGATTTCGCCAGCATGGAGGAGATGCTCGGACGGCGATTCGCCAGGCTGAAGTTCGGGGCCGACGGCGGCGGGGCGGCCGAACGGACCAACGACGAAGGAACGGCGAGGCGGCGCCGGTTCTCCTATCCCCCCTCCCTGATCGTGGTGGACGGGGGCCGTGGGCAGCTCTCCGTGGGCACGAAGGTCCTGGCCGACCTGGACCTCCACATCCCGGCAATCGGCCTGGCCAAGCGTCTGGAAGAGGTGTACTTCCCCGACCGGCCAGACCCCCTCCGCATCCCCCGGGGCTCCGAGGCACTGTTCGTCCTCCAGCACATCCGGGACGAGGCTCACCGGTTCGCCGTCACCTACCATCGCGAGAAACGTTCCAAGAGGGTGATGGCCTCGCCGCTCGACGACGTGCAGGGGATCGGGCCCACTCGCAAGAAGGCCCTGCTGAAGCGGTTCGGTTCGCTGGCCCGCCTGTCACGGGCCTCATTGGAGGAGATCGCCGCCACGCCGGGCGTGGGGCCGGAGATCGCCCGGGCCGTGTATGAGCGGGTCCATGGGTCCGCCCCGGCGCCGGAGCGGAGGGTGAGCGCCTGATGGGACAGGCGGCCGAGCGCGAGCCCGAGTCGAAGGGGAAGGTCCGCTCCATCCGGCGACGTCCGCAGGGGCCTGGGTTCACCATCATCACCGGCTTGTCCGGGGCGGGACGCTCTGAAGCGGCCAAGTGCCTGGAGGATCTGGGGTTCTTCGTCGTCGATAACATCCCGCCGGCACTGCTCCCCAAGATGGCCGAACTTGCGGCCCGCCCCGGCGGGCCGGGGCGGGTCGCCACCGTGGTCGATGCCCGGGGCGGGGTTTTCTTCGGTGAGCTGTCGAAGGCCCTGGAGGAGCTCAAGGGTCTCTCGATCCCGTACCACATCCTCTATCTGGAGGCCTCCGACGAGGACCTGGTGAACCGCTACGCGGCCACCCGCCACCGCCACCCGCTGGCGCCGGCCGACCGGGTCATCGAGGGCATCCGGAAAGAGCGGCTGATGATGGAGAGCCTCCGGGGCGACGCCGACCTGATCGTCGATACCTCTGGCCTGACCCCCCACGAGCTCCGCGACCGCCTCCGGGACGCCTTCGCCGACGCCCCGCCCGAGGCCGGCCTCCAGGTCTCGCTGATCTCGTTCGGGTACAAGTACGGCACGCCACGCGACGCCGACGTCGTCATCGACGTCCGGTTCCTCCCCAACCCGCACTGGGTGGACGAGCTCCGACCGTTGCCGGGGACCGACGACCGGGTCCGGACCTATGTCAAGGGGCAGCAAACCTATCGGGAGTTCATGCGGCGGCTCCGGGCCTTGCTTGGGTTCATGGTTCCCGGGTTCCTGGCCGAGGGCAAGGCCTACCTGGCCGTAGCCGTGGGCTGCACCGGCGGCCAGCACCGCTCCGTGGTGGTTGCCGACGAGCTGGCCGCGTTCTTCCGGGACAAGGGCTTGCCCGTCTCGGTGGACCACCGGGACCTGGATCGCGGCGAGACCGCCTGATCCACCCGAGCGGGGCGACGCGCTTCCCCGGAACGCCGCCTGAAGGGAACCACCGCGGATTGGCTAGGATGACGGTGAACCCCGCTCTTCCAGGAGGCACGCTATGAGCATCAAGGTCGGTATCAACGGGTTCGGTCGGATCGGTCGGAACTTCTTCCGAGCGGCGAAGCAGCAGGGGCTCGACATCGACTTCGTCGCGGTCAACGACATCACCGACGCGAAGACCCTCGCCCACCTACTGAAGTACGACTCGGTGCTGGGGACGTTCCCCGGCGAGGTCACGTCGACGCAGACCAGCATCTTCGCCGACGGCGACGAGCTCAGGGTGCTGGCGGAGAAGGACCCGGCGAGCCTGCCCTGGAAGGAGCTTGGCGCGCGCATCGTCATCGAGTCCACCGGGCTCTTCACCAAGCGGGAGGACGCGGACAAGCACATCGCGGCCGGCGCGGAGAAGGTCATCATCAGCGCCCCGGCCAAGGGCGAGGACATCACGATGGTGCTCGGCGTGAACGACGACGCCTACGACCCGAAGTCGCACAACGTGATCTCGAACGCGTCCTGCACCACCAACTGTGTGGTCCCCATGGCCAAGGTCCTCGACGACGCCTTTGGCATCGACCAGGGATTCATGACCACGATCCACGCGTACACCAACGACCAGCGGATCCTGGACCTGCCCCATACGGACCTCCGGCGGGCCCGGGCTGCCGCCATCAACATCATCCCCACCTCCACCGGCGCGGCCAGGACGACCGGCGTGGTCATTCCCCACCTCAAGGGAAAGGTGGACGGACTGGCCATGCGGGTGCCCATCCCCGACGGCTCGGTCACCGACCTCGTGGCCACGCTGAAGCGCGAGGCGAGCATCGAGGAGGTGAACGCGGCCTACCGGGCGGCGGCGGAGCGCGGCCCGCTGGCCGGCAAGCTCGTGTACACAGAGGATCCCATCGTGTCCTCGGACATCGTCGGCTCCTCCGCGTCGTGCACGTTCGATGCCCTGTCCACCATGGCCATCGGCAACATGGTCAAGGTGCTCGGCTGGTACGACAACGAATGGGGTTACTCGCACCGGCTGGTCGACCTGACCACCCTGGTCGCGAGCAAGCTGTGACCCTTCGGACCCTTGAGGACCTCGGCGACGTCGCCGATCAACGGGCTTTCGTCCGGGTCGACTACAACGTTCCACTTGACGGTGGCAAGGTCGCCGACGACTCGCGGATCGCAGCGTCCCTTCCGACGCTGCGCGAGCTCCTCCATGCCGGAGCATCCCTGGTCCTTGCCTCGCACCTCGGCCGTCCAAAAGGCAAGGTCGACGAGGCTGCCCGGCTGGCACCGGTCGCCGAACGCCTGGCGGAGCTGATCGGCGGCGCTGTGGGCTACGAGCCGACGGATGCCGTGGTCGACGACTCGGTGGAGCGCCGGTGCGCCGCGCTTCGCCCGGGCGAGATCGTGATGGTGGAGAACCTCCGGTTCGACCCGGGCGAGGAGGCCAACGACCGGCCGTTCGCCGAGCGATTGGCACGCCTGGGCGACGCCTACGTCGACGACGCCTTCGGCGCCGTCCACCGGGCCCATGCGTCGGTGGCCGCGCTCCCGGCCCTGTTCCTGGAGCAGGGGAAGCCGGCGGCGGCCGGACGCCTGCTGCAGAAGGAGGTCGAGGCGCTGTCCAGACTCCTTGGGGAGCCGGCCCGCCCGTACGTGGCGGTCCTGGGCGGGGCCAAGGTCTCGGACAAGCTTTCAACGGTCGAGGCCCTCGTTGACCGGGTGGACGCTCTGTTGATTGGAGGAGCCATGGCGTTCACGTTCATCGCGGCTCAGGGCGGCGAGATCGGCAAGAGCTTGGTCGAGCCCGACCGGTTCGACGAGGTGCTGTCGGCGCGGAAGCGGGCAGACGAACGAGGCGTCGTCATCCAGCTGCCGGAGGACGCTGTCGCAGCGCCGAAGCCCACGCTCGACGCGCCACGCCGGACCGTCCCCGCGTCGGGGATGCCGAAGGAGTTGATGGGGCTGGACATCGGCCCTCGCACCGTCGAGGAGTTCGCGCTGACCCTCGCTGAGGCTAAGACGATCCTATGGAATGGCCCGATGGGCGTGTTCGAGCTCGAGCCCTTCTCCGCGGGCACCCGAGGGGTGGCCACCGCCATCGCCGGGTCGAGCGCATACTCCGTGGCCGGTGGGGGGGACAGCCTCCTGGCCATCAAGCGATTCGGGCTGGAGGAGGGGTTCGACCATCTGTCCACCGGCGGTGGCGCTTCGCTCGAGTTCCTCGAGGGCCGGGAACTGCCGGGGGTGAAGGTCCTGGAGACCGAGGGATGACGAAGCGGCGGCCAATCATCGCGGCCAATTGGAAGATGCACAAGACCCACCTGGAGGCCATCCGTGACGTGCAGAAGCTCTCGTACCTGCTCGACAGGGCTGATGCCGACCGAGTGGAGGTGGTCATCTGCCCCGCGTTCACGGCGCTTCGCGCGGTTCAGACGCTCATCGACAGCGATCGGCTGCCGTACGGCCTGGGCGCGCAGAACGTGCACCACGAGGAGAAGGGCGCGTTCACCGGGGAGGTCTCGCCGCCCATGCTCCAGGCGCTGAAGTGCGGGTACGTGATCGTGGGGCACTCGGAACGGCGCCAGCTGTTCGGGGAGACCGACGAGGTCGTGAACAAGAAGGTGCGCTCGGTCTTCTCCCACGCCATGGTGCCGATCCTTTGCGTGGGGGAGAGCCTCGGGGAACGGGAGGCCGGCGCGACGGAGGAGAAGGTGGTGGGCCAGGTGCGGCGGGACCTCCAGGGCGTCGCTGCCGGGGACGCCGCCCGGCTGGTGATCGCGTACGAGCCGATCTGGGCCATCGGCACCGGTCGCAACGCCGAGCCCGCGGACGCGGGCCAGGTCGTCGGCCTGATCCGGGAGACGCTGTCCTCCGTGTATTCGAAGGACGTGGCGGACGCGGTCCGGGTCCAGTACGGGGGGAGCGTCAAGGCCGGCAATATCCGCGACTTCATGGCGCATCCGGAGATCGACGGGGCACTGGTGGGTGGGGCCAGCCTGGACCCGGAGGAGTTCGCGCTCATCGTGAAGTACCGGTAGGAGAGCGTCGTGTATCGATTGCTCTACGTCTGCCTCGATGGGCTGGGTGACGATCCGGTCCCGGCCCTCGGAGATCGCACGCCGCTGGAGGCCGCCCGAACCCCGTTCATGGACGCGCTTGCAGCGCAAGGCCGGACCGGAACCGTCGTCACGGTCGGCCCGGGAATCGCGCCCGAATCGGACATCGCCGTGTTCGCCATCCTCGGGTACGACCCTCGTGAGGAGCACCCCGGCCGCGGCGTCGTCGAGGCCGTGGGCGCGGGCATGGACTTCCGCGATGGCGACCTGGCGTACCGGGTGAACTTCGCCACCGCGGACTGGCCCCGGATCGTCGACCGCCGGGTGGGACGGGACCTGACCACGGACCATGCCCGGGCCCTGGCCGCCGAGGTCAACGAGAAGCTCAAGCTTCCCGGCGCCACCTTCGAGCTCCGGTCCACGGTGGAGCACCGGGGGGTTCTGGTCATCCGAGCGGAGGAAGGACCCCTGTCGGCCCAGGTGACCAACACCGACCCCGCGTATAGGAAGGAGGGCTCGCTCGGGGTCGCACTGGAGACGTTCGAGCTCGAGGTGGCCCGATGCGAGCCGCTGGAGAGCACGGATGCGGCCAGGCGAGCCGCCGAGCTGACCAACGCCTTCGTGGAGGGAGCGGCCAAGATCCTCGACGCGTCGGAGGTGAACGCCCGGCGCCGGAGGAACGGCAAGCTGCCCGCCAACCTCGTCCTCACCCGTGACGGCGGCGACCACATCCCGAAGCTCCAGCCGATCAAGGAGCGGTTCGGCCCGACGTGGGGCTGCTTCGTGGAGATGCCGGTCGAACGGGGCATCGCCATGCTCCTCGGCATGGCCTCGGTCGACGCTCCCCGTCTTTCGGCCGAGGCGGACTACGCCCGGTGGGCGGACCTGGCCTCCGAGGCTCTGGACGGCTTCGACGCCCTGTACGTACACATCAAGGGCCCGGACGTCCCGGCCCACGACGGGCGCGCGGAGGACAAGCGCGACGTGATCGAGGTGATCGACCGGGCCTTCTTCGGCGAAGTTCTGCCCATGATCGACCGTAGCCGGACGATCGTGGCGGTCACCGCGGACCACTCGACCTCGTGCGTGCGCAAGGCCCATACGGCGGAGCCGGTGCCCCTGCTCGTGAGCGGAGGGCCGGTGCAACCGGACGGCTCGACCTCGTTCGGTGAGCGGGCCTGCGCGGCCGGCTCCCTGGGGCATTTGCGGGGCGTGGACATCGTGCCCCGGCTCGCCGCCTTGATGCGCTCCTGAGCATCTCCACGCCCGGGCCAATCCCGTCGAGCCGGTACGCACGTATAACGCGATTGGGCCAGGTTGTTCGGGAAGTCGGGCTGCTATTAGACTTCGGCCCTGCCGGGCCGGAAGGGAGCACGCCCACCGGGATGAGCCAGGTTACGGACACCATCACCGAGCCTGAACTCGATGCGGGGGTTGAGGTTTCCGCCGCCGTCATCGGCCGGTCCCCGTGGGAGCTCTTCTGGCGGCGGTTCCGTAGGGACAAGGTGGCCCTGCTCGGGTTGGGGTTCATCGTCCTGTTGATCCTGCTGGCCATTTCCGCACCCCTCATCGCCAGGTTCGTGGTCCATCACGGCCCGAACGAGTTGAATCAGGACCTGACGAACGAGATCGGCCTTCCCGACGTGGGCCCCAGCGGGAACTACTGGTTCGGTGTCGACACGCTCGGCCGCGACATGTTCGTGCGGACGATCTACGGGGCACGGACGTCGCTCACCGTGGCGTTCCTCGCCACCGGGCTCGCCGTCGTGATCGGCATCGTCTTGGGGACCCTGGCCGGATTCTTCGGTGGGTGGGTGGACACCGGCGTGTCCCGCGCCATCGACATCGTGCTTTCGCTCCCCATCCTGCTCCTGGCTATCGGGATCGCGGCGGCGTGCGGGATCACGGCAGCAGGGTGTCTGGGCGGGCTGATCCAACCGGGCATCTCCCTGGTCGTCGGGATCATCGCCCTGTTCAGCTGGCCCTACATCGGCCGCATCGTGCGAGGCCAGGTGCTGTCGATCCGAGAGAAGGAGTTCATCGAGTCCTCCCGGTCCCTCGGGTTCACCAACGCGGGGATCATGTTTCGGGAGATCCTTCCCAACCTGGCAGCTCCGGTGATCGTCTACACCACGCTCATCATCCCGAACAACGTGCTGTTCGAGGCGGCCCTGTCCTTCCTGGGGGTGGGCATTCCACAGACCACTCCGTCCTGGGGGAGGATGATCTCGGATGCCGCTGCCGGCCAGCTGTATACCGCAGCGTGGTGGATGCTGCTCTTCCCCGGGATGGCCCTCGTCTTCACCACCCTGGCCTTCAACCTGGTGGGCGATGGGCTGCGCGACGCGCTCGACCCACGGATGGGTGGGTGACCGGGAGGAGCGGAGTCGCAAGCAAGGAGAGGAGGGCGAACGGCAGAAGCCGTCACTGACCAAAACCACACCGATCGAGCGAAGGGAGAGAGGGGTGCAATGGAGACCTTGAAGCGAAGTTCGAGGGTTCTCGCGGTCGTAGGCGTGCTCGCCATCGTCGCCACGGCATGTGGCGGCGGCGGAGGAGAGAAGGCCTCGCCCTCGGGTCCGTCGACCAAGGGTGGCACGTACCGGACGGCCATCGAGGACTTCGGGTTCACGAACGCGTTCGACCCCACGGGCGAGTATCTGGGGACCGCATGGGGTCTGTACTCGGACCTGCTCACTCGGACCCTGGTGACCTACAAGCACATCGACGGCGTCGCGGGCGACGAGATCGTCCCGGACATCGCGGAGAGCTGGGAGACCTCGGCCGACGGGCTCACGTGGACCTTCCACCTGAAGTCCGGCGTGATGTTCGGGCCCCCGCTCGACCGCGCGGTGACGTCGGCGGACATCGCGTACGCGTTCCAGCGCATCAACACCAAGTCGTTGATCGCGCAGTACGGGAACTACTACGCGGGGGTGATCGAGGGGCTGACCGGTGACGCCAAGTCGCCCAGCGCTCCCATCTCGGGCATCAGCACGCCGGATGACTCCACGATCGTCTTCACCCTGACCAAGCCGACGGGCGACTTCCTGTACCGGGCAGCGATGCCCGCGACCGCGCCCATCCCCGAGGAGGTCGGGAAGTGCTTCACCAAGGCCGGCGACTACGGCCGGTTCGTGATCTCCTCCGGGCCGTACATGCTCAAGGGGGAGGACGCGCTGGACACGTCGTCGTGCAACGCCATGAAGCCCATCTCCGGGTGGGACCCGGACAAGTTCATGGTGTTCGTCCGGAACCCCAACTACGACGCCGCGACGGACAGCCCCGACGTCCGGTCGGCGAACCTGGACGGCGTGGTGATCACGATCGACACGAACACGGACGACATCTTCAACAAGATCCAGTCGGGAGAGCTGGACGGGTCGTGGGCGAGCCTTCCGCCGGCAACCCTGGAGCAGCAGTACCTCACCAACCCCGACCTGAAGGACAACTTCCACATCAATTCGGGCGACCGCACCTGGTACATCACGATGAACCTCCTGGTGCCGCCGTTCGACGACGTGCACGTCCGGAAGGCGGTCAACTTCGTGATCGACAAGGCGGCCCTCCAGAAGGTCTGGGGTGGTCCACCCCACGGGGAGATCGCCACGATGCCCGAGCCGCCGACCGTGCTCGAGGCTACGGCCAACACGGACCCTTACCCGAGCCCGAACCACGAGGGCGATGTCGCTGCGGCGCAGGCCGAGATGAAGCAGTCCAAGTACGACTCGAACGGCGACGGCAAGTGCGACGCGGACGTGTGCAACAACGTTCTGTTGATCAACCGCAACTCCACACCGCAGGTGAGCATGAGCCCGATCCTCACGGAGGACCTGGCCAAGATCGGGATCAACGTGAAGATCCGCGAGCTGGACACCAGCACCGCGTACACGACGATCCAGACGTTGGACAACCTGGTCCCGATCGCGTCGAACGCCGGATGGGGCAAGGACTACGCCGACCCGTACGGGTTCGACTTCTTCATCTTCAATAGCGCTGGCATCGCGTGCTCGGGCCAGGTGAACTACTCCGAGCTCGGCATGACGAAGGACCAGGCGGCCGAGTGCGGCCCGAAGGTCCTGGCCGCGTGGAACGCCGCCACCGACAATGGGAAGACCCCGCTTCCATCGGTGGACAAGAAGATGGACGAGTGCTACGGGTTGACGGGCGACGACCGGACGAACTGCTGGGTCGAGCTCGACACGTACCTGATGGAGGATGCCGTGCCGTGGGTGCCCTACCTGTGGGCCACCGTGTTCACGGTGACCGGCGACTCCGTGACGCACTGGGAGTACGATCAGTTCGCCGGGGCCCTGTCGTTCGCCCACATCGCCGTGAACAACGGCATCGACCCCAACTCGGTGCCGGTCGGCTAAGGCAAGGAACCGCAACAGGAAGGGGGGCCGCCCGGCCTTTGCAGGTAGGCAGCCCACCCCCGAGCTGGTGGCCGAGGTCCGGCACCAGTTCGGACTGGATCATCCGTGGCCCGTGCAATACGCCCTGTTCGTCAAGCGGATCTTCCTGGGTGACCAGTACGGGTGGCCCGGCCTGGGGTTCTCCTTCAACACCCGGTCGGCGCTGAAGCCCATCATCTTCAGCCGCATGCTGGTCACGATGCAGCTGGCTTTCGGCGCCGCGGTGGTGTGGCTGCTCATCGGCATCCCCATCGGGATCCTGTCGGCCCTGAGACCCCGGTCGGTCTTCGACCGAATGGCCATGGGCTTCGCCCTGTTCGGGGTGTCGGCCCCGGTGTTCTTCCTAGGGCCGTTGTTCCTGTATATCTTCTGGTTCAAGTTTGGCATCGCCCCGGGCTCGGGCTACTACGCGATCGGGCAGTACGGCCTGGGCACGTGGTTCTCCCACTTCATCATGCCGTGGATCGTGCTGGCGCTGCTGTACGCGGCCTTCTATGCCCGTATGACCCGGGCCAACCTCATCGAGACCATGGGCCAGGACTACATCCGGACGGCCCGGGCCAAAGGCCTGTCCGAGCGCACGGTGGTCCTGAAGCACGGCCTGCGTGCCAGCCTGACCCCCGTGGTCACCATGTTCGGCCTGGACGTCGGCGGCCTGCTCGGCGGGGCCTTCATCACCGAGACCGTGTTCAACCTTCCGGGCATCGGCGCGTACGCCATCAAGTCCGTGGGCTCGGGTGACCTCTACGCCATCCTGGACATCACGATCATCGCCGGGTTCTTCATCACGTTCATGAATCTGGTCGTTGATGTTCTCTATGCCTTCCTCGACCCCCGCGTTCGGTACACCTAGGCGGATGGTTCGAACACCAGCACCGCCGAGGACGTCCGGTGCCTGAGCCGCTGCTGGATGTGAGGGACCTGCGGGTCCACTTCCCCACGGACGACGGACTGGTCAAGGCGGTGGACGGAGTCACCTTCTCCGTCATGCCTGGGGAGACCCTAGGGGTGGTCGGAGAGTCCGGCTCGGGCAAGAGCGTGTCGTTCCTCACGGTGATGGGGCTGATCACCGCCCGCCAAGCCCAGATCCAGGGCGAGGTGATCTTCGAGGGCGTGGACCTGGTCAAGCTCCCGAAGGAGGAGATGCGGAACATCCGGGGCCTGAAGATCGGCATGGTCTTCCAGGATCCCATGACCTCGCTCCATCCCTTCTACAAGGTGGGGAACCAGATCGCCGAGGCCATCCTGGCCCATCGGAAGATCGGCAAGAAGGAGGCCATGGACCAGGCCATCGACATGCTCCGCCGGGTGGGGATCCCCCGGCCCGACGAGCGAGCCCGGCAGTATCCCCACGAGTTCTCCGGAGGCATGCGCCAGCGGGCCATGATCGCCATGGCCCTGTCCCTGAACCCAGACTTGCTCATCGCCGACGAGCCCACCACGGCCCTCGACGTCACCGTCCAGGCGCAGATCCTCGACCTCATCGATCGGTTGAAGCAGGAGTTCAACGCCGCGGTGGTCATCATCACCCACGACCTGGGGGTGGTGGCAGAGCACTGCGACAACATCCAGGTGATGTACGCCGGCAAGGCCGTTGAGTACGGCTACGCCCGCGACATCTACTACGACGCCGACCACCCGTACACCTGGGGTCTGCTGCAGTCGATCGCCCGGGTGGACGCGCCCCGGACCGAGCGGCTGAAGCCGATCAAGGGGCTCCCGCCGTCGCTGATCTTCGTCCCGCCCGGGTGCCCATTCCACCCCCGATGCCCCTACGTCTTCGACCGGTGCAGGACCGAGGTGCCCCAGCTCCTCCCGGTCGACGGGCACCACGCCTCGGCCTGCCACCTCTCGCTCGAGGACAAGGAACGGATCTTCAAGGAGGAGGTGATGGTGCACCAGTGAGCGTGACGGTCTCCGAACGCCAGGCACCTTCCGAGCGCCAGGGAGTCCAACCACTGGTGAAGCTGGTCGGGGTGAAGAAGTACTTCCCCATCAGCCGAGGCATCATCTTCCAGAAGCACGTCGGGGACGTGCACGCGGTGGACGGGGTCGACCTGGAGGTCTATCCGGGGGAGACCCTGGGCCTCGTTGGAGAGACGGGCTGCGGCAAGTCCACGCTGGCCCGGGTAACGATGCGCCTGTTCGACGCCACGGACGGCTCTATCTTCTTCGAGGGCCGGGACATCACCAAGCTGAGGGGCAAGGACCTCCGGCTGATCCGCCGCGACATGCAGATGATCTTCCAGGACCCGTACGCCTCGCTGAACCCTCGAAAGACCGTGGGGAGCATCATCGGGGCCCCCTACCGGCTGCACAAGACCATCCCCAGAAGCAAGATCAAGAGCGAGGTCCAGCAGCTCATGGAGTTGGTGGGGCTGAACCCCGAGCACTACAACCGATATCCGCACGAGTTCTCCGGCGGGCAGCGGCAGCGGATCGGGGTGGCTCGTGCCCTGGCGCTTCGACCCAAGCTCATCGTGTGCGACGAGCCCGTATCGGCGCTCGACGTGTCGATCCAGGCGCAGATCCTGAACCTGTTGGAGGACCTCCAGGAGGAGTTCAACCTGACGTACCTGTTCATCGCCCACGACCTGTCGGTGGTCAAGCACGTGTCGGACCGCGTCGCGGTGATGTACCTGGGGAAGATCGTCGAGATGGCGTCGGGCGATACCCTGTACATGAACCCCAAGCACCCGTA
>WNGF01003753.1_pt1 | contig 20390 bp, 19 predicted proteins | sample 5400641 | NCBI WGS metagenome assembly WNGF01 (sample SAMN13153371, study PRJNA577476) | soil metagenome | isolation source: 80 cm soil or saprolite under grassland replicate 2 | place: USA:California | collected 2016-06-15
CCGCGATCCAGGCGTACGTGGACGCCGCCGCCGGCGGCACCGGCAGGCTGATCGCGATCGAAGGCCGCTCGGGCATCGGCAAGACGCGGCTCGTGACCGAGGCGCGTGCGGCCGCCACCCGCGCCGGACTCACAGTCCTCTCGGCCCGCGGCGGCGAGCTCGAGCACGAGTTCGCCTACGGCATCGTCCGTCAGCTCTTCGAGCCGCTGCTCGCGTCGGCGGGGCCGCAGGAGCGGGAGGAGCTGCTCGACGGCCCGGCCGCGCGCGCCGCCGCGCTGTTCGAGGCGGGCGGGCTCGAGCAGGACGACGACGACCCGACGGGCGTCTCGTTCGCCCTGCTGCACGGCCTCTACTGGATCGCGGCGAATCTCGCGCTGCGACGGCCGGCCATGATCGCGATCGACGACGTGCACTGGTCCGACGGTCCGTCGCTGCGCTGGTTGTCGCACCTGCAGCGCCGGCTCGACGGCGTCCCCCTCCTCGTGGTCGTTGCGACAAGGCCGCCGGTGCAGAGTCGCGAGGAGGGCCTCGTGACCGAGATCATCTCCGACCCGGCTGCAGCGGTCGTACGGCCCGCGGCGCTCGGACGCGCATCGGCGGCTCTGCTCGCGCGCGAGGCGTTCGGCACCGAGGCGGCGCCGGAGTTCGTCGTCGCCTGCCACACCGCGACCGGCGGCAACCCCCTCTTCCTCGAGGCGCTGCTCGACACCCTGCGGCAGGAGGGCGTCCGCCCCACGGCCGAGTACGCGCAACGTGTGCTCGAGATCGGGCCGGAGCCCGTGAGCCGAGCCGTGATGGTCCGGCTCTCGCGTCTGCCGTCGGAAGCCGCGGTGCTCGCGCGGGCCGTGGCCGTGCTCGGCGGCCGCGCGGAGCTCCACCACGCTGCCGCGCTCGCGTGGCTCGACCATGACGTCGCCGCGCACGCGGCGACCGCGCTGGCGCGCGCGGAGGTGCTGCAGTTCGAGCTGCCGCTCGAGTTCACCCACCCCGTCGTGCGCGCCGCGGTGTACGAGGACCTGTCGCTGCCCGAGCGCATGGCGGCGCACCGGCGCGCCGCGGAGGTGCTCGCGGAGGCGCAGGCCGAGCCCGAGCACGTCGCGGTGCACCTCGAGCAGGTGATGCCGTCGGGCGATTCCTTCGTCGTCTCGACGCTGCGGAGCGCGGCCGACCGCGCGTTGCATCGGGGAGCGAGCGACGTCGCCGTCGGCTTCCTCCGCCGCGCCCTCGCAGAGCCGCCCGCGGCGGACGACCGCGGCGAGGTGCTGCGCGCGCTCGGTCTCGCCGAGCGGCTCATCGACAACGACGCCGCGATCGTCCACCTGCGCGAGGCTGCGGAGCTGCTCGAGGACACGAAACGCGCCGGCCGCCTCGTGCTGGAGCTCGGCCGCGCGCTGCAGCGCGCGAGCCGGAATGCCGAGGCGATCCAGGTGCTGCAGAAGGGCCTCGAGCTCGTCGAGGACGACGCCGACATGCGGCAGTCGATGACCGCGGAGCTGATCGGAGCGGCGTGGTGGGACCCGGCGGACCTGCCGCTCGCCGACGAGTATCTCGCCCGCGTGCAGGAGGAGGAGCTCGTCGACGGCTACGGCGGCTACCTGCTTCGCTCCATCCTCTCCTACGCGGAAGCGCGCGCCGGCGACGACCGGGAGCGCGCGCTCGAGCTCGCCGAGGCGGCCGTCGCCTCGGGCTACCTGATCTCGACCGGCTCGCGCGGGCTCTACTCGCTCGGGTACACGCTGACGGTGGCGGGCCGCCCCGACGCGACGATCGCCCTGTACGACCAGGCGTATCTCCAGGCGCTGCGCCGCGGCGACTACGTCCTCGCCAGCGGCTGCCTGCTCTTCCGCGCGCTCGCGCACCTCCACACCGGCGACCTCGCGGCGGCCGAGGACGACCTCGCGCGCGTCTCCGAGCACGCGGAGCTCCAGATGGCGACCCCCTACCACGGTGCGTTCGCCGGCTGGTGCGCCCTCGAGCGCGGCGATCTCGAGGCGGCGGCGCGGGCCCTGTCGGCCGTCGGCCTCATGGAGGCGATCCCGGCCGACGGTCAGTTCCTGTTCTTCCAGCTCGTGCGAGGCCGACTCCGCCTGGAGCAGCGGCAGACGGATGCGGCAATCCGCGACCTGCTCGCGATCGGCGCGCACTCGGTCGCGCTGGGGCATCGGAATCCGGCGTTCATGCCGTGGCAGCCGTACGCCGCACTCGCGCTGCACGCCGCGGGACGCCGGGACGAGGCGCTCGAGATCGCGCTCGCCGCGCTCGACCGCGCCCGCGTCTGGGGAGCGCCCCGCATGACCGGCGTCGCGCTGTGCACGCTCGGGCTGATCGAGGGCGGCTCCTCAGGCGAGCAGCTCCTTCACGAGTCCGTCGAGGTGCTCGCCGGCTCGGGCGCGCGGCTCGAGTACGCCAAGGCGCTCGTCGAGCTCGGCGCGGCACTCCGGCGTGGCAACCACCGCTCCGACGCGCGCGAGTACCTCCGCCAGGGCCTGGAGCTCGCCCACCGGCTCGGCGCGGGAGCCCTCGCCGAGCGTGCGCAGACAGAGCTCGCCGCGACCGGCGCACGGCCCCGCCGCCTGATGCTCACGGGGATCGACGCGCTGACGCCGAGCGAGCGCCGCGTCGCCGACATGGCGGCCGAGAACATGACCAACAAGGACATCGCCCAGGCCCTCTTCGTCACGCCGAAGACGGTCGAGGTGCACCTCTCGAGCGTCTACCGCAAGCTCCAGATCGCATCCCGAGCGCAGCTCCTGGACGCGCTCGGGGCCGGCGACGCCGTCACCGCCTGACGAGACGGTGGCAGGGACGGTCGTCGCAGCGGCAGCGGAGCCGCAGGCGCGCAGGCCCCTGGTCGGGTGGCCGCTCGTTCTCATGCCACGGAGGCAGAGGTCCCCGGGGCATCACAACCAGGGGCCTGGCCCCCACACGAACTTGTGACGACTCTTGCGCGAGCGCTGATGTCCGGCGCACGCGCGGGCCAGGCCCCGGGGCGCGTCCTCTGGGTGGTCGTCCTCGGCTCGATCGTCCCGTTCTCGCTCATCGTCGCGGCTCTGCGACACGTGACTGCGACCCGCGCCGGGGTCGTCGCGATGCTCGAGCCCGTGGTGGCGACGGTCGTCGCGTGGGCCTGGCTGCAGGAGTCGCTCTCCGCCGCACAACTCGCCGGCGCGGCCGTCGTGCTCGCGGGGATCCTGCTCGCCCAGACCGCCCGCTAGCGCTGCTAGCCGGTTCCTCAGGAAATCGAGCGGTTACACCGGCGGCGAGCAGGGTATTCCGGCCCCGCCCCCAACTTCTCTCGAAACCCCCCTTCGAGGGACCTGACGTCCGTCCCCGCGGGCTGTCGCGTTCCAGCGCAATGCTCAGAAGAAGACCCCTTCTTCTCATATTTGCCGTTCTCTTCTCGACCCTCCTGGCTGCCCTGCCGGCGACCGCCTCCCGGCGGTCCGAGCCCGAGTCGAGGCTGCTGGACGCCGTGAACGCGGCCCGGCTCGCCCACGGCCTGCGCCCTCTGCGGGTCGATCCCACGCTGACGCGGGCCGCGCGGGCGCACACGATCGACATGCTGCAGCGTGACTACTTCGCGCACGGCGCCTTTGCCAGACGGATGGCGCAGTTCCACGTTCAGGCGGCCCGCATCGGCGAGGACCTCGCCTGGGGCAACGGGGTGTGGGCCCAGGCGACAGCCGTCGTCCGCGAATGGCTGGCCAGCCCGGCCCACCGCGCGAACGTCCTCGACCCGCGGTTCGTGCGGATCGGCATCGGCGCGGCCACCGGGACCTTTCAGGGCGCGTCCGGCGCGACCATCTTCACCGCCGACTTCGCCGGCGGATAGGGGTTCCCGCTACTCGTGCTCCATCAGGGAGCGCAGCTCGGCGAGCTTCTCGCTGCGCAGCTCGTCGCGCTCCCCGCGCTCGATCCGCTCCAGCAGCTCTCGCACCAGGGGCGCGAGCTCGAGCGGGTTGAACGGCTTCGTCACGTAGTCGACGCCGCCGATGTCGAGCCCGCGCGCACGGTCGCGGAACTCGGCGCGGGCGGTGAGGAACACGATCGGAATGGTCTTCGTGCGCTCGTCGTCGAGCAGGTGCTCGGCCACGCGCCAGCCGTCGAGCCCCGGCATCATCACGTCGAGGAGGACGACGTCGGGTTGCTCCCTGCGCGCCTGGTCGAGACCGCTCGGCCCGTCCGCCGCCTCGAGCACCTCCATGCCCTCGGCCTCGAGGTTGACGCGGCAGAGCAGCCGGATCGGCGGCTCGTCGTCGATGACCAGCACTCGCGGCGCGCGCTCTTCCATCATCGCGCTATACCCTGCCCGGTTCGCCGTCACTCTGCTGAACCGTCGGCGAGGCGAGCGGCAGCTCGAAGGCGAACGTCGAGCCCTCGCCCTCGCGCGAGGTCACCCAGATCCTTCCGCCCATCGCCGAGACGAGGCCGCGCGCGATGAAGAGGCCGAGGCCGGTCCCGCTCGCGCCGCCGCGGGCCTCCGCGTCGGAGCCGCGGTAGAACTTGCGGAAGATCTGATCCTGGTCGGCCTGGGGGATGCCGATGCCCTCGTCGGCGATGCGGACCTCGACGGTCTCGCGCTTGCGCGCCGCGCCGACCGTGACGGTGCCGCCCGAGGGCGAGTACTTGACCGCGTTGTCGAGCAGGATCGAGAACACCTGGCGCAGCTTGTCAGGATCCGCGCTCGCGGCGAGGGGCTCCGGCGGCAGCTCGATCACGAAGCGGTGCCCGTTCTGGGTCTCCTGCACGCTCTGCACGACCTGGCCGACGACGTCGCGGACGTCGGTCGGCGCGAGGTTCACCTGGAGATCGCCGGTGTCGAGCCGCGCGACGTTCAGCAGCGCGTCCACGATCACGGTCAGCCGCTGCGACTCCGAGGCGATGTAGCCGAGGAAGGTTCTCCGCTCCTCGTCGCCGAAGCTCACGTCCCGCCGGAGCAGGGTCTCGGCGAAGCCGTAGATCGACGTCAGCGGCGTGCGCAGCTCGTGCGAGACGGTCGAGACGAAGTCGGACTTCATCTGCTCCACGAGCCGGTCGGCCGAGATGTCGCGGAAGGCGAAGATGCGGCCGGAGACCGCTCCTCCCGGGTCGCGCATCACCGCCTCGGTCAGCGACAGCCAGACCTCCTCTCGCCCGCGCATGATCGGCACGAGCCGGTCGCCCTGCGGCGTCTCGGCGTCCGACTCGAGCGTGCGTTGAAGCACCTCCGAGGGCTCCCGGCCGAGCGCCTCCTCGGTCGGGACGCCGGTGATCTTGGCCGCCGCCTCGTTCCAGAGCACGACCTTGCCTTCGCGGTCGACGGCGACGATGCCGTCGGCGATGTTCGCGAGGATCGCAAAGCTTCGCTCCTTCTCCACGGCGACGCGCTGGTAGAGCTCGGCGTTCGCGAGGGCGGCGGACGTGCTCGCTGCGAGGGCGAGCAGCGCCTCCACCTCCTCTTCCCGCCAGGGACGAGGCTCCGCGGCGTAGACGGCGAGCACGCCGAGGGCTGCCCCTTCCGAGCCGGCGAGCGGCACACCGAGGTAGGCCGAGTTGCCGATGGCGAGCATCGGGTCGAGATCGCGGAGCCGCGGATCGGCGCCGGCGTCCTCGAGCGCGACAGGCGAGCGCGACTGCACGACGTCGCCGGAGAGCCAGGCGCCCGCCGGGCTGCGCGTGCCGATCGCGTCCTCGGCGCCGCGGCCCTCCGCCGCGTTGACGACGAGCTCGTCGTCCTCGAGCACGCGGATCGCGCACGCGTCGGCGTTGAGGAGCTCGGGCGCCTGCTGGACGACCTCGTCGAGGACGGCGGCGGGGTCCAGCTCCGTGGTGAGCAGTCGGCCCGTGCGCGTGAGCTGCTGCGCGAGCGCGCGCGCGCTGCGCTCTGCCTCGAACAGCTCGCTGCGCTCGAGCGCGCCGCGGGTCGCGTCCGCGCGGTGGCGTGCGAGCTCGAGGTCGTCGTCGCTGAAGCTGCGCTCCTCGCCGAAGAAGACGACGGCGAAGCCGCCCGCCTCGTGCCGCGGCGTGTCGACGGGAATCGAGAGCAGCGAGCGATATCCGTGAGAGACGGCGGCCGCGCGCCACTCGGCTGGCACGCGCTCGTCCTCGCGAAGAGACGGCGCGGCGATCACGCGGGACTGCGCTGCGGCACGCCTGAAAGGGTGCTCGGCGTCGCCGCTGCCCCGGCCGAGCAGGTCGCCGAAGCTCGCCGGCAGCTCGTACGAGCCCGTGAGCGCCAGGCGCCCGGCCTGCGGCACGAGCACGGCCGAGGAGGCGCCGCCGAGCGCTTCGGCGGCGGCCTGAGCGACGGCGTCCAGCGTCGCCGCACGCGAGAGCGACTGCCCGAGCACGGACGCGATCCGGTAGAAGCCGCGCTGCACGCGCGCCTGCCGCGAGCTCTGCGTCAGCGTCTCGGCGTTGCGCAACGCGAGCGACGCGAGGCCCGCGAAGGCCTCGAGCACGTCCGCGTCACGGGTGCTGTACGTCCGCGAGCCACGCCGGGCCACGCCGAGCACGCCCTGCACGTCCTCGCTCCAGCGCATCGGCGCGACGATCACGTCGGTGAAGCCGTAGTACGCGCTGTGCGGCAGGCGCTCGTCGAGCTCCTTGTACTCCGCGGCGACGATCGGCCGGCCCTCGCGGATGGCGAGACCGGCGAGACCGCGGCCTGCCGAAAGCTCGAAGCCGAGGAGGGAATCGTCGAATCCGTGGACGGCGGCGCACCGCAACACCTCGCGCTCGGCGTCGTACAGGTAGCAGTCGGCGGCGTCGGCCTGGAGCAGCTGCGCGACCTCGTCCGTCAGCCGCTGGAGCACGGTCTCGCGCTCGAGCTCGCCGCTCAGTACGTGCGCCGCCCGGAGCAGCGCCGTTTGCTGCGCGATCCGGTCGCGATTCTCCTCGAGCAGCCGTGTCAGCCTGATCGCGAGCCCCGCTTCTGCCGCGACCGCCTCGAGGAGGGCGATGTCACCGTGGCTCCAGGCCTTGCTGGTGTCTCGGTGCGCCGAGAGCACGCCGATCGTGCGGTCCTCGACGACGATCGGGGCCGACGCGACCGCATGCGCGCCGAGGCCGCGCAGGTAGTCGAGGCCGCCGAGCGTCGGCTCCCTGACCTCCGAGGCGTGCTGGATGTCCGAGATCGCAACCGTCCGCTGCTCGCGTGCCGCGAGATTGGAGACCGGCAGCTGCTCGACGTCGTCGGCGACCGGCTTCGCCGCCGGCGTCGTCCATTGCGCGATGATCGGGAGATCGCCGACCTCGTCACCGAGGCGGACGAAGCAGCGGCTCGCACCGAGGGCGTGCCCCGCCTCCTCCACCGTCGTCCGCAGCGCGGCGTCGAGGTCGAGCTCGGTCCGCAGCCGGCGGCCGATGCCTGCGACGAAACGCTCGCGCTCGAGCGCCTCATTCAGCGCGAGCGCAGAGCGTGTGCGCTCGAGGGCGATCGTCGCCTCCGACGCGAGCGTCTGCATCACGGCGAGGTCCTCGGCCGAGAACTCGCGGTGCTCGTCCGTCGTGGCGACCGAGATGACGGCGATCACGCGGCTCTCGGCAACGAGCGGCACGAAGGCGGCGCTCTTCGCGCCCGTGGCCATCGCGAGGCGCGGGCTGATGCGCTCCGAGTCTTTCACGTCGTACACCGCAAACCCGGACATCTCCTCGACAGCGCTGGCGATGCCCGACGGCTCGTGCAAGAGGTCGAGACGCACGTCGCGCCACGACTCGACGTCGCGCCCGGCTGAACGTGCGAGGAAGCCCGAGGCCTCCTTCGTGTCGTGGGAGACGAACGTCAGCGCCACGAAGCCGACCCCGAAGAGGACGCCGATTTCGTCGAGCAGGGCCCGTGCGACGCCTTCCACGTCTGACGTGCGCGCCAGCTCGTCGGCGATGCGGCGCAGGCTCTCGAGCTCGCGCCCCCGTTCGCGCTCGGAGGCCACAGCGCGGCGCCCCGACCGCGTCCGTGCCGCCACTCCAAGGGCCAGGCCCACGACGAGCGCGCCGGCGACGACCGCGACGCTCTCCCACGCGAGCGCGAGTCCGCTGAGGCCGAGACGGAGCGACGCGATGAGGACCATGACAGGCGTCAAGATGATACGGAGCGCGGGGCGCGTGGGCGAGTGCCGTCCCGAGTTTCCCGACCTCGGGACTCAGCCCTGCCGGTTGCAAAGATGGGCCGACCGGCCCATTGTCGGAACGCCCGCGGCCCGATAGCGTGCGCAGCACTGGGCGATGCGAACCGCGGCGCGCGTACCTGGCGTTGGCGCTGCGGTAAGCAAATTGAGAGAGCCCGCCGCACCGACCCCCCCGAGCGGCGGGCTTTCTCAGCTTTGGTGATGTTACGTCACCAGCACTCTTAACTCGGCCGTCATGGAGCCGGAGCTATCCTGGCCCGCGGTTTGGTGAAGCGGGTTCTCCTGGCGTCGCCGCGCGGCTACTGCGCAGGAGTCGAGCGGGCCGTCGACACGGTCGAGCGCGCGCTCGGCCTCTACGGCGAGCCGGTCTACGTGCGGAAGCAGATCGTGCACAACTCCCACGTCGTCCGCGAGCTCGAGGAACGGGGGGCGGTGTTCGTCGACTCGGTCGACGAGGTGCCCAGCGGGGCGACGCTCGTCTTCTCCGCGCACGGCGTCTCGCCGGCGGTGCGCGGCGCAGCCGACGCACGGCGCTTGCGGACGATCGACGCGACCTGCCCGCTGGTGACCAAGGTGCACACGCAGGCGCGCCGGTTCGCGGCCGACGGCTACACCGTCGTGCTGATCGGCCACCGCGGCCATGAGGAGGTCGAGGGCACGACGGGCGAGGCGCCCGAGGCGATCGTGCTCGTCGAATCGGTGGACGATGCCGAAGCGCTCGCGCCGGGAGCGCAGGCGAGGCTCGCCTACATCACGCAGACGACGCTCTCGGTGGACGAGACGCGTGAGATCGTCGACGTGCTGCGGCGCCGCTTCCCGGCAATCGTCGGGCCGGCGCGAGAGGACATCTGCTACGCGACCTCCAACCGGCAGTGGGCCGTGAAGGAGCTGCTCGCGGAGATCGAGCTCCTGCTCGTCGTCGGCTCGCGCAACTCGTCGAACTCATTGCGGCTCGTCGAGGTCGCGCGCTCCGGCGGCGTCGGCGCGCACCTGATCGACGACGCGTCGGAGATCGACGAGTCGTGGTTCACCGGCGTGAGCACGGTCGGCGTGACGTCGGGCGCGTCCGCCCCCGAGCGACTCGTCACCGACGTGTGCGACTGGTTCAGGGCACGAGGCGTCGCGGAGATCGACTCGTTCCGCTCCGCCTACGAGGACGTCGTCTTCCGCCTGCCGGTCGAGCTGCGGCGCGCCGAAGTCTCCGCGGCGTAGCTCCAACTACCGCGTAGCATCGCGGCCGTGCGGGGCCGACCGCATCGGCTGGAACGGCTGCCGGAGCAGTACTTCACCCGGCTGCTCGCGCGCGTCGCCGCGGCGGCGGCGCAGGCGGGCGACCCGCTCGTCGACCTCGGCCGCGGCAACCCCGACGTGCCGCCGCCCGCGCACGTGGTCGACGCGCTCGCCCGCGCGGCCGCCCGCGACGACACGCACGGCTACGCACCCTTCGCCGGCCTGCCCGAGCTCAAGGACGCGATCGCGGCGCGGTACCGGGACGTCTACGGCGTCGAGGTGGACCCCTCGAGCGAGGTCGCGGTGCTGCCCGGCTCGAAGACGGGCCTGATCGAGTTCGCGCAAGTGGCCGTCGAGCGCGGCGGCGCGATCGTCCTTCCCGATCCCGGCTATCCGGACTACCGCTCGGCGGTCGCGCTCGCCGCGGCCGCCCGCGTGCCGCTGCCGCTGCTCGGGGACGGGCGGCCGGACTGGGACGCGGCGCCCGCGGAGGGTGCCGCGCTCTACCTCAACTATCCGTCGAACCCGGTCGCGGCGTGCGCACCCGCCGGCGTCTTTGCCGAGGCGATCGCGTGGGCGCGGCGCGCCGGCGCTTGGGTGCTGCACGACTTCGCGTACGGCGACCTCGTCTTCGACGGGCGCCGGCCGCAGAGCTTCCTCGCCGAGGACGGCGCGCGGGAGGTCGGTTTGGAGCTGTTCTCGATGTCGAAGTCGTACGGCATGGCCGGCTGGCGCCTCGGCTTCGCGGTGGGGAGCCCGGAACTCGTCTCCCGGATCGAGGATCTACAGAACCACGTCTTTGCCGGCGTGTTCCTGCCGGTGCAGCAGGCGGGCATCGCGGCGCTGACCGGCCCGCAGGCGACCGTCGACGAGCGGCGGCGGCTGTACGAGGCGAGGCGCGACCGGGCGCTCGCCGCGCTCGCCGCGGTCGAGGCGCGCTGCGAGGGGACGTTCTTCGTCTGGTTCCGCCTGCCGGAGGGCGTGACCTGCGAGCAGCTGCTCGAGCACCACCGCGTCGCCGTCGCGCCCGGGGAGGGCTTCGGCGACCGCGGCCGCGGCTGGGCCCGCCTCTCTCTGGCGACGCCGGACGACCTGCTCGACCTCGGTCTCGAGCGGCTCGCCGGGGCCTGGCCTCCGTAATCCTCCGGGCCGCGAGGGCGCGCAAGAGCCCGCATACCGTTTGTGCGGGGCCAGGCCCCTGGTTGTAATGCCGCGGCCGTGTGGCGGCCTCGAGGCACCAGAAACCAGCTGGCCCGTGACGAAGCCGTGACCCTCTCATGCCGGGGCCTGGCCCGGGCCTGGCACCGGGTTCGGTTCAGCAGGTGCCCCAGGCGCTAGTGCAGGTGCAGGTGCAGACGGTCGAGGAGGCGGCCACGACGGCTTGGCGCCTCGCGCGTCGTCGCGGCGACGAATGCCGCCAGTCGGCGCGCCTCGGCGTCCTCGAGCGAGACGGCCGCCTGTGCGACGCCGTCGTCCCAGACGCTGAACCTGACGTGCGGCTCGTCGCCGTAATAGCGCGAGACGCGAAGCGCTCGTCCCGCGTCGCGCGGGTGGGCGCGGAAGAACTCGACGAGCTTGCGGCGCTGCGGCGCGGCACACCAAGGGCAGAAGCGGTAGCGCGCTTCGATCGTCCTCCCACAGCCACCGCAGGCGGCCATCATCCCGAGCCTATGCCCGCGGGCCCGCCTTGGCAATCGAGAGACCCGCAGACCCGTCGAGGCGGATCTCGACGGCCAGCACGTCTTCCTTGATCCGCTGCTCCCAGCGCAGCAGCGGCTCGAGGTCCGGTGGGAGCGTCAAGACGATCCGGTCGGTCAGCTCGAAGCCCTGCTGCCTGCGCATCGAGTTGACCTCGTGGACGAGGTCGAAGACCCGGCCCTCGAGCAGCAGGTCGTCGTCGAGCGCCGTCTCGACGGCGACGGTGACGCCGTCGGCCGCGGCGACCGCCCACCCCTCGCGCCCGGTCCGCTCGACGATCACCTCGTGCGGCTCCAGCTCGTAGCCTGCGGCGCGGAACCTGCCGCCCGGCAACTGCTCGAGCTCGCCTGTCGCGAGCGCAACGCGAACGGCGCCGAGCTCCTTGCCGAGCTTCGGCCCGAGCACCGGCAAGTTGGGCTTCACGCGGAGCTCCGACTCGACGGCGCCGAACTCGACCTCCTTCACGTTCAGCTCCTCGGCGATCTCGCGCTCGTGCGCCGCCGCAGCAGCGGCACCTTCGACGACGAGCCGTCGCAGCGGCTGGCGCAGCTTCAGCCGCGCCTCGTCGCGCGCACGGCGGCCGAGCTCGACCACGCGCCGGACGGCGGCTACCTCCTCGAGCAGCGCCTCGTCGACCTCGACCTCCGCGGGCCAGTCGGCGAGGAACACCGACTCATCCGGCGAGACCAGGCGGCGCCACAGGTACTCAGCCAGGAACGGCATCACCGGCGCGACGACGCGGAGCGCCTGCGTCAGCGACTCCCACAGCGTCTGCAGCGCGGCGGGATCGTCGTTCCAGAAGCGTCGCCGCGAGCGGCGGATGTACCAGTTGGACAGATCGTCGGCGTACGCCTCGAACGCCGCGACCACGCCCGGCGTCCAGAAGCGCTCGTACTCGGCGGTCGCGTCCCGCACGAGCTGCGCCGTGCGCGAGGCGAGCCACCGGTCGAGCCCCTGCGGCTCGGCCGCGGCCGCGCCCGGCTCGAACGGTGCGATGCGCGCGTACGTCACGAAGAACGCCGCCGAGTTCCAGAACCTCAGCAGGCGCCGCTTGACGTCGTCGGCCAGCGCGTAGCCGAAGCGGAGCGGCTGGCTCGGCGACTGCGCGCAGTAGAGCCAGCGCGCCACGTCGGCCCCCATCCGCTCGAGCGCCTCGTCCAGCTCGATCTGGTTCCCGCTCGACTTGTGCATCGGCTTGCCGTACTGGTCGAAGACCTTCTCGTAGGTGAGCACGCGCTCGTACGGCGAACGGCCGTCGAGCGTCACGGCCATGAAGCACTGCGAGTAGAACCAGAGCCGGATCTGCTCGCGCATCTCGGACACCCAGTCGGCGGGGAACCATTCCTCCCAGTACGCGTGGTCGGGCAGATCCGCCCCGGACAGCCCGGCCGACGCCCCGGTCGCGTAGCCGTGCTCACGCCAGACCGGATTGCGCCAGCCGAGGGTCGAGAAGTGGACGATGCCGGCGTCGAGCCACGCGTCCCCGACCTCCGGGATCCGCGCCACCTCGCGCCCGCACTGCTCGCAGCGGATGCGCACCTCGTCGATCCACGGCCGGTGCAGCTCCTGGAGCTGCTCGAGCCCCGAGACGGCGCGCTGCTCGAGCTCGGCGCGCGAGCCGATCACGTTCAGGTCGCCGCACTCGCACGGATAGAACGGCAGCGGCAGGCCGAAGTAGCGCTTGCGCGAGATGTTCCAGTCGCCCATGTTGCGCAGCCAGTCGTCCATCCGCTTCTTGTACTGCGGCGGCGTCCACTCGACGGTGTCGTTGGCGTCGAGCATCGGCTGCCGGATCTCCTCGGCCGAGATGAACCAGTCGTCGACCACGCGGAAGACGAGCGGCGTCTTGCAGCGCCAGCAGATCGGGTAGCGGTGGACGATCGTCCCCTCGGAGACGAGCAGCCCCCGCTCGCGCAGCGAGGCCGTCACCGGCTCGGCGACCTCGATGGTGCTGAGGCCGACGAAGTCACCGTAGGGCGGCAGCATCCGGCCCGACTCGTCGATCGGCGCGAGCACCGGCAGGTCGTGCACGCGCGAAAGCTCGAAGTCCTCGGCGCCCGCACCCGGTGCGATGTGGACGATGCCGGTGCCCTCCTCGAGCGAGACCTCGTCCCAGGGGATCACGCGGTGGACGACGCCCGCCTGGGCCGGCAGGTCGTCGAACGGGCCCGTGTACTCGAGCCCGACCAGCTCATCGCCGCGGGCGCGGCGGCCGAACGTCTCGTCCGGGAAGCACGCGACCGCGACCCACCGCCCGTCCTCGGTCAAGCCGTACTCGGCGTCCGGCTCGACCGCCGCCGCGACGTTCGCGGGCAGCGTCCACGGCGTCGTCGTCCACACCACGAGCGCCTCACCCTCGCGCCCGACGAGCGGGAAGCGCACGTAGAGCGACGGATGCTCCATCTCGACGTAGTTCTCCTCGCCCGCCTGCTCGTGCTGGGAGAGCGAGGTCCCGCAGCGGGGGCACCACTGGGTCGAGCGGTGGCCCATGTAGAGCCAGCCGCGCTCGTGCACCGTCTTCAGGAAGCCCCAGATGTACTCGATGTTGGTGTCGCTGAAGGTGTAGTAGTCGTTGTCCCAGTCCATCCACTGGCCGAGCCGCCGGAACTGCTCTGTCTGCACCTCGGAGTAATGGGCGACGCGCTCGCGGCACTTGCGCGCGAACTCGGCGAGGCCGTACTCCTCGATCTCGCGCTTCGAGCCGAAGCCCAGCGCCTTCTCGACCTCGACCTCGACCCACAGCCCCTGCGAGTCGAAGCCGTTCTGGTAGCGCTGGTCGAACCCGCGCATCGCCTTGTAGCGCTGGAAGACGTCCTTCAGCGTCCGGCCGTGGCCGTGGTGGACGCCGGCAGGGTTGTTCGCCGTCATCGGGCCGTCCATGAAGCTGAACTTCGGCCCGCCCCGGTTCCGCTCGCGCACCTGCTCGAACGTCTCCTCCCGCTCCCACAGCTCGAGGATCTCCTGCTCGAGGGCGGGATGGTCGGGCAGCGTCGGCAGCGGCTGGAAGACTTGGACGGCCATCGGGAAGCGAAGTGTAGAGAGCAGCGTTCTTTACTTATGCGGATCGGGTAACCCGCCCCGAAAGCGAAGAAAGGAAGCGAATGACGACGAACGTGACCGACGCGACGTTCGAGAACGAGGTGCTGGAGAGCGACGAGCCCGTGCTCGTCGACTTCTGGGCCGAATGGTGCGGCCCGTGCCACGCGGTCTCGCCCGTCCTCGAGCGCATCGCCGAGGAACGGAAGCTCAAGCTCGTCAAGGTCAACATCGACGAGAACCAGGAGCTCGCGATGCGCTACGGGATCCAGTCGATCCCGAACATGATGCTCTTCGAGCAGGGCCAGCCCAAGGCCAACGCCGTGGGCGCCATGCCGAAGGGGATGCTCGAGCGCTCGCTGGGCTTCGGGTAGAGGATTTCGGGCAGGGGCCGACAGCGGCCTTTGCCTGCTCCTCCGCGGGTCTAGCTCTCCTGCGCTTCCAGGAAGCTCAGGAACGCCAGGTGCTTCGCGAGAAAGTCCTCGATCTCGGCGACGCCCGCCCCGGCCCAGTCCTCGAACCAGGTGTCGGCGAGGTCGTCCTCGATGCAATGAAGGCCGCGTTCGCTCATGACAGAATGATCGACACCGCAGACGCGGAGCGCCATGGGCCGTTCGGCTCAACTTCGCGGCCGCCAGGACCCACGACCCGTCACTAGCCTAGAGCCCCGGTGGCGGGCTTCCTGCTGATCAATCCGCGCTCCGGCGACCAGCGCCCCAGCGCCGAGGAGCTCGCTCGGGCAGCGCGGGAGCGCGGCGTCGAGGCTCGTCTGCTGAGCCCGAACGAGGACGCGGCGGAGCTCGCGCGGCGCTCCGGAGCGGCCGTGCTCGGCGTGGCGGGCGGCGACGGCTCCCTGGCGAGCGTGGCCGAGGCGGCGCTCGAGACCGGCGCCGCCTTCGTGTGCGTTCCGTTCGGCACGCGCAACCACTTCGCCCGCGACCTCGGCCTCGACCACGACGACCCGCTCGGCGCCCTCGCCGCCTTCGACGGGGGCGGCGCGCGGGCGATCGACGTCGGACGCGTCGGCAGCCGGCTCTTCCTCAACAACGTCTCGCTCGGAACGTATGCGGCGCTCGTGCACCGTCGCGAGCGTCACCGGCGACGCGGCGAGGCGCTCGCACGGGCGCGGGCGCTGCTCGAGTCGGCGCGCCGGCGGCACCGCCTGCGGGCGCGGGTGAACGGCGAGCAGGTGCTCGCCCGGGTTCTGCTCGTCGGGAACAACCGCTACGAGCTCGACCTGTTCACGCTCGGCGCACGCGAGCGGCTCGATGCCGGCGAGCTCTTCCTCTGGACCGCCGACGGCCTGCTGCCGCGGCGGTGGGAGGAGCGGACGGCGCCGCGGTTCAGGATCGAGCTCGACGCGCCGCGCGTGGGTGCCGCCGTCGACGGCGAGCCGGCTGCGCTCGAGCCGCCGCTCGACTTCGAGTCGCTGCCGCGAGCGTTACGCGTCCTTCTGCCGGGCACCACGACGCCAGACACCGGAACAGCGAAGATGGGAGGAGCGATGCACGACAACCCACGCGCCACCGAGACCGAGCAGGAGGAGGCCCACGAGGACGACCGCAGCCAGGAGGAGGACGCCATGCGCGGCCAGGAGCACCACGATCCCGACGAGCAGCGCCGGCGCGCCGCCCACTTGGAGGACGACGACGGCGGCGGGGAGCGCTAGCCGCTGCCCCGCTCCTCGGCCACCATGCACGAGCTCGCCCGCGTCGAGCTCCTCGCCGTGCTCCCGGGGCAGACGCTCGCGCAGCTGGGCAAGCGCCTGGAGCGGGAGGAGGTGGCGCCGGGCACCGTGCTCGTCCGCGAGGGCGAGCCGGGCGACCGCTTCTACCTGCTCTTCTCGGGGATGCTGACGGTCACCCAGAGCGCGCTCGGCAAACGCGGCATCCTCCGTCCCGGCGACTACTTCGGCGAGGTGGCGCTTGCGATGGACATGCCGCGCACGGCGACCGTGACGGCGATGACGCCGGCGACCGTCGCGAGCTGCGACCGTGCGACCTTCGACGAGTTCATCCGACCTTTGTTTGCCGACGACAGCTAGAGCGTCGCCGCCTCGGCGACGACGGCGTCGTTGAAGCGCGGCCACGCGTCCTTCGCCCAGTCGCCGAACTCCCTGTCGGTGAGCAGGCCGCAGGCGAGCTCGGCGTCCGGGTCGACCCAGAGGAAGGTGCCGGCCGCGCCGAAGTGGCCGAACGTCCGCGGCGAGCTGTGCGCGCTCGTCCAGTGCGGCGACTTCTCGTCGCGCAGCTCGACGGTCAGACCCCAGTCGTTGCGCTCCATGCGGCCCCAGCTCGGCAGAACGCCCGGCAGCCCCGGAAACTGCACCGAGGTCGCCTCGGCGAGCGTCTCGGACGCGAGGAGCGTCGGCGTGAGGAGCTCGCGGGCGAGCTTCAGCAGGTCGTCGAGCGTCCCGCAATAGCCCCAGGCGGGCGAGCCCTGCAACGTGCCGGAGAGAGCGAGCGGCTCGACGACCGCGGCGCGGAAGTAGTCGGCGAACGCCATGCCCGCACGTTCGGCGACGAGCCCGGCCGCCGCCTCGATGCCGGCGTTCGAGTAGATCCGGCGCCGCTCGGGGGGCATCAGCGGGGGCCCGTCTTCGGGAGGCAGCCCCGAGGCGTGCGCGAGCAGGTGCCGGAGCGTCGAGCCCGGGGGACCTGCGGGCTCGTCGAGGTCGACCGATCCCTCCTCGACCGCGACGAGCACCGCGAGCCCGGTGAGCAGCTTCGTCACGGATGCCCAGTCCAGCGCGGTGTCGCGCGGGCCGTGCGTACCCAGCTCGTGGCGGGCGCGCGTCGCCCCAACGGCCGCCGTGCGCGCGTGCCACCCGTCGATCGCCCGTAGCGAATCCACGGCGGGGGATACTAGGGCCGTGGAGCGCCGGATCATCTCTTCCGGCTCGTCGTGGGAGGAGCGGTACGGCTACAGCCGTGCCGTGGTCGCGGACCGCCGCGTGCACGTGGCGGGGACGGCGCCGATCATGCCCGGCGACGCCGATCCCCCGCCGGACGCGTACGCGCAGATGCGCCGCTGCCTCGAGATCGTGCAGTCTGCGCTCGCAGACGCCGGCGCAGGCGTCGACGACGTCGTGCGGACGCGCGTCTACATGACGGAGGCGACCCACACGGCCGAGGTGATGCGCGCGCACGGCGAGGTCTTCGGCTCGGCTCGCCCGGCGTGCACCGGGGTCGTCGTCGGGCTGCTCGACCCGCGCTGGCTCTGCGAGATCGAGGTCGAGGCGCTCCTGCCGGAGAGCTGATTGCGGCTCGCGCTGCTCACCGGGCTGTATGTCGGCGTCGTCTGCACCGCGCAGGTGGCGGCGAACAAGATCGTGGTCCTCCCCCTCTGGCATCTGAAGGCGCCGGGCGGCACGTACGCGGTCGGCCTCGCGCTGGCGTTGATCGAGACGGCGCACTACACGGCGCCGTCGCGCCGCGAAGGCTGGCTGAACGCCCAGGCCATGATCGCGCTCGGCTTCGTCGCCTCCGCCCTCCTCGCGGGCTATCTCGCGCTCGTCGCCCACATGTCGCCGGCGTTTCCCGGCCAGCAGTTCGACCAGGTGCTCGGCCAGACCTGGCGGATCGTCGGAGCCAGCCTCGCGGCGTTCGCGGTCTCCGAGACGACGGACAACGTGCTGGGCGCGTGGGCCCGCGGCCGCGTCTCCGACGCAGTGCGGGTGGTCGGGACGAACCTCGTCTCGACGCCCCTCGACTCGCTCGTCTTCATCGCGCTCGCGTTCGGCACCGGCAGCCTGAGCCTCGTCAAGGGACAGTTCGTGGCGAAGATGGAGGCGACGGTGCTGATCGGCCTGCCGCTCGTCTACGTCATCCGGCACTTTCTCTCCCGTGCCGAGGCGACTATCGTCCCGGCAGAGGCCGAGGCTTGAAGCAGATCTATCCCCCCTCGATCACCGGCAAGGGGAGTCGCTTCGCCGCGGGCGGCAGCGTGCTCGACCACGAGTTCGGCGCGAGCGACCCGTACACGCTCGGAGTCGAGGAGGAGTACATGCTCCTCGACGGCGAGACCTTCGACCTCGTCCAGCACATCGACACGGTGCTGGCGTCGGTTGCCGGTCACGTCCTCGAGCCGCGGATCAACGCCGAGCTGATGCAGTCGGTGATCGAGATCGCGACGCCCGTCTGCCACACGCCCGCCGATGTCGCGTCTCAGCTGCGAGAGCTGCGCGGCTACGTCAGCTCCGTCGCGCGCGGACACGGCATGCGTGTGGGCTCCGCGGGCACCCACCCCTTCTCGCTCTTCGAGCGGCAACGGATCACCGCGAAGGACCGCTACCAGGCCCTCGTCGACCAGATGCAGTACATCGCGCGGCGCGAGCTGATCTTCGGGCTGCACGTGCACGTCGCCGTCGACGACGCCGAAAAGGCGATCCAGGTGGTGAACGGCCTGATCGGCCATCTCGCCGAGCTCGTCGCCCTCTCCGCGAGCTCGCCGTTCTGGCGCGGCGAGCCGACGGGGCTTCGCTCCTCGCGGCACATGGTCTTCGCCGCCTTTCCGCGCTCGGGGCCGCCGCCGCGCTTCCGCGACTACGCCGACTACGCCGAGGTGGTCGGCCAGCTCGAGCGCACGGGCTGCATCGCGGACTACACGCACATCTGGTGGGACATCCGGCTGCACCCCCGCCTGGGCACGATCGAGATCCGGATCTGCGACGCGGTGACGCGGCTCGAGGACGTCGTCGCGATCACCGCGTTCTGCCAGGCGCTCGTGAAGCACTACTCGGAGCGCGTCGACGCCGGCGAGCCGGTGCCGTCCTTCCATCGGATCCTGACGACGGAGAACAAGTGGCTCGCTGCCCGCTACGGCCTCGAGGCGCCGGTGATGGATCTCGCCACCGGCCGGCGCAACCGGCAGCCGGTCGCGCAGATGATCCGGCGGACGCTGAAGGTCGTCGAGCCGCACGCGCGCGAGCTCGGCTCCGAGGCGGAGCTCGCCGGCATCGAGCAGATCCTCTCGCGCGGGAACGGCGCCGACCGCCAGCTCCGGGTCTTCAACGCGAATCGCGACATCGTCGAGGTCGCCCGCGCGATCGCGGAGGCGACCGAGGTCGCGGCCGAGCCCGCCCCCGCGTAGGCTGCCACCACCGTGCTGGCCGTGGGACACCGGATTCCGGAGGCGCGCGTCTGGACGACGCCGCGGGAGAGCGCGACGATCGAGGAGCTGGTCGCGGACGGGCCGATCCTGCTGCTCTTCTACCTCTTCGACTGGTCGTCCACTTGAACGAGCGAGATGGAGCTCCTGCGTGACAGGAGCGAGGAGTTCCGCGCCGCCGGCGTCCAACCGTACGCCATCTCACGCGACTCGCCCTGGTGCCACATCGCGTGGCTGCAGGCTCTCGACCTCGACTTCCCGCTTCTCTCCGACTGGAACGCCGACGCGGTGCGCGGCTTCGGCGTCGCCTCCGAGCACCGCGGCCTGAAGGACGTCGCGGCCCGCTCGGCCTTCCTCGTCGACCGCGAAGGCGCGGTCCGCGGCGCCTGGCAGTACGAGACCTCCGCGCTGCCGGACTTCGACGAGCTACTCGCGGCTGCCGGAGCCTTGTAGGGAGCCGCTGGGCTCCCCCACGTGCGAACTGTCAAGCGGGTCCGCCGTCCTCGCTACCATTGGGCCGTGGCCGGGACCCGAACCTCGCCCAGAGCCGAAGCCCCCACCACGCCTCCGCCCTCGTCGGCGAAGCAGGATCAGCTGCGGGGCGTGCTCGTGGAGGCGGCGCGCACGCAGCTTGCCGCCGTGACCGCGGTGATCAAGTTCTTCGCCGGCTGGGCGGACTCCGCCGATCAGTACACGCGCGCGATCAACGACGAGCTCGCCAAGCTCGAGGCCACCGGCGAGTCGGCCGACATCGTCGGCCGTCTCTCGGATCTCACGCGCGAGTACCTGCGCAACGTGACCCAGCTTCCCTCGACGGCGGTGAAGGAGTTCAACAGCCAGCTCGAGACGATCGGGACGCCCAAGGCGAAGCGAACGCGCGCCGCCCGGGCGAAGGAGTAGTGGTTACACCACTAACGCCTAACGCCTAACGCTCGATCAATCCGGCGGCGCGCGGATCGCCGCCGGCGCCGGGAAGCATCGACAGCACCCTGACCGACTTGCGCTGCACGTCCATCGTCCAGCGTGCGTGCCACAGCGGATCGGCCGCGAGCGACCGTGCCCACGCGACCTGCCACTCGACCAGGTCGCCGACGCTCGTCGCCCGCGAGTCGCGCGGGCGGCCGAGTCCGCCGAGCAGCCTCGGCCACGCGAGCAGCAGGTCCTCCACGACGCGGAGCCAGACGTGCGCGAGGATCCCGAACGGCCGGACGT
>WNGF01003754.1_pt1 | contig 20389 bp, 14 predicted proteins | sample 5400641 | NCBI WGS metagenome assembly WNGF01 (sample SAMN13153371, study PRJNA577476) | soil metagenome | isolation source: 80 cm soil or saprolite under grassland replicate 2 | place: USA:California | collected 2016-06-15
AGACTCGGCCGGCGTTCCGACCGTGTGGCGAAGAATCGTGTCCGAGCGGTGGGATGAGTCCGTCCGCGAATAGAAGACGGTCTTGTTGTCCGCGCCCCAGCTGAGCGAGAAGTGCACGTCGGGAATTCTGTCGGGAAGAATCTCGCCCGTCTTGAGATTCTTCAGGAGGAGCGTGTAGTGCTCGCCGCCGGTAGTGTCGGTGGTAAACGCGAGCCAGTTCTGATCCGGACTGAGATCACGCGCGCCGAGTGAGAGGTATTTCTTTCCGGCCGCGAGCTCGTTCTGGTCGAGGTAAATCTCCTCGGGTGCGCTCAGGCTTTCCCGCTTCCTCGCGAAGATCGGGTACTGTTTTCCTTCGACAGTGCGCGTGTAGTAAAAGTATGGGCCCTGTTTCGTCGGAACGGAAAGGTCCGTCTGCTTGATGTGGCCGAGCATTTCCCTGTAGATCGAATCCTGCAGCTCCTTGGTGTCGGCCATCATCGCCTGCGTGTACGCGTTCTCGGCTTCGAGGTACCGCACGACGTCCGAATCGCTGCGATTGCGAAGCCAGAAGTAGTTGTCGGTGAGGACGTGGCCCGCGATGGTGTCGACGTGGGGGAGGATCTTCGCGGCGGGGGGAGCCGGGGTCTGCGCGGCAGCGACAGTCGCGGCGGCAACGGAGACCAGGAGAGCGCGGAGGATTCGCATCGGTCTTATGGGAACGGTGAAATGGCTTGAGGTAAGGTTAAAGGTACGCTGCGCTTCGGCTTTTTGGCTCCCTGCTTCCGTTTTGCAGAGTGTACGCTAGCATCTAGATCTCTCGCTTCGAGCGATCCAACCGATGCCAAACTCTCGCGACCAAATTCCGAAGCTCCTCCTCGCCGGCTACCTCCTCCTCTTCATATGGGCCGCCATCAACCCGTACGACCGCGCGGTTTGGTGGGCGGAGAACATCCCCATCGTCGCGATCGTCGTCACGCTCGTCGTTCTCTACATCCGCGGCGTACGATTCTCGCCGCTCGCGTATGTGCTGATGTCGGTGCTTCCGTATTGGCACACCGTCGGCGGGCATTACACGTTCGAGCGTGTGCCCTTCGGCTGGTTCAATCACGCATTCGGATTCAAGCGGAATATGTACGACCGAGTCGGCCACTTCAGCGTGGGCTTTTACGCTTTCGGAATCGCCGAGTACCTGACGAGCAGAAAAGGGATCAGCAAGCCGCTCGCATGCCTGTTCGGCCTTTTCGCGATCGGGTTCGTCGCGATGTCGTATGAATTGTTCGAGTGGATCTACGCCGTGTACGGCGGAAACGCGCAAGCGGGCGCGGACTTTCTCGGTAGCCAGGGCGACATCTGGGACGCGCAGAAGGACATGCTTATGGATACGCTCGGCGCGATTACTTCAATTCTGCTATTTGTCGCGGTGCGGAGGCAGCGACAGAGCTGACGGCGTCCTATCTCTCTGCCCCCGGGTGATACCTCCGGATCGTCCCCGCCTCGACGTCGGCATCGGAGAACGCGACACGCTTCATCTCGCCTCGCGCAAACATCGCCGCCTGGTCACTGTGAAACGGCGAGTCGTCTCGTGAGCTCTCCCCATACGCGAGCACCGAGTATGCGCGCGGCATATCGCCGAATTCCACCGCGAGAACCCAGCCGTCGCCGCCGATCGCGGAGCGCTTTCCGTCGGGATCTGTCTTGAAGTTGAGGACGCGGAAGCAGCCGAGCGCGCCGCCGCATCCGCCAACCGGGACGTCCACGGTTCCGAGCCGCACGCGATGGATGTCTCCCCAGGCGACGTCGTAGCTGCCGTTGCGGCGTGCGGTCTCGTCGACCGCACACGCGAATGCTTGCGCCGCGCGCGCCGGATCCTTGAGTCCGAACGGCGTGGACGCCGGAGCGCTCGCCGTCCAGGGATGCGCGTACATCGAATCCGCATTCACGCCCTCGGTGTACTTCCGCCACCAGGTCTCGAACAGCACGCCGCCACGGCTCGTTGGCGCTGAAGTGTTATCCCAGCCCGCGAGCAGGTTGATCGCGGCAGCGACGTTCGGTGCCGGGTTCGAGGCGCGCACGGCGGTGACGAGGTCCCCCTTCACCCGGTCGGCGAGCAGCATGCGATAGGAATGCTTGAGGGCGACGACGTCCTCGAGCGAGAGCTTTCGATTGTTGTCGATGAGCGCGATGGCTAGCTGGCTGCGGAGACGCAGTGACGGCTCGGGGAAGTTCGCCGGATAGCGCGACCGATCGAGGATCTGATGCAGGTTGGTGAAGTAGGGCGAGTCGTTCTCGTTGTGGATATAGCCGCCGCGCGGATTAAGTAGCTGAGGCAGCGAGTCGAGCGGCACGAGCGTCGTCCACACATCGGCGGTCCGGTGCGCCGGCACTGCCGTAGTATCCCCGCCGCTCGGCTGTGGCAGCGCGGGCGTCGAGCCGTTCCAGAGATAGAAGATGTTGCCCGCCCGATCGGCGTACGTGAAGCTCGAGGTGACGCGGGCGCGCATGCGCATCGCGTCCTTCCACTCCGCGAGCGACTGTGCGCGCATCATCCGGAGGAACTGCTCCCCCGCCCGGTAGTCGCCATCGGCCGCCGCACGCAACACGTACACTTTCCCGCCGCCGCGATAAATGACCGGCCCGAGGGGCGTACGCCAGAGCTCGCGGGTCTCCGTCGACAGTCCGTCGCCGTTCTTGAACGCGACGGTAATTCTTTCCGCGCTCAGCGGTATGGATGTGCCCTCGAACAGGTAGTGGTCGGGAAGCGCCGGGTCCACGTCGAGAGCATAAACCTCCTCGAGGTCGGGGGCGTTGTTCGTCGTGGCCCAACCCAGATTCCGGTTGAACCCGCCGACCACGCCGAATGGTCCGCCGATGCGGAAATCGCCATAGAAGTCGAGCTTGCCGGGCACGGTCACCTGTGCCTCATAGTAGCCGGCGTTCCAATTGAGGTGCGGGTTGCGGAGGAGAATCGCGTGACGGGACTTGGTTCGGCTGGGGGAGAAGGCCCACGCGTTGGAGCCTTCCTCGACCGGGTCCGCTTCACCCTCGCCTGGATCGGTGACTGCCTGCGCGCGTGGCCGACGTACGGCGTTGGGATCCACCTTCTCCAGAAATCGGCGTGCCTGCGCCAGCGACGCGACGGTCACGTCCCGGGCCGCGATGTCGTAGCCGGTGAAGTGTGGCGCGAAGCCGGCCGGGAATTCCTGCGGATGCGTGACGATGTACCGGTTGGCCCCTGCGGCGAATCCCGCATATACGTCGCGCGTGTCCTTGTCGAGATCGGGATAGCGCTCGACGGCGATCGCGTATTCGCGTTGCGCGACGAAATCGCTCTCGATGCTGTCGCGGCCAAACCAGCGAGCGAGCTCGCCACGGCCACGCAGCAACCCGATGACGACGCGCGCTCCGTGATCCTCGAGCTGCACCCAGGCCAGCGCGTACGCCGCGGATTCGAGGTTATCCGCCCTGATGTGCGGGACGCCGAACGCGGTGCGACGAATCTCGGCCTGCTGAGACACGTCGGCGGCGGTGGGGACCTGCCCCGACACCGCGCCGGTGGCGGCGAGGCAGGCGAGAGCCAGCCGTGAGAGGAATCCTCGGGGCGACATTGAATGCATCATTTATGAGTCCGATGTGTGGCGCGTGGAGCCGACATAGCCTAGGCGTCTGCGTGGTGCGGATGGTGATTGAAACATCGAACGGCCGCCAGGATGCCTGAGCATTCTGACGGCCGTTCCAAAGCTCATGGGTCTGCCGTTAACTGGAACTGCGCGGCTGCTTACGCGTTGCGATCCGTGCAGGTCTGGCCGGCCGTCACGTTCGGGTTGGTCTCTTCCGCCTGCGGCACGGGGAAGTTCACGTCGGGGCCATAATTGCCGCCCTTGTGCCACGCGCCCGTTGGGAAGACTGATTCAGCGGTGCGACCGTAGTACTTGATCAGACGACGGAAGTCGCCCACGCGATGGCCGGTGGAGAACATCCAGAAGGCGCGCTCGCGGAAAATCAGGTTCACCCGCGCCACGTCTGTGCCCGGATCCGTGAGAGTTGCCGGGAGCCCGCTCACGCCGCCCTCGGTACGCGCTTGATTGAGCTTCTGCATCATCAGCGTGTTGTTGCCCGCTTTGAATGCTGCTTCGGCTTCGATCATTCGCGCTTCCACGCCCCCGGCGATCGTCACCGAAGCGTCGCGCACCGGCCAGATCAGCTGCACGTAGATCGGAAACGCGGATTTGTCATCACGCTGGTTGATGGTCGTCCCATTGGCTTTGCACACCGCGTCTCCGCCCTGGCAGATCGGAAGGCGCGGGTCGCTGGCGGTGGCAAAGTTCAGCCCGTTGATGCCTTCGACCGTGCTGACGCTGTAGCGGCGCGCGATGTTGTTGTACGTCCAGATAGCGTTGTCATTGGTGGTCTGCGAATGCAGGTTCTGGTACTTGAAGCTCGTCAGTACCGCGGCAACCGCTGCGCCCGCCTCGGCGGGGCGGTTGAGGTTGAGCAGAATCCGTCCCTTTATGACCGCCAGCGCGCTCTTGATCTTGACGTCGGCCGTCGAGGTGCCGGTGATGAGCGCAAGGCCGCTGTCTGCGTGCGCGAGCGCCGTCTCGAATGCAACCTGGGTGGTCGCCGGCGAGCCATAGACCTCCGCGCCGTTCACCACCGTGCTCAACACGAGACCGTTACAGTAGTGCTCGCCGACCGCATTCTCGACAAATGCCCGCACGAAGTACATCTCGGCCACGTCGGCCACCGGCCCGGTGGGGTTGAACTGCTTCAGGAATCCCACCGCCTGCGTCGCCGCAAGCCGCGCGCGATGGAGCATCCTGTCCACGTCGGTCAGGAAGTTGTTCTGCGGCGTGATCGAGCGCTGATCCACCTCCCACCGGGCGATAAAGGAATCACCGTTGTTCCACTCGTCGGCAAATAGGCCGCTGAGCAGAAAAAGCCCCTCCGAGCCGCTGCTTCCGCCGCTGGTCGCCGAATTTAGGCGGGCGAGCGCGCCGAGCCGGACGGCATTCGCGCCGGCGGCCGACTGCACGTCTTCCGGGTTGATGACATCGGGATCGCGAACCTGGAGGACATCGGTCGGACTGCATGCGCCGAGCGCTAGCGTTCCTGCGACCGAGATCGCGAGCGACACTGCCGACACTGTTCGGCGCACTCTCGCGCCACGCGAAGCTGCTGTCATGTATGGAGTCATTGAAGTGTCATCCTAGAAGCCGAGGGAGAAGCGAACCACATAGTAGGTCGGCGGGGGGAACGCCTGGAACTCCGAGGGCGCGTCGCCGGTGGTGCCGAACGCTTCGGGATCCACGCCGGTGTATTTCGTCCAGAGGATGCCGAGGTTGCGCGCGGCGAGGGTCGCCGTGAGGTTCCGCGCGCGCAACCGGTTGGCAAATCGATCGGGTGCCATGAACGTAAGATTCAGCTCGCGGAATCGTATGAAATCACCGTCCTCGATGAAGCCCGCCACCGAACGCGATGCACTCTCGCGCACCATTACGGTCCGCGCCTGCTCGAACAGCGAAGCATTGGGATTGATAAGCCCCGAACAATTGAGGCGGCTCGCACAGCGGATGCGCTCGGTATTGTTGTACATCTTGTGGCCGCCCTTGTAATCGATCATCCCGCCGAGACGGAGACGTCCATTCAAGAACTCGAAGTTGTTCGTGAAGGAGACATCACGTTTCGGTAACGGAGTACCGATGTACGTAGCGGTGTCGCTGACTGTGATCTCGCTCAGCGTGATGATTCCATCACCATTCGCGTCACTGTAGCCCGTCAGCGTCTTGGCCCACCAGCCGTTGAGCGGATAGCCCTCACGCTGCTGCTGGGTCGAGCCGCCGAAGTGCGGCAGCCCGCCGAGGCTCACGATCTTGTTGTCGTTCGTGGCACCATTCAAGGTGACATTCCAGCCGAACGCGTCGCGCTGCACCAGCTGCGCGGTGATCAGCGCCTCCCAGCCCGAGTTGCGCACTTCGCCGAGGTTCTCGAAGCGGGCGGTGGCACCGGTACCCAGTGACGGCGGCAGAATGCGGCTGATGAGCGCATCCTTGGAGGATTTGTTGTAGTAGGTGATCTCGGATGAAAGGCGGTTGTTCCAAAAAGTGCCGTCCACGCCGAGCTCGATCTCGCTGGAGCGTTCAGGCTTGAGGTTGCGGTTGCCCAGCGTGCTGAAGACGAGGGCCGGCACCTCGCCGCTCTCGCCGCGCGTCGTCGTCGCGGAGTAAAACGGGATTGCATCGGTGGTGCCGGGCTGCACCCCGGAGGCGCCGTAGGCCGTGCGCAGACGAAGCTGATTCAACCAGCTGTACTTTCCCTCCGAGGCGACCCAGGAGACCGACATCTTCGGGTAGAAAACCGTCCTGAAATTTGCGCCGGCGGCGCTGTTACGGTCCGACCGGACCGCGCCGGTGACGAACAGCCGATCGTGAAATGCGAGGTTCTCCTCGATGAAGGAGCCGAGCGTCCGGGTCTCGTCGGTACTCTCATCAGCACTTCTCACGGCCCCGGAGGTGAGCGTCGTGGCACCCGGGGCCAGCCGGACACCGCTGGCACCGTTGCGATCGAAGATGCTGCGAACGAATTGCAGGCCAACCGTGGTCTTCGACTGCAGCCCTTCCCTGATCTGTTTCGTGCCCGTCGCGCTTCCGTTGGCCGTATACGTGAAGAAGTTCGTGCGGTTGTCGATCTTGAACCCGAGTCGGCTGTCACCGCCGAGATCGGGACAGCTGCCGAACCGGCAAAGCTGGGTGTCGAGCCGGTTGATGTAGTCGACGCCCACATTGCTGCGCGCCGCCAGCCATCCGAACGGCCGGTAGTTGGCGTCAATCGAGGTGATCAGACGCTTGATCCCCTGCCCCGTGACTGTCTGATAGACGTCGCGCGGCGTGAACTGGCGCCAGCCGTACAGCGTGTCCCCGGCCGTGGTGAGATTGTACTTGAATCCGGGACCGCCATAAGTGTTGCCGGCGACGCCATCCGTTCCGGAGTCATCACTGGTGGGGAGTCGCAGGTCCTGCGAAATGTACCCGGCACTCACGGCTACATCGGCCTTCGGCGAGAGCGTGAGGTTGAAGTTCGCGCGCGTCGTGATCCGGTCCATGTGGTTTGGGCTCGCCTCCTCGGGAAGGAGCGTGCGGCCGTGCGCGGCGAGATAGCGTTGGTCGAACTCCGGCACCTTGAGGATGCCGTTATCGTTCTCCCACTCACCGTGCAGAAAGTAGCGTAGCAACTCGGAGCCGCCGCCCACGTGAACGCCGTGCAGCTGGCGATAGCCGACGCCGATCGGGGTGGATTCCGGATCCTTGTACAAGTTGTAGCTCGTGACACTGTCCTGGGTGCACGCGCCCGCGGGTACCTGGGAGAGAAAGCACTGCACCGTATTGGAAGCCGTGGAGTTGGTACCCGAGGTGGTGCCGGTCCGCCAGCCGCGGTAAGCATCCGGATAGGTATTGTTATCGGCGTGCGCGCCCTGTTCGGTGAAATAATTCCATTGCGGACGACCCGCTACGCCGCGCTTCGTCGTGATGACGATGACGCCGTTCGCCGCGGCGGTGCCGTAGAGCGTCGCCGCGGACGGGCCGCGCACGACTTCGATGGACTCGATCTCCTCGGGGTTGAGGTCGTTCACGCGGGCGGCGGTCGTCCCGCCGACACTCACCGAAGACGAGCCGGTCGTCCCCTCAACCCGGATGCCGTCCACGATGTAGAGGGGGTTGTTGGAGAGCGAGAGCGAGCTCGTTCCGCGAACGCGGATGCGCGTGCCGGCGCCGATCTGCGTACCCCCGAATACCTGCACGCCGGGAGCGCGCGACGTGAGCAGGTCGCCGATGTTCGACACGGCGCGGGTCTCCACGACGTTCGACGCGTCGATCTGTGCGATCGCGTTGCCGACCTCCAACCGGCGCTGCTCACCCGTTGCAGTCGTGACGACGGGATTCAGCGTCACCGTGACCGCGTGCATCTGGATGTCAAGCGTGACGGTCTGACCGGCGACTACAGTAGCTGCCAGGCGCTGCTCGCTGAACCCCACGCGTAACACGCGGATATCGACGGTCCCGGCGGGCACGCCGCGAAGCGTGTATTGCCCCTGGCTGTTCGTCTCCACGCGCAGCTCGGTGCCGATCACATTGACCCGAGCGGGCGCGATCGGCTGGCCACTGGCGGCGTCGGTGACGCGTCCGGTGATGGTCCCTTGTTGCGTCTGCGCATCCGCGCGACTGACGACGAGTGCGCCGAAAAGTGAAGCTAGGACGAACCGGCGGGCGATAGTGTATGAGCTCATTTACGTGAACGCCTCGTGACGGAATTGAAGGGGGAGGGCACTTGAGAGCCTAAATCATAATGTTATGATCGAACACACAATGTGCAATAACTATCCGCTGCGTCTCGTCCCGAAGCGCCCTTTTTCATTCGGCGCAGCCGATATGCGTTGCAATCAAGGCTTCAACGCGCGGCTGGCCAGCTCATTCTCGACGCGCGCGATGAAATCCCCGACCGGCATGATCTCCTGCTTCTTTCCCGCACCACGAATCCGTAAAGCGAGCGCGTCCGACTCGGCTTCGCGCTTCCCCACCACCGCCATGTACGGAATCTTCATCATCTCCCCTTCGCGGATGCGGTAGTTCAGCGTCTCCGGCCGGTCGTCGAGATGTACGCGAACCCCGCGCGCCTCGAGCCGTTTCACGATCGACTTCGCGTAGTCGTGGATCTCATCCGCGATCGGAATCACCCGCACCTGCTCGGGCGCTAGCCAGAGCGGGAACGCTCCCGCGAAATGCTCGATGAGTCCGCCGACGAATCTCTCCATCGATCCGACGAGAACGCGGTGCAGCATGATCGGCCGGTGCGGCGAGTTGTCCGCCCCCGTGTACTCGAGGCCGAACCGCTCCGGCAGATTGAAATCGAGCTGCACGGTCGGGCCCTGCCACTTCCGGCCGATCGCGTCGATGAGCTTGAAGTCGAGCTTCGGTCCGTAGAACGCGCCGCCGCCCTCGTCATACGTGAATTCCTGTCCGCGCGATTTCAGAACTTTCGCGAGCGTCTCCTCGGCGTCCTTCCACAATTCGGGAGAGCCGAGCGCTTTGTCGGGACGCGTCGCCAGCTCGATCGTGTACGGGTAGCCGAAGGTCTTCAGCATCTCGTCGCACAAGTCGAGCAGCCGCTCGATCTCCGAGGGAACCTGTTCGGGCGTGCAGAAGACGTGTGCGTCGTCCTGGGTGAATCCGCGGACGCGCATCATTCCGTGCAGCACACCGCTCCGCTCGTACCGGTACACCGCGCCGAATTCGGCGTAGCGAATCGGCAGGTCGCGGTACGAGCGCTGACGTGACTGATAGATGCAGATGTGGCCCGGGCAGTTCATCGGCTTCGGGCGATACGCCGCGCCCTCGACGTCCATCGCGCCGAACATGTTCTCCTTGAAGTTCTCGAGGTGCCCGGAGATCTGAAAAAGCTTTTCGCTGACGATGTGCGGCGTGTAAACGAGCTGGTACCCGTGACGCAGAATGAGATTGCGCTCGTAGTTCTCGATCTCGTTGCGGATGATCGAGCCCTTCGGATGCCAGAGGATGAGTCCGGGGCCCACGCGCTGGTCCGTCGAATACAAATCCAGAAGCTGCGCCAGATGACGGTGGTCCCGCCGCTTCGCCTCCTCGAGCCGGTTGAGATGCGCATCGAGATCTTCCTTGCTGAAAAACGCCGTCGCGTAAATCCGCTGCAGCATCTGCCGCTTCTCGTCTCCGCGCCAGTACGCGCCGGCGGTGTGCAGCAGCTTGAAGTGCTTGAGATACGAAGTGTCCGGAACATGCGGACCGCGGCACAAGTCGACGAACGGCCCATCGGTGTATGTCGAGATGATCTCGTCATCGGAGAATTCGCCGAGCCGCTCGAGCTTGAGTGGATCATCGGAGAAACGCTTCCTCGCTACGGGCTGCGACACCTCCTCGCGCACGAACGGGAGCTTCTCCGTCGCGATCTTCCGCATCTCGGCCTCGAATTTCTCGAGATCCTCGGGAGTGAAGGGCTCTTCGACCTCGAAATCGTAGTAGAAGCCGTCCTCAATGGCGGGGCCGAAACCGATCTTTGCGTCAGGGCGGAGTCGGCGCACAGCTGTCGCCAGAACGTGGGCTCCCGAATGGCGCAAGACGTCGAGCGCGGGCTGATCCTTGGCGGTCAGCACGCGGAACTCGCCCCCGCGCCGGAGCGGCGTCACCAGATCCTGAATTTCTCCATCTATGGAGACGGCGATCGCGTCACGAAGAAGGCGGGAGCCGATGGATCCGACGACTTCGCGGGGCAGCGTACCTTCCGGGACTTCGCGAACCGCGCCGTCGGGGAGCCGCAGCTTCAACATTTTCGTATCTTCGGGGAGTACTGCAGGTGGCCTTTTTTTTGCTTCGACCTAAAGTATCGTGCACAGATACCCTTCGCCACAGGGATAACCCATGTCATTCCTTCGTTACCGCGATGAAGAACCGAGCTCGCACACCGCGCTCTACCTCGCGATCGGCGCAGTCGCCGGTTTCGCCGCCGGTGTTCTTCTCGCCGATCAGCTCGGCGGCTTCCGCGGCATCAGCGATCGAATACGTGACCGCTTCGGCGGCTCCGACGGTGAAGACGAAGGTGACGAGGAAAGTGAATACGAAGACGAAGCCGATCTCGACGAATTCGACGACGAAGAGGAGGCAGCCTACGTGGCTCCGATCAAAGGTGCGGACGAGATAGAAGAAAGAGTTCTTGAAGCATATCGGAACGATCCGATCCTGAGCGAGCGCGCAATCGACATCGGTGCGATTCAGGAAGGCATCATCGAAATCAGCGGCTGGGTGAACGCGGAGGACGAAGCGAAGCAGGCGGTCGACGTCGCCCGCGGCGTACCCGGCGTCGAGACGGTCATCAATCGCCTCGCCGTGCGCTCCGACGAAGATCTCTTCGACGAAATGGCCGAGCGCTATGAGTCGGGGGATGCATCGCTCACGGAGCGCCATTGGGAGGGCCAGCAGGTCGGAACCGGGCGCCGCCGCCAGGGCAATTCAACCGAAGTCGATCGTCACGCCGGCCCGAAGAATGTGCTCGAGGATCGCTCGCAGAAGGAGGATCGCGCGTTCATGGCCGCTGCCGACGAGATCGAGCCTGCCGAGCGCCGGCGCGGATCTTCGAAGAAAGGAGCGGGCAGCAGCTCTCGCACGGATGGATCTCCGGTCGCGCCGACCGGCGTTCCAAAGGGCGATCACGTGGCGGACGCTAATCCCTGAAATACGAGAAGTGACAACAACTGACGAGTGAATGAGGAGAGATCCCTACCCAATTCACTCGCAATCGTCACTCGCGAGAATCGATTGCAAGCCGCACCGACCGGAGGTCGAAGGCGGATCACGTCACCGGTAGCGCACCGCGATAGTTGTCAGATAGCTGGTAGCAAATGCTTCAGAGGAGCGCGTTCGCAAACGTCGGGAGACGATGAGGACACGGTCGTTGGGCAGTGGTATGCCTACGATCTTGGGCAAGTCGAGCGGAACGTCAAGCACTCCGAGTTTGTTCACGACCGAAGAGGTGGTGCCAAAGACACCCACGCGATGGCGCGATACGCCGTCACGCACGACCCAAAGGACCCTGCCTGAGGTGAGCTGGAACATTGGTGGTCGATCGCTGAGTATCTCGATCACCGCGATGTGGCCCATACGACGCACCGTGTCGCTGGATGTGAGAAGACCCCAATCGAGATCTTCCTCCGGGACGCCCGGCGTCCCCGCGTGCCAGGAAACGATCCGTGGATCATTTCGCGACCGATAGGTTCGCAGCGGCGACTGAACGTAGCGTGGTGAAATGTCGAGTGAGAGCCGGGCGGGAGACTGCTGGGATAATGCCGTGGTGGAGAGTTTTTTCGCGACGCTGACGAAAGAATTACTCATCGATGGCCTATTCGAGTCGCGCGCGATCGCGAACCGAGAGCTGTTCACTTTCATCGAGATCTGGTACAATCGTCAGCGCCGGCACTCGTCGCTGGGATACCGCTCACCCATGCAGTACGAAGCAGAACTTCGAAAAGTCAGTTAACTCAGGCGTCTACTAAAGCGGCTGAACTCCAATTGTCACTACATAGCCGTCAACTGAGCGACGCGTAATGGTCCTACGTGATCACCGATACACATAATTCTTGCATCTGTCTTCGAAGTATTCGGGCGGGTGTCCGGGCTGCCGCAAAATAGCGTGCAGTTCTTCATGGCGAACTAACAACGGATCATCTTTGTAGCCACCCGCTACAATGATACTATTGCTCGCTTGCTGATAGGAACCGTGCAGATCACCAATTTCTGAAGGGAAAGTGCTCACGTTCGGAACTATATACCAGGAAACGGCTGTGAAATCGGCGTTGAGCCCTGAGCACAACTCCACCTGCTGCCACCAAGTGAAATAAGTTGCCGGGGGAGAGAATGGCACGGCACCATCCGGCAACGGGGCGAAGGGATGTCGGTCGCATCCTTGCCAGAAGAATACTAAGACGAGAACAAGAGCAGCCCTAACACGCCTTTTTTTAGACGCCTCAAGGCGTCGCGGTGGATCAGGCTCGGATTGAAGGCACAGAAAGCTAGGCCGATCGCTGGATGCGATCGGCCTAGGCATTTCTCGAGAAATTATTGATCTGCGCATCCCGGCGTGTCACAGGTCTTGGTCCAGACACGGGCGACTTCGGTCCACGAAAGGCCATTCGCGTCGCTCACCGTGACTTGGAAATAGTGGAGCGTCCCCATCGGACTCCCCGGCCACGTGAATTCCTTCCCCGAATAGGAGAGCGGTACTCCGTCGTCTGACCATTGCCAGGTGATTGGTGGAACAAAAGCCGCGTCGTGAAGCGAAGCCACTACGTCATAGCTTGTATTCGGCATCACGTCCTCCGGAGCCGCAATACTGAGGCCTGGGGCGTTTTGATATGTCAGGTGGCCAATCGCGGTTCGCCATGTGTCGCCAATCAAAATGTGATGGTATGCGCGATCTTCTTGTGCGGGAACGGAAAAACCGGCGCTTCCCACTGGGTAATAAAGGTGGAATTGCACTTCGTCATAAGGCGGGCAACTTAGGGTACACGAGGTGCTGATAATTACCCAACTGTCCCCATTAGTCTGACCGACAGAAACGCCGTTCGCATCGTAAATCTCCAGCACCGCCTGGGGATTGTAGCGATTCTCCCAAAACGTGCCTACCGCATATTTTCCGAGAGCTGTGTATTCGTAGCGCGTACCCGGCGTCGAAATCGAGATAGGACACTCGGACGGATTGCCGATCGTGACGTTCGCATCAGGGATCTCCGTTTCTCCGGTAGTTACGAGGCACGCGTGAACCGTAACCGTATCGCCCTCCTGCTTTGCGTCTCCTCCTGGATGGCATCCGACGCCGATCATAACCAGTGCGACTACGACGCCTTTATTGAGTCTCGTCATGGCGATCATTGGCCGGCCCCTCCATTGCTGAGCGCGTCGAAACGCACTGGCATGTCCGGTATCCGCCTGGCAACTGCCCGACCTGTTTCGGCCTGCAAACGAGACTGATAACTCGCTTCCGACTCTCCGGGGCGCAGCTGAGGCGGGTACAGGAATTCGATTGTGGCTGGTTGGTCCTCGGCAGGAATGAATTCAAGAATCGTCTCCGACGAACCCCTTCCGGCGAACAAGTCTTCGGTTGGCAGCCGATGATTTCCGGATACAACATTGACCGAGTGATCGAGGGTAATTCGCCAACGCGACGCTTGAGGAGGGCCACCCTTCAGAGGCAGCGGCATCCGCAACTCAGGGACGGTCGACGCAAGAGCGTGATGGTTCCCGGAGAGTTGCACGACTGCTCGCTCGGGAGACATCGGGAATTCCCCGGTATGCCCAGGAGGAATACCGATCGCAAAAAACTCGTTGCCGCTGATAAAGGGGAAAACGATGTGGCCGTTTTCAATCCTGAGCTCCGTTGCTTCCGCTGAAACCGCCAAACTCACCTGTGGCTCACTTCCCGCGCAGAGTGTAACGAGCCACCACGACCCATATGGCTTACGCTTCGGAGCAGGGACAGTAACTGGGAGCCGTTCGAAAGCGCCGCGCGCATATAGCGCCCGGCCACAGACCACCAGACTCTTGAAATTGACGGCAGCGCCGCGAGTCTCCTCGAGCCATTTCATCTCCAGCGGCGCAAAACGTTTCGCCCATACCGTAGTCAGCTCTTGGGCGCGGAGCGCAGTAATCTCGTCTTCTCGACCCGAGGTGCTTAACCCAAATCGACCATCGGGCCCGATGCGTTCGGAGAGAGCCGGAGTTACGGCAGCAAGCACTTCATTCACGCTTGGCGGCCGAAGCGGCACTGCTGTCGGCTGTTCAGAACAACTACTGATGATGCTGAGGCCGCTCAAAGCCGAGACAATAAGGCTTGGTCCGAGTATTCTGCCGGAAGGCATACATTCCTCGCTTGTTGATGTCGGAATTTCAACACATCACATCGTTATCCTAGCAAAGCATTCCCGGAGCGCAAGAGCAGGAACAGCTCATTGGCGAGACTCGCATCCAAGGCGGCGCGACCCTTAGGCACGGCGTGCAGTCAGCCTGCCAAGATCACGAAAAGTGTGTGTTTCTTTCGCAAAAGTGTGTCTTCTATATCAAAAACGATCCAAAAAACTTTCGCGCGAACCATTTTGCTTCCAGCATCATCATTTCCACGCCTGCGGCGAACGCCGTTAGCGAACCGGTATCTAAGCTTCGAAGCACCCTATGTAGGCCGTACCGCTGACCGCGATCCGCGAACTGCGATTCGCTAGGAACCCTGCGCTGACCGGTCCATTCGGTAGTCAGCGGACAGCGGTAAGCGGATCGCGGTCAGCGTTCAACGTGTCGTGTTCCGTTGTAGTTGCGTTAACTTGGGCGGGAGATGACTCCGAAAGCCGTTTCGCGATCGCCAAAGCCTTCTTCTCCCTCGACGGCAGCTGACATGCCGGCGCAGTACGACGCCGGTGCAACCGAGGCTGCCCTCTACGAAGAGTGGGAAAGCGCGGGCGTTTTCTCCGCGGATGCTGATCGCAGCGGACGCACCGGCGGCGACCGCGAGCCGTTCGTCGTCATCATGCCTCCGCCGAACGTCACGGCGGTGCTGCACGCGGGACACGCTCTCAACAACACTGTGCAGGATGTCATCATCCGCTGGCGGCGGATGGCAGGCGATGAAGCGCTCTGGGTTCCCGGAACCGACCACGCCGGCATCGCCACCCAGAACGTCGTCGAGAAACAGCTCGCGGCAGAGGGGATGACGCGCTTCGACCTCGGCCGCGAAGCTTTTGTCGCTCGCACCGAGGCGTTTGTCGAGGAGACCGGAGGCACCATTCTCCGCCAGCTGCGCGCGATCGGCGCGTCGTGCGACTGGAACCGCACCGCGTACACCCTCTCGCCGGAGCTTTCACGCGCGGTGCGCGAAGCATTCGTTCAGCTGCACGAGCGCGGACTCATCTATCGCGGCCATCGCGTCATTCACTGGTGCCCTCGATGCCTCACCGCGCTGAGTGACGAAGAAGCGCAGCACTCGGAAGAAAATGGAAAGCTGTATCACGTCAGTTATCCGATCGCCGGAGAGGCGGGAAAGACCGTCACCGTTGCCACGACCCGCCCGGAGACGATGCTCGGCGATGTTGCGCTCGCCGTGCATCCCGACGACGAGCGCTACGCCTCTCTCGTCGGCAAGCGCGCGATACTTCCGATCGCGAACATCGAGATTCCGATCATCGCCGACGAGTACGTCGATCGCGAATTCGGAACGGGAGTCGTGAAGATCACGCCCGCGCACGATGCGAACGATTTCGAGGTCGGCAGACGGCACAAGCTGCCGATGCCGATCGTCATGACCCCTGACGGCAGGATGGATAACGGCGCCGATGCGGATGCGCGCGTTCCCTCGGCACTGCAGGGCGTCGACCGGTTTGCTGCGCGAAAGAAGATCGTGAAGGATTTGGAAGCCGCAGGACTGCTCGCCGGGGTCGAGCAGCACCGTCATTCGATCCGCCACTGCCACCGTTGCGACACCGTCGTCGAGCCGCGCCTCTCCGATCAGTGGTTCGTGCGCATGGAGCCGCTCGCCAAGCCGGCGCTCGAGGCGGTGCGCGACGGCGCGATCCGCATCCTCCCCGAGCGCTGGGAGGCCGTTTACATCGACTGGCTCGAGAACATTCGCGACTGGAACATCTCGCGGCAGCTCTGGTGGGGCCATCGCATTCCCGTCTGGTACTGCGACAAGTGCGGCGAGCAGATCGTGAGCCGTGACGATGTCGCAGCGTGCACGAAATGCGGTGGACCGGTGCGCCAGGACGAAGACGTTCTCGACACATGGTTCTCGTCCTGGCTCTTCCCTATCTCGACGCTCGGCTGGCCCGACACATCCTCGCGGGATCTCGCCGCGTTTTATCCGACCGACGATCTCATCACCGCGCCGGACATTCTTTTCTTCTGGGTCGCGCGGATGGTGATGGCGGGCTACGCATTCATGGACGCGCCGCCATTCCACACGATTTATCTGCACGGGATGGTGCGCGACACCGGGCACGTGAAGATGTCCAAGTCGCTCGGCAACGGGATCGACCCCCTCGACGTCGTTCGGTTATACGGCGCGGATGCGCTCCGTTATACGGTGATCTCCGGGCTCGGAATGGGAGCCGATCTCATTCTCGATCCGGAGGACCTCGAGCGGTCGTTCGCGCCGGGGCGGAATTTCGTCACGAAGCTTTGGAACATCGGGCGGTTCCTGCTGAGCAACGTTGGAACGGGAGATGTCGCGGCGTTCGAGAGCATCCCTGTTGAGCGGCTTACCCTCGCGGACCGTTGGATTCTTTCGCGTCTCGATACCGCGATAATGGAATGCGATGCCGCGCTCGGACCTCCCCGTCCGCGCGATGGCCAGTGGCATCTTGACGAGCGGTACGCCGGAATCCGGCTCAGCGAGTACGCCGAAATTGCCCGGCGTTTCGTCTGGAACGAGATCGCCGACTGGTACGTCGAGTCGGTGAAGCCGAGGCTTCAGCTCGCGGGCGACGACGGCGACGTGGCACGCACGATTCTCGTTCACGTCTTCGACTCCGCGCTTCGGCTTCTCCACCCGATCGTACCGTTCGTCACGGAGTCGCTCTGGCAGCGCCTGCCCGGACGCTCGGCGCCGAGTGAGTTTCTGGCGCGCGCAGATTGGCCGGCAGCGACAGGCCGCGAATGGAACGCGAACGACTTCGAAAGTCTTCGTGAAGCGATCGTCGCCATCAGACAGCTTCGATCCGATTACGCGATCCCCCCCGGCAAGCAGATTCCGGTTGCGGTCGGCAGGTCGCGCGCTGAGCTCTTCGCCCGCCACGGCGAGCTGTTCGCGCGCCTCGCGAGAGCCACGCTCGGTGCGGACGGCGACAAGGGCCAGAGCGCACACATCCTGCTCTCCGATGGGACGGAAATGCTCGTCCGCCTTTCAGGCATCATCGACGTGACGCGAGAATGCGACAAGATGAAAACCGAAGTCGCACAGATAGACCGGCAGCTCGAGTCGGTCATACAACGGCTCGGCAACGAAAGCTTCACGTCGAAGGCGCCGAAAACTGTCGTCGAAGCGGAACAGCGGAAGCAGCAGGATTTGACGCTGCGCCGTCAACTGCTCTCCAAAAAGATTGGAGAGCTATGCGGAAGTTGACCGCCTGTGCACTGCTGTGTGGATGCGCCTCTCAGGGCGTCCCTCCCGGCGGGCCCGTCGATCGCGCTGCACCGCAGGTGATGTCCATCACGCCAGACACCGGGAAGACCGGCTTCAACGCGCGCGCCGTGATCTTCAAGTTCGACGAGATCGTTTCCGAGAAGCCGGCGAACGCCACCACGCTCGGCGATCTGTTCATCATCTCGCCTCGAAGGGGCGCGCCGGACGTCGCGTGGAAGCGCGACGAGATCCGCGTCCGCCCCCGCAATGGGTGGCTGCGCAATACCACATATTCGGTAACTATGCTTCCCGGCATCGCCGATCTTCGCAACAACGCGCGGAACGCGACGGCATCCACTTTTTTTTCGACAGGCCCCGACATAGCGCCAAGCCGAATTGATGGAACGGTGATCGACTGGATCACTGCGACGCCGCTTCGCGGAGCCGTGGTCGAAGCGCGTGCGGGAACGGACACGAGCAACGCATGGGTCACGGTCGCCGACAGCAGCGGAGCATTTTCCCTCTCTCATCTTCCGGCCGGTGCATTCTCCCTCCGCGCGTACATCGACAAGAACCGGAATTTCGGCGTCGACCCCGATGAAGCATGGGACAGCGCAACGGTGATGCTCACCACGACCGCCACCATTCCGCTTCTCGTTTACGTGCACGACACGCTTCCCCCTCAGCTCCGCGAGGTTCTCGCGCCTGACTCCGCAACGCTCCTGCTGATATTCGATCGTCCGGCGGACTCGGCGACTGCGCTTTCGCCTGCGAGTTACTCGGTTATCGGCGCTGACTCGGTTGCAGTTCCCATCGCTTCGGTGAGGCGCCAACCGGGCGATACGTCGCAGCATCGCGTGGCCATGCCCCGCGTTGGACCCGTGGCGAACGTTGAAATCAAGCTGGCTCGGCCGATGACTGCCAAACGGGCGTACCACGTGCGGGCAACGAACATCCGCGGCGTTACCGGAAAAACGACGACGAGTGACAAAATCGTCACTTACAATCCCGGAGCGACGCCGCCCGTGCGACCGCCGCAGCTTCCCGGCGGCGCGGTTCCAATCCCACCGGCCAACAGATGACCGACCCGCGCCGCGCGCTGCCGAGCGTCGCCTCGCTGCTCGAGGAAGATTCGATGCGCGCACTGCTCGCGAAGCATCCGCGTCCACTCGTCGTCGATGCGATTCGCGAGGCGATCGATTCGGCGCGGGCAGCAGGCGGGGATTCGGCGAAGGATTGGAGCGCAGCCGTCCGCGCACGGCTCGTGTCCTCGACGCAGCCGTCGCTTCGCCCGGTGATCAATGCGACGGGAATTATTCTTCACACCAACCTCGGCCGCGCTCCGCTCCCCGATGCGGCGATCAAAGCGATCGGCATCGCCGCTCGCGGCTTCTCCAATCTCGAGTACGATCTCGATCGCGGAGCGCGCGGCTCGCGTCATACCCACTGCGTTTCGCTTCTCAAGCGGCTGACTGGAGCCGAGGACGCGATCGTCGTCAACAATGGCGCGGCCGCGCTCGTGCTGGCACTCAACACTCTCGCGCGCCGGAAGGAAGTTCTCGTCTCCCGCGGAGAGCTGGTCGAGATCGGCGGCAGCTTCCGCATTCCCGACATCATGGCGCGCAGCGGCGCGAAGCTGGTCGAAGTCGGAACGACGAACCGCACTCACGCCGACGATTACCGGCGCCGGATTACTCCGAAGACGGGGGCGATCGTCAAGATCCATCGCAGCAACTTTTCGGTCTCCGGCTTCGTGAGCGAAGTCGGCGTGCCCGAGCTTGCATTCATCGCCGCCGAGCACGGTCTTCCGGTCATACACGACATGGGAAGCGGACTGATGATCCCGCTCGACCGCTACGGACTCACCGGAGAGCCGACTGTGCGCGAGGTGATGAACGCGGGCCCAACGCTCGCGCTCATGAGCGGCGACAAGCTGCTTGGCGGACCTCAGGCCGGAATCATACTCGGCGACGAAACAGTGACTTCGAAGCTGCGCGCGAACCCGCTCGCCCGCGCGCTTCGCGTCGACAAGCTCACGCTGGCCGCGCTCGAGGCAACGCTTCGCATTTATCTCGATGAGAAGCGCGCAGTGAAGGAGATCCCCGCGCTCGCACTCATTGCCGCGCCCGTCGAGCGGCTGCGCAGCCGCGGCGAGCTTATACGTGCGCGGCTGGCCAGCACAGTAGAGCTCGTTGATAGCGAGGCCAGCGTCGGGGCCGGGGCATTCCCTGCCGCGGTGCTGCGCTCGGTTGCGATTGCGATTCCTGAACGGGCGGGAGAGATCGAGAATAAGCTCCGCGCGCTGCCGACGCCGATCATCGGTCGAATCGCCGGCAACCGTCTGTTGCTCGACCTGAGAAGCGTGCAGGAGCGCGAGGACGAGATCATCGAGGCGGCGCTCCAGAGCGTCTTGGCGTGAGCACTCCCGCCGCCGTCTTCCTCGACCGCGACGGCACGATCATCGAGGACACGCACTTCATCGGTGATCCGAAAGACGTCCACCTCATTCCCGGCGCGGCCGAAGCAATTGCCGGGATAAACCGGCGCGGCGTGCCGGCGATCATCGTCTCGAATCAGTCGGGCATCGCGCTCGGATATTACACCGTCGCCGACTACGAGCGCGTCCGCGAGCACTTTGAATCATTGCTCGGCGAAAAGGGCGCTCACATCGACGCGACCTACTACTGCCCGCATCACCCGAGCGTCGGACCATGCGATTGTCGGAAGC
>WNGF01013161.1_pt1 | contig 20389 bp, 12 predicted proteins | sample 5400641 | NCBI WGS metagenome assembly WNGF01 (sample SAMN13153371, study PRJNA577476) | soil metagenome | isolation source: 80 cm soil or saprolite under grassland replicate 2 | place: USA:California | collected 2016-06-15
GCTCGGCGACCCGCGCCGGGTGGTTGTAAGCCGGCGGGAGCTGCACGATCCCGTGGCCCAGCCGGACCCGGCTGGTCCGTTGGCTGGCCGCCGCCAGGAACACCTCCGGCGCCGAGGAGTGGCTGTACTCCTCGAGGAAGCTATATGCTAGATTTACATACACTCGATCCGCCGCATGCTGGAGCAGAACGTGACCACGGAACCGCCGCCCTTCCCCGTCGGCCTGCTGGCTCGGCTGTCGGTCGCCAAGCCAGTCGAGGAACTCACCGAACTCGCCATCGACCGGCAGCATGAGCGATGCGTCGCCTTCTGCCAAGGCAAGGGCTGGACGCCAATGCGCTTCTACCAGGACGTCGACCCGGCCTATCGCAAGCCCGGCCAGGCGAGAGCGCCGCGACGCGACGACTTCGAGCGCGCCTTGCGGGATATCGAGGCCGGCGTCATCAGGGGCATCGTGTTCTTCAAGCTCGACCGGTTCGTTCGTGACCACGGCGACTTCGAGCGCGCCTTGTCGGTCGCTGAGAAGCATGGAGCCGTGCTCGCGTCCGTGACCGAGCCCCTGGACACGTCCACCCCGATGGGCGAGGCGGTCGCGCGACTGCTGGTCACCTTCGCCCGGATGGAGTCGCAGACCATCGCACTGCGAGTGGCCGCTCAGGCGGAGCAGCGGGCGCGTCTGGGAAAGCCCTGGGTCGGCGGCAAGCGGCGCCGGCCCTACGGGTACAAGGCGTCCACGAACGAGAGCGGCCTCGAGATCCTCGAGGAGGAGGCCGCGATCGTCCGCGAGATCGCTGACCGGCTGCTCGCCGGCAAGAGCGTCGGCGAGGTCGTCCGCTGGCTGAACGAGGCGGAGATCCCCGCTCCTGGAGGCGGGCTGTGGGCTCGTTCCAACCTCCCCAAGCTGATGACGAACCCGCGCCTGGCTGCCAAGCGCGCCTACCACGGCGAGATCGTTGCCGATGGCATCTGGCCGCCGATCCTGGATGAGGACACCTTCGAGCGGGTCGACCGGCTGTTCGCGCAGCGCAAGCGCGGCGGGCGCCCGCCGACCCGGTGGCTGCTGCCCGGCATCGTCCGTTGCGGAGAGTGCGGCGGCTACATGGAGACCTCTGGGGACAAGGGCCACATGCGCTACCGCTGCCTGCCACCTCGCGTTGCCCGTACCCGGCGCGTGGGACAGGAGAAGCCCGGCTGCGGTCGTGTCGCGATCATGGCTCGGCCGCTCGACGACCTGGTTAGCGAGATGGTGATTCAGCGGCTGGCTGGTCCGGCGCTCGTCAACCTGGAGCGCCACCTCGCCAGCGACGAGCACCGCAAGATTGCCGAGCAGAAGCGCCGCGACGAGGAGGCGTTGGTCGAGGCAGCCCGACAGCGGTTCGTTCTCCGAGACACGAATGGTGAGCCCATGCTGAAGCCGCGCGCCTATGCCGAGGTCAAGGCCGAGCTCGATCAGCGGATCGCCGAGGCCACACGCATCCTGGTGGAGGATGAAGCGGTCGGCGTGCTGATGGACCTGCCGCGACTGGAAGACGACCTGCGGGAGGTCTGGGAAGCAGCGGACATCGAGCGCCGACGACAGATCACTCGGGCGATCCTTGACCGGGCCAACATCTCCTCCACGAACCGGCGTGGCGCTGGTATCGACGAAGACCGAATCGATCCCAAGTGGAAATTCTAGCTCCGCGCCACCCCCCAGCAGACATGAGACCCGCCCCCGTGCAGTCATCGCCGCTTACGCCTGGTCTTGGCGTGCAGGAGCGCTTCCAGGTGCGCGGAGACGGCCTCCAGCTCTCTCACGAGTCGCATGACGTCCTCGGGCGTGGCGTTCTCAGGTAGAGCCAACTCGAAGCCGTCGTCATCGCTCGGGTCGAGGAGATCTCCTCCGGGTTGGTCGGGCGACATCGTGACACCAACTCCCGCGCGGCGGCGAATGTACGTTCGACCACCGATCGTCGCAGGCGGTCATCCTTGCGTCAAAGCAGGCGAAAATGCGAAAGACCGTCTGGCGGCCGATGACCTGAATGAAAGCGAGGACAGCTTCCTCGGCTCGGGCGATCCGTTCTAACTCGCCCGTCGCGGTCGTCTCCTCGACCCTCGGCTCTCCGTCTCGATTCGGAGGGGTTGGTGTGAGGGCGCAGTCCTTGTGTTGCCGTCCGACTTGGGCTGGCTGTACGAGTGTTCGCGTCGGGCTCGCAGGAGCGTGGCAACCTCGCTAAGAACTGAAGCGTCCTCGACGTGGATCGGGATGTTCTGCTCACGGCAACTCCGCTCGATGATTCGGGCGGCGACCTCGCGCAACTCGGCCCGAGTCACCGACGGACCTCCCGCTCGCGGCGAAGGACCACGCACTGGCCACGTGCGTCGCAACGCTTCACGCAGCTCACGTCTCCACAGCTGCGACGTGCACGTGCCGCCATCGCTCCCACTCGCGCTTCCCCCGCTCTTGCTGCCAACGCTTCGCATGCCAGTTGACACGAGCGAGCTGCACGCAAGGCTCACTGAACGGCTGATTAGGCAGATTCCGGCGCTCTGGCCGCCAACGAAGGTGCTAGCGCAGCCCGCCGGCCTCACCACTAAGCCGCTGACCAGCACCTGTCAGCAGTGCGGTAACGCTGCTGTCAGCTCGCCCACCGGCGCTGTGAGGGCGCGAGCGCGGACGGCGCACCGTGGCAACGCCGGTGTCGGCTGCGGTCACCGTGGCTCGCCGGAGGCCAGGGGTGCGGCTGGTCTCGCGGTGGCTCCGTTGTCGTAGGGCACGCTCTGAAGGGGCGTGCCAGCGCTCGCCGATTCCGGCGAAATATTCCTGCGGAATCAAGATCAGCCGCGGTTGGTCGCGGCCGGGCGGCGTGCCGTCGCCCACCGGGGGGCGACGTGTCGACACGGCCCGCGACGGCGGCGGCCGGGTCAAGGGCGGCCGAAGGCCGGTCCGCAGGACCGCGGAGCGCCCTTGACGCGGACGGCGAGCGCCGCGGGATCTGGCCGTCTGGCCGCGACAACGGCCGGTCCGCGGACGGGTGCAGGGTCCCGGCCGCGGCGCCGGAGGCGAGGTCGTTCCCGGCCTGTGAGCTGTCCCGGCGAAGCCGGACAGCGTACCGCGTCTGCCGATCGGGTCATCGCCTTTGCCTGGGTCGCTGCTGCCGGTTGCTGTCGGTGGTGCTGGTGGCTTCGGTTCGTCGGCCTCTTCTTCTTTCTGCGGCTGGTACTGCTCGTTCTTGCTCCTCCTCGGTGCTGATGCTGCTGCAGGTGGGCAGACCTGTCAGCTTCACGGTGAGTGCCATGAGAGCCCTCGCGCTCGCCAAGGCTCTGTGCACCTACTGGGGACTCGGGCCGGGCGCGGCCGCGAATGTCGTCGAGCTGCCCCACCGCGGCCTGGACCGTGGCGACGGGCTGGGCCTGCCGTAGCCGAGGGTCGGGGATGTTTACGCCGCGCAAACTCGACCCGGTCGCCCTGGGCGGACCGGGCCGGCTGTGGGGCTACCTGCAGGGCGGCCACGAGTACGCCGACTACTACCTGGCCCGCGACGGCACGCCCTCCCAGGCGCAGGTGGAGCTGCACGGGCGGCTGTTCGCCCGGCTGGGGCTGGAGCGGCTGGACTGGTGGGCGTTCGAGCGGCTGGCGGCCGGCTGCCATCCGCTGACCGGGGAGCGGCTGATCAAGACCTCCCACGCACTCCGCCGCGACCGCGCAACTGGCAAGCTGGCGACGCGGGGCGGGGCGCACGTGCCCGGGATCGACTGCAACCTCTCCCCGCCGAAGTCCGTCTCTGCGGTCATGCCGTTCGTCTCCGCCGCCGACCGCGCGGAGCTGGAGGCCGCGCACCTGGCCGCCGTACGGGTCACGGTCGGAGAGCTAGAGCAGCGGGTGGCCGCCTGCCGCCCCACGATCGACGGCGAGCAGATCCACACGCCCGGCGAGCTTGCCATGGCCAGCTTCACCCACCACACGAGCCGCCCAAGCCCCGAAGTCGCCCAAGAGCCCGACCGTCCGCCCGACCCGCAGCTCCACAGTCACGTGTTCGTTTTCAACCTGGCCTGGTGCGAACCCAGACCCGACCAGGGGCGGTTCCTAGCGGTGGACTCGAGGCCGATCTTCCAGTTCGGCGCCACCGCCGAGGCGATCTATCAGTGTGAGCTGGCCGCGCAGCTCCAGCGGCTCGGCTACCGGCTCGACTGGCATGTCACCCGCAAGGGCAGGGTGTGGGAGCTGGCCGGGGTGGACGAGCGGCTGAGGGAGCTGTTCTCCAGCCGCCACCGCCACATCGACCAGCTCGCCGCCAGGTTCCAGGCCGGGAAGGGACGGCCGCCGACCAAGCTGGAGCGCCGCCGCCTGGCCACTCAGGACCGACTCGCCAAGACGCCCGCCTGTCGGGCGCCGCACTGGCCCGCCTACCGCCAGGTCCTCGACCGTCGCGGCCTGCCGGCACCGTGTCCTGAGCGCACGCTGGTGCACGCCCATGCGCCGCTTGGCGATCGCGAGGCCACGGTGCGGACGCGGCTGCTCGGCCCGGATGGGCTCACCCGCGAGGACGCGACCTTCGACGAGGCCATGGTGATCAAGCTGGTGTTCGAGGCGGCCGCGGGGCTGCTCAGCGCCGAGGAGGCGGCCGGGTTCCTGGCGCGGTTCCTCCAGGGACCGGACCTGGCTCCGGTGGTGGTCGACGGCCAGCCGCGGCTGACCACCACCTACTTGTTGGCCCAGGAGCAGGCGATCGTCCAGGCGGCCAAAGCCAAGGCCACCAGCACTGCGCCGGCACCATCAGCCGCAATGATCGAGCGGGCCGCGGCCGAGGTCGCCCGCCAGGCCGGCTACGAGCTGTCCACCGAGCAGCACCAGGTGGTCGAGCACCTATGCGCGCCGACCGGATGGGCGTCGCTTGAGGGCTGGGCCGGCACCGGCAAGACCACCGCCGTCCGCAGTGTCGTCCGCGCTTACCAGCACAACCATCAGCCCCCCGTGGTGGTGAGCACCGCCGCCGACACCGCACGTCGCACCGCCCACGAACTTGATCTCGGCCAGGGCTACACCGTCGAGGCGTTCTGCCAGGCTGTTGAGCAGGGCCGGCTCCATCCGGACGGGCGGATGGTGGTGATCGTGGAGGAGGCGTGCATGGTCGATACCCACCGCATGCACAAGCTCCTCCAAGTGGCCGGGTCGGCGATCATCCGCACCCTCGGCGATCCGGAGCAGGCGCAGGCGGTCGGCGCAGCCGGCTGGCACGCCCAGGTCGACCAGACCATCTGCGGGCACGCGCAGCTCACCACCGTGGTTCGCCAAAAGGATCCGGCCGACCGGGAGGTGTGCCAGCTCATCCGCCAAGGCGACGCGCCCGCAGCGCTGGCCAACCTCAACGCCCGCGGCCGGGTGCACCTGGTCCCGCACGCCTCCACAGCGGTCAAGGAGGTCGTGCATACCTGGGACCGCGACCGCCGCCACCATGGTCTGGACGGGGTGAGGATCGTCACCGACACCTCCAACCACACCATCGACACGTTGAACAGCCTGTGCCAGGCCCGGCGCCATCGAGCCGGAGAGCTGTCATGGCCGAGCATGGAGCTGGTCGACCGCCAGGCCGACCGCCGCGAGCAGGTCTACACCGGCGACAGGGTGTGCTTCATCCGCCCCCACAGAATGGAAGACGGCGAGCGGATCGCCAACGGTACCGCCGGGACTATAGTCCACGTGGACCTTGGCCTCGGGCGGGTTATGGTCGCCTGTGACGACGGCCGCCAAGTGCCGGTGGAGCTGGCGGGGCGGGAGTGGGCGCAGCCGCTGCGGCTCGGCTATGCGGGGCACGCGCTGCGGCTGCAGGGCGGCCAGGCACAGGTCGTGCTCGTGTTGCCAGGTAGCTGGCAGACCTCGCGGCAATCGGCCTACTCGATGGCGACCCGCTGCGTTGAGGAACTGCACGTGTTCGTCGACCGCGACAGCCAGTGCACGGGCGAGTACGCACAGCACGATCCGCTGGCGGCGCTGGCACAGCGCTGGACCCGCGACGCCCGCAAGCACACGGCCACCGAGCGGCTTGCGGACCTGGAGCGCGACGATGAGCCCGCCCCGGTCCAGGATGCGGCGCGTCGGGCCGGCACGCTGCTGCAGAGCGGCTGGGGGCCGCCGTGCAGTGCACAGCCTCATGAGCGTGCGGACCTCGAAGACGACGGTGTGCTCCTGCCACTGCGCACACCGAAAGAGGCGGAGCGCATGGGTGCTCTTGCCCGCGAGCTGGCGGCGCTGGGGACCCCCGCGTGGTCGCCGGAGCCGACTGACGGGCGCGAGTTCGGCGACGGCCTGGGACTGGGGCTGGACCTCGAGTAGCAGGCGCAGACCAATCGCGATGACCCGCATGCCGTGCGCCGGCCCAAACGAGGCTCAGAAGCACCAGACGAACCGACGTTGATCGGGTCCGACCCATCAGCAGGAGTCGCTCTCGTCCACCTCGACCAGGCTGACGCCGAACCTTCGCGGCTGAGGATGGAGGTCCCGATGTACTCGGACCCTTCACCCGACCTGGAGTCATGCCGAAACTTGACCATATCGTGACGCTTGAGCGAGAGAATTTTCCAAATTCGTCGTTCCTGCTTACTTGTACAGGTTGACGGGTGTAGATGTGTGCAGGTTGACTTCTGGCGGGTTCATGCAGCGGCAGGTCGATGGTCTGCAGCCGGACCGCTTCAGTGCCGCCTCGGCTCGGGCAATGGGCGATCAGCGTGGACGAGAGCTGGTCCGTAAGCCTGAAGCCAGAGCACACGGCGTCTCCGAATAGGGCGTGAGCTCCGGATTCGAAGGATGTAGCAGTGACTGTCTTCGTTGAGGATTGGGGCGCAACCTACGGACCGGCATACCTGGTCCACCCCAATGACACCGGCACGGTTTCGGCCGAGCTGATCGAGGACGGCGACCGGCTGATACCGCACGACGGCACACCATCCGACGACCACGACGGGCCGATGGCGTTCGTTGACGGGGTCCGTCGGGGTGAGGCGTCCCTATGGCAGGAGGACGCGCGCGGGCGCTCGGGTCGGGGCGTCGCCGGTGGGCATGCTTGTGGCGGCGTCATCGCCAACGGTAGCAGCGCGGCATTTGGCGAGACTCGTATCCGGCGGATGATCATTTGGGGCTCCGGGTTGGGTGGGAACCTCCCAGCGGTCGCCGGTGGGTGGTCCTGGGAGGTCGCCTCGGTTGCCGACCAGCATCCTGATGCGCCGCTGAAGAAGCTGCAGATCCGGATGCGACAGGAAGAAGGGCGACTCGCCGAGCAACTGTGCGCCGAGGGATATCTGACGGTTGTCGATGGCCCGCTCAACTTCGTGCGCAGCCGCGATCTGCCCGTCGTGGGCTATGTCAAGACGCATCACCGTGCGCTGCTCGACCCTCAGCACCATCGGTTGATTCCCCGTCTCGGACCTGGGCAACGCTGTTCCTTGTTCCGTCTCGGCGATGACCGCTACTCGGCGTACCTGCGGCTGGCGCCGGTGGCGGCGACTTCCAGCCCGTGGTCGGGGATCGTTCGCATTGAGATCCCGCAGGCGGCCGGCTTGGACGCCGCGGTCGCCACGGCCAACCGGATCGCGGGAAGCATCGGCCGCTACGCCGGCGTCGCGCACCGTGATCCGCGAGCCCCGCAGAATCTGCAGCCCATAGGCGCTCTGGAATCGCACCTTCGCCACTTGCTCGGCTCGGCCGGCTTGGCCGCCCGGGCGGTTCGGGCAGCCGTCGCCGTCCGTATCCGAGCCACATGACTCCCGACCCACCCAGTGAGTCACATCACCGTCGAGGAGCAGCATGAGCACACCCGAGAACGACGGGCCTGACCGCGGTCCTGGCGCTATGCCACTGATCGGCCTGGTTGACGGATCTGAGCCGGCCAGCACTCGCCAGTTCCACGTGGTCCTCGCCGACGACGCCGTGGTGCAGCTCGATGAGCTCGTCGCCACCACCCAGACCCTGCCCGACGGGCGGGCTCTCACTCACTACGGCATCGTGGTCGAGGGCAGCGGCGTCATCGAAGGCGCAGAGCTGCCCTCGGACACCGCCCGTATCAGCCGCGACCACACAATGCCTGGGATCACCACCCGGCGGGTCGAGGTCGAGGTGCTACGCACGGTCCCCGAGCTATGGCTTGCCCCCGCGCCTGGCGCTGCGGTCGTCAAGGCCGCCGGCTCAGAACGGGCCGCCGCGTTGTTCTTGGACCAGATGGACCAGCCGCTGGCGGTCGGCTTGGACCAGGCCGACGACCCGGTCTATGTCGACTTCGCGTTCCTCAACGGCGAGAAGGGTGGCCACATCTCCATCTCTGGCATCTCCGGGGTGGCGACCAAGACCACCTACGCCCTGTTCCTGTTGTACATGCTGTTCGAGACCGACCAGGGCATGGCGCTGCTGGGTTCCCGGGCACCGCAGGTGCGGGCGTTGGTATTCTCCGTCAAGGGCGAGGACTTGCTGCACTTGGACCGGGCCAATGCCAAGCTCCCGGGCCGCGCCGAGGCAGTCAGGCAGTGGCAGGGCTTGGGCGTGCCGGCCCCTGGGCCGTTTACCAACGTGCAGTTGTATGCGCCCAGGGCGGCCGGTCCGCGGGATGGCACCATGACCACTGACATCACCTCGCGACCGTCCACGGAGGTGACCACCTTCGGCTGGCCACCCGAGGAGTTCATCCGCCAGGGCTTGCTGCGGTTCTGCTTTGCTGAGGAGGAAGACGCCGCGACCCAGGTGTCGTTCATCGAGCAGCGGGTCCGGGTTCAGCTTGCCCGCTGGGCGTGGCCACTGACCGGGGAGCCTGGGGCGGTGGTGCTGTGCGTGCCTGACCATGGGGCCTCGTTCGTGCTGTCGCGCGTACTGCAGGAACGGCGTGACCCGCGTCCCGCTGGGGATGGATTCGTGGTGCGGGACTTCAACGACCTCATCGAGTTCCTCACCGATCGGGTCGCCCCTGACTCCCCCGGGTTCGATGGCACCTGGACCGCTGGGGTGGCGCCTGGTACCTGCTCGGCGTTCCTTCGCCGCTTGTACGCCCAGGGGCCAAGGCTGGGACATCTCATCTGCTGCGGTGTCACGCCCGTTGCGCTTCGCAAGGCGATCACTGTGGTTGACATCCACGGCCTGCATGACGCGGCGCAGCGGTTTGTGGTCGGGGCGCTCACCTCGCGGATCTTCGAGGAGAAACAGGGCATGGGCCGCGAGCCGTTGCGGTTCATCGTCCTCGACGAGCTCAACAAGTACGCGCCACGTATCGGGCGCAGCCCCATCAAGGAGATCCTGGTCGACATTGCCGCCCGGGGCCGCAGCCTGGGCGTGCTGCTGATCGGCGCCCAACAGTCAGCCGGCGACGTCGACGCCAACATCATCCGCAACGCGGCAATCAAGGTGGTCGGCCGCCTGGACGCAGGCGAGACGGCGGACTACCGGTTCCTGTCGTCGGAGCTGCGAGAGCGGGCCGCCCGGTTCCTACCGGGGACGATGGTGCTCGACCAGCCGCTGATCCCGGCGCCGATCCCGATGCGGTTTCCGTTCCCGGGGTTTGCCACCTGCGTTGCCGAGTCCGCACCCGACCCGGCCGTCCAAGCGGCCGCCGAGGCCGATGCCATGAGCCGCCTCTGACACCAGGCAGCAGAGGGGGATCCGCCGTGAAGCTGTTGCACACCTCCGACTGGCACCTGGGACGCGTCACCTACAACGAGTCCCGCGCTCAGGATCACGACACTGTCTTGGCCGAGATCCTCGCCCACGCCCGGGAGCACCGGCCCGACCTTATCCTCCACACCGGGGATCTATTCGACCTCGTCCGCCCCGCCTACACCGATCTGGCCCGCGGTGTCACCGCCCTCCAAGAGCTGTCGGTCGTCGCGCCGGTGGTGGTGTTGTGCGGCAACCATGACTCCCCAGCCCTGTTTGACCTGCTCGCCCAGCTGGTCGGCCCAGACGCACCGATCCGGTTTGTCAGTCGGGCCCGCCCGCCCAAACAAGGCGGCATCCTGCACTTCCCCACAGTTGACGGGGAAGCCGTCCGGCTCGCGCCGTTGCCCTTCGTCCACGCCAACCGCATGCTCGACGGCTTCGAGGACCCGGCCACCTTGAGCGCGCTATACGCCGACCGCATCCACAACGTCGAGACCGCGCTGGCCCGCGGCTTGCTCGACGGGTTCGACAACCGCCGAGACATCGCCATCTTCGCCGCCCACCTGTATGTCGGCGGTGCCGTCCTGTCCGGCAGCGAGCGGCGAGTCCATGTCGGCGACGACTACGCCAGCCACCTCGAGCACCTCCCCGCCGTCACCTACGCCGCGTTCGGGCACATCCACAAGCCCCAAGACTTGCCTGGCACGGTCGTCACCGGCTGCTACGCGGGCTCGCCAATCCAGCTCGACTTCGGCGAACTCGGCGAAGCGAAACGCGTGGTGCTGGTCGAGGCCAGCCCAGGCCGCCCAGCGGAGTCGTTCTCCCTGCCACTGTCTGGCGGCCGGCCGCTGTGGCGGTTCGATGGAACCCTCGAGGAGCTTGCCGGACAGGCCCAAGGTGTTGGGCAGGTGCTTGCGCTGGTCACTGTCCAGACCCCTACCGCGACTATCGACCTGCACGCCCAAGTGCAACAGCTGCTCTCCGACGCGGTCCTGCTCCAGGTCCTGGAGGTTCCTGCCGACCGCAGGCTTACCGTTGTCACCACCGACAGCGTCGACAGCGGTCCTGAGCCCGGTGTCCAAGAGCTGTTCCGTGCCTTCCTGGCCGAGCAGGGCACCCGTGGCGTCGCGGCCGACCGCGTTTTGTCCACCTTCAACATCCTGCTGGAGGCCGTGGAAGCCGAACAACCGGTCCACTTCCCTGAAGAAGCCTCCCTGCCTCTCCCGGCAGACGCCAACGCCGCCCGAACGGTAAACGGGCGCCCGGCCGCTCCGGAGATGACCACAGCGCCGGAGGCTGGCATGGCCACGGTGCCAGCGACCTTGGTCGCGGTGGGCGGAGCCCAGATGCGCACTGGAGTGTGCAGGACCTGCGGGACGAGCTTCGAGGCCCCGGTCAGACGGGGCCGTCCGCCTACCCAGTGCCCCACCTGCCGGGCTCGGTGAGCGCCATGGCCGACCGGTCACATCGGAAGGGGATCCGAGCATGAGGCCGCTCACGCTGCGCCTGTCTGGCCTGCGCAGCTACCGAACCGAGCAGACCATCGACTTCACCGACGCCGCGCTCATGGCCATTGTGGGCGAGACCGGCGCAGGCAAGTCCTCGATCCTGGAAGGTCTGTATTTCGCCCTCTACGGCGGCTGCACATGGGACCACCGGGCGGTCGTCCCACTGATCTCCGACGGCGTCAACGTCATGCAAGCCGAGCTGACCTTCCAGGCCGAAGGCCGCACCTGGCGAGTGTTCCGCTCGGCATCGCGTACTGGCGCACAAGGCCGCCACGAGCTGTGCTGCCTGGACGACCCAGCCGTCCGCTTCGACAACGACGGGCCCGTCACCGGCGAGATCCAGCGGCTCGCCGGCCTCGATCACAACGCCTTCCTGCGTACCATCGTCCTCCCCCAAGGCCGCTTCCAGGCGCTGCTGCAGGCCAGCAGAGCCGACCGCACCGCCATCCTCAAAGGCATCTTCCGGCTGGACCAGCTCGCCGCCATGCGCGAGCAAGCAGACATTGCCGCCCGCCGGATCCCCGCCGCACTTGCCGAGGCTCAGCAACGCCACCAGGACGCCCAGACACGCGAGGCGAATCTGCGGAAGCTGGCCGGGCGGATTACCGCAGCCACCAGGGAGCGAGACGGCGCCGAACGCGAGGCCAGCGAGGTTGCAGCCCTTGCCGGCCAGGTGCACAAGACTTGGCTTCCGGACGCCCCCGCTCAGCTGGCTACTCTCGCCGAACTCGCCGGACGCCTCGACCAGGAGCTGGGCCAACTCCGCGACCGCCGAGCAGAGCTGCAGGCGCAGGCTGATACGCTCGCCGGCACCCTCCAGGCCGCTGACGAGGCCGGCGAGGGGATCGGCGGTCTGGCCGCGGCGGCCAGCACCCTCGAATGGCTGCACCAGCAGCTCCTCGGACTCGACACCGAAGCGGCCGGCTGCGACCGGGAGGCAGAGGCGATCCAGGGCATCGCAGACCAGTTGACCGCCGCTGAGGAGGCGGCGACCAGACTCGCAGAACAGCAGCAAGGGGCACAGACCTGGGCTGAGCAGCTCGCCAAGGAGGCCGGCTTCGCCCACGATCGACTCGAAGAAGCACGCCGTCGGCTGGGCGCCGCCCGCGACCGCGCTCAGCAGGCTGCTGCCGCCCGCACCGACGCTGTCGAGGCCGCTCGCCGGGTCGACGAGCTAGAGAAGGCACTCGCCGCAGCCAAGACCCTCGCGGAGGAGACCACCGCTCGCTTGACGCGGGCGCAGGAAGCCCTCGCCACCATCCGGCGCGCCCATGCCGCCGTCCACGCCGCCGAGGCCAGCCATCCGGGCGACGCCTGCCCTATCTGCCACCGCACCCTGCCTGCTGACTTCGTCGTTCCCACCGCTCCCGGCGACGCCGCCGCCCGCACCGAACAGGCTGACGCCGAGCGGGACGCGAAGCAGGCGGCCAACGCCTTCGCCACCCACCAAGCCGAGCTTCGCATCGCCCAACAGGCCGCCGAGAAGGCCAACGCAGGAGTCGGCCAGGCCGACGCTGCTCTCGGCATTGCACTCGAGGCCCTCCGCGAGCTCATTCTGGACGCCACCCTCGACACCGACGACGACACGCTGCTCGATGGGCTTGTCCGCGCTGCTGGCGGGGCGGCCGAGGCACACCGGCAGGCCGCCGCTCACGCTGTCACACTCGGGCAGCAGGCCACTGCGGCCAGCGCCAAGCTCCAGGCTCGGAAAGAGGAACTGCAACGGCGCCGCCGGGAACTCGACCGTCGCCAGACGGCGCTCACCAAACAACGCGAAGCCTGCGAAACCGCTGCTGCGGCCCTGCCGGCCAGCTACCGGCCGACGCTGCCGCTCACCGCCGCCGAACTCGCCCGCATCACCGAACAGGTCGCCGCCCGCCGCAACGAACTCGCCAGCTTCGAGAACGAACTCGCCCACACGCAGACGAACCTCAACAGCGTCGGTCGCGACATGGAAGCCCTCGCGGCGCGGCGCAGCGCCGAAGTCGACAAGCCCGTCCAGAAGCTCGCCCTCGGCCTGGCCGCGCTTGCTCAACGCGTCAGCGACATAGCCGGCCGCCTGCATCTCGACCCTCCACCCGCAAGGCCCGATGGGTCAGTCACCGATCAGGCCAACTGGGCCGCTGAGTTGCGCAGGGTCGGGAAGGCTGCGCTCATCGCCGCCGACACCACCGTTAACAAGCTCCGCATGCAGCAGGACGCCGCCGCTGGCCGGATCGCGGCCACCCTGGATGATGCCGGCGTGGACGACCCGGTCGCTCTCGACGACGCTATCGTGCAGGCCTCCTCCGCGGTCAGTCGCGCCGCCGAGGACATCAGCACCGCCACCGAGCAAATCCCGCGCGTCGCCGACCTCGACGCCCGAATCGAGCAAGGCAATGACCTGCTCGGCGCGCTCGATGAGCTCGCCCGGCTGCTGACGGACGGCAGGTTCATCGGCTACGTGGTCAACGGCAAGCAGCAGGCGCTGCTTGCTGTGGCCTCCGAGCTGCTCGGCTCCATGACCGGCGGACGCTACGGCTTTTCAGAGTCCTTTGAGATCATCGACCAGCTCAGCGGAACGGCACGCGGCGTCAAGACGCTCTCGGGCGGGGAGACGTTCCTCGCCAGCCTCGCACTGGCCCTCGCGCTGATCGAACTCGCCGGCCGCGGCGGCGGACGCCTGGACGCCCTGTTCCTCGACGAAGGGTTCGGCTCTCTGGACGCCAACGCCCTCGCCGAGGCCCTTGACGCCCTCAGCCGCCAAGCCGAAGGCGGCCGACTTGTCGCCGTCATCAGCCATCTTCTCTCCATCGCCGAGAACATGGAGCACGTTCTGGCCATCACGCGTGGCCCCGATGGCAGCCATGCCCGCTGGCTCGGCGGCGGGGAACGCGACCAGCTAATCACCGACGAACTCGAGGCTCAACTGCTCAGCTGATCCACATGGGAGGAGGGAACCATGGGCCTGTTCCGTAAGCTGCTCCGTGGTGGCCAGCCAGCCGACCAGCCGCAGGACGCAAGCCGGGATGCACGGCCCGCCTGGATGCGGGACGGCATGCAGGCCCAGCTCTACGACGGTGATGTCGACCTGGAGGTGGTCGGCGAGTCCCATTACCAGGACAACCTCTGGCGGCTGGTCGGCGGTCGAAGCTCCCCCGACGAGAGGGCACGAGTCGACATCCACGCCGTGCTGGTCGCCGAGACCGACAACCCCTACGACCCCAACGCCGTGTCGGTATGGATCCGCGGCCTGAAAGTCGGCTACCTGTCCCGTGACGATGCCCAACGGTACCAGCCAGGGCTGCTCGCCCTACAGAAGAAGCACGGCCAACCGATCGCGCTTCCTGGGGTCATCGCTGGTGGTGGGATGCGGGAAGACGGGCCAGGGCGACTGGGCGTTTTCCTCCGCCATGACCCAGCCGACTTCGGTGTTCCCGGCGAGGCTCCATCCCATCCGGCCGGGTCGGGAATGCGCACCGGCCTCTCCAACGCCTTCGCAACCGATGCGGCGGACGACTCCTATGACCTTGCCTGGATGGACGACCTTCCCGACGACGAGATCCGCGCGATCACCAAGCTCCGGCAGCTCCTCCGGCGCGACCCGGACCCCATCGACCGGCACTTCATGTACACCCAGCTGGAAGCCCTGCTGTATCGGTCCCGCGATGCATTCACGTCGGCCCTGGAGGAATTCGATGAGGCCTGCCACCAACACGACTCGGAGATGGACACCATCCGGCAGGCCCTCATGGCCAAATGGGGCCAGGTACCGTGGCTGGAGACCTACCGACAGATGGCGATCCGCCAACAGAAAGCCAAGGACTTCGAGCAAGCGCTGTGGTGGGCGGAGCGAGGCATAGCCGTCTATGGGAATAACGCCGCCCGCCCGGAAGCCGTCGAGGAACTGCAAAAGCGGGCAGTGGCCTATCGGGCAAAGCTCAGACCGACGCCTCGGTTGTCCCCTCCGAAGGTCTCGCAACTGCCGCACCCTGAGATCGAGACGCTTGTCTGCATCGCCTGTGGGCGAGAGTTCCAGCGGGCGCCAGCGCGGGGCCGTAAGCCGCTGCACTGCCCTGAGTGCCGAAATCAAGGGCGCTGACGGAAACCCATGATACTCGATCTTGCCAGCGCCCCATTTGAGAATACTGCTATGTCAGAGTGCGGCCAGCGAGAAGGGCATCAGCGGTCAGCTCGATACGTGCGCCATTGTCGTCAAAGCCGAACATTCGGGTTGGACGGTTGAGCGCTTCCGATTTCGACGGATAGTGGAAGTAGAGAATCTCGCCGCAGTAGGGCTGCGCTTCGACCAGGATCGTGTCCTGACAGGTTCCAAGGACGGTGATGCCGTGCTTATTGGCGACTCGCGCGATCGCATCAAGGACTTCACGCCGATGCTCGGCGCCAAGCGAGTCCCCCAGCTCGTCGAGTACCAGAACCCGGCCATGTGGGTTGGGTGCGGCTAGCAGTGCCGCGAGAACTAGGTGGATCGAAAAGAGCTTCTCCTGTGCGGTGTTCGTGAGGTTGTCATACGGCAAGAGTGGACCAGAGGGATTTCGGCGCCATCGAGGTGTGATCCGACATGTCCAGTCCTGCTCGGGTGCGGTCGGAGCGCTGATGTCGTACTGCAGGTCGGCACCCATGCCTTGAGCGTGGCGGTCAAGGTCGCAGAGTGCGTCGCTGATCGCATCAAGTGCGCCAGCGGCCCGCTCGATGATGACCTCCTGTGTCTGGATCAGCGCCTTCTTGAGCTCTTCGGTTTGCGTTGTGACGAAGTCGATCTCACGTGCCCGTGCCGCTCTGGCCTGTTGCACTTGCTCCTCGGCCGCAGCGTCTAGCTCGGCCTGGTCGTCAAGCCATCCTTGCAGGATCGCGAGCGTGGTTTCGAAGAGGGACCCACTAGGGTCGTCCTCGCCTGCCTTATGGGCCTGTAAGTAGCGGTCGACAGCCGCAGTGAAATCCGCCGACGAAGTACCCACCCTTTCGCTGCTTGGGTAGAACGCTGCCAAACCGGTTGCAAGCTGTGCACGCGCTGCTTGTGCGAGCGTTGTTGCTCGTCGACGCTCGACTCTCGGCGAGGCTTCGCCGGCATAGGGCGGTGGAGTTGCTTCCTCGACCAGGTTCTGTGCCGGTTCGGTATCCGCCGGCTGTGCGTGCCAGCCAAGCTCAGTTCGTGCACTCGTTCTGTCGAGAGACCATGCCGCCAGGACTGAATCGTCAGGGCGGCTGGCAGCTTTTAGCTTCTCGATTTGGTTATCTATTGTACGGAGCTGACCAGCCATGCTGGGGATCTGGGTGCTGAGTCGGTTGAGTTCGTCCTCGCGGGTCCGTAAGGCCTGTTCGGCAGCTGAGTGAGCTGCTCGTGCGTGGTCACGTCGCTCTTGGAGAGGGGCTAGTGTTTGGGTCCGATGGTTCGCCAGTCGCGCAGAGAGTTCGACCACCTGTGGTTCGGATTGGGAGATTCGCTCCGCGGCTTGGGCTCTAGCGAGAGAATCCTCAGCCTGCGTGAGGAGAAGTGTCAGCTTGTTGATTTCCTCGCGGAATTTGCCAAGACGTTCCCGGGCTTGGTCTAGCCGGGCACTTTGGAATGCGCACATGTCTTCTCGACCGACGATCGGCTCGCCGAATCCGCCAATCAGGTAGACCCCGGTTCGAGGATCGGCAGCATGAGCGACCGGAGCATCTCGCGTTTCTTGCGCGGCTAGCGAATGGAGGAAATCGGCGGCCTGTGAAGGAGCATAGGCTATCCCTTCCGGCAGATGTGGCCGCAAGGTTTCGGGTATGTGGTTGAGCGCTGGTGTCGAAGGGATGCGTGTTCCAATGAGGATGGAACCAGGGAGGTCGGTTACGGCGGCTATGGCGTCGGACATCTTTCCCCTTGTCACGCACACTGCCTCGCGCCATGGAGCCAGTCGGGCCTCCCATTGCGCGCGCGCTTGCGGTGTGAGCTGGATTGCCTCTGCCAGGCCTACCGCACCGATGTCGATGGTCGCCAGCCTGCGAACAAGTTCTCCTGCACGCCCGAATTGCCCTTGACGGGCCTGCTCCAACCGTTCAGCTAGGTCTCGGACCTGAGTGTTCGCCAGCTCGGATGAGTTCTTGGCTGCCTCGAGTTCGGTGGACAGCTGGTCATATCGACCCGTGACGTCGTTCACGGTACCGTCGCGGGCGATGTCATAGTTGGCTGCAGTTAGACGATCGTCATCGAGTTGCTTCTCAAGATCGGCCAAGGCGTCGTTGAGTCGCACTTCGGTTCGAATTGCCTCTTCATATGCCGCGTCGATTCTGGTTAGCTCGTCTGCTGCTAGCTTCACAGCTCTGGCAAGGCCCGCCCGGTCGCGAAGCCTTTCCTGGTCTCGCCGGTAGCCCTCGAGTCGACCGGCGATCTCCTCGCGGTCCTCTTGGACGCCTGCCAACACGTACTGGGCTGACTCGGCCTTGGCGTAGGCGTCAAGGACAGCTCGGGCCCGATGAGCCCGCCATCTATCGGCGGCGGCGCTGGTATCGGTGCGAAGTCGGTCTCGCGCGGCTACTCTCCCGAGTATTGTGTCTTCGTGGATAGTCAGCTCGTGGTCTCGCTTGTGTACGTTAGATAGCTTTTCCTGGCTTTCGGCAAGAGCGCGGCGATCTTCCTGGTCTCGTTCAAATAGGGTTGCTCGACCGGTCAAGGTAATTAGGGCGTCACCGATCTGTTCGGGAGTGAAGGTTCCTGCATCGAGTTTGAGCAAAGAGGGCCGGGAGCGAACTTGTCCACGACTGGCGACGTAAGCAAGAACTCGAGGCGTGCGTCCATACAGCATTCTCGCGTAGTCGCTGCCGCTGAGGGACTCTCCCTTCAGCGTGCGATAGACCTGTATTGCCTGCTCGTGCCGCTCGTGGTCGGTGTCGGCGCGCACAAGATGTATGCCAGGACCGTGGCGGACCTGTAGATGCGGCCGGGAGGAGGAGAGCCTCATCCACACGGTATGGGCAGTGGTGACGACATCGTCCGATTCGGCGAAGACGCCCACGACGTAACCTTCGGTGGCGGCCGCGAAGCGTTGGGATGCCACACCCGCAGTTATCGGCTCGAACAGTAGCGCTGCGACGTTGCTGGCACCGGTACCAGCAGTCTTCCATTCAGGATCGCCGAGCAACAATGACAACGCCGAAAGGAAACAGGTCTTTCCAGATTCATTAGAGTCCTTGGGACCTCGACCGGTGACCGATATGAACCGGCCAGGGATTAGGGCAATTGGATGGGAGGTGAGCCGTGCGATGTCGAACAGCTGAACGCAGACCAATTGCCGTGTGCCGATGATGCCGAGGTGGTCTGTCGATATGCCCGGTGGCGGAACCGCGGTCATGAACTGCCCTCATCCGAAGGCAGTGTTGCGACCTGCCCTTGAGCATTGGTTGACCGCGGCATGCTGCGCCGTCGGGCTCGGATTGCTGCCGCGAGGTGCCCATCTGGGCGACCGAGCACTACGAGGTCCTCCCAGAGTGCGGCGGCGCGTGCCTCACTCAAACGGGCCAATGCAGGCCCCGGTAGGTACCCGGAGTTCGTCAGCTTGACGTAGCCGGCCGCGCGCAGCCCACGGAGACCGGCTGCGATCGCGGTGCGTGATAGCTGACGGTTAGTGGCGTCCAGTTGCCCGACGCTGACACCCTGCTCGCCCGCAGTCCACCGGTTGTGGTGATGGCGGCCGTGAGCGCGAGGGATTGCAACAGTCCATAGGACTACCAAGGCAAGGACTGCTCGCTCGATGCGGGTCAGTGTGCCCGCCTGTGCCTCCACGAGCGCGTCGGCGACTTGATCTGGGTAGCCTGTGGTCCATCCGCCATCCGTGGCGATCAAGGTGCGGCCACAGCCAGCCAATGACTCTTCGATTGCCCGATGGACTGCAGGGTCAGCCAGGGCGGGTAGATCGGTGCGTGCTACTGGGCCAGGTGCGTTCTCGAGAGCGGCGATGGCGGCACGCACGGCGGACTCGTTGACGCCCAGCGGAGGCGGGGACGGCGAGGGTAAGTTCCGCATGGCCCCCGAGCCGTCCGCGGAAGCAGCGGTGCCGGGCTGTAGTTCATTGCCGAACCCCAAATGCGGAAGGCGATCGTGTACGCGGCGCAACGCAGACCATACCAATGACGGCAATGCCGCCGCGGCCGGCCCGAGCCGGCGTACCGAACCTTCGGCGGTGATGAGACCGTAATCAGGTAGCGTCTCGTCGAGAGCGGTCACGACCGCGTCGCGGTCAGCGCCGAGCTGGACACAACCAGCCAACACTTGAGCACGGACGAAGGACTGGCCCGGGTATGGCGCGTCGGCCGGATCGGGCCAGGCTGCGGACAGGCAGACCGCCCACACGAGGCACGGCACTGGGGATAGCCCACGCGGCGGCGACGTTGGATGATGGTCCGCGTCGGGGCTGGCGCCCTCGGCCCAGCCGAGCACGAGGACCCTGCCAGGTCCGGCTGGATCTGCGATCTCGACTAGCCGCCGGTCAACTGCCGCTGCTGCCAGGGTCGCAGCAGCGGTCACGTCGACGGAGGCACTCGCCGGAGCGGAGCCCACCGCCCTGATATAGGCCAGTAAGATCGCGGCCGCAGTGGCCGCCGGCGGGAGTGTGGCAGCTTGGTTCTCCGCAAGTTCTTGCTCTCTCACCGTTCGATCACCTGTCAACAGATCCTGAAAGGCCTGCGAGGATGCGTCATCGATCCGGATCGCCGTCCTTGAACGTCTCAATCATCTCCTGGATCGTGGTCTCTTCAGGAATTGGGCCATCAGTTCGGATGAGCCGCGCTGGGTGCAGGTAGCTCACAGGTGCTGCGGCATCCACGAGCAGCATTTCGGCAAGGTGGAGAAGGAATGGCTCAGTCGGATCGGCATCCAGGGCCATGGCATCAGCGAGCGTCGCCGCAGCAGTGGACCACCTGGACTGCAGATGCGGTGTCAGATCGACTTCGCGTGCGTCCTCCAGGAGCGCCTCCAGCCCCAGCCGACGGCGGGAACGAGCGGCCGCGTGCGCAGCCTCCAAGGCGTCAAGAGGATCGTAGTTGTGCGTCGGCGCGGCTGGCTCGGGCGGCCGAGTCCGGCCCCGAGGACGTGGCTCGTACTGAGAAACAATCTCGACGAAATGATCAACGTCGATGTACGCCGGCGGGTTGTCAGCGACTAGCCTCGATATTTCACGTGGGCGCTGAGCAGACTGGCGCCAGGTAGCAGGGGACCCTCCCGACTAGGGAGGATGCGACTGCTTGACGGTCTCATCCCCCAGCAGGAGGGTCACCCTGACGGTGCAGGCTATCAGCA
>WNGF01003758.1_pt1 | contig 20375 bp, 17 predicted proteins | sample 5400641 | NCBI WGS metagenome assembly WNGF01 (sample SAMN13153371, study PRJNA577476) | soil metagenome | isolation source: 80 cm soil or saprolite under grassland replicate 2 | place: USA:California | collected 2016-06-15
AATCGCAGCGAAATCGCCATTCGAATTCTGCGTGCCGCCAACGAGCTTGGCCTTCGCACAGTCGCCGTCTATTCGCAGGAAGACCGCCTCGGGCTCCATCGCTTCAAGGCAGATGAAGCCTACCTGATCGGCCAGGGCAAAGGGCCAGTGGAGGCCTACCTCGACGTCGAAGGCGTCGTTTCGCTGGCGCGCGAAAAGGGCGTGGACGCGATTCATCCCGGCTACGGCTTTCTCTCGGAAAATCCCGCGCTGCCACGTGCGTGTGAACGTGCGGGAATCACCTTTATCGGCCCCGGTGCGGAGCTGCTCGATCTGCTCGGAGACAAAACTGCGGCGCGGCGACTCGCTCAACGCGCTGGAATCCCGGTGGTGCCGGGCACCGAAGGCCCGGTCTCCGACCCCAAGCAGGCGGCAGAGATTGCCGAACAAATCGGCTTCCCACTGATCATCAAAGCGGCCTTTGGAGGAGGCGGGCGCGGCATGCGCGTGGTGCAGAGCACCGCTCACTTTGAAGGAAAACTGGAGGAGGCGCGCCGCGAGGCCGCTGCTGCGTTCGGCAATGATGCGGTCTTCCTGGAACGCTTCGTGCGCCGCGCGAAGCATATCGAGGTGCAGATCCTGGGCGACCGCCACGGCCACATTCTCCACCTCTATGAGCGCGATTGCTCCGTGCAGCGCCGTCATCAAAAGGTGGTGGAGGTCGCTCCCGCGGTTGCGCTGGATCCCAAAATCCGGCAGGCGCTGGCCGAGGCCGCGGTCAAGCTCGCCCGCACCGCCGGCTACTACAACGCCGGGACAGTCGAGTTCCTGGTCGATGCCGATACGGGCGACTGGTACTTCATCGAGGTGAATCCCCGCATTCAGGTGGAGCACACGGTCACGGAGATGGTGACCGGGATCGATCTGGTGCGCGCGCAAATCCAGGTGGCCCAGGGCCTCTCGCTGCATGACGACCAGATGCGGCTTCCCGAACAGGCCAAGGTCCCGCTCTATGGCTACGCCCTGCAGTGCAGGATCACAACCGAAGACCCGGCCAACAATTTCGTTCCGGACTACGGCAAGCTCACCACCTACCGCTCGCCCGCGGGCTTCGGGATCCGTCTCGACGGCGGCTCGGCCTACGGAGGCGCGGTCATCACTCCGTACTATGACTCGCTGCTGGTGAAGGTGACCGCCTGGGGAAGCGACTTCCAGCAGGCCTGCCAGCGCATGGACCGCAGTCTCCGGGAGTTCCGCGTCCGAGGAGTGAGGACCAACATTCCCTTCCTGGAAAACGTCGTCGGCCATCCTGAGTTTCAGTCTGGAGTCGTGACAACGCGCTGGATCGAAGAAACGCCCTCGCTCTTCCGCTTCGTTCCCAAGCGCGACCGCGCCACGCGCCTGCTCTCCTACATCGGCGAGGTGATCGTGAACGGCAACCCGGCGGTCGCCGGCAAGCCCAAGCCCAAGCGTTTGGACTCTCCTCCAGTTCCTCCGCACAATGCCTCTGCGCCGCCCGAGGGCACGCGGCAGATCCTGCAGCGCCTCGGGCCGCAGGGCCTGGCGGAATGGGCCGCGTCGCAGCGCCGGTTACTGCTGACGGACACCACGCTGCGCGACGCGCATCAGTCGCTGCTTGCCACCAGGGTGCGGACCTACGACATGCTGGCGATCGCAAACTTTGTCGCCCATCGCCTGCACAATCTCTTCAGCCTGGAGATGTGGGGCGGCGCCACCTTTGACGTCTCCATGCGCTTTCTGCACGAGTCGCCCTTTGCGCGTCTGCGGCAGCTGCGGCAGGCGGTCCCCAACATCTGTTTCCAGATGCTGCTGCGCGCCTCAAACGCCGTCGGCTACACGGCGTATCCGGACAACGTAGTCGAAGAGTTCATCCAGGAATCCGCCGCCGAAGGCATGGACATCTTCCGTATCTTCGACTCGCTGAACTGGCTCCCCAACATGAAGGCCTCGATGGAGGCCGTGCGCAAGACCAATTCGGTCTGCGAGGCCGCAATCTGCTATACCGGCGACATCCTCGATCCCGCGCGCGACAAGTATTCGCTCCAGTACTACGTCACCATGGCAAAGGAGCTCGAGCGCATGGGCGCGCATACGCTGGCGATCAAGGACATGGCCGGCCTTTGCAGGCCCTACGCGGCCGAGAAGCTGGTGAAGACCCTGCGCCAGGAGATTGGGATCCCAATCCACTTCCACACTCACGACACCAGTGGCGTGAACGCAGCCTCCATCCTGAAAGCCTCTGAAGCCGGTGTGCACATCGCCGACGGCGCAATCGCCTCGATGAGCGGACAGACGAGCCAGCCCAACATGAACTCCGTGGTCGCTGCGCTTGCCCACACCGAGCGCGATACCGGAGTGGACCTCGATGCGCTGAACCAGTGCGCCGACTACTGGGAGACGGTGCGCGAGTATTACCTTCCTTTCGATACGAGCCCCAAGGCCGGCACCGCCGAGGTCTACATTCACGAAATGCCCGGGGGCCAGTACACCAACCTGAAGGAGCAGGCCGAATCCATGGGCCTCGGCGCGCGCTGGCATGAGATTGCGCAGGCCTATGCCGAGGTCAACATGGCCTTCGGCGACATCGTAAAGGTCACGCCTTCCAGCAAGGTCGTAGGCGATATGGCGATCTTCCTTGTCAACCACGACATGACAATGGAACAGTTCAGCCGGCTCACGCCGGACCACAACATGATGCTGCCGGCCTCGGTGGTTGAGATGTTCATGGGAGCGCTCGGCGAGCCGCCAGGCGGATGGCCGAAGCGGCTCCAGCAGATCATTCTGCGCGGGGCCAAGCCGCAGGGCGGACGTCCCGGCGAGTATCTGCCGAGCGTGGACCTGGCCGCAACCGCTGCCGAGCTGGAGAAGAAGATCGGCCGGGAGGCCGCGCGCGACGAAGTGCTCAGCTACCTGATGTATCCCGACGTCTTCGTGAAGTTCGCGCAAAACCTGCAGCGCTGGGGCGAGGTGGACGTGCTTCCAACGCCGCTCTTCTATTACGGCATGCAGCGCGGCACGGAGGTGAGCGTCGAGATCGAACCCGGCAAGGCGCTCAACATCAACTTTCTCGCCCTTGGCGAACCACACCCGGACGGCACGCGCACTCTGTTCTTCGAATTAAATGGGCAGCCGCGCGAAATCGTTGTGCGCGATAGCAAACTCGAGGTCAAGGCGCCGCAGCGCCCCAAGGCCGACGCAGACAAGCCCGGAGAAATCGGCGCACCGATCCCCGGAGTGGTCTCCAGCGTGGCGATTGAGCTGAACCTGAAGGTTGAAAAGGGAGACCGCCTGCTGGTGATGGAGGCGATGAAGATGCAGAGCACCGTCTATTCGCCGGTTGCCGGCACGGTGAAACATCTGCTCGTCAAAGCCGGGCAGCACGTTGAATCCAAGGACCTGCTTGTGGTCATCGAGCCGTAACCGGCTTCCGCCCGCTGAATTCACGAAGCAGCGGGCGTGATGTGGCGCGCAACAAGGCTTTGAAATCTGTTCACCACCAGCAGCGCCAGTTCTTCGCGATTCCGGCTCGTGAGCAGATCGTGCCCGGCGCCCATGACCGGCAGCAGTTCGGTCACGGCCGGGATCAGCTTCAGCGACTCGGTCAGCTCCTCGAGGGAGCCGAATCCATCGCGCGTGCCATGCACAAAGAGCGCCGGTGTCCGGAGGCCCGGAAAGTGATCGATCCGCAGCTGCTCTGGCCGCTTGGGCGGATGAAGCGGATAGGAAAGAAGCAGAAGTCCCTCCACAAGCCCCGGATCGGACGCGGCCAGAATTGAACTCTGCCGCCCACCATACGAGTGTCCGCCGAGATAGATGCGCCCGTGGACCTGCTGCCGCATGGCCTCAACGGCCCGCAGCAGCCCGGCGCGGTCCTGCTCTGCGCTGCCGCGCGGCGGTGGGCCATGCGGATGCAGCTGCCGGAACGGGAGATCGCAGCGGAGCACCTGCAGGCCGGCATCGCAGAACCGAGTGGCCACTGCGACGAGCAGCGGCGCGCGGCAGTCTGATCCTGCGCCGTGGCTCAGCACGAGACCATCGCCCGATGATCTCGCGCCAGACGGACTCGCCGGAAGATGCAGGAAGCCTCGCACCGGCGGTTCGCCCGCCTTCTCGAAGGACCGGACTTCAGAGGAGCTTTGGTTCAAGCCGCGCGCCTCTGATCTCCGAAGGCGGCGCGACGCCTGCGGCCGCTCAGCAGGTAGACGTCCGAGCGCACGTCGGTCAGCGGATCGCCCGCGGAATCGATGCCGTCCACCCTCGGAACGGGATCGAAGATGATCTTGCGAAGCTCCGGCTGCTGATCATCCACACGGGCCGTCAGCGTGATGGTGCCGAACCGGACCTCGGCGCGCGTCTCCGGCCACGGCACAGTGGAGTCCGTAACGTCGTCGCCCGGCTCGGCGATCTGCACAAGGACGCCGAGTCTGATCGGCCCCTTGGCCAGACGTTCTCCGATCTCATCGAAGAGGAAGTTCTGCGGCTTGGCCGCTGCTTCTTCGTCGGAGAGGTACTCGGTCCCTGCTTCGGGAAGAACGCGAAATCTCCCGTGGCGAATCACTCCGGCCATGTTGGTGAACTTAAACGCGGTGATCGCGAAAAATGCCTCACGCGCAAAGCTGGTTGGAATCGGCTTGGCGGCCTCCACAAATCGCTTGGCGCCCGGATGCGACGCAAGAAAAGCGCCAAGCGCCTCGGGGCGGCCCGCTGCAAACTCTGTCGCGGCGCGAAGAAACTCCAGGAACTCCTCGCCGGTCCGGGCCGGGAAGCTATTCGTGGACTGCGCGACGATGTCTGTGTGCGCGTGCTCCGCCAGATGGAAACGAACGGCGAATCCCCGCGGGCTGGAGAGCGCCGGGTCGTTGTCGACTATGTCCGGCAAGCCCGTTGCGTTCGAGAAGCGAACCGTAACGGGCGTGGAGGTCCTGCTCGCGTGCGGGGCGCGCGTCAGCGTCGCCGCCTCGTGCGAGGGCGTGAAGGTTCCCGAGCACATCAACCCTTTGGCATGGGCCGGCCGAAATCCAGGATGCAGCCCGAAGGCCGCATCGAAGGCATCGAGCAGTTGCTGGGCAAGAGCTTGATTTTTGATTGTGCCGGTCGCCATAACTTTTCTCCTTGGAAGGTGGGGTCAGCCGACGCGGCTTTCCACGTCGTCCGCTGTGGCAGCTCAGAACATCTTTGCCTGTTAAATCGCTTTTCTGTCCACCGCTGTGACGTCCGCTGCAGCGAACTGTCATGCGCCATCGCCGCTAAGCCCCCAGAAGGGCCGAATTTCAATCACACCTCTTGCTCGAGCGCACGGCGTATTGGATACCAGTTCGACAACCTCATTCAGACTCTCGGCTTCAATCACCGAGAACCCTGCAAGTGGGAGCTTGTGTTGAGCATAGGGTTCATCTGTTACTTCAAGGCTTTTATTCCAGTTCCGTACAGATGTGACCTTTGTTTGAACCGCCGACATAAGGTTCCCTCGGCCCCGTATCGCTGCGTCTTGAGCAAGAACTTCGCGTCTTTCTTGTTCGCTCAACGAGTTCCAGCCGTCTTCGTCTCCATAGGCAAGGCACAGAAACTTCATCTTCCGATCCTCCGCTTGAAAAGGCGGCCTGATTGTCTGTCTGCGGTCCTGCGTTGCTGATATTGGATCTGTTTGGGCGGGAGAAGGATGCGCCCAGGAGATTTTTGACGTGCCAAGGGCTGCAGAGCAAAGGAGCTCCGCTCTCCCGTGCTCTGCCCAGCTCTGCCGCGTCCGGGGTCCCCGGCAAGCCCGTTTTGGCCTGCTGGGGCAGACTCAGCGCTTGCCGCGATAATCCACAAAAAGCTCCGGAAACTGCTTCTTCAGCGATTCGATCTTGGGACGGTCGCAGACCTGGATGTAGGGATTTTCAGGATGATGAAGTGCGTAGTCCTGGTGGTAGTCCTCGGCGCGATAAAAACCCTTCAGCGGAGTCACCTGTGTGGCGATCGGTTTGGCAAAGACCTTGGCCTGATCGAGTTGCGCAATATAGGCATCCGCGATGCGCTTCTGGTCCTCGTTCGCGTAAAAGATTGCAGAGCGATATGAGGGTCCTACGTCAGGCCCCTGGCGGTTGAGCTGCGTCGGATCATGGGCGACTGAGAAGAAGATGCGCAGCAGTTGGCCATAGGTAATTCGTGCCGGATCGTAAACCACCTCGACCGATTCCGCATGCCCGGTCTTTTCCGTCGTCACCTGATCGTAGCTTGCCGTTGACGCTGATCCGCCGGCGTATCCCGCCGTTGTCTTCGCGACGCCCTTCACTCGTTGGAAGACCGCTTGAGTTCCCCAGAAGCATCCTCCGGCAAATACCGCCGTTTGCCGGCCGGAACTCGAAGCCAAGGGAACATCCGTCTTCGGCGGAGGAATGGGTGTTGCGGATGCAGCACGTACATGCAGGAGGGACAGCGCTAAGACGCACACCAGAATCACAGAGCCAACAAACACGAGCGCCCGCATAGAGAGCACCTCCCACTCAAGCTAGATCTTGAGACGCTGCTTCGGACAATTCGTCACCAAAGTTATTCAAGAAAGCAGGCCGGCTCCCGAGATGGCCGCGAGCCAATCGCCGCGAGCCGCGGATAACCAGGGTGAATCAATCTACGCGGGCTTTTTCTCCAGCGCTGCATCCGCCACCGGAAGCCAGACCTGAAAACAGGTATCACCGGGCTTCGAGTTGACCTGAATACTGCCCCGATGTTTTTTTACGATCCGCTGCACCGCATCGAGCCCCAGCCCAGTGCCCTCGCCCACTCCCTTGGTGGTAAAGAATGGTTCGAAGATATGCGGCCTGACCTCCGGCGAAATTCCCGGGCCGTTATCGCCGATCTCGACGACCACGCAGCCGTCGTCGCGATAAGTCCGCACGCGAAGCTCCCCGCTGCCATTCATGGCGTCGATGGCGTTGTCGATCAGGTTCGTCCAGACCTGATTGAGCTCGCTTCCGAACGAATCCACAAGGAGCGGCACGCGCTGGTAGTCACGCCGGACGGAGATCCCCTTTTTGAGCTTGTAATGCAGGATGGTGAGGGTCGTCTCGAGACTCTTCACCACGTCCACATTCTGCACGGGCGACTGGTCCATGTACGTGTATTCCTTAATCGCGCCGACCAGGTCGGAGATTCGCAAAGTGCTGCTCTCGATCTCGTGCAGCAGGTTCGCAATCTCAACCGAAGCGGAGATTCTGACCAGGGCTGCTCGTGCGGTGTCTGCATCCAGGGTCTCAAAGAGGGACTCGAGGGCCGCAGGTTTGATGCCCCTTTGCGCCAGCTCGGCCGCGAGCTGCCACAGATCATTCTGCCCGTGACTCCGCAGCAAAGAATCGATCTGGTCCTCCAGGTCGCTGACGGTGAGGGCATCGGCTACGGGCTCGTCCCGCTGCGTGAACGAAGCTTCCAGCTTCTCGATCTCGGACCTCTGCGCCGCCGTCAGTTCACGCCGGCCTAGTTCGTGGCTTGCATCCTTGATGCGCTTCAGTGTGTCGCGCAACTGCGCCACCGCGCGTTTGGCAGCCGAAGCAGGATTGTTCAGCTCATGGGCGAGCCCAGCGGCAAGTTTTCCCAGTCCGGCCAGCCGATCGCGCTGTTGTTCCAGGCGGGTGATTTCGCGGATGCGGTCCGACATCACGCCGACCAGACGCTTGGCCAGCTCCGGAATCTTCTGAATCAGCTCCGGAAAGAGCGCTGCCGGAAAGCGCAACATACGCCCGTCGGTGAGTGCTCTGCCGGTCACCGCGAACTGCTTCATACGTGAAAACGGCAGCGCGCCATTCACGTTGCCCGCCGTGTTATTGATCGCGACGGTCTCGCCGCCAAATTCGCCTCGCCACTGAAATTCGCCCTCGAGAAGAACGAACATGGTATCGGCAGGATCGCCTTGCCGCACGTACACGTCTCCTGCCCGCAGAGTGCGTTCCTCCGCGTGGCTGAGGAACCACTCGATCTGGTCTTCCGGCAAATCCGCAAATGCCGGGACGCGCAACAGCTCCGATGAGGTCACCATTAGACCTTACTCAAATACTGATGAATGAACTGCACAGCCACAGAGCCCTCGCCCACGCCGGAGGCTACGCGCTTCACCGAACCGTGGCGGACATCTCCCACGGCAAACAGGCCGGGAACATTGGTCTCCAGCAAAAACGGATCGCGGTCGAGCGGCCACCCCTTGGGCCGCTCTCCATCGCGTATCAGATCCGGGCCGGTCAGGATAAAGCCGTGATCGTCTCTCTCGACCAGATCGCCGAGCCAGTCGGTTTGCGGCTGCGCTCCGATGAAGATGAACATCGAAGTGGCCGGCACGCTCTCCACTTTGTTCGTATCCGAGCAAAGCACGCGGAGCTCCTCCAACCGCGTCTCGCCATACACCCCGGCGACGCTGGCATGGGCCCAAATCTGAATGTTCGGTGTCTGGTGAATCTGGTCGATCAGGTATTGCGACATGGTGCTGGAGAGCCCGTCTCCGCGCACCAGAAGCACCACCCGCTCGGCGTATTTGGAAAAGTTCATCGCTGCCTGTCCCGCCGAGTTCGCGCCGCCCACAACAAACACGGTTTCTCCCCGGCATGAGAGGGCCTCGGTCGCGCCACCGCCGTAGTAGACGCCGGCCCCCTGCAGCTTGTCGAGCCCCGGCGCCTCCAATCGCCGCCACTGCACCCCCGTCGCTACCAACAGCGCATGGCAGGAGATCTCGTTTCCGTCCGCCAGCTTGACGATGCGATAGGGGCCTTCCGTGCGAACGCTCACCGCCTCCTGCGGCGACAGGATCTCCACTCCAAAGCGCTGGGCCTGCACCACCGCGCGACGCGCCAGGTCTCCTCCGCTCAGCCCGGCCGGAAATCCCAGATAGTTTTCTATGCGCGCGCTCAGCCCTGCCTGGCCGCCTGGAGCTTCCCGCTCGATCATGACTGTGTGCAGGCCCTCGGAGGCGCCATAGACCGCCGCTGCCAGACCAGCAGGTCCTCCACCGATGATCGCCAGATCATAAAAGTTGGTTTGAGCTCGCGTGCGCAGGCCCACGCGTTGCGCGACCTCGGACGGAACGCTTTCCAGCAGCTTCGTTCCATCGGGAAACAGCACCACCGGGAGCTTGGCCGCCTCCGGCCCAAGAGCATCCAGGAGATTTTTCGTTTCAGGATCGCCAGCGGAGAGCTCAATGTCGATCCACTGATAGGGGACGTGATTGCGAGCCAGGAAGTTGCGCAGCTCATAGCTGCGAGGCGACCAGCGCGTGCCCAGGACCCGTATGCCTTCGAATGCAGGACGATAGGAGGCCCGCCAGTCGTCGAGCAAATCATCCAATTGGGGATAAAGATGATCGGCCGGAGGGTCCCAGGGCTTCAGAAAAAAATAGTTGAGGTTCGCCTCATTGATTGCTGCGATGGCGGCGTTTATATCGGCATAGGCAGTCAGCAGTGCCCGCTTGGCCGACGGAAAGAGGCGCATTCCCTGCTGCAGAAACTCTATGCCCGTCATTCGGGGCATGCGCTGATCGGCCAGCAGCAACGCCACGCTCTGATTGCGCAGTTTAAGCTCTTTCAGCAGCTCCAGCGCTCCCTCCGGCGAATCGCTCCCGATCACCCGGTACTCAGAGCCATACTTCGACCGAAGATCGCGCTCAATGGCGCGCAACACATCGGAATCATCATCCACACTGAGCAGAACCGGCTTAGCCATGATGAATTCAGCCTCGGATCGAGAACTCGCCCAACCCGCTTAGAGGAATGCGTATATAGATACAAAAGCGGGCAGTTGGTCACTTTAACTGATTCGAGACCTGCAGGTACGCCGTTCATCTCTTCGCTGTAGCTTTCGCTCGCTCCGCTGCCACCAATCCAAGTTTCTTGAGGGCCTCGTAGGTCCGCTGCTTCTCGTCTTCGGACAGCACGGAGACGAGGGCTTCGAGGTCTTTGGCATGTCTTTCGAAGCACGATGAGGCCACTCGCTTGCCCTCTGCCGTCAGCTCAACGAGCCGCGCGCGCCGGTCTTTTGCGCTCGGCTTGCGGACCACGAGCCCGAGCTTCTCGAGGCGATCGATTGCGGCGGTCATGGAGCCGCTGGCCAGCAGCACCTTTTGCTGGATCTCCGAAATCGTGAGCGGCCCCTTGTGCAACAGCGCCTCCAGCGCCGCGAAATCGCTGAGGCATAGGCCCGCGTTTGCGATGCTCCGCTCCGCCAACCGGCTCAGAGCGTGGTGACTCTTCGCCATCACCATCCAGAGCTGGGGCGCGGTGATGCGACGGCTGCCTTTTGTCACGGCATTTCCTCTCAGGCAGGCTGGGCGTGAGGCCGGCTGATTGCGCGCGATTGCAGCAGCCGGTCGAGGGAAGCCGCGCCGCCGCCGCGAATCATCAGGAAGACCGTGACAGCGACCACGAGCAGGTGGTACTCGTAGCCTTCCCCTTTCTGCGTTCCCATCCAGTTCATAAAGAACCCGTTCGGGAGATGGACCATCAGGACCGCCACCACCATGTTGCAGAAGATGCCGAAGGCCGCGACCCGCGTCAGAAAGCCGACGATCAGGCCCAGTCCGCCAAAGAATTCCGCGGCGATCGCGAGGAACGCAAGCGGCGCCGGAATATGCATACCACCTGTGAACGCCCCCATCGTAGCGCTAAAACCATGGCCTCCGAACCAGCCCAACATCTTCTGCGCACCGTGAGCGAAGAAGACTATCCCGAGAACCAGGCGAAGTATTGTCGTCCCAGTGTTGTCGTCCGTTGCAATCAATTTGCGAAGCATAACGTGCTCTCCTTGCGGATCTTTAAAATTCTCTACTGCGGGCGCCGGCCCAAGCGGAGCCCACAAATGATGAGACCATTTGTACTTGTAAAAGGATTCTTTATATCGAGATATATTCCTGGTCAGGGCAGCTCAGCAGTCCTTTCGAGTTGCCTGTGTTGCTGCGGTCTCGAGGTCAGCCGAAATTTCCGTGCAGCGGTTCGACGCTGGAGGAAATCCAATGGGCAAGGCCTACATTCGAGAAAAAGATCGAGAGGACACACTCCTATGCCCCCTGCGTATACTGCGGCCCAAGAGGTCGTCCGGCGAGTTCAGCCGCATTACGCACGCCACCTTGCCGCGGCCGGCCGCACAACGGGGTCCCCGGCAGGCGCGTCTTTGGCCTGCTGGGGCGAAAACCAGGCGCTCGCTGCGCTGCCGGGCAACGATGTTATGGCCGCGATCATTGATGCGGCCTTCTGGACAAGCCTGAGGCGGGAGGAAGGATTCGTTCCCAGGATCTCGCTGGCCTTCCTGCGCCCGGAGCGCTCTGCCAGCCCGCTGTTTTTTGCGCAGCCGATTCCACTGGCTCCCGAGGCGCTCACTCGCGTGGCGCCGGCCGTGGAGCGGCCCGGCATTCACCTTGGCGTCTGGAACAATGCGGAAGAGCTTTCGGTTTGGGGAACCACGCGCAGCCTGCCTCCCTACTGTTTCGTCTTGGAGGTCGTTTCACCCGGGGTGCTCGTGCTCAAACATAGTCCCGGCAGTGACTCCGGAAAATTCGGCAACGTCGCCGTGCTTGAAGGAGACCAGATCAAGATCCTGGCCGAGAGCTCCGACATGCCGGAGCACTGCCCTGCTCGCGTGCATTCGCTTCTGGAGATCGGCTCGCCTTCGGACCCTGAGGCAGCACACAACCCGCTTCCGGAGCTGGCGGTATCCATGCGTGCGCATCGGCGCGGAGGAGCACTGATCATTGTGCCGGACGGCTCCTCGGAGTGGCTCGAGTCGATCCATTCGGTCTCCTATCCCGTAGATCCTCCGTTTGTGGAACTCGCCGAGCTGGTGAAGAGCAGCAGCTCCGAAAGAACCGGATCGCGCTGGAAAAGGTGCTTCCAGCGCGCCGTTGACGCCATGGCGGGCTTAACCGCCGTGGACGGAGCAACCGTGATCACGCATGATTACCGGCTGCTGGCGTTCGGGGCCAAAATCAGGCGGCGCGCCGATTTTCCTCCCGTGGAGAAGGTGCTGCTCACCGAACCGGTCGAAAATGCAGACGCCCAGGCCATCGACGCGGCACAGCTCGGCGGCACTCGCCATCTTTCAGCGGCACAGTTTGCGCAGGACCAGCACGACGCCTGCGCCCTGGTGGCTTCGCAGGACGGCCGCTTTACGCTGCTCGCGTGGTCGGACTGCGATGCAATGGTCCATGCTCACCGGATCGAGACGCTGCTGATGTAGTTCCGCTGATGGTCAACTCGGTGCTGTATGGTGAGCTCGGTTTTCGATGAACTCGATTCTATGAATACGACACGCTGCGACTGGGTAAACCCGGACGACCCACTGATGCTGCACTACCACGACTGCGAATGGGGAGTCCCGGTCCACGATGACCGAAGGCATTTTGAGTTTCTCGTCCTGGAAGCAGCGCAAGCCGGGCTCAGCTGGTCGACCGTGCTCAGGAAGCGCGAGGGCTACCGGCGGGCGTTCAGCGGCTTCGATCCGGCCCAGGTGGCGCGATACACCGCGAAGCGGATTGAAAAGCTCCTGTCGAATCCGGAGATCATTCGCAATCGGCTGAAGATCGAATCCGCGGTGCGCAATGCGCAGGCCTTCCTTGCAATTCAAGAAAGCCACGGCAGCTTTGACGGCTACTGCTGGCGCTTCGTCGATGGGCATTCAAAACTAAATCGATGGATGTCGATGCGAGAGATTCCGGCCACATCAGCCGAATCCGATGCCTTCAGCAAGGACCTGAAGCAGCGCGGCTTCAGCTTTGTCGGATCCACAGTCATTTATGCGCATATGCAAGCCGTGGGCATGGTCAACGATCACCTGGTCGCCTGTTATCGCCATCGTGAAATCCAGCAATGTGTTACGAGCCTGCTATAAAGTTCACGATCACTCCGAGGCTCTCCTGTCGAATCAATGAACTTGCGGCGGTCAGCAGCTACCGGACAGGAACTACCGGTCAGCAACTACTCTCGAATTCTCTTGCCATCGTGAAGCATGCGCCCGATGATTGATGATATGAAGACAGAGATCAAATTCGCCATTGTGATGCTCGTTACACTGGCGATATTGGCCGTCTTTATCAGTCCGCTCACATTTGGCCCGCCTGCACCACACCAGAAGCAATCGTCGTTGGCGCACCTGCTCGCGTTTGCGTTTGTTTTATGCGCCCTGCTCCTGGCCCCGCTGGCGCTCACGGCGAGTTTCGCCACGAGCTCACCTGACGAGCGGGATTCAACGTCCGACCGGCTGGCCCTCATCTGCAGCCGCCTCTGTTAGCAGTTTCGTTCACTCGATAGCGCCACACCGTCGTCGCCATTCGCCATGTGCGAGGAACGGCGCGTTCATTCCCCGTGTGATTCGAAACCGCTTTGGAGGACCAATATGCACGCCGCGGCAGTGCCCGCTCCCAACAATTCAATTCGTTACAGCGATCAGGGCAGCTATCTCTGGCTGTGGAGAAACGCGCCATGCTCATGGCGAGAAAACGTAACGCTGCGCTTTGCAGATGTGCCGATTGGCGCACTCTCTCCCGCCGGATGCGGGACGCACCCCGCCGTTACCGCCGGCCACCTGCAGAGGTTGAGGAAAGGAAGTGCGATTGCACCGCTGGTCGTGTGCGACAACGGCGCAGGCGGCTGGTATATCCATTACGGAAATCACCGTTACCATGCGATCCGCGAGTTTTCTGCCGGGAACAAAGACGCGCAGGTCCGTATTGCTATCGCTGTCCCGAATGTAGGATTCAGGTTTGTTTATCGCCGGTTCGCCTCCTATGGAACATACTTGCTTGAACCGGTGGCACCGCTACTCCCGACGAATGCGCCCCTCCTCTTCGGACGCCGAACCATGGTGCTGGTCCCACATCAGGACGACGAGACCGCATGTGCGGGTTTGCTGCAGCGCATACCCGACCCGTTCGTCGTCTACGCAACAAATGGCGCACCGGCCGACGAACGTTTCTGGGGCCGGTACGGCTCACGGGAGAAGTACGCCGCCATCCGCCACAATGAAGCCAGGGCCGCGCTGGCAAAGGTCGGAATTTTGCACATCAGTTTTCTGGGCGACCACTCGGAGCGGAGAATCGAGTTCTGTGACCAGGGACTCTACCGTGTGCTTCCGGAGGCGCTGGAAGCTGTTTCTGACGTCGTGGGCCGTTACCGGCCCGACACGGTACTGGTACCCGGTTACGAGGGCGGTCACCCAGACCATGACTGCTGCAGCTTTCTTGGCGCGCAGTTGCGGCGGCACTTTGGACTGTCCGTCTGGGAGATGCCGCTTTATCATCGATCGCCAACTGGCAAATTGGTATGCCAACAGTTCCGGATGCTGAACGGAACCGAACGAGCTGTGCTGCTTAGCAGGAAAGAAAGACAGGCTCGGGACAGCATGATCGCCGCTTACGCTTCGCAAGTCGATGTGCCTGATTTCGTGTCTTCAGGGGTGGAATGGTTTCGGCCGCAAGCAGAATACGACTATGCACGACCGCCACACCTGGGAGTTGTGAACTACGAAGTTTGGCAATGGCCGATCTCCGCCAACGAGGTCTGTCGGGCATTCGAAAATTGCGCTCGAACAACTGATAATGTTCAGGCTGCCGACGTGGCTCGATGTGCCCCCGCGCGACAGGAACAAGCAGCGTTGGCGGGAAGCTGAGAGAAGCAGTGATGGTGGGCATTCCGGCCCGTAGCACGGGAAGAGCGAAAGAAGGTGTGTTGATGTCGCTTTCCCGGCTTACACCTGTGCCATCCCTCCGTCCACAAACAACTCCGTTCCCGTGATGTAGCTGCTGTCATCGGAGGCGAGGAACACAACGGCCTTCGCGACCTCCTCGGGCCTGCCGAGCCTGCCTAACGGAACATTGCTGCTCAGCATCTTCAAGCGTTGCCGGCCCTCTTCCGTGGAAGCCAGCAGGGTACTCAATCCGGGGGTCTCGATGGGACCGGGGCTGACGGCGTTCACACGAATGCGGCGCTCCTTTAAGTCCGTTGTCCACGTCCGCGCAAACGAACGCACAGCGGCCTTCGTGGCGGCATACACGCTATTGGTCGGCAGTCCCTTGCTGGCGACAATCGAGGCGTTCAAAACGATCGAGGCGCCGTCCGGCATCAGCGGGAGCGCCTTCTGCACCGTAAAGAGCAGTCCCTTCACATTGATGTTGAAGACCGTGTCGTAATCGGCCTCGGTAACCTCGCCAAACCGGGCGTATTTCACGATCCCTGCGTTCGCGAAAACCACATCCAAGATGCCCTTCTCTCGTTCGATCTGTGCGAAGAGGCGGTCCAGATCGCCAAGATTGGCGACGTCTCCTTGCACGGTGGTTACGTTTTTCGCGATGGACCTCGCCGCCTCGGCCAGCTCCGCCTCGCGCCGCCCAGTGATGAAAACGTACGCGCCTTCCTGCACGAACTGCCTTGCCGCTGCCAGCCCAATGCCGCTGCTGCCGCCGGTAATGAGCGCAATTTTTCCGTCAAGCTTGCCCATGGAATTCTCTCCTCGATCAGGCTTGGGCTCCCAATTGTAGCCGTACGCACCGGAATCCAGCATGAACTCAGAGCACAGTCTAAGCCAGTCTAGCCTTATCATTGGAGTTTCAAGTCACACACGGAGTTATCGCCTATGAAAGCTCTGCCTCGGAGTACCGGCAAGACGGTGGCGAAAAGACAATCCATCAAAGACAGGACCATCGCAGACAGTACCATCGGACCGAAGCTCAAGCTCTGGGTGGTCTTCGACGAGCGAGTAAAGTTCGGCGATGGGAGGGCGCAACTGCTGGAGCTGATCGACCAGCTCGGCTCCATCAAGAACGCCGTTGCGAGCACTGGCATGTCCTATCGCGCCGCATGGGGCTACCTCAAAGAGCTGGAACAAGCGGCGGGCTTCGCGTTTCTGGAGCGCAAGCCCGGATCCGGGCCAGGAAGCGGGACGCAATTGACCAGGGAAGCCAAGGCGTTCCTGAGAGACTACCGGAGGTTTCAGAACAGCGTAGAGGAGCGAGTGGAAACCGCCTTCCATCGCGCCTTCCGCAGGTGAGACGCGCCTTGCGTTTATGCTCTACCGAGCATATAACTTCACCAAAGTACGATTCCACAAAAACTCGGGGAAGATCAGTCATGTTGTTCCGTGCGAAGAGTTCTTGCAGGACGAACCGGTTTCAGGAATCACAGCAGGGGCTTTCCAGTATGGGGCGCGCACGGCGGGCATTTACAAACTGGCTCGCCGTAACTCTGACCATCGTTGTTCTCCTGGCTCCGGCCCTGGCCGCAGAATCGAAAAGCGTCATCCTCGCTACAACCACCAGCACTCAGGACTCGGGACTGCTTGACGTTTTGGTCCCTGCCTTCGAGCAGAAAACCGGGTACACGGTGAAAACCATCGCCGTCGGCACCGGACAATCGCTCGCCATGGGCGACCGGGGAGAGAGCGACGTTGTGCTGGTCCATGCGCCGACACTGGAGTTGGAGTACCTGGCAAAGGGAACGCTGATCAACCGCCGTCTCGTGATGCACAATGATTTTGTGCTGGTCGGACCTGCGAACGATCCTGCCGGAATTCGGAAGCTCAAGAGCGGCGCTGAGGCCCTGCGAGCCATTGCCCACGCAAACTCACCGTTCGTATCGCGCGGGGACAACTCCGGCACGCACAACCTGGAAAAGAAGCTGTGGAAGGCAACCGGCGTTGTACCGAAGGGCGAGTGGTATCTGGAGAGCGGGCAAGGGATGGGGCAAACGCTGATGATCGCCTCACAGAAGGATGCGTACACGATCACCGATCGCGCCACCCTCCTCGCCTTCCGCAAGCGTGTGGAGCTCGCCGTCCTGCTCGAAGGCGACTCGCAATTGTTGAACGTCTACCACGTCATCGAGGTCAACCCCGAACGCTACCCCAAGATCAACGCGACCGGCGGCAAGGCATTCGCCGACTTCATGGTGTCGCCCGAGACTCAGGAGCGGATCAAGCAATTCGGGACGGACAAATACGGACAGCCCTTATTCATTCCCGACGCCGGCAAACCTGAGCCTCAGCCCCAGCAAGCCAACCGCCGGCTTGCCGGGGACCCCACTGGAGGCACTCGCTGATATGGAACTCCTCTGGGAGGGCATCCAGCGGGCCGTGTGGCTGCTGATCACCGTGGACCGCGAGGTGCTCGGCATCAGCCTTCTCTCGCTACGTGTCTCTTTGACGGCAACCGCGGTCTCCCTGCTCGTCGGGATCCCGCTTGGCACCGCAATTGCGCTGACCCGCTTCCCGGGCCGTAATCTTGTGATTGGCTTGATCAACACGGGCATGGGAATGCCGCCGGTCGTGGTGGGTCTGTTCATCTCCATCCTGCTCTTCCGCAGCGGTCCGCTGGGTGGTTTGGATCTTCTGTACACTCCGGCCGCCATCATCATCGCCCAGATCGTGATCGCCGCTCCCATTGTCACTGGACTCACACTGGCCGCAATGCAACAGCTCCCAGCCACGTTCCGCCTTCAGATGCTCGGGCTGGGGGCGTCGCGCCTGCAGTTGCTCTGGCTTCTTCTGCGCCAGTCCTGGATGCCCATGCTGGCGGCTGTCATGGCCGGCTTTGGCGCCGTAATCTCGGAGATCGGCGCGTCGATGATGGTGGGCGGAAATATCCGGGGCCACACGCGCGTGCTGACAACGGCAACGGTAATGGAGACAGGCAAAGGAAACTTCGATGTGGCGATCGCCTTGTCGCTGCTTCTGCTGGCGATCAGCTTTGGCGTGAATTACCTGCTCACGCTCATTCAGCAGCGCGCAAAGACGCCGTGAGCGATCCCATCCACGACTCCATCCTCGTTGGGTGCGAGATTCGCGTGCTGTACGATGGACGTCCCGTGGTCGACGTCCCGGCGATTGAGGTGCGGCGCGGCGAAACTCTGGCGATCATCGGCCCAAACGGCGCCGGCAAATCGACGCTGCTGCGCGTGCTCGGATTGCTTGAGCGGCCGCAGGACGGCCAGATCTACCTCGGCGGTCATCTGGTCAATGGCACGTCGAACCTGCTCGCGCTGCGGCGGCGCTTCGCCTCGGTCTTCCAGGATGCGCTGCTGATCGACGCAACAGTTGAGCAAAACGTGGCACTCGGCCTGCAACTGCGCCGCATGCCGCGGAGCGACATCGAGGAGCGCACCCGCCGCTGGATGCACCGCCTGGGCATTGAGGCGCTGGCTTCGCGGCAGGCCCGCACTTTGTCCGGAGGAGAAGCACAGCGTGTCAGTCTCGCGCGGGCTTTTGCCATCGAGCCCGACATCCTGCTCCTGGACGAGCCGTTTGCCGCCCTCGATCCGCCTACGCGCGAGCACCTCTTCCGCGATTTCCAGCGGCTTCTCCGCGACAGCCGGATCACAACAATTTTCGTTACCCACGCTCGCAAAGAGGCGATGCGCCTTGGCGACCGCGTCGCAGTAATGATCCAAGGCCGTTGCGAGCAGGTTGGAGCGCCGAATGAAGTGTTCAGCCGCCCTGTCTGCGAGCCGGTGGCCCGCTTCGTCGGCATAGAAAATCTTTTTGACGGGCACGTGACCGAACAGCAGGACGGCCTGCTCACCGTCGATATGCAGGGCATACGCATTCGCGCCTGCGGGCAAGTTCCCGCCGGAGCCTCGGTACTGGTCTGTCTACGGCCGGAGGACATCGTCCTCCAGCCTGGACACACGGCTGAGGTGCCCGAGCATGGCGCAAATTGTCTCGCCGGCCGCATCACAGATGTGCTGCCCACCGGGATGCATGATCGGGTGGAACTCGACTGCGGCCCTAAGCTCGTCGCACTGGTCCGCAAGCACGCTATGCAGGAGCTTCGCCTCGCTGAATCCGCGAATGTGCGCGTAAGCTTTAAGCCATCGGCAGCCCACCTCATCGTTCGATAGAAAAGAAGGCCACCCCGTTAAAGGTGGCCTGGAGGCTCTCTACCGCGGATGCAGCTCGACTTAGGGCCTGAGGAAGGTAACCGACCCGGTCTGTCCTGCACATGCTCCTCCTTTGATGGAGAAGTTCAGCGTCATTTTGTTCGCCGCCGTGGAGGTGTCCGTGATGAAGCCGTTGAGTGCCATTACGCCTCCGTCGTTCAGCTTCGCGACCCCTTGCACAACATTTCCCAGCACCCAGCTTTGCTCATCCGTGAAGGCGCCGGAAACATTGCATTTGCTGCCCGCGAAAGTTATGGTCCCACTCAAAAGAGAATAACCATCGTCATTGGGCAAGTCCTGCGAAAGCGCGGCGCTCGCGACCGACGCCGTTTTGCCGCTCGTCACGGTACCATTCCAACCTCCCGTTGCCGGAGCGAGCAGTACAGCCGTGACCGTGCCGTGATCGCCCTGTGCGCAACCCGCCTGGATGCTGTAGGTCCCGGTGATGACGTTGGAACTCGCTGTGCCACTAATCGTGATCACCTCGCCCGAGTCGCCGGTCGAAGTGAGAGAGACGGTCGCGCCGTCCACTGTTCCTGCGACCGGAATGCCGACTCCAAAGTCGAAGCACTTGGAATCGCTGATGTGCAGAACGCCGGAGATGATCGTGCCGGTCTGCGTCAGTGAGCCGCCGATCTGCGGAATCTGCGAGGCGCCGCCCGAGGACAGTTGCGAGGACGCTTGCAGATACCAGTTTCCGGTTGCGATCTGGGCATTGCCGTAGACCGGGCTGAGGACCATGGCCGACATAAGCAGGATTGAGATTGCGAAGATCTTTTTCACTGTGCTGCGCTCCTTCCAGTTCTATCTCTGTGGGCAGCGGGTGTCCGCCGCAAATTTGTTGCCAAGCCATAGGCGGGCCGGCCTGTTCGCGGGAACAAGCCGGCCCGCATTCCTCACTGCACGGTCACGATTCCCTGCGACTCCAGGCTGCAGTTGTTGGTTTCTATCGGCTCAAGCACCAGGCCGTAGACGTCTGCGCATGCCATCACGTGATACGTTCCTGCGGTGATGTTGATGGGCAAGGTCAGCTGCTTCGGGTTGGTCGTGACGCTTGCGCCCGCGGCCAACACTCCCACGCCTTGGGACCCGATGTAAGCCTTCGCAACGCCGCCCTGTGACAGGTAGAAGAAGGTGGTCGATGCGCCGGCTTTGCCGCCGCCGGCCGGGGCCTGGTTCGTCACCGTCTCCGACACCTGGATCGTTCCCCCAGCTGAGGCCGTGGTATTGGTGAGGTCCACCGATTCCACCAGGTCCGCGCCTTTTACCGCGATGGGGGCCTTCGCACAGTTGTCTGACTCATCCGGTTCGGCCACCACGTTGTAGGCATCCGCACACGCCTGGATGTAGTAGCTGCCATTCAGGCTGACGGGCAGGGTCAAGGTTGAGTTCACAGCCAGCAAGCTGGCGTTTCCGCTCACTGCTGTGACGCTGCGGCTGCCCAGGTTTGCGAGCCTCGTGCTGCCATCGCTGGCCAGCAGATAGAACATCGTCTTCGAGGCT
>WNGF01013677.1_pt1 | contig 20373 bp, 16 predicted proteins | sample 5400641 | NCBI WGS metagenome assembly WNGF01 (sample SAMN13153371, study PRJNA577476) | soil metagenome | isolation source: 80 cm soil or saprolite under grassland replicate 2 | place: USA:California | collected 2016-06-15
TGTCTGTATAAAAATGAATATAAAATTTAAGTATGGGTTAACATCAAGTGACTTTGTGTCAATAGAGTCAGGCAACATTTTTTTAACATGATGTGCAATTAAAAAGATTCAAGCCAAGAATGATCTAATATTTTTATTATATATTTCTTCTAATCTTTCATATTCTTTTAATACACGTTTATCTGTTTTAATAGAATTTATGTTAAATGATGTTATGTCAAGTTTATCCCATGATGGAGATCTACTCATTGCAACATAAGCCTGCCCACAGGCAAAAATTGATTGATCCAAGGAAAGAGTGCTATGAGGTAATGTGATACTCTGAGTTTTGTGAACAGTTAATGCAAAGGCATTTTGTAATGGAAATTGAGTTCGTTTTGCTGGCATACCATTGAATGTAAAAAATACAGTATCTTTTTGGATTGTAAAAGTTTTAATTCCATCAGTTAATGGGAATGCAACTTCTATATTTTCTTGATCACATATTTTCATAACTACACCTATTGAACCATTATACAGTCCATGTCTAAATTGAGTGTTATTAAGGAACATAACTCTTGTACCCACTGCTAATACTAATTCAACAGGATAATTTGTGTAATGCATAAATGCCTTTTCAGATTGAGACCTATCCCACTGTTCATTATTTACAAAATCTACTGAAATTGAAGTAAAGGATTCTTCATCTGAATTGAATGATGGCAATTTTGTTGATATTATAGAATTTATAGTTTGAGCCATTTTTCTGTGTGATACAATATGAGTAGTATCTAAAGCATTATTCTGTTCTTGATACATCTCAACTTTTGACATGATTGCAAGAATTGTTTCTTCACTTAAAATTCCTGATCTAACTTCTTGAAGTATTTTAAAAAATTGATTATCATTTTGTTGACGACGTGATGATCTAAGAAATAATGGGAAGAATCTTTTCCATATTGGAGAATAAAATACTGGATCTCCTTTCACAGGTGGAAGTTGAGCCAAGTCACCTACTACAAGAACTGGTATGCCCCCAAATTCATTCAAATTATTATGGAGTTTACAAAAGACTTTGCTTATAAAAGTAAGGAGTTGAGAGGAGACCATTGATATTTCATCAATTATAATGTATTCCATTTTTTTTAGTTCACTTTTTGAATGTTCATCATATAATGAAAGGGTTTGTAAATTGTAAACATTACCAGTAATCTTCAACTTGGAATGTATTGTTTCACCACCAACATTTTCTGCTGCTACACCAGTTGGAGCCATTAATAAAAACTTTTTATTAATACTTTTAAGGTATTGAATTATCTGTTTAGTTAAGTAAGTTTTTCCTGTACCAGCTGAGCCAGTAATGAAGAAATGTGGATATTTTTTTGTCTCTTTTAATGAACCCCAACATGTAGTTATAATGTTATATACTTCATATTGATCTGGTGGAGTACTTAATACTTCATTATCTGATATAATTATAGGTTTTGGAATTAAATTACAGAGTTGTTTGCCAATAATGTCTTTTATATTTTGTTGCATTGATGTCAATAAGTTATCAATTAAGTTCTTGTAATTCCTTGAATATAAGGAATGTGATAAATTAGTACCATTAATTACATCCTGTGTAGCTATTGTATATTCACTTGGATAAAAGTATTGGAAGGCTGATCGATAAGTAGAGTGATTTCCTTTTAATTCATTTTCACTTCTAGCAGATTTATTAAATAGCAACTGTTGATAAAAAAATGACTCTGCATTTTTAATGGTTAGGTATTGAAATCTGACTAGAATTTCCTTTTTTCTTTTTATTATAATTCTGTTTTTTTTGTCTCTCCAATATGTTTGATTTTGAGGTATACTTGAAATAATCTTGTATTTCTGAAAATATTTAGGATAAGTGATATTATCAAACTCATGCTCATCAGGTCTTTCAAAATACTTTTCAATGGCATTTTCATAATAAGGGTCTATATCATCACTTTCTACTAACATCCATATGGGTTTTACTGCTTTTGATCGAAATTCAGGAGGTGTGGTTGGGAGGAAATCAACAGCAATAGAACATCTACTGGCTTTTTTACCCATGAGTAATAACATTAATTCCATAGTTCCAAGCCTTCTTGCATGAATATGTCTCCTAAAAGCATCAGCTTCTTGAATGTTAAAAAGTTCAGAGGGTTCTGGTTTTGTGACATATTTACACATATACTTTGCAAAATGTTTATCAGTTACATATTGAAAATTGTGGTGAGCTTCCCATAAAAGTAAAGTTGGTGCATGATAAGAGACTACCCACTGGTCCTCAGGTTTTGTTCGACGATATACAAATCTACCTGTTTCATTATCAAAATATGTAGTTTCTGAGAGTGGTTTAGGAAATTTTTTATCACATTGTCCACCATTACTACATGGCCCACCACATTTTGAAGGGATACAATGATGTACCTGATGCTTTTTTACTAACTTATATAGTTCAGGTTCAGTAATTGGGTCTGGCATATCTGCCCTAATTTCATTTGAAGATATCAGATCAGGTATTGATTTATCAAGCCAGGCTACACCATGTGTATGTATTGCACCTCTGTTCTGAAATTCATCACGTTCAAAATAATGTAACCATTTACCAAGATTTGATAAATTAGGATTGTTCCATAAATAATGATGTAATGATTGTAATCTATTAGTGTAATGATGATAGGTATGAAATGGACGATTACTGGGAAGTGCATCTTTGTTATCAGTTTTTTTGAGTATTTTATGTAAATGTTTCCATTTGCCTTCACCCATAGTCATTGTATAAAATATTTGAGGGAGACCAAAATTTTGAACAATAGTATTAAGCTGGTGTTCCTTTTTTCTCCAAAAGGAATCTCCTGTCCTAATAAAGGAAGGTAATGTAGTTGTATAGGATTCATCCACAATTGCCCTTCCAGAATATACACTTTCAGTTATTAGATCAGTTATAGTAGGAAGCATATGATTATCAGTAATCTTTTGTCTTACTAATCTTGTTTTATTTTGATGATTCCTATATTTTTCAAGATTAATGTAAGAGAAGTGTGGCCAATACCAATGTAATCTAAATCGTGGATCTGGACACATAATTGCCAGTTTTATATAGTTTCCATAAGTATCAATTTTATATCGTGTTTCTAATCTAGATTCTTTAATATCAGCAAAATGGAACCTTCCTAAAGGAAATAAATCAGGAAAAATCAAGGCCTCTAATGAACTATCAGAAAATGATATTGGAAGTTGTGTTTCATTTGTATCAGATGTCATAAAACCAGCCATTAGTCGCTCATATCTATAGTCTTCATTGTGAATTTCTATATCAAAATCTTCTCCAGAGATTACAATATCTTGAGGTCCAGTACTTCTAATAGTGGAATTAGTGGTATGATTATAAGAATCTTCATCAGATTCTGCTAAAGTAGCAGTTGGAATTATTAATGGTGGTCCAGTTGTAGTTCCTCTATTAAAATAATGCTCATAAGGTTGAAAGAATTTATTATTTTCACGCAACCATTTTGAAGCATTTAATAATGATGGATGATACCAACTGTTTCTTTCACCATTTGATAATATAGCACCCACAGTTCCTGTATATAGGGCAAAAGCATTAATATTTCTTGAATATCCAAATGAACCTTGAATATGTCTATAATTGGTATAAGGGTTTGAATTGGGTATACGACCTAGTGAACAATTCAGATGTACTGGAGATAAATAAATTCTATTGTACATAGGTACATTTTGGATATCATCTGGTATTGGATCAACTTTTGGAGGGTGGCGTCTTGTAGATGGTTTTAAACATGAACAACATATGGCAATTCTTGATAGTGTAGAGTCATTTGGATGAAATTGTAATGGTACACTTGGAAAAGATTCTCTCAGTGGATATGAAAAGGTTGGATCATAGCACAGCCACCTTGTTTCTGAAGGGTACATTAATCTTGAACAGTAGCTGCAAGGAATACATGGGTGTTGATAAAGGATTACATCTTGAAATCTTTTGTGCAAGTTAGAAAGTTTTTTGGATGGACGCCATGGACTGAAGTCTAAATTTACTGATGTTAATGGAAAATTAGTTGAAGTATAAGGATTTGGTGGTGCTCTTTGATGATTAGAGTTAACTCTTTGTATATTAGTAAATGATGATGTAAAGGACGCATCAAAGGATTCAATGGATCGACAATGTAAATTTGTTGAGTCTATTTCAAAAGTAAAAATGTGTGAAGACATATTGATCAATGGAATTTTAAAATTTTATTTAAAAAATAAGTTGTTGATAATTATCTCAAATTATTAAATTTTTTTAAATGGTTAAAAGTGTGTGGTATTTATTTTAACAAAAAATCTGTAGCAGGAATACTAATGGCTCAGTTCGGTCGATCTCCATTTTTAATTCTGGTTCGGCCGGATAATCCAACGGCCATTAAATTATCCGGCCGAAAACTTTTTTTAATTTATTTACTAAATAAGGTGAATTTTTTATTTAAAGATTTTCTTGATTTCTTTTTAAGAAAATCTGCTTTTTTTAAAAAATAGAATTTTTTTATTAAAGATTCTTCTTTGATCCGAACAGACCATCCGGTTAATCTAATCAATTTATTGCTATGTATGTAGATCAAATTTAAAGAGTTTACATGTATTTAAAAAAATAATTTTGATAGCATTTTTTTTCAATATAACATTCAAAGAAAAATTTTTAGTGAATTTTCAAATGTATCTATATTTTAATTTTTTTTTTAAATTTATTTACAATTTATCAAGCCAACATATAATTTTAAAAAAAAAAGTATATTTATTTTTTAACCCGAAGATCCCTTTCTGGTTTGAAAAAGTAAAACTGATAGCTTTATTTTTAATTTAATATTCAAAAAAAATACTATTTATTTAGAATAAATTTCTTGACTCAGCTTTAAAATTGATTTTATTTTGTAAATATTTTTTTTCTAGAATTTATTGAATTAATATTGAATATTAAAATTTGAAGTAGAGTGCGGCATTTATTTAATATTAATATGAAGATCCTTTCCAATTTAGAATGGTAGATCTCAAATTTAACGTTCAAGTATTATTAGTAGAATTTTTTGATTAGTTTTAAACATATTTATGTTATAAATATTTATTTATAAAAAAAAATATAGTTTATTAATAAACATACTAAAATTTAGATAAATATTTTACAAAAAAAAAAAAAGTTTTTTGAAAAATTCATAAATGAATACAGTTTAAATCTTAATCTGAAACTTCATCATCGTTCACATCCTCATCATTTTGGGTTTGGTAATCGGACTCTGTGTCCATGAAACTAGTATCTGATTTTTGTGGCACATCATCATCATCAATTTCAATAATTTTACTGACAGCAATATCCAAAATTCCTCCTTTTTTTCTCGGACTCTTTCTAAGTGGTGGATTATTTTTTTGATTTTTTCTACCTCTAGTCCTTTTACTACGAGTATTTTTTTTATCATCTAAAGATTCAATTACAATACACTCTTCATTATTATTTTGTTGTAAATCTTCATTTGGCAGGTTAAATTGAACCTTTCTATCTTTAGGATTAATCACATCAACTTTTTCAGATGTAGAATAGTTACTTTCTATAGAAATAAGGGAAGTTGATTTATTGTCAGATACTTGCAGATTTTCAGAATTTCTATTAAAATCATGTGGAGGTGGATGATAATAATGTGGATAATAATATGATGGTGATGATAAGTTGGGATTAAAATAAGGGTTATATTGAGGAGGTTGTTTAAAAGTATTAATTGAAGATTTGTTATCTACATCCGTTTGACTTGTAGTAGATAGTTCAAGTTTTGCTGATTTGTTATTTGTAGGAGTTGTTTTTACCTTTTTTTTTGATTTTTTTTTGATTTTTTTTTCTTGCAACATACTTGAAATTGATGTTTCAGATAAAGATGTTTCTAATGATTCTGAAGATTCTGAAAAAGATAGATTATGCTTCTTTTTTAATGAAGTTGAAGATTTCTCAGAAGAGTTTTTTGCAGTAGGTGTTCTAAAAAACAAATCGTCATCATCATCATCATCATCAAGAGTTTTATTGAATTTTGGTTCAAAGTCTAACTCTGTTAATTGTATTATATGATAGATTTTATTACTATCATCTTTTGAGGAATGTCCTCTGTAAAAACCAGATATGTAAACTCTCATATTCCCTTGTTTGATACTTTGTATAGTTTTGGTCCATCTTTCTGTACTTTTATTGTAATTTAAATAAAAGTCATGGTTATATTTTAATCTATTATATGAACAAAAAACATTATTACATGTGCTTTTAATTATGTCAAATTCATTATGTGTTGTTACAGGATTTTTAATCAGATAAACTGATGCAGTGATATAAGGGTAACAGATCGGAATATTATCAGTGGTCCATGAATTTTTTTTTGATTGTGGCCATGTAACTACCTGATTAACAGATAGCTTTAAATTTTTTAGTAAAATTAAAAGATTAGAAATTTTTTATTAGATTATATATCTGTTAATTCAAATAAACCCAAAAAAATGCTTCAATTTTTAAGAAACATACAAACATAGGATTTTCACCATTATAGTCTTTACGGTAGGTAAACTTGCCATTAAACATAACAACATCTCCATCTTCAAATGAATGAATGGTTTTATTTGTTCCGTCATTAAACAACTTAAAATCAAAGTATTTTTTTGAACTAGACTTAGTACCATAACGATAAACTGCAGTACCATTTACATAACCTTTAGCAGAATCCTTATTTATTATCAAACAAATAACATTCATAGAAGTTGACATTGTATATATTGTATTATTTTTTTTTTTTAATAATTTATCAGTTACAAAATCTTGAAATATTTCATACGGATCATTAGTTTAAATACAGTTATGACAATCTTGATTAACGTGAAATTAACTATAGTTATTATTGCATTATCAAATGTGAATAAATGTGAATATATCTTTAACACATGATATTGAAGAAAAAGGCGTATAAATTAAAGTTTAAACAATATATGTTTTAATAACAATGAAAAATAACAAATTTTAGGAAGGGTATTCCTTCTTTACAAAGCATTTTATGGGAAAAAATTTTATAAGATGATCTTTATCACTCTAAAGATGGTTATCTTTGTTATTTTCGTCAATTTTCAAAATCATATTTTATGATTATCAAAATATAAAATCTACCATTTAATGATTAACATGTGACAGAAACTTAAAATAATAATACACCGATAAGAATGAAAACTTAAATAATAATTTTTTGGAGGGATATTTCTTTTTTTAGAAGCATTTTAAGGAAAAAATTTTTCATTATTTTACTATTAATGGCTTAATTAACATATGATAGATGGAAGCCTAAAACAATGATATACTGATAATAATAAAATTTAAAATAATAAAGTTTTTAGGAAAGACAATTATTTTTTAAGAAAAAAAATTATATAATGATCTGTACCACCTTTCTTTGATTTTTTATTTCTATTTTTAATATATTTATATTTAGTGTAAAACAAAAGATCTTAAAAAGCTTATAGCATATCGCTTAGTTTATTATTTTTCAAGCTTTTATGCATATCATATTAACATGTATAAATTCAAGTTTTGGTTAGTTGATTGATAAATTTAGTTTAAACATTTGAAAAATTTATTATAACATATGCTTATGCTTATTTTTACGCTAATGCATCAGTATTTTACAGATAAAGGTTCAATATGCGTTTAAAAATCTTTTTTATGGCTGTTGATCGATAACGATTATTAATCAAAAAAAAAAGCTATGCTGACGGCTCTTTGAAATGATCAGCCATCACAGATAATTCAGTAAATTGATGTTCCTTTTCATCTATATGTTATTATTATTAAGTTAATGAGATAAAATATAACATATTAATTTTATTTTTATTATTTTTTTTACATTAATTAATTAATTAAAATTTAGAATAAAATATAATATTAATTATTTTGGTTTTACATCATAGATAATTTAATAAGTTTTCATTCTTTAGACTATATTTAAAATATAATGGTGTTGATTTTTTATTATGTATTTTTTTTTTTTGAACAAAAAAAAAATTGAATTTTAAAAATAAAAAAAGGAAAAATTGTCACCAAGCCTATAAAAAAAATCAAAAAATTTTTTATGATGATCGTTAATTTTAAAATTATTTTACGAAAATCAACAAAATTAAAAATTTATTATTTGATGGCACAATTTAACATACATCAGAAGTGTCACAGGAAAGCTTAAATCGTAATTTTATTCTAATGATACAAAGTCCATTCATATTCATATTAATATTAATATAAATTTAATTTAATTTAATTTAATTAAATTAAATATATATATACAATTAATATAATTCTCCGGGAAGAAAATGAGGTGAAGATCTTGCCCATAATTTAGAAGTTACAAGGTAACCTCGGACAATCATTTTTTTAAAAATTTTACCCAGAAATTCGGTAATAAATTATGATCGGCAAAATTTTATACTATATTTTATTAGATCAACAAATCAATATCTAAATTTATAAAAAATTTTTTCAGGAAACGTTATAATGGTGTCAATGATCATCAATTTTGTACCACCTAATCGTTCAATTTAAATAAAAATTTTTTAATGCAAATTTTTTTAAATTTTCCGAAGCAGTTTATATAGTTGATCAATTATTCATTAATATAATTTGAATTATTACAGAAATTAATTACCAAATTAAAACTTACAGTATAGTAATTTGTAAATTCATAATTTTGTTTATCATTAATGTTAGTACATTCATCGTTAATCATTCACCAAAATTTCGTACAAACTTATTCAATTATTTAATCTTACTAATTTTCAAAGTTGAGTACGATTTTTTAAAAATATTATTAGTTTGTTTTAATTTCGATACTAATTATTTGCGATTTTTATCAACTATTTCACAATATCGTTAATATGATATTCAGTAACATGATCGATGCAGATTTTTCAAGAATCAGAGTCGATCACATGGCGACTAAGTGACAAAACACCGGGTTTCTGCAAAGAATATAGCTTTTAAGGCAGATTTTCTTTTATTTTATTACTGATAATGATTTTCAAATTTAAATTACATTAAATAAAAAGTTATGTGAAATTTTCTTGATTTTAATTACTAATAAAAGTTTAATTTAAATTCTTTAAAATAAAAAAATTCATGTTAGAAAAAAAATTCGTTACAATACAATTGGAATGACATCCAAATAGACTCAAAATTAACAATTTATTTATATATATATTTGGCATGAATGTAACAAATGTTACTGAGAAAGTTTATTTGTAATAAATATTTTTTAAAGATACAAATTTTTATTAAATTTTTATTGGTACATTTATTTTATGTTACGTTTTATGTTCTGCATTTTATTTCATTCCGATCATCATACATTTTATTTTGTATGATCATCGAATATTTTATTTTGTTATATTCTATTCTAGATTGGAATGATATTATTATTCAATAAAACATATCCACATATTTAGCAGTTGGCACAAATGGAGCTAATTAATATCAAATAATTTTTTTTAATTCCTAATTCCTAATAATTGTGATACAATTCTAACGGTTTTATTATATACATTTACACCATAACCCTCAATATCTTCTTCTAAAGGATTGACTAATGATTGAAGTATGGTAAACTGTGTTTGATTCAAAATATTTCTTGGATCATCAACTACAACAGTACTATCATCATCTTCAGGTTGCGGTCCTTCCCAGTCTACCCCGTATACATTTGGATCAATTGTTGAATCTTCTACACCACGGAATCCACATTCTATCATACCTTTAGTATACAATTGTATAGGAGTATAATGATTCTCTGTTCTAATTTTATGATGATTCCAAGCTAATCTCCATTGATCTATACTTTGATTAATACGTGGGAGAAAAACATAATGCAAACAATACATATTTATATTACTTTCTATGTTTAAACCACACCGATCTTCTAAGTACATAAATATTGTTGTATACATTTTAATGACATTTTTAATTAAATCAACCCATAACCTTTCTATCCGCTGATTATGGACAGAACGCCCTTCTATAAAACTTCCCCGACCTTCTCCTCAATGTTCATTCATATAATTTTTGACAAGAATATTCTCACCCCCACGATCAGCCCTCACTCTACTAGGAAGTCCAAACTCATTTCTGCCTTTCTTGAAATACTCTAACACTGTCTGTGATTTATTATTACTACTACAGTGAATATATGTAATTAACCTAGAATAACCATCAATTCCAGCATGAATCACGAACTTCCATCTGATGAGTTTATGGTGGCCATCTATGTGCCACAGTGCATTTGGTCCAGCAACCTTATAAATTCTTCTGGGGATTATATTAATCCATCGAGTTACTACACCCATAGCATCTACCCTTTGAATTGAATCTCTCAAACGTTGCCTTGTGATGTGAAAATTTTCTGATTTTAAAGCACCCATCACCATAACTTGGCCATAAAATGGTTGATCACGTTTGATTCTTTTAACAATTAAATCAAGATCGTCATCAGAGATTACAGAATATTGAGGAATTGTATCTTCAATATTATATTTTTTCCTTAATCTACTTAAAGTTCTTGATGATATCCCAAATGTATGAGCTATTTTTGTCCAATCCAATCCCATTTCTCTCAATAACTTTATGGCATCAACATTGATTACTGTCTCTGGTCGTCCACCTGTTGGTTTCTTTTGAACAAAATTTTTTGCAGCAAAGCTTGTATCATTATTCAAAAACTCCATTCTTTGTTGCAACCTTAACTTTAGAAATTCAATATCATTCAATCGGTTTCTTATTGTAACTGTATCATATAACTGTTCTACACGTTGATACATCATAACTAAAATATTCAAACGGTTTATTTGCAATTCAAAACTGTTAACGTCATTCTCTTCTTGTAAAATAAGACTAGAGCTTCTTATTAATTCATTAGCATAAATTTCAAACCTTTGTTGAAGTGTAGAATTTGACATACTGTAAATATTAAAAGTTTAACAAATGTTAAAAACATATCCTTTTAGTTCAAAAAATGTTCAATTTATTAAATAAAAAACGACAAATGTACAAAAGCTTTTTTTTGTTTAGAAGTTACACAATACATTTAGTTACACAGGTCCATTGTTACGGTTAAAGATTTTTTATTGTTATATATTAATCTCCTGAAAATTTAATCAAGGTTGATGCAGATTTATTTAAATAAGAATGATAGTATTGTTATAAGGGGTAAAGAATTTGAATATAGATAGAATGGTTAATAGATATAATATTAGTTGTATAAAAATAATAGAAAATGGTGGATTTGAGTCTATAATTTTTTTTACATTGTATTAGAAAATAAATAATGCGTTACGAAGAATTAAAACTTTAAATAATTGTTAAGATTTAAATCAGATATTTAATTATTGATTTTATCATCAAAATATATTTATATATTATAAAGTATTTTAAACAAATCTAAAACCAATAACCACAATAAATTTAATCAAAACTGGATTTGAAGAAATTTATATTAATTAGTACTTGCGTTTCTAGCTGATCTAGTTATTCTATCTGTAGTTATCCTAGCTGTGGTTGCTCTAGTTGCTCGAGCTGTAACAGCTGATTCACCTCCAGTTGTTTCGCTTCTTGTCCTATCTCTAGTAGCTCTACCTCTAGTAGCTCCACCTCTAGTAGCTCTATCTCTAGTAGCTCTACCTCCAGTTGCACCACCTCTAGTAGCTCCACCTCTAGTTGCACCACCTCTAGTTGCTTTAACCTTTCTTGTATTTTTTCTCTTTTTGCCAACTCTTTTTCTCTGCTCACCTAAGATTTCTTCAGGAGTAACTTCAATAAACTGATGCAAATTTCTGCGTCTAGTTCTCTTTCGTTCCTGAATTTGAAAAGACTCACTCCTGATGTCCAAAACATGGCTTTCTTCAGGAATTTCTTCATCATCTTCTAAATCAACTATACTTGCTTCAATGTCCTGATCTGTTAAAAAATCATCATTTACTGAATCTACAATACTTGCTTCAATATCCTGATCTGTTAGATCAACAATCTCATTGACAACCTCGGTATTATCAATAGTTGAAATTTCAACCAGATTCAAAGTGTTCCTGTCTGTTAAATCAATAATCTCAGCATTATCAATAGCTGAAATTTCTTCATTAGTGGATGATAAATTAGACATTGATGAATATATTCTGCTATACGCAGCTTCACTAAACTCTTCATTATTAACTAAACATTCTTTTAAATCATTATAAAAGTCATTCATCCTATTGTAATTTTGACTTAACATTAAACAACATGTGCATGTTCGGGCAAATGGCAGCCTACTCAAGTTTTGGTTTTGGTTATTAAACCACTGGATCTGAAAACATTCAAACAATTTATTCAATTAGTAAATCAACACCAATATTAAAATAATAACAATGGCTTATACATACTGTTATTTTTTTCGAAAGAGGAATTCTGGTTGTTCCTGTAATAAATCTGAGAAAGATTTCAAGAATTTTTATTGGCTGCAAATGAATCCATTGCTTTAACCAATTAAAAATTTGACGTCGAGATGATCTTTGTGAGTGTATTTCTGCTATGGTCATTTCAATTTGAAGTATATTGAACTGTTCTAAAAATTGTGAACTATCCAAGCTTAGATACAATTCTTTTTCAATACGTGACCAGCCATATTTTTTGAAATCCTAAATAAAAATATAATAGATATTAAGTTTATAAAAATATTAATATTGCTATTTTTTCGAAATATAGTATTACCTTTAAAGAGCCACCAACATTGAATCCTTCTTTTAATAATTCAAGATTTTTTTGGCGCTTTGTAATTATTTCATATTCAATGATAAAGTTTGCCAAAGTCATATCATCATATGAGAGAATTTCATTCTGTATTTTTAAATTTGTTGAAATTTGATTATAAGTATCATTAAAAATTAATTGTAAAATTGAATTATACTTACACTAATTCCATGAAATTCTATCCAGTTTTTTATATCATTTTGTCGTTCATTTTTATGACTTTCCTTAATATCATTTACAAGATGATACAAATATGGAATACGATCATGTAAAATATTTAAGCACATTACTAAATCTATTCCATTAATTGCATATTTCATGTGAATTTGGTGAAGCCATTTTGGCCAAGATCCCATTTGTATCCATGACCAAAATAGCAATTTTCCGATGGTTGTTGCATATTGCCATTCAATTAAGGTTTCGTTTTGTTGTATTAAACACACCTCATCATCATCGAATAACTTTCCACCAAGAAGATCTTGTGATTTTAATTTTTGCCAAAATGTTGTAGTTAGCTCCCTAAAGACGCCACCAATATCAACAACACTGCAAAATATAAATAATTTGTAAAAATTAGAAAATCATTTATTTTATATTTTATTAATGAGTCGATCTAAAATTATATAAAATAAATAACTATTTACTTACTTTTCATCTTCTAAGAAAATTATTGGTCTTTTTATAAGATCCTCATTTGTTGCACTCATTCCCCAACTTGTAAGGTAATCTATACAAGAATCCATATTTTTAATATGGATAGATATAGTATCAGATTGGGCAATGTTATATCTAATTTGTAAAGATCTCAGTAATTCATTTCTAAATTCATCTACCGTTCTATTATCAATATTAGTATCAATGCTAGAAGTATTTGAAGTGTGATTAGTACTATGATTGATATTTGAGTCTGTATATTGAATATTAATTGGTAAATCTGATGCTTCTGAATGTGTTCTATGGTTTGTATGGTTTGTTAAAATTGGGGGATTTAATCGTGTATCATGTTCATTCTGTAATGGAGTATCTATAATATCCTTATTTATTGGTCCAATATACAGCCTTTTGCGTTGAGTCGCAGCTCTATGTTAAAAATAAAAATTTACACATTAATAATCAAAAGAAAAAAACAAAATAAAATTAATACAAAATAGATTATTTTACATTTTTAAAAACTCGCCAGTTTTCAATTCATTTTCTCTGTATGGTACAAGATCTGGAGAATGACTTGTTATAGGTCTTAATACACGCCATCCAGTCTCTTCAATTACCGGAATAGCACCTATTAGTATCTGCTTAACTTCTTCCACTGATGAATTATTATTAAAAGTTATCATCTTGATTAGACCGAGACTGTCCAAAAGGTTCCATCTTATTCAAATAAATAAATAGCAAAGAGTTAATAAATTTTATTAATAAAAAATTTGATTATATTTAATAAATAATATAAGACTTACTGTCTAGTTTCAATGGTAATAATCTTGTTATTATGAATATATGGATACATTACAACTTTTAATGTAAAGGTTCCCAAGTTATTTACACCAGAATTAGATTCAACATTCCTCCTAACATTTGTGCGTCCATACAAGGTAGCTAGGTCATTTATATTAATTTGATGTTGGAGGTTTTGCAACCTACCACTAATTGATGTTTGATTAACAATTCCATCAATTGAAGTATGAACTCTTTCTTCGTTGAGAGATAAAGAGGAATTATTCCTTGTTTCAAATTCACGAAGTCTAACTAGCAGGTCAGCGTACTGTCAAAAAAAATTTTTTTTTGTTAAAATTTATCGCCCCAGATTTTAAGTCATATGAAATACAAATAAAATATACTTGTTCGTGTTGTCCTTCAACATGCTCACAAATTGCACAGATGTTTGCTTGATTTACTTTGGGAGTAAATTTCTGGCAAGAAGAGCATGCGTAACACTTTTTTGGAAGATCATTGACAGAATACATCTTGTAATTATATATTTACTACGTTTTAAAAGAAAAAAGATTTAAACCTTAGTATTTAAATCGTCTTTTTAAGTTTAAATGCAAGAAAAAAAATCAAAATTATATTGTGTTGAAAATAATATATACACATGAAAAAAAAACAAATAAATAAAATGTACGTGATAGAATCTGTAAATTTGTTTACCAGTATAATTAATTTAGGAACACAAGATCTCTATTATAGAAACTTTATTGGCTTAATTTATCCACAATAGGAACATTATTAGCCCTGTAACCCCTGTTCATATGATCCATTCTGCATAAACAGAACAGAAAAATCATGTTTGATCCGTTCTGTTTGTTTCTAACCAATCAGAATGCATGTGTTACCCAATATTTCAGCACTAAGCAGAACAATAAAGGAATAACAGAAAAGAAAAAAATTATTAATCAAAATAAAAGATTCTTGATGCTCTTATATTGGTGATTTCCACTATCAATTCCAACAGATAGTCCCAGGAAATCCAATTTAATATCAACAAGAGGCAATATTCGAAAGGATAGATTTGAGTTAGAGAACAAGGTTAACACTTAGAAAACAAATGAACAATTCGGTAGTTTATAGGCAAGCAAATTTGATAAAGTGTTTCTTTATTATTTAATGTCCTAAGAATCCAATATTCTAAGAATCTTCTTAACAATGATAACTATATAACAACTTCCTACTTTTTTGGGTTCATTTTATAACAAAATGATAACTAATTAAACATGTAAAAGATTTTTGATCACAAAATCTATCTAAATCTATACTGTACAAAATGAGTCACAATGTGAAATAAATCTATATTCTATATAATAAAAAAATTAATGTGTAACGGAGACATTTAGATTAGCCCATTTTTTGAATTGAGCGGTGTGTGACCTGTCTGCAGATCTGTGCCTGATCTATTTCATGTTAGTGTAAGTGAATGCCGAATCTGTAACTTTAAACGTTTATTTTCTCATTTTAAACGTTTAATTCTCATTTTTTAAGCGTTTATTTTACTATTCCCTTTTAGTTATGTCAGATTTCTAAATTTGGTTTTTTAATTACTTTTTTGATACTTCCATTTATATCCATAATTACAAAATTAGATAATTGTTTATATCAAAATTAGAAAGATGAGATTTTTTGGTAAACAATGACATCCCAATCATACCATTAACATATGACATCATACAATAAATAAACATAACATACTGTACGGTTAAACAAAAAATTTTTTTAACCATTGTGAAAAAACCTTGCTAAAATAAAGACAATATGGGATATAAATGATTTTATTGAGGTTAAACCAAAATTATTAAACCTCTATAATTCAAAATTTGACATAAGAAACACAGCACTACAATATAATATTGGATCCAAAAAAGTCAAAAAATCAAATAATAAGCCTCTCTTTGAAGCCACGGTAATATTTTTACCAGAAAAAGATAATTTTAAAATCCCTCGTAATGGAGCCAGGTAAGCGTATATCAATACTGATCCTTAAATATTTTTCTAATATGCATAACATGAGCCATAACTTTATTGGCTTAAGCTGATTTACCGATGATCGATATATTAAATCTTTTTTTTTTAAAAGAATTACTTTTTTAAAAAAAAAATTAATGCATTTTTTAAATTAACCATATTTTTTTCAAAGGATGAGCGAATTAGTTCTTAGTAATCTGGTTAAAAATGTAACGTTTCAATGCACTACGACAAAACATGTTAATGATATGATGTTAAATGCATTTCCTTTTATTGCTGATACTGGGTATGTTCCACTGAGATACGTTAAAAATGAAGGAAAAGCAGAATTAATTAAAATTGAAAATCGTGTGAGAAATCTGGATCTCATAAAGGAGTAAGTTTATGTAACGATAAACAAATAACTGCAAATGTTTTCTCTTTTAAATAATAATTTATGTAATTAATTATAAATTATGTTTATAAATTATAGGATAACGAACTCAAGAAACAAGATGTATGTCGTGCCACTTGAAAGAGATTTAATAATTCAAACGGAAGATATTAAAGAGGAAAATCCCGATTTTAATCAAGGATCAATTATTAATGATGACTTGTTTTCATCAGATGATGATATTAAATTAGATAATTCAGAAAATAGAACATTTTCCTCTACAATAAAGTCCTTACAATCACATTCTTTTGAACCCGGACATGATCAACAAACGGCATTACAAACATATGATACAGTCAATATTTGTAATAAAATGTTAACTAAATTACAAGAAAAATATGGATTATCATGCTCATCTAAAACATCTCAAGTAAAAATCAAGATTTTAAAGTTTAACCAGCCAGTAGGGGATATTTTTGAATTTATTCGTAAAGCAACAAATATTGACTTATTGAAGAAACCAGTTTTCTTAATTGATGATGAAAAGTAAATACATTATTGTTAATTTTGTAATTTTTACTACTTTATTTATTATATTTCTAATTATTTTATCAAAAACAATAACAGTGTAATTGATATCGGTGGAGCTATATGTGATGTTACAACAAAATTCTGGGAGGAACTACCACAATATGAAATGGAACATGGAAACCTTTTTTTGGAAGATAATGATTTTAAATTATTAAACTATAATACAGATATTCTTCAATATGATTATCTGTTTATATTGGGAAAGATTCTTTTCTGGTCATTTATTCATGGAGGCGCGTGGCCAACGTGGCTTCATCCATTTCATATAAATTTTATAATGGAGAACAGTATTAATACAGTGGAAACTTTTGAAGAATTGCAACCAAATTTGTATCAACTGGCAAAGCAAATTAGCGTTGATAATTCCACATACAATGAAATAAAAGACTGGTGGTCCAATTATAGGAATATTGGTGTTGTAAGTATAATTAATTAAATATTTCATGTTATCATTTCATTTCTCTCTGAACATAAATTTAATGTGTTTTGACAGAATTTACATGAATTACGAAGAAATGAAATATTAAATGTAATGGCAGATTACGAAGTGATTAGCATGCGTAAGCAACATCTTTATCAATTAAAGTCTGGATTTGATATTTTTGGGATAACTGAAGTAATTATTACATATCACTTGTGTTATTTTTATTTATTTTTTATATTATTTGTTAGCATTAAAATTTAATGTATATTTTATAATTTTTTAATAGAAATTAAATGAATCTGAACGAAAATTTATTGTAAATGAGTTATATATGTCTTTAACAAGTGAATTATTACTTGAACAATTTGATCATAAAGCAATAGAATTTGCCAATAATACGAGAAAGAAAAAGACATTATATAATGAATTTATCAATTATATTAAATCCCTTCATGATCCCAAAAGTCTTGAAAAAATATTAAGATTTATAACTGGATCTAAGCGTATACCTTTAAAAAGAAAAATCATGGTATGTGATTTGAAATTATTTATGAAATTTATTAATATATTTAATACTTAATAAAATTTAATTTAGATTGTATGGAAATCAACAAGTCTTAAAATTCCCACGTCATCAACATGTTCACCCTCAATTGCATTGTCTACTCTTTATTCAATTGATGAACAAGGTCTTAAAAAATTTTGGCAAGATCTAGAAGAAGCCATTGAAAATTTTCAGGGTTTCCAAGAAACACCAGGTCTTTCTATTCATGAATCAGGTTCTAATTTTAACAGTAACCGTAATTTCATGAATAATGATGATGATCAAGTGTTTTTAAACTTATCAGAATTACCAGAATTACAAAGAAATGAAGATATTATAGTAATTAGTGATGATGATCCAATTGCCATCGATAATCCAGTTACCATTGATTTTAATAATAACAGAGCAAGAAGAAATTTACATAGTAGTATTGATAATAGAATTGAAACTCAAAATTCTCATGATCAATATAATTCTATTTCATCATCTGCAAATCATTCACTTTTTATCAATACTACTGGTGACGACTATGAAATTAGAGAAGTTGAGAGTCGAGTTGAAAGAAGAAGTAATAGCAAGAAAAGAGGCATGAATAGTAATAATTGCAACAGATCAAAAAGAAAATAATGGAAAATAATGTCAATTTTTTTCCCAATTATTTTTCAAATCAAATTTTACAGATAATCTTTAATGTAATTTTTTGGTATTATATTTTTTGATGTAAATTTTTTTACATATGTCCGTTTAATATTTTTTTTTTTTTTGATGCCTATTTTCAAAATTTTTTTTTATATTTTCGATATCCATTCTTATTTCTTTTGATAATAAAATGCACTATTTTTACTAACGCTAATCGCATTGTTCAACTATCATAAGTTGTACAACCTTCATTGTATTGTGAACTCCCATTATTTTACAAACTCCATTTACGAAATACTTCAAATTAAAATTAAATTATACAATTAATAGAAGATTTCATTATATTATTTAAAATCAAATACTTTCGTTAAGTATTATTAAATTAATTTGATTTTACTTTTTTTAAAATTTTTCTAAGGGGTAATCTTGGCTAGTAAACTTTGAGTGAACTGAAGGTGAATAGCTTTTTTTTCTTTGCCTAGTGTTTTACTAACCCCAAAATTTTTAAGTGACAAACTTTTTGGTTTTATTTCATACAATATATTTACTAACCTTGTCTATTCTTTTTAAAATTTTAGTGACAAACTTTCAGAGGTTAGTTTCATTTGCATTTCATTCAGTTTCATTCATTATATTACTAATTTTTCTGTTTTATTAATTCTTATGTTATAACTGAATAAACTTTATCTCATTCTTTTTAATGCAAAATCTATAAGCAAAAAAAATAATTGTTTCTTGGTCAACTAAAAACGAATTGTCAGGTAATTCGCAAATTCATTATTATTTAATAAGAAAAAAAACCTTCTTTTTTACATGTTTTATTTTTTTTTTAAAAAAAAATAAGGGAATTACTTATACCAACTATAGAAATAACCTTTAAATGTTATGATTTTTTAAATTTTATTTGTTAGATTAAGAACTCTTGGAAGTTTTTTTCATTTTGTTCCACTTGTACCAAAAAGTTTCTAGAAATGGTGGTCCAAGAGGAAGTACAAATGCAAATAACAGGACTACTAACAGTGCAGAAGGTGCAGAAGAGCGAGAAGTGCAGTAGGTGCGATAAGTTCAGTAAGTGCAGTAGGTGCAATGGGTTCAGTAGGTGCAAGAGGTGCAATAGGTTCAGGAGGTACAGGAGATGCAATATAGGTTTAGCAGGTGCAGTAGGCACAATAGGTTCAGTAGGTGCAGTAGGTGCAGTAAGTGCGAGAAGATGCAATAGGTTCAGTAGGTACAGTAGGTGCGATAGGTTTGGTAGGTTCAGTAGGTGTAATAGGTGCAGTAGGTGCAATAGGTTCAGTAGGTTCAGTAGGTGCAGTAGATGCAGCGAAATAGGTTCAGTAGGTACAGTAGGTGCAATAGGTGCAGTAGGTGCGGGAGGTGCAGGAGATGTAAATCCTTCACGTCATTCAATTCCCATGGATTTGAGGCAAGTTTTTTAATTTAATTGTTATTTTGTTATATTATTTTTCTGTACTAATATTTTTATTATTATTATTTTTTTTTAGTTTCTTGGCTGCAATCTT
>WNGF01011878.1_pt1 | contig 20363 bp, 16 predicted proteins | sample 5400641 | NCBI WGS metagenome assembly WNGF01 (sample SAMN13153371, study PRJNA577476) | soil metagenome | isolation source: 80 cm soil or saprolite under grassland replicate 2 | place: USA:California | collected 2016-06-15
TTATCGCGGCAAGAAGTTTCAAGACCTGCTGATCGAAGAAGCTGATATGTTGATGCTGACTCGCGCGGATGCGACAGATCGCAAAAAACTTCTATCACAAATCCGTCAGCAAGTTGAAACAACCTTTTCTCAACTATGGCTGAAGTTCATCGACCGCGTTTTTTCCCGTTCGTGGCTTGGATTGTGGAACACTCTCCAACTGAAGGTTCTGTTCTACAATCTCTGCGACGCGGGCGTGATTTCGAAGTAGTCAACCCAAGACTGGGATTAGTATTAGTGTGGATGATAAAAAGTCTTCGCGGGCAATTCATCCGGCAGTTCATACTCGTCTGAGATCAGCACATCCATACAGACGTTAGCGATTCGTGCATATCTCTCTATCACCTTCAGCGGAGGTTCGATTCTTCCCAGTTCATAAGCAGACACATTGCTTTGATTCAACCCCTCAATCCTAAACAATTTTAGAATCTCCTTCTGAGTCAGCCCAAGACTCTCCCTGATTGTCTTGAGCTTTCCTGCCAGTCTCTTCTGTTTAGGTTTAGCCCTTGCCCCCAATTCTAATCTTCCTCCATCAGAATTGGGTTGACAAAAATACAATTGTATTTTATAAGACTGTTTCTTAATTCAGTTACCAGTGAATTGAGAAAGAGCTTTTCGGGATCAAAGGGGTTCATCTGGGATTCAAGCAGGTGATCCTCTTGCAATCATTCTGATCAATATGCGAACGCGCAGGATACGCAATATTTATATTTTTCGCAAAGACTTACACGCACCCCGTGTTTCCGCCTCCCCCGTATCCGATCCCCTATCCGGCCCCCTTTTGATCTTCTTCTTGTTCGTTCCCACAAAGAAGGAGCTTCCACTGACTGAGCTTGAAAGACTGGGAATCTGGGCAGCTAGGAGAGCAAGGGAAGAGGTCAAGAAGATGATGAGGAAGACGGACTCAAAATGAACCGTGAGGTGCGGCGCCAACCTTATATTTATATATAGAAATGCGCAATATATAGAAATGCGCAAGGATACCTGCACACAACCGGAATTACGATCGTGGATTCATTCTCTCGTCCTGGGTCTGCTCTCCGCCTCAAAAGCAAAACGAATAGAGCGACACATTAACGTCTGCCCGGCCTGTCAAATCGAGAAAGAATTCTTTCTGATCTGCAAGAAGCTGCCGACCGATCGCCTGTACAAGCTCACGTATATCCGCAAAATTTAGGCCGGGAATAACATCCCCTGAAAACGATCCTGGCGGGCGTGGCGCGAAAAACTCTTGCGACAGCTCACATCGCCTCATGGGACGCCCGCGCGAATGGGATCGACGGCCCCATTTTCGCAGCCTTCCGAGCGCTTCCATCAGATCCGACGCTGGATCAACCGCCTCAGCCTTTGTCTTCAACAGATCGCGATGACGCGATTGATTGACCGAGACCGTTGCGCTTCCCCTCAGAGCGAAAACAGAAGCGGCTCGCAAGAACATTGAGCGGCGACGAGCACGTTCGTCTGTCCGCCGTTTGTCCACTTGCGTCTGAAGAGGGTTTTCAAAGTCTTCTTCACTACATCAGGAAAGAGTATGCCGATTCGAGTTCACCTTTCTCCTCGATGGATGCTCCATCCAAGCCCATCGGCTGTGGATGGAGCATCCATCGAGGGGAAAGGTGATTTGCGAGAAGGGCTTTTTGATCCGCTCCGCGTTAAGGTTCCCTGTTATCTCATCCCTTCCGCAAGTCGCTTATGGCCCTCAAGCATGCTCGCGATGACGGGTTCGTCCGGCGCTGTCGTCGAGATTCCCCGCTCATGAGTGCCGCCCAGAAGTACGCCGTCGCGCCGCGGGAACATATAGTTTGAGCCTGAGATGTACATGTAATTGATCTCCGGTTGTGGCGTCAGGAATGTCAACTGTCCTTTGACTGGGATCAGTTCTTCGTCATTGAACAGCGCCTTCGCGCCAAGCCCCGTGCAATTAACGATCACTTGCTCCTTCAGCCCCATGACCGCCGCAAGGTCGCGAAAGTCTCGCACGATGACCTGCCCACCCGCCGTGCGGAAATCAGCGAGCACCGCAGGCAGGTAGATCGCCGGTTCGATCAGCATCGTGTATATCCGCGCCGCGCCTTGATGGGGGAAGGGGTGCTCCTCCTTGGCTAGATTCCTGACGCGATATAGTTCGGGCGCAACCTGCCACGTCCACGGGGGACTGAATTCCGCGTCCTCGCCGAGCATAAAAAGCGGCAGCCAGCGGACCCCGTAACGGTCTCCCACCAGGTTCTGGAAATAGCGATGCGAGAAGCGTGATGATTGAGCAAGCTGGGCGTCAAATGCGCTCGTGCGTTTGTCATGATCGGCGATTGTAAACGGCGCCCAGAGCCCGCCCGCGATATTGGAGGTCGTGTTGGGCGGCAGATCGCGCGTGTAGATCGTCACTTCAAAGCCGTGGTCCTGTAGAAGCCTCGCCGTCGCCAGCCCAACCGCTCCGCTGCCTAACACCGCGATCTTCCGGTGTGGTTGACCGAGGGCGAGATCGACAGCCAGTTTGGCCGTGCCCCAGGAAAGCGTGATGCCGCAGCCGCCATGGCCGTAATTGTGGATGACGGTTTTCTCTCCCATGCGATCCGCGCGAAGCGCGAAACCGGATGTTCGATAAGGACGCAATCCTGCCACTGAGCGGATGACTCGGTCATTCGAGACCTGAACCTTGGGTAAGAGAACGCTGGAGGCGCGCGGCGTAGGAGCCTGATACGCCCGCGTTCCGGCGCAGCCGGGGAGTATAATACCGGCAGCGGCGGAGGCCCCAAACTTCAGCAAGGTTCGACGGTCGATGTTGTGTGAATTCATATTCCTCCCGTAATCTGAAAATCACCAGTTCATCTGACGAGTTTTTCACCGCCCCAGTGATCACTGCATTCCACTCTGAGGCGAATTCGAGCGGTCGAAGAAAAATCTTTTGAATTCCAAGCCTATTCCGGCCAGGGTGGTCGTGCACACTCAAGACGTACTTCTGAGCAAAGAATGTGACATGGATCAATTGAGGGAATCTCGCTCACTTCGCCCTCACAAGCGAGCGTTCAAACTCAGCGATCTGTTTGATCGCGCTCTCCGCATCCCAGATGCGGATACGGCCATCGGCGCAGCCAGACACGAGCCGTCGGCCGTCCGCGAATAACCCGAGCCCCGTTAGTGTTGTCGAGCATCCAATAAACTCCCCGCGGTGACGGCCGGATTTTACGCTCCATACGTCGACGCCGCGCGCCGGGAGTGAAATGTCTGACTGAGTCGCCGCCAGAAGATATCTGCCGTCGGGCCACCAGAGAAGACTATCCACGGCATAGCAGTTGTCCCGTTCGAAAGGCCGCAGTTCATGCGCCAGCGCTCCATCCACCACCCTCCAAATTCGGATACGGTAGCGCCCCCAATAATCGCCGGAGACTTTATGCGCGGTGGCCACAGCCACCAGCGACTCGTCCGGGGAGAAGGCCGCTCGATGAAGACGGACGTTCTCATCCAGACATCGCGGCGCCGTTCGGCGTCCCACAATGTGAGGACCTCGCTTTTTGAGAGATAGACCGCGCGTTTAGTGGTCGGAGCCGGGGCGTAGGCAATGGCGTCTCGGGGCATATTGTCCGGGAGCGCCTGACGACGCCTCCATGTCTTAGTATCATAAATCAGCAGCGCGGGCTGACTACTTTGAAGAAAAAGGAATCGCCCGTCCGGCGTGAATTGAGGGTGTGAGACCAGGTTTTGTTTCCGACCGATCATGGGTTCGGCGAAATCTCGGAAGCGCCGCCATGTCCCGGTTTTCAGCAGATGAACGTCGTACCACCCCTGGAGCGCGGCAAGCGAGCCGTCGGGACTGAGTGAGAGCCCTGCCACTGAAATGTATTGTGGAATAGAGACTTCTTTTACTACCTCCCGCGTCTCAGGGTCCCAAAATCTTAGGGGTCCTTGTCTAGAAGACGAGATGATCTGGCTACCGTCGGGCGAAATACAGAGCGCGACGTCGCCGTACGACTCGTGCGCAGCCCACTCACTTACCGGCTGAAACTGGGGGAGCCAGGAGCGTATGCCGGAGCGACTCAAGCGAAGGACTTCGAGAATTTCCGCGTGCGCATCCGCCCGATCATATACCCGCGCCCGCCAACGGTTGCCATCCGGGGCCTGAACGACAAGTCTCCGTCCTGCGGGCGGCAGGCGCGCGCCGTCATCAGGAAGCTTTGCTAGTAGCTGATCTAGCCGCTCCAACTCGCCTTCGGGGATCGTTGGATAACCGCTTCCACTCACGCCCGTCGAGTTGCGATGAAAGTAATGGATGCGCCCGTCGGCGAAGATTTGGCAACCATATGCGACCGTTCTATCGTTGAGTTTAGTGAGTATAGAAGGCTCGCGCGGAGATGGAATTTCTTCATCGCCCTCGACGGCAGTGATGATCAGCCTGAGTCGGACCACCTCCCCTCCAAAATTTAAAGTCAGAGGGCGCCAGGTGTAAGGACGGACCCAATTCTCATATTGCGCTCCCGGCGGACCCTGATGTCGGGCGCGACGCGCGGCGTCCTTACATTCGATCAACGTGATCAACACGAAACCGGCCAAAACACCCAGTCCAATGCTGAATAATTTTCGGATCATCTGGCCCTCCCGGCTTCCGATAATTGCTTGAGCTTTTCGGAGGCCCATGCGGACACCTTGGGATCCGATCCCTGCGCCAGTTCCTTCAATTCTTTCAGATGCTTTTCCGGCCCCACAGCCAAAATGGTCATATAGCGCACAAGTGGCGAGGGGTCTTCCACCAGATCGGCGATGACGGCTTGGACGTCCTCGCGCTCGAGTTGATCTGTGAGTCCATAGGCGATACGCCACCGGACGTCTTCGGAGTCGTCTTCGGCCATCTGGAGAAAGGCCTCACGGCTGCGGTTCATATCCAGTTTACGAATTTCCGTCAGAGCGTACGCGGCGGCGGCCCGTTCCTTCGCCGACTCTGAAGAGGTTAATTCAATTGTCGCATCAAAAATCGACCTGTCGAAGTCGATTCGCCACATCGGCGCTCGGAGGTTACTGGAGCCTATGAATATTAAAGCCCAACGACGGACTTCACCGTCTGCGTCCTTGAGTAGTCTGAACAGCAGCGAGTTCATACGTTTACTGAACTCGGCCTTCTCAGGGTGATATACCAATCACATTAAAATGCCTGGCGAGGTTTCAACATCTACGCGCCCGGCCAGAAACTCTTTACACTCCGGAACGTGTTGCAGCCGTTCAACCGCCATGCCGCGGGCGCTTTCGTCGCCTTCGACCGCTACCTTTTCGATCTTCGGCAGCAATGCCATCCATTCTTCCGAACCATTGTTCTGTAACTCTGGATCCCCCCTCCAGAAAACCACGCCCCAAAACTGAAGTTTTGGATCGGTCGAATCGAGCGCCGCGCCGATGGTTTCAATCGTGATCTGCTTCCGCACCGCGTCTGCCGCCTGTCGTTGTAAAGCATCGATCCTTGGTTCGATGATCAAGGAAAGGCCGCCAATCTGGTAAAGCTTCGGGGAGGAGAACCGAATCAACCTGGCAAGCGCCTGCAAACGCGTTTCGGGCCAGTCAAGGAGGTCAATGACTTTGGCTAGCTCATTTGGGGATGAGATTGTTTCCGATCGGTTGTCGACGGCGGTTGATTCCTGCGCTACCGAGAAGGATTCCGCCATGCCTTGAGGTTCAATTCCGACCTGGGCAATCGCGAAACAGGCTGGGAGGAAAATAGCTGTGACCTTATCGAGAATATGTCTTCTGAGCATATTGAGCGCTCTCTTATGGAGATTTCAAGTCTATCTATTGATGCAGGCAGTTCGCCAAAAGTTCCCAATCATTTTGTGACGCGGGTTTCAGCAGGCCAAGGCTTGCGCGCATGACCCGATCCCCTTTTATCCTTATGCCCGTGCGTATTAGAGCCAAATCCCCGCCATAGAACCCGGCAGAAATGCTCTGCAGAGAAGAATATTGAGCGTGGAGCGCCTCAGATAGGTATCGCTCCCATTGTTATTGCGAATGTAATTTCAAGATCATGACGGAAACCCAGAATCTCATGGCTCCTCAACAACCAACTGTAATCGCCCAGGAAGTTTTCTGCTAATAGCCAGTAAATCAGACCCTATTCCCCTATTACTAACTACAGGGCTTGCGCCGCATCTACACCACGGGCATAGCGCTCTTTCTCTATGCCCGCCCCTTTTTTTCTGTAGGGAGCGTAATAATCCGTGGAATCGGGAAACCGCCGTAGTTTCACAATCGCGACTTCGACGAACGAGTTTTGCTTGCCCTGTTCGACATACTCCAAGCCCCTCACAGCAATGATCTCTCCTACATCCTCTTTATATTGACCTTTCTCCGCGGCAGTAAGAACGCGTGGTGGAATCTTTCTGATTGGTCGTCGATTCCAGCGCATCAATTCCCTCAGGTGGTCACGAAAATCGAGCGGTCAGCAATACGCACAGTTGATGAGGGACGCTGGATGGCGTTCTTCACGATTCAGAATAGCAATTGGTGTTTGCGTTAGATAAATCAGTGACAAGGAGAATCAAATGAGCGCCAACGTGATTCCATTCACTCCTGCGCAATTTCCGCAGGAATCGATCGTTGTTTCTAGCGGCAACCATCGCGCCGCCGTCGCTGCCGTGCGGACTGATCGCCGCGCTGAAGAGATTGAGCGCCTGCCATTCGACCTTTCAGCTCTGGAAGAGGAAGGCGTCTTCATAAATGTTGATGCAACCGGCTTCGGCATCCTCGACAGAAGACTCGACTGGCAGGCCTTGGGTGTTGAGCTTCCCGAAAACACTGACGTTGCTTTCACTCCGCCTCGATGCGGATTGCTGCCCAATCGTTTCCGCAGGCCACTGCTCACTCCCGTCTCGCAGGCCCACACAGCCCTGCGCAAATACAGCTATCACTTCCGTTTGACTGAGACGCTCTTTGAGACTCCGGCGTACCGCTGGGTTCCGTGGCGCGCCTTCACAGAATTCGAATCGGCGTTCAACAGAGCCTGCACCAACCTGAACGAAGCCAGGCGGAAGGTCCTCGATCAATACGACGAGGTTCGGCAGGAGGTGATCGCCATATTCAGACAGGTGACCGCTGACTCCGCGCAGCGACTCGAAGCGACCGGCGCGACCGTGCCCGAAGACTTCGAGAATCGCGTCATCAACAGCGTATTGAACGCCTTTCCATCAGAAGCCGAACTCCGCAGCAAGTTGACACTGCGTTTCCAGGTGGGCGTCATCCTGCTCGGTAGTGAGATGCTCCGCGAGCAACGTCTGGCCGCCGAAGAACGTCGTCGCATTGAACAGGTCGAATCTGAACGCCGGATCGAACAATTGCGCGTGACCGCCGCCGAGCGCGAAATCCAGCAGCAGATGTGGGCCGAGCAAGAGAGCGCTAGGCTCAAGTTGGCAGCGGAAGAGGAAGATCGTAAGCGCGAATCCGAGGTCAAGGAGCGAATCCGCCGGATGAAACTCGACGCCGCTCGCGAGAAGCTTCAGGAGACGCTCAGTCCTTTGCAGGAAGGCGCGGCCCAACTGCGGGCACAGATATACGAATCGGCAGTGGCTATGCGGGAGGCGCTCGAAAAACACGATTTCCTGCCCGGCGCGACGGCGAAGAAGGCTCGCAACATGACTCGCTGGTTCCGGCTGATGAACTTCCAGTCCGACGCCGAACTCGATCAATTGCTTAACGACCTCGAAAGACTCGCCGCCAAACCGGCAGGAAAGAACAAGCGGCGGGCAAGCAATGCGGCGGTCAGGGAGGCTCTCGATAATATCATTGAGCTTTGCTACCGCGACGCGCATGAACTCGGTCAGCCGAATCGCCTGGCCGCGCTCGAACTCTAACAAATCGTGGATCGAGGGAAAACAATGTCACAGGAATCTCTGGAAAAGATCGTCATTGAACTCGACGTGTTGATTCGCGCCCGCTATCCGCTGATCGCGGTCAACACGCCCGAGGAAGGCCGTTTTCATCGCATTATGCAAGCGGTGGCGCAGTTGAAGTGGCATCGTGAAAAAGAGAAGGGACTCTTCATCTGGAGCCGCACGGCCGGGTTGCGGCAGGTCCTCGGCGCCGAACTCAAAGGCCAGAAGGAGATGCTGATCCCGGATACACAGGACGCCGCGAGCGCGATTGATCACATCGCGCAGCAGAAGAAGGGACTGTTCGTGCTCTGCGATTACAGTCCCTATCTCGCGCCGTACGGCCAGGAAGACCCTCAACTGGTCCGAAGGCTGCGCGAACTCGCCTGGGAGATCAAGGGGCGTCATCTCAACGTCATCTTCGTCGAGAGGAACTTTCCCGACCTGCCGGCGCTGGAGAAGGAGGTCAAGGTCGTCGAACTCCCGCTGCCTGATGAACGCGAGGTGACGGCGATGCTCGACACGCAGACGCAACGCCTCAAAGACGGCGAGGTTCGCGTCGAGGTTGACGAGCGGCTCCGTGAACAGCTCGTCCAGGCGCTGCTCGGGCTGACCGAATCGGACATCGAGAACGTCCTCGCCAAGGCGATCATCAGAGGCTCGGGACTGACCTCGGACGCGCTGCCGGTGATCCTCGACGAGAAGAAGTCGGTCATCAAAGGCACTGGGGCGCTCACCTATACGCATCCAGAGCCGACGGACCATCTCGGCGGTTATCACAACCTGCGGCGGATTCTGACCGAAGCCGCGGCGACCTTCACTCCGGCGGCGCGGGCTTTCGGAGTCGAGCCGATGAAGGGATTGCTGATGGTCGGATTGCCCGGGTGCGGCAAAGACCTTACGAAGAAGATCGCCTCGTCGGTGCTGGGCAAGTCGCTGCTCGACCTCGATTTCGGCAGTGTGATGGGAGAAGGCGGCGGCGTGATCGGCTCGTCGGCGATGACCATCAAGCGCGCGCTCTCGATCGCCACCACGCTCAAGGGCATCCTCGGCATTAGCGAATTCGAGAAGGCGGTCGGCGGTCTCGAATCATCGGCCAAAACCGACGGCGGAGAGACGGCGCGCACCATCGCTTACCTGCTCAACTGGATGCAGGAGCAATCGGACGTCTTCGTGATCGGCACGGCCAACGACGTTCGGGGGCTTGCGGCGGAGCAGACTCGTCAGGGACGTTTCTCGCACATCGTCTTCGTTGATCTGCCGGCGCTCGATGAGCGGCGCGAGATCTTCGCCGTTCACCTGCGCAAACGGGGCCGAGAGCCGGAAGAGTTCAACATCGACGAACTGGCCGAAACGACCGAAGGGTATTCCGGCGCGGAGATCGAGGCGGCGGTCAAGGCAGGGTTGCTGCGGGCGTTTATGGACGGAGAACGCTGGGTGATGACCGAAGACATTGTCGAATGCGCCAGGAAAATTCAACCGACGAGCGTCATCAAACGCGAGCAGGTGGAATCACTGCGCAACTGGGCGAAGGATCATCTGGCTATTAGCGCGGGCGGCGCTAGCGTCACTCCGATCAACGACTTGATGCAAGGCGCGCGGGCGCTCGAGATGTGAGCCGTCAATTCACCAACAAGAGGATGCAGCAATGAGCAAGTACATGACTTTCAACGAGGTCGTCTTCAAAGACTGCGATCTCTTGATTGGCGCGCTCGAAGACATCGGATGCAAGGAGATCAGGCAGGGCGAGAACATTGAAATGGGCCGCTACTATTCGGATCAACTCCCGCAAAAAGCCGACATCATCATCCCTCGGAAAACGATCGGCAATTACTACGGCGACGTCGGCTTCCGGCGTTCGGAGAATGGAGACTATATGCCAGTGATTGACAATCTCGACGAGCGCGAGGCGCTAAACGGCCAGTTCATTCCTCGGCTCCGCGCGGCATACAACGAACGCGTCGTCGGAAAGGTGGCGGCTCGATTGCGCGGGACGATCCACCGCGCCGTCGAGGGCAACGTCGTGAAGATCAAGGTTCGTTACTAAAAAGGAGAGACGTCATGCCAGAAATCAATTTCACGATAGACCCGCAAACCGGCGAGATGGAGATGAAGGTGGAAGGCCTTCAGGGACCGCAGTGCGCCGACGTCGCCAAGATCGTCACCGAACTGACCGGCGCGCCGCAACAGGAAGAGAACACCAAGGAGTTTTACGCGCGCCCAAATGTCAGGCCGCAGATCCAAAACAAGAAAGCATGAAGGCGATGAGAGAGACGACGTGGATTATTGACATTCACAGCGGCGATCTAACGGTTGAAGGGCTGCGGCAATCAGAGCTGAGAGAACTAGCCGCGGATATTTTGCCGTCCGGCGCCTCTGTCAACTGTGCGCGCCCAATCAATATTGAGCCGCTGCGACTTTCATCGGCCCACGCTGCGAATGGCGAGCCTTCGCTCAGGGTCTTTCGCATCTACCACAATTCGGTAGTCGAGGGGCCGGGCCGACGCAGCGTGTTACAGACCGCTGGCTGTTTATTGCGTTGCATCGGATGTCACTCAGTTGAGACTCATTCGATGGACAGCGGTGTTGAAATGAATGTCGCTGATATAGTTGAAAGATTGCTGGCGCCGGAAGGCGCGCCGCGTGACGGCGTAACGATCCTCGGCGGCGAGCCATTTCTTCAACCCAAGGGATTGCTGGCGTTGATGCGGCTGCTCAAACAGCGAGATCAGCACATCACACTCTACACGGGCCACACACTGGAAGATTTAGTCGGGCGCAACGACCGGACAATCAACCGGATTCTTGAACTCACGGACATTCTGATTGACGGGCCCTTCGTCAAAGAGCTTTCAGACAACGCTGGTGAATGGGTCGGATCGACAAATCAGAGGGCCATTCGGCGCCCTGCGCTCTATTCGCCAATCAACTGTAGTGATGAAATAAAGTTGGTAACTCGGTAATAAACTCTGTAGCTGGGTAATAAAGTCGGTAACTACATTCTCACCCAAGGGGTGTCTTGTATGTCTACCAGACGCCCATTCACTTATTTGCGAGAAGCGAGTCGCCTTTGTCAATCGAGCACTCGCCCATCTTCTCAATTCACGACTTTATTTACTCGTTACACCGCCTCGAAGCGAGCGACTCAGGCTTCCAGTTCACGACTTTATCGCGCTTTCGCCGGTCGATCCGCTACGCAAAATCAAGAAGTTAGCGGCAGTCTAGTTCACGACTTTATTTCGTCATTACAGCTATCCCCCCTTTTGGGGGTCTCGTTTTTGGAACATCTTCAATAGAGGATTTTCAAAGCGAACTGAATCGTGCGCGCGTCGGCGGCCGAGCTGATCACTCCGAAAGTCGATATGCCGAAAGTGGTCCCCGGCGCGCCGAAATTGGTGTTATTCAGGAGATTGAATAATTCCGAGCGGAATTGGACGTTGACGCGCTCGCGCATCCTCGTATTTTTGATCAGCGAGAAATCGAAGTTCACCAACCCAGGCGCACGCACATCAGGCAAAGTCCGCGGCGTGTTGCCGAAGGTGAAAGCGGGCGGCTGCGAAAAGACAGAAGTGTCGAAGTAACGATCCAACCTCTCAACCGTCGGGCCGCCGAGCTTGGCGCTCTTGCCTGACCAATTGGGCCGTGAGCCGCCGCCGAAAGAGTTGGTCTGATTGACCGAGGTCTGAAGTCCCAGTGTCGGCCCGCTTTGAATCGCGGTGATTCCGTTGACCTGCCAGCCGCCAAGCAGTTTCGCGGCGGCGCCTCCCAGTCCGCTCGGGAAAGGCTTGCCTGGCCCAAATGGCAGCTCCCAGTTGTAGCTCAGGACGAGTCGTTGAGGGATATCGATGTTGGCCAGCGAACGCTCGGCCCGGCGGTTATTGCTGTTTTGAAACTCAGGGCTGGCAAAATTGATCGCCAAGCGTGAAGGCGTATCGGTGATCAGCTTTGAGACTGTGTACGCGGCCAGCAGGCTGAAGCCTCCGCTGAAGCGGCGCTCGACCTTGAGCTGCATCGAATGATAGATCGAGTTACCAGCGCGGACGCCGCGCAGATTGATGGCCCCGAACTGAGGGAACGGCCGGAGCAGTTGCCCGCGCGCCACCTTCGGCTGGCTCAAGACGCCGACCTTGATCAGTGGGTAGAACGGATTCGGAACTTGATCTAGCAGCGCCGATCCTAGGGCCAGATACTGATCAGGAAGTTGATTGAGCTGGATATTTATTGGCAGCTTCGCGCCTTTATTACCGGCGTAAGCCATATCGAAGAGGAGATTGCCCGGAAGCTCGCGCTGAATGTTCAGGTTCCACTCCTGCGCATAGGCGCTGCGATCGGTTCTGAGGACCGTCGTGATGTCCTGCCCGACCAGCGTAAGCAATCCTAAACTGTTGCCGGGAGGCTGAGCGACTCCGCGGGGAAACGGATTGCTCAAGCGATCCGCCGGCGTGATCCCGCCGTCGAGCGAGCTGAGAAAAGAGGTGTTCGCGAAATAGCCCTCGCCACCCAGATTCCGTCCGGTGTCGTCTCCGGTCGTGGGCAAGAAGAACACGCCGTAGCCGCCGCGGACGACGGTCTTCGGATTGAGACTGTAGGCGAAGCCGAATCTGGGACCCCAGTTATTTTTATCCGTCTCCTTTTGTCGCCTCGAGTGGCCATCAACCCCGACGAACTGGAGTCCTCCGCGTAATCCGGCGATGCCCGCTTGCGGGCCGAGGGGGCTGGCCACCTCAGGATCAAACCAGCTCAAGCGATTGAATCGCTCGTTGCGCGGCGTCTCCAGTTCGTAGCGCAGGCCGAGATTGAGAGTCAGCTTAGGGTTGAGCTTGATGTCGTCTTGGAAGTAGACGCCATAATATTTATTGGAGATCGAAATCGCCGGATTGAAATCCATCGAGCCTGAAGAAGGGAGCCCCAGCAGAAACGAAGCGACGCTGAAACCTGAGGTCGCGGTCGCGCGCAGCGGGTCCTCGCTCGTAAAACGGCCGTCGAAATTGAAGACTCCCTGCGGGGCGCTCGGCTGCAGCTCATTGACCGGAATGAAGCGGAGGTCCACGCCGGCTTTGATCTCATGCTTGGTGAGCACCTTGGTCAGATTCCCTTGCCAGGCATGCGTATTGTCAGCCCGTTGAATCAGGTCGGAAGTGGCCGGCGCCAGAGCGCGAAACCCAGATGGTTGAAAAGCGGGGATCGCATGAAGGAAGACCTGCCGGTTAAATTCCTGGGAGAAGCCGATGGTCGTCAAATCCAAACCTGTCAAAGCCGGGGTCTTGCCCACAAACTGGCGAACAAAACCGTAACGGAAATTCCAGAGCAGCGTCGGGCTGAAAGTGTAGTTGTAATCGAAGGAGAAATTCCGGGCATTGAAGACCAGCGGCACACCGCCCCCGCCCGGGTTGACAAAACCGGCCCCATTGCCGAAGAAGTCCACCGCCCCACGACCGACGTCACTGTAGGAGAAGCGACCGGCGAGCTTATGTTTCACCCTGATCGTGTGATCCAGGCGGACGGTAAATTGATCCTGCGTATTCGGGGCGCTACCCTGGCCGATGAAATTATTGGCCCCTGTGCGCGGGTCCCCGGCCGTGTTTGGCGCCGGCCACAAAGAGCGGACCTTCGCCGCCACCGAGTCGATGAGGTTGGCCGGAATGCGATTGTCAGGGAAAGGGTCATGTATAAACCGGCCCGAGTTATTTGGGTCCGGGCGCATGGTAAACGGGTTGAAGATACGGATGAGTTGGCCGGCAGAGTTGAACGTGTGCGAAAAGTTACCCTGCAACTGTTCGGGCGTCGGGACGGTGAAGAGTTGTGTCAGGCCTCGGCGTTCTCTCAGCCCCTCATAGCTGAAAAACCAGAAACTTTTATCACGCCCCTGATAAAGCCGGGGGATGGTGATCGTCCCGCCTGCAGTCCCGCCGAATTGATTGAAGGTGTTGTGAGGCTTGGGCCGGCCGGCGCGGTTATTGAACCAGTTGTTGGCGTCGAGCGCGTCATTGCGGAAGAACTCATAGAGGCTGCAGTGAAGCTCGTTGCCGCCGGACTTCATGATGATGTTAACTACGCCGCCGCCTGTGCGCCCGAACTCGGCCGATAAGCTGTTGGTCTGCACCTTGAACTCTTGCACCGCATCCACTACCGGGACATAGGCCGGCGCATTGAAGAGAGCGGCATTGGCCGGCGCCCCATCGATCAGCGTCTCGTTGGTCAGCACCTGACTGCCCGAGGTCGAAAAGAAACCCTGGTTATAAGCATTCGTGCGGGCGGGGACGCCGCCGAATTGCCCCACCGGCTGTGCGCCCGCCGTCAGCCCGATCAGCCCCAAAGTATTGCGCCCAACCAATGGCAGATCGAGGATTTTCCGATTATCGACCACCTGGCCGAGCGAGGAAGTGGTCGGCTGCAACAGCGGAGTTTCTTCCTTCACCGTCACCGATTCACTGGTTGTTCCAATGTGGAGTACGATCTCGATCTCCAGTCGCTGCTGGACCTCGACCGCCAATTGATCGCGCACAAAGCGCTTGAACCCCTGAAGCTGCGCTTCCAGGCGATAGGTCCCAGGCTGCATGGCCGGGAACACATAGCCGCCTTCAGAGTTGGTCACCTGGATTCGCTTCTCATTCGTGTTCACATTGATCAGCGCGACTTCCGCGTGGGGCAAGACTGCGCCCGTCGCGTCCTTGACCGTGCCGGTGACGGCTCCGGTGGAGACCTGGGCGAGACTGTTGATCGCGAGGGCTAGCGCGGTGAGAGTGAGCAGCAGGACATGTCTTGGCCCCGACCAAGACCGGCTCGTTCGGTAGAACTGATTCCTCGTCATGGCTTTCATTCCCCCTTCAGGATGCGGCCGGCGAAGTTGGCGTTGCGAAAGCTTTTCCTCGACTCATCAGGATCAGGCGCCGCGAAGACTGGCGTCGCGAGAGACCGATTCTGCGATTGCCGCCCGGAAGATTATGGAACCCGGCAGAGCAAAGTCGCGAGAAGCTTTGCATCAGGTCTGGTTGTGACTCTTGACTAAAGCCGCAAGGAAATTATGGTAGAACGGCCTGTCATAAACGCAAGCGAATTGTTTTGAAAGATCATTCACTCCCGGTTAAAATGCGCCATCGAACTTCTTTGCTTGGAAAGCAGCTATGGAATTGCGCGAACTTCGTTGCCTGGTGACACTGGCGGAGGTGGGCAGCATTACGCGCACCGCCGAGAAGCTCCATTTGAGCGCCGCGGCCATCCACAAACAGCTTAAAGTTTTGGAGGATGAGCTAGGCCTCCGGCTGTACGAGAAAGTCGGGCGCCAGTTGCGACTGACTCAGGCGGCGGAGGTCCTGCTCCCGCACATCAAGAATCTCTTCGCGCAGTACGACACTGCCTTGAGCGCCTTGAGTGAGTGGAAGGGGCTAAGACATGGACTGGTACGGATCGGGACCGGGCCGACGATGAGTAGCTATCTCTTGCCTTCACTGCTCGAAGAATTTCGCCATCTGTTTCCTGAAATTGAGCTGTTTATCGAAACCGGCAATACTCAGCACCTGCTCGATTGCCTGGGCAAAGGATCACTCGATCTGACTTTCCTGATCTCTTCGGAGCTGTTGGAAGAACCGGGCCTCTTGATCGAGGCCGCCTGGGATTTTGATTTCGCTCTAGTCTCCGGGATGAAGGAACTCCCGCGGCGTTGCCGACTTAAGGGGCTGCAAGAATTTCCCTTCATTTTGTATAAGAAGGGGTCTATTTTTGAAAACTTGATTGATCGCTATTTTGCGGAGAACCGGTTCTGCCCGCGAGTGGTCATGCGCTTCGATACGCCGGAGGCGATCAAAGCTATGATCCGTTCAGGATTAGGTGTGTCGCTACTGCCGCTGTGGGTAATTGAGGCCGAACTGAAGAATAAGACGCTCTCGCTCATCCACCAACAGGAGCCGCCGTTGTCCGCTAGAGTCGCCCTGGTGACCAGGAAACTCAACTATGTGCCTCAGCCGGTCGTCGCCTTCCTTGAAGTCGCGCGGAAATGGAAATGGAAGAGTACGCGTCCAGCCAGCCGAGGAAGCTGAAGTTCACCGTGATCGGCTGAATATTAACTAGAAGTGAATAACCTTTCAAAACAATTTGCTTGTGTTTATCTCCGATCGTCTTACCATACAGCCTATCCTGCGACTTTAATTTAGCTTGAATACTCTCAGAGCGCCTGGCCGGGCGGATAGCCACTACTCGAATGTGAAGTCGGAGCTGCCAGGTGCGCCTCCCGTCGCCACGCATGCGCGAGAGGGCAGGAATTGCAATGCTTCCACAGGCCTCTAGGGGGAAAAATGCGAGCGCGAAGAATTATTGAGATCACTCTTTTGCTCTGGCTCATGCCGTGGCCGATTGCCGCGCAGACGACCAGCAGACGGGCCCGGAAAGCGCCCCGGCGAAGAGTGAGGTCTATGTGGCGCCGTTTTCGCACCTCGATCTCTATTGGGGCAGTACCCAGGAAGAATGCCTCAGCCGCGGTAACCGGATCATCATGAAAGCTATTGGACTGGCGGAAAAGCATCCGGATTTCCGCTTTCTGCTGGAAGACGATGTCTTCGTCAATAACTTCGTCGAAAGCCGCCGCGGCACGCTTGAACTGGAGAAATTCAGGCAGTTCGTCAAGCAAGGCCGCATCGAGATCGCGCCCAAGTGTGCCGCGATTTATCAAAACCTTCCGCGCGCCGAAGCGCTGGTGCGGAACCTGGTTTATGGCAAGCGCTTCGCCCGTGACGTGTTCGGCGTCGATCCGCAGGTCGCGCACCTCGGCGACATCCCGGGCTTTACCGGCAATATCCGCAGGTGCTTGAGAAATCCGAGATTCCCTTCATGGTCATGACGCGCATGGGTCCTCCCGATCATGCGCTCTTTCGCTGGAAGGCGCCGGACGGCTCCCGCGTGCTGATCTGGAATACGCTGAAGGGATACGGGTGGGGCGTCAGCCTCGGACTGCATCGCGACTTGGATGATACGCGAGTCGCCGAGATCGGGAGCGAGGTCGCCGCCGTCCAACGCTACAGCCCAGGGCCAGTATACATGGGTTGGGGGACTGACCTGTTCGCCCCCAGCGAAAAGGTGATCGAGAATATTCCCCTGCTGAACCAACGCCTGGCGCCCATGCATTTTCGGATCGCCATCGCTCAGCAATATTTTGACGCGGCTAGAGAAGCGCCTGGCATTCCAGACATCTCAGGCGAGATCCCGTCCTCGTGGGCCAACATCATCAGCTCGATGGCGCAGAACTGGCCCCCAGCCATCACCGCCGCAGACACGCTGGTGACGGCCGAGAAATTCGCCGCGATCAATTATGCCCTGGGGTACGCCCCGTATCCGCAGCCGCAGTTCGATGCGCTGTGGAGGAAGGCGCTCGAAGCGATGGACCACAACAACTACGGCCAGGGCGGGGAAATTGGAGACGAGCGCAAGGTGGGCTACGCGCAGGCGGCCATGCTGCAGGGCGGGCAGATTCTTCGGGAATCGCTGCGCAATATCGCCGAGCGGGTGGCGCAGCCGTTCCCGCGAAGTGTTCCGGTGGTGGTCTTCAACCCATTGAATTGGACTCGCGATGACGTGGTACGCGCGCATGTGACGCTCTATGGCGACGTGGCGCCGAGCGACATTGCGGATTACAAAAAGGCCATGCGCCTCGTGGATGCGGCCGGCGCCTCCGTCGCTTTCCAGGCCGAAGGCTACACCGAGAATATTTCGCGGGCCGTAGATCTGGTGTTTGTGGCGCGCGGCGTGCCCTCGCTGGGCTACAAGACCTACTACCTGGTTCCCGCGCCGCAGGCCGATACCTTCCCCGCCGCTTGCCAGCTCAAGCTGGACAGCGATCTTGACGTGAAGAATCCCCGGCGGATCCTCTGGTCCAATGTGGTCGAGAACGAATATTACCGGGTCAGCGTAGATCGGGCGACCGGCCGGATTGAGGTTTTCGACAAAGAACTCAACCGGACGGTGGCGCAAGACATCGAGATCTCGGCCGCCGAAGAGCGCGGCGGAAACACTCTGAGCAGCGAGCCGCGAACCGGTCGGACCATCATCAACGTGATCTCCTCGGTCGAACTCGAAGAGAACAAGCCCGCGCAAATGGTAATGCGAATCACCGGCAATGTCGGCGGCGTTCCGGTGGTCCAGCGGGTGATGCTCTACCGGGATCTGAAGAGGATCGATTTCGAGAACACGGTCGACTGGACTCCCGGCCATTTCATGAAACTTGAGCAAGTGTTTCCGCTCGAGCAGCGAGGGGCCGAGGTGCGGAATGGTGTGCCGTTCGGCTCGGCCGCTTCCGAGGACATCATGCCCAATTCGGGATCTCACGCGGGCGACGAGGTCTCACCCGAAGTCTGGAAGGGATGGCGCCAAATCCAGGACTGGATTTCGGCCGGAACGAGCGACTGGACCCTGACCATCAGCGCCGATCACCAGATGTTCACCGTGACCGACTCGGATCTCCGCGGCGGAATGATGCGCGGTGTCAGGTGGAACTCGTCCGCCACCGTGCGGGATGGCAAGCCCTTTCTCGTGCAGCAACCGGCGGCAGGCGCTTACGTGTACCGCTACTCGCTCACCTCCGAAAAGGGCGACTGGGCCGAGGCCAAGTCCTGGCGAGCGGGGATGGCATTTAATACGCCACTGATCCCGTTCAGCTCAGTCGATGAACTTTCTGCGAAGCCCCTGCCTCCGGAGCGCTCGTTCTGTTCGCTGGAGGGCGACAACCTAGTCGTCAGCGCGATCAAGAAGGCCGATCGGGAAAACGCCGTCATCCTGCGACTCTTCGAAGCCGCCGGCCGGAGCGCGCACACGACCCTCTGGTTCACTAGCCAGGAACGCCGCTTCCAGGCGGTCAATATGCTCGAAGAGAATCCGGGCGGCGAGCAAAATGCGCTGCGCCTCGCCCCTTACGAGATCAGCACGGTGAAGCTGCACGTGCCCTGAGCTCGACTTTGTCCATTTTCAGGGCGAGAAAGGCTCGGTTTTATAAGCCTTTTACTTTCAATGCCAGAGTTTTTCAATGTCGTGTTTTCAAGCGACGTTTGAAAACTCCTGAGATGGCTACGCATTGACGGACACAAGACCTGAGACGTGGATTTAGTGAAAGATGTGACGACGTTCGACAAACGATGTGACGATTTACAGCCGGACTTATCGGCGCCGAGTTGTATTGACCGTACAGCCTGCCATCTCCCTCATTATGAAATCACGCAGGACTTCAGTAAAAATCGTGAAGAACTTCAGTGAATTATCTAAAGATCTACAGCGGGTCAGCGCTCTGACCCCACTGCCCGAGTCATTCCGCCAAGGCGCCCCGGGATCTTTGCGTACTGCGCTGCTCACTCGCGAGTCAGAAATGTCCGATGATCCAAGTGGAGGTGTTACTGATGCTCCAGCCTGCGCTTCCGCTCTCGAAGCCGGGATTGGATAGCACATTGCTACCACCGGAAATGCCCAGGAACGCGTCATCCAGGTAAACCGTGCCCGATCCCGCAAAGCTGTCCTGAAGGATGAACGTCAACTGCGTGTTGCCGCCCACGCTGAACGACGGCGTTGAGCACTGCGTATAGCTCGAGCTGGCTGTGCATTGCACGGTTGCCAGCGTTGTGGGGCCCCAGTTTCCGTTCTTGACATACAACTGCACGGAGCCGGACCCCTTGATCCAAATCCTAGCCACGTAGGTCTGGTTGCTGGATACGTTCGCCACCTGCGAGGTATTGCTGTAGTTTTGGCTGCCGGGCAGCGTACCCTTCAGGCATTGCGTTCCGCCATGGCAGTTGGACGAACTGGGCTGCGTCGTGGCCGACGCCTGATTCGAATTCCCTGAACAACCGTTGTTATTGCACGCCTGAACTACGTAGAAGTAAGTCGTGCTCGCGACCAGCCCGGTGTCCGAGAACGAGGTCGAGGTCACTCCGTTGGCGACCTGAGTGTACGGTCCGCCATTGGTGGTGGAGCGCAGCGCGTTATAGCTGGTCGCGCCCGAGGAGCCCGTCCAGCTCAGATCGATCTGGCTGGAAGAGACCGGCGCCGCCGACAGGTTCGTTGGAGCCGCCGGAGGCGTTCCGCCGCTTGAGGGGGCCAGCGCCAAATAGACTCCATTGGCGACCGCCGAAACGCCCCAGGAGAGCGATGTGGATTTGCTTCCCGCAGCGCCCGCGATCGCATACTCCACCGCCTGCCTGGCATTGGTCGCATTCGCCGGGATCGTATAGCCGCTCGCCGGAGTCCACGTGGTTTCATCCCCGCTGGTTGTGACGGCGTAGATCAACGCATCGCCATTCTTGGTAGTCGTGAGCGCGCCGCTCGAGAGAGCCGTGACCGAAGTACTCCCGCTGCTGCTAGTCACACTTGTGTCCACCGAAGCGACATTCGCAAACTCCAGAACCACGATGCCCTCCGCCGCGCTTAAGTTGGAGGCGAAGTTACACGACACCGTATTGCCGGAAGAAGCCGGAATATTGGTGGCTGCATAAACAGCCGTTTCCCGTGTTC
>WNGF01008066.1_pt1 | contig 20359 bp, 28 predicted proteins | sample 5400641 | NCBI WGS metagenome assembly WNGF01 (sample SAMN13153371, study PRJNA577476) | soil metagenome | isolation source: 80 cm soil or saprolite under grassland replicate 2 | place: USA:California | collected 2016-06-15
ACGGCGATCGCTCCGGCCAAGATCACAAAGCGGTTCCGGATCGACCAGACGAGGCTGCGGCGGTAGCGCGCCTCCACGCGCTCGAGGAAGCGCTGAGCGGGGTCGACCAGCCAGCGCTGGAGCCGGCCGTGGCGGCGCGCGGCCTCCTCGCTATAGGGGGCGAAGAGAGTGGCGGCGAGGAGTGCCGTTAGCGTGAACGACACCAGCGCGGAGGAAAGCAGCGCCAGGATGATCGCCCACACGATGCCCTCGAACATGAACTGCACGATCCCGCCCGAGAAGGCCAGCGGCACCAGCGCGACGCACAGCATGAACGTGATGGCGAGGACGGCCAGCCGCACCTCGCTGATCCCGTCGATCGCCGCCTCCTTGGGCGATTTGCCCATGCGGAGGTGGCGCTCGATCGAATGAATGTCGATGATGGAGTCGTCCACGAGCCGGCCGATGGACAGCAGCAGCCCGATCAGCGTCGAGATCGGGATCGTGATGACGGAGATGAGCGTGCCGCGGACGTTGCCGAGGAAGAAGAGCACCACGACGCCGGTGAGGAGGACCGCGATCACCAGCTCCTCGACCATGTTGTCCATGAGGACGCCGACGAAGCCGGAGTTGTCGTAGGCGACGTCGAACTTCAGACCCGGGAAGTCCTGCTGGATCTCCTCGAGCTTGGCCTTGACGCCGGCGATCACCCGCACGGAGCTGGCGTCAGGTTGCTGGATCACCGAGATCTCGACGCCTTCCTTGCCGTTGAGCCGGTAGAGACTGCGCTGCTCGCGAGGCGCGTTGAGGACCTCGGCGACGTCGCGCAGATAGACGGCCCGGCCCTCCATGCTGGCGACGGGGTACGCCGCCACCTCCTCCGGGGTCCGCGCCCGGACATCGCTGCGAACGAGGACCTCTCGGTCCTGATAGGTCAGGGTCCCCGCCGGGCGGGAGACGTTCTGCATGTCGAGCATGTTCTTGAGATCGGGCAGACTCATCCGGTACGCCGCCAGCCGCTCCCGGTCGACGATGACCTGCATCTGGAGCTTCTGCCCGCCGAAGGGCACGACGGAGTAGACGTCCTTGACGACTTTCAGTCGATTGACGACCTCGTTCTCCACCAGCGTGCGGAGCCGCACCCGATCGTAGCCGTCACCGGTGACGGCGAGGCTGAGGACGGGCAGATTCAGCGGATCGATGGCCAGCACCCAGGACGGCTTCAGGTTGGCGCCCGTCATCGGCAGATCCGCCTGGACGACGTTCATCAACGACTGCACGTCGAAGAGCGCCTTCTTCATGTCCGTGCCGTACCAGAACTCGATGCTGACGATCGAGAACCCCTCCTGAGACGTGGAACGGACGAAGTGGACGTTCTTGAGGTCGACCATCCGCTCCTCGATGGGCTTGGCAAAGTAGATCTCCATCTCCTCGGCGGACAGCCCCGGCATCATCGAGACCACGCCGACGATGGGACTCTCGACGTACGGCATCATCCGGCGTGGCATCTGGAAGAAGATGACGAGGATCGCGAGCAGGGCGACGCCGAGGTAGAAGGCCGTGACGATGTACGGATGCTCGATCGACCACCGGCTGATGTTGCCGCGGCCGCGCGCTCCGCTCGGCGCTCGCGTCGGCGTCTCAGGGCTCAATGCACTTGCCCTCGACGACCACGCCGCACGTCAATGACTTCCAGGGGTGTTCGGGATCGTCGACGACCTCGACGACCCCCGCCAGCGTGGTGGGCAGGCGGTCGCTCCACACGTGGACGACGTACGGATGAGTGCCCGGGCGGTGAAAGACCGCCCAGATCGGCCCCGTCAACGGAACTTGAACCACCTGGTGCTGCCGCGGATCGACTCCAAACTCTACGTGGACGTTCCGCTGTGCTCGATTCACGAAGTCGACGCGCTCACCGGTCGGCACCCGCAGTACCGCCGGCTCGACCGCCGACGTCGTGATCACGATCTGAGTGGCGTCTGCGCGACCGGCGCCGAGCAGCGGCGCCGTGGCGAGCAGGGCGAGAAGCAAGGGTTTCATCGGTACTCCTCCGGGACCGGTCGCAGCGTCAGCGTCTCGCCATTGCGCCAGACGGTGACGCCGACCGGTTCGCCGATCTTGTGCTGCTGGAGCAGGTCGTGGAAGTGATGGAGATCCGTCACGGGCTTGCCCGCGATCGCAACGACGACGTCGTTGGGCTCGAATCCCGCGGCGTCGGCCGGGCCCCCCGATTCGGCGCTGATGATGAGCGCGCCCCGCTCCAGCGGCAGATCGTTGGCATAGGCCACCTGCGGCGTGACGCTGACCGCCCGGACCCCGATGGAGGGTCGAACGATGCGCCCCGTTGTCATGAGCGCCTGCAGGACGGGCTTCGCCGAGCTGGCGGCGATAGCGAAGCCGATGCCATGAGCAGACGCGATGACCGCCGTGCTGATGCCGATCGCCTGGCCGCGAAGGTTCAGCAGCGGGCCACCGGAATTCCCCGGGTTGATGGCCGCGTCGGTCTGGATGAGGTTGTGCAGGACCGGCAGCTTCTCCTCCTCCATCGAACGCCCGAGAGCGCTCACGACCCCGACCGTCACCGTCGGTCCTCCCTCCAACCAGAGCGGATTCCCGATGGCGACGACCGTCTCGCCGACGGCGAGCTTCTTCGAATCGCCGAGTGGCAGCACGGGCAGCTTCTCCCCGTCGATCTTGACCACCGCGAGATCGCTGAATCGATCGGCGCCGAGGAGGGCGCCCCGGAAGCTGCGCCCGTCGGTCAGGGTGACCTTGATGTCCTCGGCTCCCTCCACGACGTGGTTGTTGGTGAGGATGTAGCCCCGGCGGTCGACGATGAATCCGGTTCCGAGCCCCCGGGTCGGCACGGGCCGATTGAACTGGTCCTGCTCGATCTGCCGGGTGATGATGCTCACGACCGCCGGCAGCGCCCGAGACACGATGGCGGGAACGGTGGGACCGGTGGCGTGGGACCGAGCCTCGGTGGACGCGGCCGGGACAAGGGCCGTGACCGCCGCGAGCGCCACCGGCCACATCCACCGCGCGAACCGCAACATCTCGATCTCCTCCCTTCTCCGTTGCCCAATGCCTGCGGATCGACGAGCGCCACCTGCCGTCGCCCCTGAACGGCGTCCGGGCAGCGTGCGCTTCGTATCAGTCCGGAACCGATTGCTGGCGCGTCAGGCGAGAGCTAAAGACTTCGAGGAGGAGGCGCGAGGACGGTCGTCCACGCGCTACGGACGGGAGCCATCAGAGCGCCGGCGGCCCACCCCCCGAGGAGCGGTCCAGCGAGGAGCATCGACGCGAACGAGACGTTGAGCGCCATGACGCAGAGATCCAGCGACGGTCCCTGCCCGTGGTGATCGTGACCGTCGAAGACACAGAGCCCCACGGCGGCGGCCACCAGCACCATGACGAGAACCAAGCTTGGTGCCCACCAATCCCGCCTGATCATGTCGGCGATCCTCATCGCGCCGACTTCCTGTTCAACATCGGTGCCATTCCCTCGCGCCCCGAACGCCAACGAGATTCGCGCCTTGGAGGTCACCGATCCCATTGGGACCCTGCCCCGGTGCGGCGCGCGTTCCTCACCTGTCGCGCCGTCTCCCCGCGCCACGATGCGCCGATTCATCGCTCGAGCACGACCTTGACGACGTCGGCGACCTCCCGATCGCCCTCGTGCTTGGTCTCGACGCTGACGATCCAGCCCGGCTTGAGATCCGCGAGCGTCAGCGCCTGCTCGACGAAGCCGGTCTTTCCGGGCTCGGAGGAGCGGGCGAACTTCACGACCTTCCCGCCCGGCTTGAGATGGACGACGACCTGCCGGGTCTTGCCTTTGGCGGTCGACTCGAGAGTCACTGTCTGGGCGCCCGTATCCACGGCTTTGACGGTGCCCGAGATCGGCGCTTCATCGGTCCAGGCGAGGGCACTCCACAGCACGACACTCATCAGCACGGCCAGAAATCGCGTCAACACCGTTCCTCCTTGCCGAGCGTTACGTTCCGTCATCGGGGACTCGCTTCGGCGGTGTGGCCCTTGTCCCCGGCCAGCGACAGGACGTAGTACACGAGGTCCCACGCTTGGTCGGGCTCGAGTGAATCCGCATATGACGGCATCGGCGTGCCGGCGAGGCCCGTCACCAGCGTGCGGTAGATGTCCTCCGGCCGCGCGCCGTTCTTGAAGCGTTGCGGCTTGGTGAGGTCGGTCGCGGCGATGGGAAGCTCCTTGCTGTCTTTGAGGGTCGGCGCCGACGGCCCGTCGCCGCGCCCGCGCTCGCCGTGGCAGGCCAAGCATTCGGTGTCCCCATACAGCTTCTGGCCACGGGCGAGCCGCTCGGGGGTCACCGGCGGTGCCGGCGGGACGCTGACGGTCTTGATCTCCTGGCGTTCCCAGAAGCGCGGATTCAGGCTCTTGAGGTACTCGATGAGCTCGAGACGCTGCTCGATGGGCATCTGGCGGAAGCTCGGCATGATCCGGTAGCCCCTGAGCCCGACGGTCAGCGGTCCTCCGCTGCCGCGGACGCCCTCGGTGATCGTGCGCAAGAGGTCACTGGTCGTCGGGAGCTGGCCCGACGGCGTCGAGCGGAACTTGAAGTCGGAAGTCGTGAAGTCTCGGGGCTGGGGCGCGCGCCGCGGCGACAGCGTCGCGCCCACCGACCCGTCGCCCTTGCCGTCCAGGCCGTGGCAGGTCACGCACGCCATCGCGTAGATGTCGCGGCCCACGAGGATCATCTCCGGGTGTTCCCACGGCACGTGGGGGCCGTTGTGGCCGGAGAAGGTGTGCTGATAGGCCATGACCGCCCACCGGTCCTGCACGGAGAGATCGCCCTTCCACGCGGGCATCGCCGACCCCTTGGACTTGAAGGGATCCACGAGCCCGCCCTCGCTGACCCGCCAGAACCAGTAGTTGTCCCGCATCTCCGCGATGGCGGCCTTGTCTCGGAGATCTGGCGGCTTGAGCGGCAGCGCCACGCCCGCGGGCCCCTTGCCGTCCCCGCTATCCCCGTGGCAGACCGCGCACTTCGTCGCGTAGATCTCCTTGCCGCGCGCGATCGTCGCGGGGTCCGTCCAGACACCCGGGGGGATGTGCGCGTCCGCGTACGGGAGCGGGGCGGGCACGTGGACGTGCCCCCCCTTGTCGTCGTCGTGCGGCTCACCGGTCACGTCGCCCTGACTCGATGGTGGAGCGGCGACCCACAGGGTGAATGCGGCGACGGCGCCGATTGCCGACAGCCACCAGCCTTTCGTTGTCATGCGCAGGCTCCTCTATAAGCTCGCCTCGGACGGCGGGGCCCCAGCCCCGCGACGTCCTGCGGCTCGCACTGCATTCAGAAATCCCAGTCGATGCCGACGAACATCTGGTTGCGCCAGCTCCGTAGGGGGCTCTCGTTCTCGAACGCCCGGAGGTTCACGCTGTCGCGGACGAAAAACGCGATATTCGGCCACGGGTAGTACCGGGCCTGGAGGGTGAGGACGCTGCCGTCGCGCTTCTCGTCCTCGAGGCCTCCGGCCCAGAGGTGATCGAAGCGCGTGGACAGCAAGATCTTCTCGTGTGCGAGGTAGTCCGCCTGGATGGTGAGGCCCGCCGCCGTTCGATCGAAGGCGCGCTCCAATTGCCGGGGCAGGTTGTAGATGCGGTCCCAGATCAGCGCGCCGTAGACGTCGAGCTGCTTCCACCGGGCATTCGCCGCGATCCCGTAGCGCAGACGGTCGACGCGCTGGGCACCGGGATCGTGCACGTCCTCCGGATTCGGCGCCCGGTTCACGCCGAAGCCCCAGTTCACGAGCGCGGAGGCGTTGAACGTGAATCCTCGACGCTCGCCGAGATTGATCCGCCAGACCCCGTAGGTGTTGAAGCCTTCGTTCTCCCTGAGGAACCCGGCCTGGCCCAGGAAGAGGTTGTTCATGAACATCGCGTGGAAGTCGGCGCCGGGCTGGCCAGTCGTGTTGTACATGACCTGATCGACGACGAGCTGGGGCTCGCCGTCACGGTTCTTGAAGAGCCCGAAGAACTTGGAGGTGAAGGCGTAGGGGACGACGGCGAAGCGGTGAACCTCGGCCTTGTCGTGTCCGGGCTCTTTCTCGATCTCCGTTTCCGTGTCGAGGATGAGCTGGCGGTTCGTCGCATAGGAGAAGTTGGTCGACGGGTCGATCTTGCCCGCCATCAGCATCGGCCCGTGCATGTTGAAGCCGCCGTGCCGGCCCACCATCGTCATGCCGCCCATCTCCATGGTCGGCGCCCCCACGGCGCCGAGGATGCGGCCGAGGTTGAGCATGAAGAAGGCCTCCTTGCCGAGGCCCAGGCGGTCGGTGGTGAAGAAGCCTCGCTCATGCGAGAACTCGAGCGTCTTGGGTTCGTACTCGATCTCGGCGTAGAACGTCAGGTCCGGGGTGACCGCGCGCGTGATGAACAGCTCGACCTCGTGAGGCGGCTCGAACTTTCGCTCCGTCTCCCGCGGTGAGGTGGAGTACTCGAACAGCCCTCCGACGACGCGGAGCGCCAGGCTGTCGATGAGCGTCTTCACCGGGCCATCTTCCTTGAAGACTCCGAGCAAGCCGTCTGGGCGGGCCGCGCTCGGCATCTGGAACCCCATCAGGTGGAACTGCTCGCCGAAGCTGTTCAGCCGCGGCGGACGCGTGTGGCAGGCGTTGCACTGGACGTCGTACTGCCGCGCGAACGCCGGGACCGCTTCCGCCGACCGCACCTGCACGTACCCGATGAGCGTGGCGGCGAGCGCCACGAGCAAGACCACGCGCTTGGACATACCGTCTCCCTCGCGAATGACATGGACCGGCCCCTGGCATGGGACCGTAGGGTGGGGGCTTGTCCCCCGCCGGGGCGAAGAGAGCGGCTTAGATCAGGAGCGACGCGTGGAGCAGAAACAGCGGCGGCGGTGACGCTGGGACCGGCAGAGGCCGCGTGACCGAAGCGATGCGGGAAACCGGCGTGGGCGAAAACGACACGACGTGGGTCACGACCGGGGCTGCCGTGGTCACGGTCTGAGCAACGCGCACGGCGTCGCACGAGGCGTCGTGGACGTCTCCCTCGTGACCGCCGCGTTCGTGCGGAAGCGCACCGTGAGCATGCCCCTGGCCGTCGTCCGCCTGCACCGCCTCGACATGACCGGGAAGCACGCAGACGTGCAGAGCGACGAGCGTGATCGCGAGCACGACGCCGCCAAGAAGCGAGATCCGACGAAGCAACCCGTCCATCGCGGCCAAGGCTACTCGGCGACGCGGGGTTCTGTCAATCGGAGCCAGGGCCGAGCACCAATCCCGGCCCTGGGTCTTCCGTCAAACGCGTGACAGCTGGCCCGATTGAATCAGGTCTACGAGGACGTTCCACTCTTCTTTCTTGAGGAGCGCCGTGTTCGCGTCCTCACCGATTCGGACGGTATCGCCATCGATGACGATCTCCGGGCACTCCGTACACTGCGGGCAGAGCGAGAATCGTTCCATTGCGTGTCACCTCCCTTCGCTTCGATGTGGGGGCAGACGGCCGCGTGGCGGCCGCTCGTCGCGCGCCAGGAATCGAGAATCTCGCGCACCCCGGCGAGCATGCTCTCGAGATCGGACGCTTTCTGGTCCAGAAGCGCGCGGACGTGGACGCAAGGGGCCGCGCCCGAACGTCGTAGCGCGACGATGTGCTCGATCTCGGCGAGCCTGAGCCCGAGCCGGCGAGCCTGACTGACGAATGTCAGCAGCCCCAGCACGTCCGCCGGGTAGCGGCGGTAACCGGAAGGCGTCCGGCGCGCCGGCGGCAGGATGCCGCGCGCCTCGTACAACCGAAGCGCCTTGCGGCTGACTCCGCTGCGCGCCGCGACCTCGCCGATGAGCAGCCCGTGTTCCATGGAGTCAGCATAAGGCTTGCCCCCTGGGGCAAGGTCAAGGGGCTTGCGGCTCGAGATCCGGCGAGCGTGCTATCCGCCGGAGCGGCTACGCGAGGCCCTGCCCCGCAGGAACAGGCTCCCAGCGATGTAGGCGACCCGTCCGCGCAGCGTGAGATTTCTCGCAGGGACCGAAATCGACGGCGCCCGTGCATTCGATCATGCGCACCTTCCCGTCGCTTGCATCACCCAATCCGTCTGCGCGATACTGGTCACGAGATGAGTCGTGTCCTCGTCGTTATAGTCCTGTTCGCCCTCGTCGCGGCACCGTTCGCCATGGCGTTGGACGGCTGCTCCGGCATGGGCACGGTCTGCGGCATGTCGTGTTCCGCTCCATGTGCCTCCGTCTCGCCGACGGTGGGCAACCTCATTCTGGCCTCCCTCGGAACCCCAGTACCGGTTGCCCTGGTGCGCCTCTCTGCGATCACACCCAAGACGCTCGACGCTCCTCCGAAACTCTCCGCGTAGTTCCTAGCGCTCCGTCGTCACTGTAGATCGTCGTTTCGACGCTGTTCGTCCTTTCCGGAAGTGGCGATCCGAAGCCTGCTGGGGCGAATTCAACTCATCGCGATAACGGAGGATGGCCGATGGACCGACGAACGTTCCTGTATGCAGCAGCTCTCACCGGGGCGGTGCTGGTCGCACCAAGGCCGGCGCGGAGCGGACCGGTGACCGTCGACGCCATCAGCGATCAGGTCCAGACGCTGCCGAAGGGGCAGCTCCCCGACTTCGCGGGCCCGGGTCTGCCCGATATCCATCGGCTCTATGCCTACGCCGTCGAGCACGGCAACGAGCTGCAGTACGTCCCGTGCACCTGCGGCTGCGCCCGGTTCGGCCACAAGAGCAACCGCGACTGCTACATCAAGTCCTTCAACAAGGACGGCACCCTGACCTTCACCAGTCACGCGGCGACGTGAACGGTCTGCTTGAACATCACGCGTGACGTGATGGCGATGCGCGAAGCCGGCAAGCCTCTCGTGGAAGTGCGGAAGGCGATCGACGGCAAGTACCGCGGCACGCCGACACCCACACCCTATCCGCGTGGATGAGGCGAGGAGTGCGCAGGCGTCACCTCGCGCTCGCGTTCGGCCTGGCGATACTCGTCGGTGTCGCCGGCTTCGCGGCCTGGCGGGTCAACGCCTGGCGCTCGGTGACGCCGTCCGCGGCGGTGAGCCTCGAGCGCCTCGACCGCTACGGGCGCGTCCCGCCGTTCTCGCTGACGGAGCGCTCCGGGCGCCGGATCAGCCGTGACGATCTCCTCGGCCACATCGCCGTGATCGATTTCATCTACACCGAGTGCACGGAGACGTGTCCGACGCAGAGCCTCGTGCTCGCGCGGCTGCAGACCGAGTTTGCCGACGCCCCCGACCTACGCCTCGTGTCGATGACCGTCGATCCGCGACACGACACTCCGGAGGTGCTCGCTCGCTACGCCGCGCGCTACGGCGCCGGCGATCGCTGGTGGTTCCTCACCGGCGACCAGCACGACATCTACTGTCTGGCCAAGGACGGGTTTCATCTCGGTGTCGTCGACTCCGCAGCGACGCAGCCGGCAGCCTGCAGCGCCGCATGGAGGTTCGGGCCGGCGCCCGCCTGGGCGAGTCACGGGTCGAAGGGCCTGATCATGCACAGCGCTCGCCTGGTCCTCGTGGACCGCGCCGCGGAGATCCGCGCCTACCACCTGGCGACCGACCCAGAGTCACTTCCGAACCTGAAAGCGAATCTGCGCCGGCTCCTCGCCGAGCGTGGTTGAGGAGGAGCCCGGGAATGTGGTCACGGCGTGAACGGCAGGGGCGATGGCAGATCGTCGCGACGTTCATCATGCTCGTCATCGCGCTCGTCAGTCCTGGCCTCGCTCGAGGCCACTCGCCTCGGAAAGACGAGGTACTCCGAAAGATCGGGCCGGCGCCGGCATTCGCCCTGACGACCCAGGACGGCACGCGGCTCTCGCTCAACGAGCTGCGCGGCAAGGTCGTCGCGGTCACGTTCATCTACGCGACCTGCGCGGACACCTGCCCCCTGTTGACCGCCAAGATGGCGTCTCTCCAGACACGGCTCGGCGCCGACTTCGGCGCCAAGGTCTTCTTCGTCTCGATCACCGTGGATCCGGAGCGCGATACGCCGGATGTCCTCAAGCGCTACGCCCAGGCGCATGGCGCCAAGACCGCCGGGTGGGCCTTCGTCACGGGAACGCCGGACGAGATCCGCGCCGTGGCCCGACGTTACGGCGTCTACTACAAGAAAGCGCCCCGCGGCGACGTCGACCACACGTTCCTGACGTCGATCATCGATCAGCGCGGGACGCTGCGCGTGCAATATCTCGGTGTCCGATTCGATCCCGACGAGCTCCTGCGCGATCTCCAGAGCCTCGTCAGAGAGGCGCGACCACGATGATGAGTGTCTCGCGACGTACCGTGCTGTCGACGACGGCCACGCTGGGACTCGGCGCCATCGCCTCCAGGCTTGTCGGGCTGAACGCTCACGACGCGTCGGCGTCGGTCGATCCCGCGCCCGCGCGGACCATCCATCTCGAGGCCCGCGAGATCGACTGGGAGCTGGCGCCGGGCAAGACGGTGAAGGCCATGGCCTACAACGGGCAGGTCCCCGGGCCGATGATTCGCGCGCGTGAAGGCGAGCGGCTCCGCGTCGTGCTCGAGAACGGACTGTCCGAGCCGACGACCATTCACTGGCACGGCCTCGACGTCCCGAACGCGATGGACGGCGTGCCCGGCCTGACGCAGAGACCGGTCAAGCCCGGCGAGCGCTTCGTCTACGAGTTCGAGGCGCGTCCGGCCGGCACCCGCTGGTACCACACGCACTTCGACGAGCACCGCCAGATGGACCTCGGGCTCGGCGCGCCGCTGATCATCGAGCCGCGGGCTTCGGAGCCGATGGCATACGACCGCGACGTCACGCTCGTTCTCGACGACTGGGCGACCGGCACCGGGCGTCCGGTGCCCGCGACCGACGCCGGCACCGCCGGCGGACGCGGCAGCGCGGGCGGGATGATGGGCGGCATGATGGGCGGGCGCGGCATGGGCGGCATGATGGGCGGTGGCGGTATGGGCGGGATGATGAACGGCAACGAACACGAACACGTGTACGACGTCATGACCATCAACGGCAAAATGTATCCCGCCACCGAGCCGCTCCGCGTGAAGAGGGATGAGCGGATCCGCCTGCGCCTGATCAACGCCAGCGCCGAGCACACCCACGTCGTGCGCCTGGCCGGTCACCGGCTGCGCGTAACGCATACCGACGGCAATCCGCTGCAGACGTCCGTCGAAGTCGACGGACTTCCGATCGCACCGGCCGAGCGCTACGACGTCGTGGTGGTCGCCGATCGCCCCGGCGCCTGGTTCCTCCACTGCACGCAGCCGGGCCACATCGAGGCCGGAGAGCGCATGCTCGTCGTCTACGAGGACCACGCCCGCGCGAGGCCACCCGAGCCCGAGCGCGGCATCGTCGGCCTCACGCTCTGGGACTACGCGCTCGGCCGTGGCCGTCCCGTCTTGTCCTCGGCGACAACCGAAGAACCACGAACCTTCGTGCTGGCGCTGAGCGGCGGCATGATGGGCAGCGATGTCTGGACGATCAACGGCAAGCGGTATCCGAACACCGACCCGCTGCCGTGCCGGAAGGGCGACCGCATCCGCATCATCCTGCGCAACAACAGCATGGAAGCGCATCCGATGCATCTCCACGGCCAGTCCTTCCGGCTCCTCGGCGCCAACGGCACGCGCTACGCAGAGCCGCTCGTCAAGGACGTCGTCGACGTCGAGGCGCACATGGGCTCCGCCCTCATCGAGCTGACGGCGCACAACCCCGGCGACTGGTTCTTTCACTGCCACAAGCCCATGCACATGATGGGCGGGATGATCGCGCTCGTGAGGATCGGGTAGTGCGCGGCGTCCTTTCCCTGGCGCTGGCGAGCGCTCTGTTGGCACTGGCCTCACCAGGCTTCGCGAGTGACCCGCTCGCAGCTCTCGACCTCATCCGGCTTCGTCAGCCGACGGCGGCGGCAGATTTCACGGTGCCACGGCTGGAGTCGGGGGTGGTGACGCTGAAAGAGCTGCGCGGCACCGCCGTGTTCCTCAACTTCTGGGCCACCTGGTGTCCGCCGTGCAAGGAAGAGATGCCGTCGATGGAGCGGCTGTACCGGCGCTACAAGGATCGCGGCTTCTCGATGCTCGCCATCTCCATCGATTCAGGAGACCAGGCCGGGGTGGCCGCATTCGTCAAGAAATACGGCCTGACGTTCACGATCGGTCTCGATGCCAAGCTCGAGGCCGCCAATCGTTACACCGTCAGGGCGCTGCCATCGACCTTCCTCATCGACAAGACCGGTTATACCGTCGCCGTCGCTCTCGGCCCGCGCGATTGGCACAGCACGGCCGCGCACGAGGTCATCGAAGGACTGCTCAGGTGAGGATCTCCACACTCGCTCCGTTCCTGGCGGTCGTCACCGCGCTGCCGTTCGTCGGGGCTTGTACGCGAGCGGCGGCGCCCGACGAGGTCGCCCTCGCGTATGGGCGAGCGCTCTACGCCTACGATGCCGCCACGATCCATCGGCTCGCCTCCGCGGGCGATCGCCGGGCAAAGGACACGAAGACGATCGCCGCCCAGCTCGACGTCCCGCGCGGCTTCGCGCTCGAGACGATGCGCCAGCTGGCCTCGTTCGTCACCGCATCGACCGTCGACAAGCGGATCGCGGGCTCGCGCGCGACGGTGACGGTCGCGTTCCGTCTCCCCGATGCCAACTCGGCGGCGATCAAGAGCCTCGCGCGCGACTGGGACGAGCCGCGCCTCGACGCGCTGTCCGACACGCAGCGCGCGGAGGTGCGCCGGCGTCTCGACGAATTGCGTCGCTCGCATCGACTCCCCGTCGTCGAAGGCCGCGAGACGTTTCAGCTCGTCAAGGAGGACTCGGGATGGCGTCTCCTTCTTGACTGGACCGGCGCGCTGCCCGTGCGGTTCACCGTGTCGCCCGCTGCGGGCATCCCGCTGGAGACCAGTGTCAGCCCAGCGGAGGTCCGGGCGAAGCCCGGGGAATCATTTCGCGTCACCGTCCGGGCCCGGAACCTCTCCGGCCACGAGGTGACGGCGCGCGTGGCGCACCGGATCGCGCCGGCGGCCGACGCGCGGTTCCTCGCGCTCCTGCAGTGCCCGCTGGTGTTGCCCGCGAGGTTCAAGCCGAGCGAGGCCAGGGAGTTCACGTCCGAGTACCTGGTCCTCCAGGATATGCCCGAGCGGATCAGGGACTTCGCCGTGACGTACACGTTCGAGGGAGGACCATGATGAAAGAGATCAAGGCCTACATCCGCCGCGACGAAGTCAACGAGGTCGTCGAGCGACTGCAGCGCGCAGGGGCTCCGGGTGTGTCGGTCATCGAGATTCATCCCGTGGGCTACGGCTACGAGGCGAGCCGGTTCGAGCGGCATACCGCGCGGTTCATCGACCGTTACCGGTATCTCGCGGTGGTCAAGCTCGAGATCATGTGCGGTAACGACCAGGTCGACACGCTGCTCGAGGTCGTCCAATCGAGCTGTCGGACAGGCAACCCCGGAGACGGCATGCTGTTCGTATCGGACGTCCTCGATGCCGTCCGGATCCGTGACGGCGTGCGGGGCGAAGGCGCACTGCGAGAAGGCCCGGGTGTCGCCGCGGCGAAACCTGTTGCGTGAGGGCGAGCCTCCGGCGCGTCCAAATGGAGTGCTCCGCTCAGGGCGTTGGCGTATGATTGGAACTTGCTGATGAGAGCGCGCGGTCGAGTTCCGAGGACATTGCGCATGACGGCGGTGTTGGCGCTCGCGTTCATGGCCCTGGCATGCCTCGGCGATGTGCTACGGCCGGCGATGGCGGCTGCCGCCGACCCACACTGCTTCGGCGTCGCGTGCGAAGACCAGATCGGATGCGGCCAGCCGGCTTCGCCGAGCGCGTCGTCCACCTCGGCGGCCCACTCGATCCCCCTGGTCTCCGTCAGCGGGGTTCCAGACCTCGCCCCCGAAGCAGCAACCGCTTGGCCCGTCTGTTTGTCGGCCCTGAGCAGAGCCCAGCAGCCGATCGCACCGTTCGCTCCCCGTTCGCCTCCTCTCGCCTAACGCCCTCGTCGCTTCCGCAACGAAGCCACCGATCAGAGAGGGTCGTGTCCTCTCCGGGGCACGGTTCCAAAGGAGGAACGGCGATGAAGTACGTGACGATGCGTGCCGTGGCGGGCTTGGCCGTCGTGCTCTTGCTCGCGGGGGCGGCGATCGCGGCGGAGAAGCAGGTGTCCGAGACATCCAGCGAACCCGCGGCCATGTGCGCCGAGATGATGAAGGACGGCGCCACGACGGAGGGCCACGACGCGATGCGGGAGTTCATGAAGTCCGAGCGAGCCCCGCAGGCGATGGCGAACATGATGGAGATGGCCCGTCGCATGGGCAACGGCGACGTCATGCTCGGCATGACGTGAATGATGGACATGATGGGTTCGATGGGCGGGGGCGGAATGATGGACGGTCACGGCATGGCGCAGCCCGGCGGCGCTCGGCCGAGCAAGTAGGTGACGACGATGAAGACCGAGCTTCCCAAGACAGGCCGACACTGTGTCTACTGTGGGCATCCGATCGCCGCGGACGCGGCGCCGCCGGAGCGCTTCGGTGAGCCGTTCTGCTCAGACGCCCACGCCGAGGAGTTCGTCGCCGGCGTCCGCGCGGCGCGCACGGAGGCGGCGGCCGCGCGCGATGCGGCTCCTGGGCCGTCTCGCGAGGGCGCGGCATGTGGCCTGCCCACGTCAGCGGGCGACGGCTGGCGTGGGTTCGTGAAGCGATCTGCGTGCTGGGCCGCGCCGTTGCTGATCCTTCTCGCGATCCCGCTCTTCTGGACCGGCGGGTGGGCGGCGGCGGGCGGATCGCTGCTGAGTGTGCTCGCGCTCTTGGCCTGTCCACTCGGCATGTACTTCATGATGCGCGGAATGATGAACATGCAGCGGCCACGCGACGAGGCGACCAAGCCGAAGGGGGAGGGCCATGCGTAACCGAGGTCATTGGGCGTTCCTCATCGCCGTCATCGGCGCCGCGTCGGTGCTCGGCCGGGGCACCGCCAGCGCAGCCGACGAGCAGTTTCAGCACGTGCACGCGCTCGCCTTCGACGCCGATGGCCGCGCGCTGTGGCTGGCCGCCCACACGGGCCTCTACCGCAGCGACGACCGTGGCCGCACGTGGACGAAGGCCTCGCTGCCTGGCCAGGGTCACGGTCCCGACGTCATGGCCGTGGCTCCGCATCCCACCGATGCCCGTGTGATCTACGTCGGCACGCACGAGACGGGCGTCTTGAAGACGACCGACGGCGGCAAGGCGTGGGCGGCCGTGAATACGGGCCTCGCCGGCGCCGACGTCCATGGGCTTGCGCTCGATCCGAACGCGCCCGACAAGCTGCACGCCCTGGTCCGCGAGAAGGGCGCCGGTCTCTATCGCACCACGGACGCCGGGCAGAAGTGGGTGCGGGTCGACGACGGACCAGCCGGCGAGACCAAGGTGCTCGCGTCCGCCAACATCTCGACCGGCATGGGCGGAATCTTCCTCTACGCCGGCACGGCCGAGGGTCTCCAGCGCAATCCGGATTGCTTCTGAGGCTGGCAGAAGGTGGGCGGTCTGCCCACGAGCACGGTCAACGGATTCGCCGTCGATCCGACGAACCCGAAGTTGATGTACGTTGCCATGCGAGACGGCGTCTATCGATCGACAGACGCCGGCAAGCAATGGACCCAGACCGCCGGCGGTCCGAAAGACGCGGCCACCGTCGCGGTCAACCCCAAGCGGCCCAGAGAAGTGTACGTGGCGACGGCGGACGGGAAGCTCTTCGCCAGCCCCGATGGCGGGCAGTCATGGGACGCGGTGCGCTGAGACGGCGGCGTCTCCTCATCGCGGTCGGCGTGCTCCTGCCGGCTATCGCGGTGCTGGCGTTGCTCGCGTACGGGGTCACGCGCGAGCCCCGATACATCGAGAGCCCGATGCTCGGGCGACCGGCCCCCGCGTTCGTCCTCACGCTCTTCGACGGTCGCACGATCCGGTCGGGCGACCTGCGCGGCAAGGTCGTTCTCGTCAATTTCTGGGCCTCGTGGTGTCCACCGTGCCGGTCGGAGGCGCCCATGCTCGAAGCGACGTGGCGTGACCTCCAGGACAACGGCGTGATGTTCGTCGGCATCAACACACAGGACGAGGAATCGCGTGCCCGCGAGTTCCTCAGGGAGTTCGGGATCACGTATCCGACCGGCCGCGACGTCGGGGGACGCATCGCCATCGACTTTGGGGTGTGGGGCTTGCCGGAGGCGTTCGTGATCGATCCGGCCGGGCGGATCACGTACAAGCACGTCGGCACGATCGGCTCCGCGGTGCTGGCCAGGAAGATCCACGACGCCCGTAGCGGTGTCGTCAGCGCCGAACAGGGCCGCGGCGATTACCAGTCGACCCGCTGACATGGAACATGTCGTCCTCGCCTGGTATGCGTGGCTGAGCGGCCTGATGCAGGGAACGGTCCTGACCCTCCAGGATGTTGCGGACGCGGTCGCGCTCCCGGTCGTCTCCGCGATCCTCTTCGGCCTCATCGGCGCGACGTCGCCGTGCCAGCTCACGACCGGCGTCGGCGCGCTCGCCTACGCGACGGCGCGCCCCGCGGAGACGCGCCCGGTGCTGCTGGCGCTCGCGTACGTGGCGGGCAAGACGGCGGTGTACCTGCTCATCGGTGTCGTCGTGGTCGTCGCCGGTCTCGGGCTTCAGGAGGCGTCGATCCCCGTGATCGTCGTCGCCCGACGGGCATTGGGGCCGCTCATGATCGTCGTGGGGCTCGGGTTGATCGGCGCGTGGCGCTTCCGCACCGCCCTCGGTCAGGGTATCGCCGTACGCGCGCTCGAGCGTGTCCGGTTGCGCGGCGCGGCCGGCGCATTCGTTCTCGGGGTGGTCTTCTCTCTCGCGTTCTGTCCCACCTTGTTCTGGCTCTTTTTCGGCCTCACCGTCCCGCTCGCGCTCCGGAGCCCGGGCGGATGGGCATTTCCCGGATTGTTCGCCCTCGGCTCGTCGCTTCCGCTGCTGACCGTCGCGGCCGCAGGCTCCGCCGCCGCCGGCGCCGCGGACCGCATCCTCGGTGGCGTGCGGTGCTGGCAACGTCCCGTTCAGGTCGCCGCCGGACTGACGCTCGTGCTCGCCGGGCTGCACGACACGGTCGTGTACTGGGCGCTGTGATGGGATGGAGGACTCGGCCTTGAACTGGCGTGGTGATCGACAAGGCGACGCGCGACTGAGGTGAGTCGGATGGGTGTGTACTCGAACTACGTGCTGCCGCGTCTCATCGACCTCGTGATGCGCGGCAAGCCTCAGGCCGACGAGCGCGCGAAGATCGTGCCGCTCGCCGGCGGGGTCGTTGTCGAGATCGGGAGCGGATCCGGTCTGAACGCGCCATTTTTCGCCGCATCGGTCCGGCGCGTGTATGCGGTCGACCCGTCGCTGGCGTTGTGGCGACTCGGGCGCAACCGGCTGCGAGCGGCCCCGGTCCGCGTGTGCTTCATCGCGGCGTCTGGCGAGTCGATTCCGATCCAGTCCGGTGCGGCCGACACCGTTCTGATGACCTGGACGCTCTGCTCGATCCCCGACGCACCCGCCGCGCTCCGCGAGATCCGGCGCGTCCTCAGACCGGCAGGGCGACTCGTCTTCGTCGAGCATGGTCGGTCGCCGGACGCCTCGGTGCGCCGCTGGCAGCAAGGGCTGAACCCGATCTGGCGCCCGCTGGCCGGGGGATGCAACCTCGACCGGCCGATCGATACGCTCGTGACCGGCGCCGGCTTTCGCATCGTCCGGCTCGAGTGCGGGTATGCCGGGGCCGGTCCGAAACCATTCGACTACCTGTACCGCGGCGTCGCGGAGCCGAACGCGTGATGACGACGCGAACATCGGCGCGGCCGACCGGTCACGGCCCGTGCTCGGTGGTGTTCCTCTTGCAGGAAGCAACCGGAGCTGGAGGTCACGCATCATGGGGATGGACATGATGTGGTGGATGCCGGGCATGATGCTCATCGGCGCGTTTGTCTGGCTGCTGATCCTGGTCGGCATCGGTCTCGGGATCTGGTGGCTCGTGCGCGAATTCCGCCCGACCCGCCGCGATCAGGCGCTCCAGCTCCTTCGGGAGCGGTATGCCCGCGGCGAGATCGACCGGGAGGAGTTCGAGGCTCGCCGCCGCGACCTCGTGGCATGACATGACGCTACGGCCGCGACGACGCTCACCGCGCGCTCGGACCGGTCGTCCGCCTGCGCACATCGAGCGATCGAGGATCGCGTTGCTCGCGGGCGCCGCGGCGCTGGCCCTCACCGCCGGGCTCTGGTCCTCGGCTCGGTCCGAGCCGCTGCCGGGGATCACCGTCTACAAGAGCCCGACCTGAGGGTGTTGCGACAAGTGGGTGGATCACCTGCGACAGCACGGGTTCTCGGTGAAGACGGAAAATCTCCACGACCTGCGACCGATCAAGGCGAAGCATGCTGTCCCCGCCGATCTCGAGGCCTGTCACACGGCGCTGGTCGGCGGCTACGTCGTCGAGGGCCACATCCCGGCCGATGTGATCGTGCGGCTGCTCCGCGAGCAGCCCCGCGTCCTGGGCCTGGCGGTACCGGGGATGCCGGTCGGCTCACCGGGGATGGAGGCCCCGGGCCGACCGCCGGAACGGTACGAGGTCTTCAGTTTCGACCGGCGCGGCAAGAACGGGGTGTTCGCGCATCGGTGACGCGCCTGGGAGCGGTCCTGATGGCAGCACGAGAAACGATCGTCATCACCGGGAGCAGCGGCTTCATCGGGGCCGCGGTGGCGGCCCGGCTCGCCGGGTCGTTCCGGGTCGTCGGCCTCGATCGAGACGAGCCGCCGCATGCTCCGCCGAACGTCGAGTCCATCGGCGTCGACCTGACATCGGACGAGAGCGTCGGACAGGCGCTCGACACGATACGCGCGCGTCATGGCGATGTTCACGCGGTGGCTCGCCGGCGTCTGGCACCCGCTCGCCGTCGCGCTCGTCGGTGGCTGGCTGATGTTCGCCCCGGCCCTGTTCGGCACGACGGGCGGCGCCGCGGACAGCGATCATCTGGTCGGCGCGCTCATCGTGACCTTCGCCATCATCGCGACCGCCGAGGTCGGTCGGCCGATCAGGTGGATCAACGTGCTGCTGGGCGGCTGGTTACTGGCCGCGCCCTGGATCGTGACTGGCTTCTCGACCGGAGCGCGCTGGAGCGACCTCGGCAGCGGCATCGCGGTCATCCTGCTCACTGTCCCGAGAGGCGCCATCCGCGGCCGGTACGGCGGCTTCACGCGCTACCTGCGGTGAGCTCACCCGCGGTATCGGAGCCACTGGCCGAGGAGCCAGAACGTGAGGGGAAGCAGAACCACAGGCTGCAGCACGGGCAGGATGCCGATGCGCAGCCCGGGAACGGTCGGTTGGACGTCACGGTAGGTCCACAACGCGAGCCGAGCCACGAACACCCACTCGAGCGCGCTGTGGATCGTGACGCCTGCCAGCACGATCACGATATAACGACCGAGCACGGTTGGAGCGAACCACCGCGGATCGCCGAACATCCAGGCTCCGAAGCGCCACAGAGCGAGCACGATCAGCGCATCGGCGGCCGCCGCGAGGGCGCAGACGCCGCTCGCGGTAATAGCATCGTCCGGCAGTCCCGCGAAGGCCGGCATCTGTAGCATCTCCCACGCGAAGTCGAGCGGCAGCGCAATCGCCAGGAGTCGAAGCAGAAGCACGTCTACCCGGCGGATCTCGTCCGCGCTGCCTCTGATCGCAAGAAGAAGCTCCCGGCGGTGACGACGCGATCTCCGGGCTTCAAGCCCTCGAGCACCGCGACCGAGTCGCCCGCCGTCGGGCCGAGCTTCACCGGCCGCTCGGTGAATCGGCCTGCGTCGCCCGCCACTGGGACATAGACGACACTGCGATCGCCGACCGACTGCACGGCATCACGCGGCACCAGGGTCTGGGGCCCACCGCCAGGCGTTTCGAAACTGAGGGTGACGTACATGCCGAGCCGAAGATTCATGTCGCGGTTCGGCACCTCCACCCGGACCTTGGCGGTGCGCGTCGCGGGCTCCACCCGCGGATCGATGTAGGCGACCCGCCCGCGCAGCGTGACATTTCGGCCAGCCGGGACGGTGATGGTCGCCGTCGAGCCGACGCGGACGTTCGCGAAGTCCTTCTCGTACAGATCGCCGATCACCCAGACCGTGCTGAGATCCGTGACCGTGAACAGCTCCTGGGCGGCGCCGACGACCTGGCCGGGGTTGACGTTGCGCCCGATGACGAGGCCGTCGGCCGGCGACGACACGGTAACCTCGGAGACGACATGCGAGGCGTCCGTCAGGCTCGCGACGGCACGCGGCGAGAGTCCGAGGAGCAAGAGGCGCTGGCGCGCCGCCGCGACTTCCGTCTCGTGGCCGACATGCGTGGCCGTGACTTCTTCCAGCTCCTGGCGGCTC
>WNGF01003762.1_pt1 | contig 20355 bp, 19 predicted proteins | sample 5400641 | NCBI WGS metagenome assembly WNGF01 (sample SAMN13153371, study PRJNA577476) | soil metagenome | isolation source: 80 cm soil or saprolite under grassland replicate 2 | place: USA:California | collected 2016-06-15
CGGACGACGAAGTGGCTCCGTTCAGTTCGCGTGGCCCCACATGGTATGACGGCTATCTGAAGCCGGATGTCGTGGCGCCCGGCCGGCGCATCACGTCGTTTATGGCGAAGGGCAGCTACCTCTATAAGAGCTACCCGGCGTGGTACGTCGACGTCGCCACGCGGACGTACATGACATTGAGCGGCACGAGTATGGCGGCGGCGGTCACCACCGGCGTCGTTGCGGACATCATCCGGTCGAGCCGCTCCGCGAATGGTGGACGGACGCCGGCGCCGAATACGGTAAAGGCGATTCTCGAGTTCACGGCGGCGCCGCTCCCGAATGTCGACGCTCTTACGCAGGGCGCCGGCGCAATCAACGCAGCGGGAGCGATCGCGCTCGCGAAGGCGATCGATACCGGAGCGCCCGTCTCCGAGTGGTGGCTGTCGATGGGTGTCACGCCTGCGACCACGCTTGCGAACGGCGAGGAGCTCAGCTGGTCCCAGCACATCGTATGGGGTGACCAGTACATCCTGGGCGATTACGTGTACACGAACGATCCCGCGTGGGGGCTGCACATCGTCTGGGGCGATCACCTCGTCTGGGGAACGCGTCTCGTGTGGGGAACCGCCGACGAGAGCCTCGTATGGGGCGATCGGCTGGTCTGGGGAACGCACCTCGTGTGGGGCACGAGCGTCATTGCGTATGACAACGGCGGTACGCTGCTGTACGGCGATTTGATCAACTGGCAGAACGTCACGGCTGATCATCTCGTCTGGGGCACGTTGGATCCCACAGGGAGCGCATCAGCTGCCTACTCCGGGACGCTATGGAACCCGGTGTTCTGACGAGTGACCGCACGCAGCATGCGAAGCGCGGTCTGTCGCCAGCCTGCCGGGGATATGCGATTGCGATAGGCGCGGCCGGCGTGCTGCCGATAGCGTGGGCCGCCTGGACGCTGGCGACGAATCATCCGCATCCGGCGTGGTACCTGGTCGCAGGCTTGGCGGTTCTGTGCGGGCCTCTCTGCGTTCGAATCCCATCCATCCACGCCACCATCTCGGTATCCGAAGGGTTCATCTTCACAGCGGCGTTGCTCTTCGGTCCTGCCGCCGCAACCGCCATTGCGGTGGTCGATGGACTGGCGGTCTCCCTGTGGAGCACCCGCCGGTCCACCCTGCAGACGCTCTTCGGGACCGGTGAGCCAGCCCTGTGCGTGAGCCTCGCGTCTCTGTTGTTTTACCGGCTTGCGGGCGTGCCGCCGCTGCTGCATCACCCGACGCCGTTCTCGCAGCTTGCGATTCCCCTGGTCGCGCTGACCGCGGCTTACTTCATTCTGAATACCGCACTCGCGGGGACGGCGGTCTGGCTGGAAAACGGCGGCACGCCGTCCGCTGTGTTGAAACAGCACCTGCGCCACGTGGCGCTCGAGTTCTGCGTCAGTCTCGCGCTTGCGTCGGCGCTCGCGCAGACGAGCGGCAACCTGATGAGCGTGGCGATGGTCATCGTCATTCCGATGCTGCTGGCGTCGTACATCTCGTCGCATCACGTCGGCGCCCGACTCGAGGACACCAACCGCCACCTCGCCGAGCTCCAGCGTCTGTATGATTCGACAATCGAAACACTCGCGATGGCGATTGATGCGAAGGATCAGGTGACGGCGGGGCACATCCGGCGCGTGCAGACCCTTTGCAGAAGGCTTGCGACGCGGCTGGGCGCGAGCCCCGCCGATCTCCAGGCGCTCGAAGCGGCGGCGCTGCTGCACGATCTGGGGAAACTTGCGGTTCCAGAGCACATTCTGAACAAACCCGGGCCGCTCACCCCAGTCGAATTCGACGCGATGAAGAAGCATGTCGATGTCGGCGCGGCTATCCTCTCGTCAATCGAATTCCCCTATCCGGTTGTCCCGGTTGTCCGCCACCATCACGAGAACTGGGACGGCAGCGGCTATCCGGACCGGCTGGGCGGCACGGCCATCCCGCTCGGCGCGCGCATCCTTGCGGTCGTCGATTGTTACGACGCGCTCACGTCCGACAGGCCATACCGGCGCCGCATGACGCATGAGGATGCGATAGAGATCATTCGAACCCGCAGCGGCGTCATGTACGATCCTGCGGTCGTTGACGGATTCATCCAGCTGCAATGGCTGGCGGACACACTCCCAGTGGACCCTCCGGCGACGTCGTTCTCACTTGTCCCGCAGCCGCGGGTCTCACAGACGACCGACGTGATCCTGCCGGAGATTCACAGCGCGACAGAGAGGCGCGCGCCGTCCGAGCTGCGGCTGCGCGCGGCGCAACTCGTGTCGGCGGTCCACGGTGGCGGCTGGTATGACGCGGGGCGGGCCATCGCCGCCTCACTTCGATCCGTCGTGCCGGATTCGGTCCCGGCGCTTTTTCAATTCGATTCCGCGGCGCAGAAGCTCGTCCTCGCCGGACTGGACCGGACGTTCGACGGCCGCATTCCAACGGACATGGCGCTGGCGCGCGGCGTGAGTGGCTGGGTCGCCGCCAACAGACGCCCCATCGTGAACGCGGATGCGGAACTGGATCTCGGAGAGATTGCCGGAATCGCGCGCCCCCCGCTGCGCATGTGCATCAGCGTACCGATGCTGACCGGCGACAGAGAACTCGCCGGCGTCTTCACGGTTTATTCACCGTACGCCTTCAGCGAAACCGAACGCCTCCTGATCGAGTACATCGCAGAGGATCTCGCGGGCGCACTCGACGAGCAGGAGGCGTCCGTCCCAATGTACGACCTCGTGGCCGCGCCGATTCACTGAGGCCGTCGGACCGACGTGCGCTGACTCAGAAGTACGTCTTCGCGCCGATCGTCAGCGCCAGCCCAGACGGGTTGTACCCGTTCGATTTCATGACCATGTGATACCGCGCCTCGCCCTTTATGGAGAATGTGTCGGAGGTGAAGAACTCGACGCCGCCGATCAGCGTCCCGCCAAGCTTGGTCTGGCTGTCGCCTGCGTTGTGACCGTTGTTCCGCGCCTGTAAGAAATACGCGCCGAGCCCGGCGCCGACGAATGGGTGAATCGAGCCCCCTTCCCAGTTGTGCAGCAAATCCCCGCCGATGCGTATGAGCCTGATCGAGTTGCCGGGTTGGCGCTCCACCTTCGGGTTCGCCCATTCGACGCCGAGCCGGACGCTGTTGCGCGCGTCGAAGTACGACTCATAAAAGCCTTGAAGCACCGGCCCGGAGTCCATGCCGTCCTGCCTCGGCAGAAAGATACCGACGTCGCCGCCGATTGCGCCCGAACCCTTGTGCGGCACGCGCCGCTGCGCCCACGCGGGCGTCGCGAAAATTGAAATCAATATGGCGAACGTGAACAGTCGAGCTTTTGCTGTCATCACGGAATAGACCTCCACTCGCAGTGATCGGTGGCATCGCAAACCTGGTGCCGAGCCGCTTGGGATAGGATGTGCGGCACAGATTATGAGCGTCACCGCGGCCGAGCCCGTCAACTCCCGCCGCTGGGCAATTGTCGGCCTGCTGTTCACGGCGTCGCTCATCAACTACTTCGATCGCGCGACGATTTCGTTCGCGCTGCCCTTGATCTCCACGGAGCTCCATCTCGGGCCCGAACAGAAGGGCCTGCTGCTGTCGGCGTTCTTCTGGTCCTACACGCTCATGCAGATCCCGATGGGCGTTCTCGCCGATCGCGTGAACCTGCGATACCTCTACGCCGGCGCGTTTGCGCTGTGGTCATTCTCGCAGGGCCTGATGGGGCTCGCCACCGGCCTCGGCTCGCTGATCGCGTTCCGCGTCATGCTCGGGATCGGCGAAGCCATTTATCTCCCCGGCGGCTCGCGCATCGTCAGCCTCCTGTTCACGCCGAAAGAGCGCGGCCTCCCCTGCGGCGTGTTCGACTCCGGCACGCGCACCGGGCTCGTCATCGAAGGCGTGCTCGTCCCGTTCCTGCTGAAGCACTACGGATGGCGCACGACGTTCCTGTTCGTCGGATTCGCGGCGCTTGCGTGGCTGCTGCCGTGGTTCAGCCTCACGCCGAAGCAGCTGCGTGGACGGAGCGACACCGCAGTGCCGCCGGCGCGATTGACCCACGCCTTCGGCGCGCTGCTCACTAATCGCAACCTGATTGGCGTGTGCATCGGCTTCTTCTGCTTCGACTATTACTGGTACTTCCTCGTGAACTGGCTGCCCGACTATCTCGTGACGTCGCGCGGGCTGACGATCGTGAAGGCCGGCATTTTCGCGGCGCTGCCCTACTTCGTCTTCGGCGCGAGCGAGCCGCTCGGCGGCTGGATTGCCGACCGCATGATCCGCTTCGGCTACGACGAGACGCGCGTGCGCAAGGGCATCGTGACCGTCGCGTTCCTGATGGGACTCTTCCTGGTTCCCGCGGCACGCGTGACCACGCCGGGCACGGCCGTGGCGCTCATCATCGCCGGCTGCCTCGTGGGGCTCGCCACCGGCAACCTGCTGGTGATCCTCCAGAGCTGCGCCCCGCCTGAAGAGATCGGGCTCTGGACCGGCGTGTACAACACTGTCGGCAACATCGCCGGTATCGTTTCGCCGATCATCACCGGGCTTCTGATCGCGAAAACCGGTTCCTACACCCCGCCGTTCGTCCTCGCCGCTGCGCTCATCGCTGTCGGACCGCTCGCTTACTGGTTCATCGTCGGCGACATCAGCCATCGCAGCCGAACGTCCGGGTAACACTTCCAACCGGAACCCACCGTGTTAGAGGAAACGTTCGTCGATCAGACCGGACGATAACTCGTCACGGTTCACCCAGCGAGGCGGACGACGATAGGCGTCTCGCGATAACATGGAGGCATGGCCCTCGACGAACGCGCATTCTTCAACGAAAAGCCCGAGACGCGGCAGGGACGATACACGTGCCCCAAGTGCCGGCGGACCGGTGACTACACCATCCGCTGGGTGCGCCGATCGAAGAAGGACCGGCTGCCCCCCGGCGCGACGGATGAAGATCGCGCGAAGTTCGCGAAGCTGCGCGACTACCTGCTGCGCGTCGACGACGAGGTGGTCTGCAAGACGTGCGGAAAGAAATTTGAAATCCCGTCGCAGCACTCGCTGATGTTCGTCGACCAGTTGGCGGGACTGCCGAACGACGAAGACCTCGAAAAGGAGATCGCCGAAGCGTCCGGCGAGCCGGAGCCGCCGCGCGACACGAAGCCACCCCTCCCGGCACGGTTCACGCGCAAGTCGAGCGGCTGGAAATAACGGCTCGCGGCCGGGCAAGCGCGCCATCCGCCTGCGCGTCATCTCGACCTCCGGCCGGCCAATCACGTTCTACGACTCGCTGCTCCGCAACCTTCTGCGCATCGTCGACCAGGTGCCGGGTTTCTATGCCGTCGGGCTCGTGTCCGTGTTCCTGACCGAACGCAACCAGCGCCTCGGGGATCTCGCCGCCGACACCGTCGTCGTCGCCGAGCAGCCGATCGAGCGAGGTCACGTGGCGCCGCCGGCCGCACGGCCCGCGGCGGCGCGCCGCGGCGCCGCGCGCCTGTCACCAGAGGAACTCGCGATGATCGAAACGTTTCTCAGCCGAAGGAACGACGTGCCGGAGCACGTGCGTGTGCAGACCGCGAACGCGATTGCGTCGCGCGTGCGGCGGCAGCTGAATGTGCCGGCCGAGGATGCGACGCGGGACGAAGCGCTGCTGGAAGAAGTCGCCGCGGAGGCGCGCGGCGGCTGGCGCTGAGGGCGCGCGGTCTTAATCCGCCGCCCTGAGCGCCGTCGCCGCGCTGATGCGGGTCGCACGGCGCGCCGGCAGGTATGACGCGCCCGCAGCGGCCGCGGCGAGCAGCGCGCCCACCGCCGCAAACGTCGTGGGGTCGAGCGCGGTGACGCCATATAGCAAGGACGCGAAGAGCCGCGTCGACCCGAACGCCAGCGCCACGCCTGCCGTGAGGCCGCTGAGGGTCATGGCCGCCGCGCTCGAGAATACGAGCCGCAGGATATCCGCGCTGGTCGCGCCGAGCGCCTGGCGGATGCCGAACTCGTGCGCACGCTGGCCGACCGCTTGTGCCATGACACCGTAGATGCCGACGACCGCCAGCACGAGCGCGGTCAGTCCGAAGATCGCAACCAGCCATAACGTCAGCCGGCGCGTCGCCATTGCCGCTCCCGCGACGGCTTCGAGTGGTCGCACATTCGACAACGGCAGTTGAGGATCGATCTCACGGATGGCGCGCCCAATTGCATTGACGGATGACGCTGGATCGACGCTCGTTCGGACAACCAGCAGCATCGGCTGCGGATACCACGTCTGCGCCTGCGGGAAATACAAGGCCGGGGCCGCGCGGTCATGCCACGGCATGTCCCGTACGTCCCCGATGACCCCAGCGACCGTGCGCTGCACGCCCCAGAGATTCAGCCGCGCGCCCACCGCACGCTCCGGCGCGCCCCAGTATTTTCGCGCGGCGCTCTCGTTGAGCAGCACGACCATCGCCGCCTCCTTCGTATCGGATGCCGCGAGATCGCGTCCGGCGATCACGGGAACGCCGGTCGCGCGCGTGTATCCCGCGGTGAGGAAGTGATACCGCGCCTCGGTGTCATCATCTTCCGCCGCGGGCCGTCCGACGATTGAGAAGCCCGTGTTTTCGTCGTAACCGGTCCACGGCAGATCCGACGTAAAGACCGCCTCCTGGACGCCCGGCAGCGCGCGAATCCGCTCCAGCGCGCGTGCATAAAATGCGGCTGACGCCTCTATGTCGTACCGTGCGATCGGCAACTCCACGCTCGCCGTGATGGCGCCGGTGGGCTGGAAGCCTGGATGCGTGGTGATCATCGCGACGAAGCTGCGCAGCAGCAATCCGCTCGACACGACCAGCACGAATGCCAGCGCCAATTGAACCGCGGCGAGAACACGGCGCATGCGCTGATGCGGGGAGCCCGCTACTGAGCGCGCTCCTTCCTTCAGTGTCTCGCCGACTCGCGTGCGAGCGAGACGCACGGCCGGAGCGAGGCCGAAGAGAAGCGCGCTGAGAAGCGAGGCGGCGAACGCGTAGAAAAGCACCTCGGTGTCGACGGCGATCATCTGCAGCCTCGGCATGTCGGAGGGTCCGAACCGTGCCAGCGCGGCGATGCCGCCATAGGCGAGCGCAATCCCTATCGCGCCGCCGGCGATCGCGAGCACGAGGCTTTCAATCAACAGCTGCCGCGCGAGCCGCCCGCGTGTCGCGCCAAGCGCCGCGCGGACACCGATTTCGCGCGACCGCCCGGCTGCGCGCCCCAGCAGAAGGCCGGCGACATTCACACATGCGAGCACGAGCACCACGGTCGCCGCACTGCCCAGTGCGACGAGCGTCGATTGCGCCGTGCCGACGATCTCGTCCTTCAGCGGCACCGCACGCGGGCGCCACGGGCTCTCCGCGGACGGATAGCGACGCGCCACGCGCTCTCGCGTCCGCCGCAGATCCGCGTCCATCGCCGCCCACGTCACGCCGGGGCGCAGTCGTGCGACGACGTTGAAGTAGTGCGAAAAGCGATGCTGCGGTTTTTCGTCACGCGGCACGACGAGCACCGACCAGACGTCCACCGGTTCTCCATGTCCGTACGAACGATACGTTCCGCCGACGTGTTGAAACCGTTCCGGCAGAACGCCGACGATCCGGAACGTTTTGCCGGAGAAGCGGACCGCACGGCCGACGATGTCCCGATCGCTGTTGAAGCGGCGCATCCAGAGCGCGTGGCTGAGAATGACGACGTCGTTGTTGCCCTGGATCTCGTCGTTCATTTCGAAATCGCGGCCGAGCACGGGGCGGAAGCCGAGCGTTCCGAAGAAGCCTGCGCTCACCTGCATGCCGCGAAGCTGCTCCGGCTGATTCGCGTCGCCAATCTGGAGATCGCTTCGAAGGTATGCCGCGATCCCCTCGAAGGACTGGAGCTCGTTGCGGTAATCGCGGAAGTCCGCCGGCGCCATGGGAAAGTGCGGCACCTTCGACGTTTCCTCGAAGAGCCGCATGAGGCGGTCAGGATCCGGGTATGGCAGTGGCGCGATCAGCACGCCCTTGACGGCGCTGAAGATCGCGGTGTTCACGCCGATCGCCAGCGCGAGCGTCAGCATGGCCGTCCCGGCAAATCCGGGCGAGCGCCGAAGCAGTCGAATGGCGTAACGCGCGTCGTGCAGAAGCGTGTGCATCAGTCCGTCTCCCCGCGGCCCGGTCGATCGGGTGAATTCCGTCCGCGTTCGTGCGAGGTGCGCGCAGCCGCGCACGGCATCTCCCAACAGCCTGCGGCGCGCGGCCGCAACACCTTCAAGAGCCCGGAGGCGTTCGATCTCTTCGAGTTCGTCACCGACGATCCACTCCCGGTCCGCGGGCGGCGCGGTGATCCGGATGATGGCGAACGCGATCCGTTCGATCAGGGATTTCACGACAGCAGTCCCTACAGCGTTTTCAGACGGCGTTCGAGTCCTGCGGTCATGGCGCCGAACGCGCTGTACGCGGACCGCAGTGCGCGTGCGCCGAGCGGCTGCAGCGCGAAGTGCTTCCGCCGCCGGCCGCCGCGCTGCGGTGTGGGATCCCCGACCCACGAACGGACGCACCCCTTCTGCTCCAGCCGATCGAGCGTGGTGTACACCGCGCTGATTGACAGGCGCCGCTCCGTTCGTTCCTCGATCTCGCGGCGGATCGTCGCGCCATACGCCTCGTCGCCGAGGCGGACGATGGCGATCAGGACCAGTTGTTCGAACTCGCCGAGGGTGAGCTCCATGCCGCGCCAGTATGTTCCACTATGTGGAAGATATCAACACAGCGTTGGACGGTGGCCGATGTAAAAAGGTTGATGCGACGAAGACGAAGCCGGTTGGCGCGCGGAGATGAGCGAGATTGCCACTCACTTCTTGCGCTGAGGGGCCACACCGTCGAAAACGGCTGGCCTGTCTACTCGTGGCCCGTCCGCGTCAGTTGGGCACGGATTTCGGAGCGCGGCGCCCGGATGGCAAGGCGCGACGACCGAAGATACCGGGAGTATCTGACGGAGGAGCAACGCAGCCATCCGGGATGCCCCGAAAGGCGCTGTACAAATGACGCGGACGGGCCACTAGAATCGTTTCAAAATGGGGTGTTCGTCTGCTGCAGATCATCGCTTCGGAACGGGAGGCCTCATGACGCCGCGATCGTGGTTTGTGTTCGCCATCGTTGCCACCTTGTCTGCCGCGGCCGGGTGTGGAAATCAGCGCGGGACAGAGAACGCCTCGCGCCCCGCCGGCGCCGCGCGGACACCCGCATCAGCGGCATCACCGCCGCCTGACGCGACTCGAGCGGCCGCTGGCCCGATCGACCTGTGCGGCATCGTGACTGCCAGCGACGCAAAGGAGGTTCTCGGTCCACTGCCTATGCAGCCGCCGGCAAAGACCGATCACGCCGGCTTCGGCGTCTATCTCTGCATGTATATCGGGCCCGCCCTTTCCGGGCAGGGCGCGCAGACGGTCTTTTCGAGGCTCACGGTTCAGGCGGGCAGCGGCAAAGACGCACCCGATCTGCTGCAGGCGGATGCCGAAAAGCGCAAGGCTGCCGTCGACTTCCCCAGCGTCGGCGATGCGGCCAAACGGAACGACGCCGGTTCGTTCGTGTGGGCGAGGCAGAGTGGCGTCTCGTGCACCGCGGAAATCAGTAACGGGCTGCCGGCGGGGCTCACACCCGATATCGCCGCCTCCCGCCTCGCCACCCTCTGCCGTAAAGTTTTCTCTGCCGTAAAAAAGACGTGACGGCGCTGCAAACTGGACTGGGCATCGGGAACGGGTAACCGGAAACTGATAATTGCATCAGGACAGCAACGCTTCTACACTATCCAGTCCGGGGATCTGTTTTCACCTCGCGCTCAAGGGGACTGTTCATGGCTCGAAAGGATGAGAAACCGAGCGGTTTCGCGGTCAGTCGCCGGGATTTCCTGAAGACCGCCGGCGTCGTGAGCGCCGTCACCGCGGCAGCGTCGCCGACTGAAGCGGAAGCACAGGCCGCTGCGGTCAGGGGCGTCGGCCCGGGCGAAGTGCCCGTGCGGCTGACGGTCAACGGCAAGCGGCTGGATCTGATGATCGAGCCGCGCGTGACGCTTCTCGACGCGCTGCGCATGCGCGCCGATCTGACGGGCACCAAGCGCGGCTGCGACCGCGGCGCGTGCGGCGCGTGCACGATGATCGTCGACGGCCGTCCCGTCTACGCCTGCTCGACGCTCGCGATCGAAGTCCAGGGCAAGGACATTCGCAACGTCGAGGGCCTCGCGCAGGGGGCGACGCTGCACCCGGTGCAGCAGGCGTTCTGCGAAAAGGACGCTCTGATGTGCGGGTTCTGCACGCCCGGATTCATCATGGCGAGCGTCGCGCTGCTCGAGAAGCATCCCAACCCGACACCCGAGCAGATCCGCAAGGGGCTCGACGGCAACATCTGCCGCTGCGGAACGTTCTCGCGAATCTTCGAAGCGGTCTCCAGCGTGAAGGGGGTGGCGCGTGGTTGAGCGAGTGAGCGTCGGCGAACGAGCCACGCGAACGGCGCGGGGCGCAGGGGCCCCCGCGAGTGAGCGTGTCGGGGAGTCTGAGGGGCGAAGCCCCTCAGCAGAAAACGACGATCAGGGCGGCGGACGCGGCGGACAACCGCCGGCGCCACCCGCGGATCCGAAGTACGCGTGGCTGCCGAAGCACGATGTGCTCGGCACGCCGGTCAAGCGGCTCGACGGACCCGAGAAGGTAACAGGACGCGCGAAATACACGTTCGACATCAAGCGCCCTGGCATGCTCTACGGGCGCATCGTGCGCTCGCCCCACGCGCACGCGCGGATCATCTCCGTCGATCTGTCCGCGGCGCAGAAGGCGCCGGGCGTCAAGGCGGCGATCCTGTGGCGCGATCCGGCGAATGCGCAGCGCAGCACGGTGATGTTCCAGGGAGATGAAATCGCGGGGGTCGCAGCCGACACCGAGGAGCACGCAATTGATGCGGCGCGGCTCGTGAAGGTCGAGTACGAGGTGCTGCCGCACATCACGCTGGTCGACCAGGCGCTCACCGGGAACGCACCTCCGGTGTTCCAGGGGGGCAATTTCCGCCCGGGCACCGCGCAGGAGACCGGAGATCTCGCCGCCGGGTTCAAGCAGGCCGCCCACACCATCGAAGAGACCTACTCCACCCACGTCATTACGCACGTCTGTCTCGAATCGCACGGCGCCGTATGCGAGTGGGACGGCGATCACCTGACGGCGTGGGTGTCGACGCAGGGGATCAACGCGGCGCGGGATGGTCTCGCAACCGGATTGAACATTCCGCAGGCGAATGTGCGCGTCATTACGCAGTACATGGGAGGCGGGTTCGGCAGCAAGATGGGGCCCGATGCGCAGGGATTGATGTGCGCGAAGCTCGCGCAGGAGGCGAAGGCGCCCGTCAAGCTGATGCTCGATCGGAAGGAGGAGCATCTCGCGACCGGCAATCGCCCTTCGGCGTCCGCACGCATCAAAGCGGGCGTGTCGGCCGACGGCATGCTCACCGCTTTCGACGCCGAGACGTGGGGCACCGGCGGCGCCGGCGCTCCAGCGGGCTTCCCGCTCCCTTACATCTATCAATTCCCGAATCGGCGCCGCACGCACAAGGACGTCTACATCAACACCGGCCAGCAGCGGCCGATGCGCGCGCCGGGCCATCCGCAGGGGTCGTTCATCACCGAAATGCTGATGGAGGAGCTCGCGGACAAGGTGAAGATGGATCCGATCGAATTCCGGATCAAGAACCTGCCGCCCGAAGCGCCGAACGCGATGTGGCGCACGTACCTGCGCCAGGGCGCGGCGGAATTCGGATGGGACAAGCGACATCCCACAGGCGACACCACGCCCGGCCCGATCAAGACCGGCATGGGCGTCGCGATCAACACCTGGGGCGGCGGCGGCCGCGGTCCCTCGCAGGCGCGCTGCGAGATTTCGTCGGACGGCGTCGTGGTGATCAAGATCGGCACGCAGGATCTCGGCACCGGCACGCGGACGATGATCGCTGTGATTGCCGCCGACACGTTCGGTCTGCCGGCGAGCGCGATTCGACCGGAGATCGGCGACACGATGTATCCGATCAGCGGCGCGTCTGGCGGCAGCACGACGGCCGCTGGAGTGAGCCCGGCGGTCCGCATCGCGGCGGTGAACGCGCTCGATGCACTGAAAGACAAAGTGGCCCCCACGCTGGGAGTCGAGGCGGCGTCGCTCGTCGCATCCAACGGCCGCATTCACGTCAGGGACGATGCGTCGAAAGGCCTCTCGTGGGCGGACGCGTGCAAGCTGCTCAGCACGCAACCCATCGCCGTTGACGGCAACTGGCAGCCGGGGCTGTCGTCGGTGACGACGTCCGGTGTGCAGTTCGCCGAGGTGGCCGTCGACATCGAGACCGGCATCGTGAAGGTGAAGCGCGTGCTCGCGATCCAGGATTGCGGGCTCGTCGTCAGCAAGCTGACCGCCGAGAGCCAGGTGTACGGCGGCATCATCGGCTCGCTGAACTTCGCGCTGTTCGAGGATCGGATTCTCGATCGCAACACCGGACAGATGGTGAACCCGAACATGGAGTGGTACCTGCTCGCGGGCATGTCCGACGTGCCGCGCATCGACGTGCGGCTGATCGATCAGCCGGAGCGCGGGGTCGTCGGGATCGGCGAGCCGCCGACGGTCTCGACGGCGGCAGCGATCACGTGCGCGGTCAGAAACGCGATTGGCGTCACGGTGCGCAGCCTGCCGCTCACGCCTGCGAAGATCCTGCAGACCCTGGCGCAGCAACGGGCATAGAGGAGGACGCTGTGAAACCGTTTTCGTACGTCAACCCCGCGAACGAGAAGGACGCAGTCCGCGCGCTGAGCCCGGAGCGCGAAAAGGTCGCGCCGCTTGCCGGCGGCCAGGACCTGCTCGCGCGCATGAAGGACTACATCGCGCAGCCCGATCGCGTCGTGAACGTGAAGGGCGCCCTCGATGCGACCGTCACGCCGATGCCCGGAGGCGGCCTCAAGATCGGCGCGGCCATGAGGGTGGCGGATCTGGCGGAGCATGCGGACGTCGCGCGCGTGTATCCCGCGATCCCTCAGGCCGCAATCGAGGTCGGCACGCCGCAGATCCGCAACCAGGGAACCGTCGGCGGCAATCTCAATCAACGTCCGCGATGCTGGTATTTCCGCAACGAGGAGTTCGTCTGCTTCAAGAAAGGTGGGAACGTCTGCTTCTCTCCCGCGGGAGAGAACCAGTTCCACGCGATCTTCGGCAGCGGTCCGAGCTTCATCGTGCACCCGTCGAGTCTCGCGGTCCCGTTGGTCGCTTACGGCGCAACGTTCCGGCTGTTCGGCCCGAAAGGCGAGCGAATGATCCCGGCGGCTGAATACTTCACGATGCCGACGCTGCAGAATGTGCAGTCGGAGAACGTGCTCGCGCCCGACGAGCTGCTGACGCACGTCATCCTGCCGGCGCCCGGCCCGGTGAAGAGCGGCCACTACGAGGTGCGCTACAAGACGTCGCACGACTGGCCGATCGCGTTCGCGACCGTGGTCCTCTCGATGTCCGGCAACACCGTGCGCACCGCGCGCGTCGTGATGGGCGCTGTGGCGCCGGTGCCGTGGCGATCGCAGCCGGCCGAAGCGGCGCTTGCGGGCAAGCCGATCACCGAGGAAACGGCGACGGCAGCGGCCGAGGCGGCGCTGCGCGATGCGCGGCCGCTCAGCCAGAACGCTTACAAAATCCAGGTTGCGAAGACCGCCGTGAAGCGCGCGATCCTGCAAGCGGGCGGCGTATCAACCGCCTTCAAAACCCTGTAAGGCTGGAGGAACGATGGAATCCCTGACCTCACCAAAGATTACCGTCGGGCTTCACTGCCTCCGCCTGCGGACGAAGAGCATGTACGTCGCGGCTGTGGTGGACCCGGCCGAAGCCACGTTTTATGATTCATATGAGTCGGCCGCATACTGGTGTGTGGACACGCAGACCGGTTTCGGCCCCGACGGCCAGCCCGTGCGTCCTGATACGTGCCGGCGCACCAGGGGATGCTGCAGGCTGTAGTTTCCGGTGGCGCTGGCCTGTAAAGATTCCGGTGGCCCGTAAAGATTCCGGTGGCCCGTAAAGATTCCGGTGGTGCCAACCTTCAGGTTGGCCTGTGAAGAAAGAAGAAGGCCCACAATGAGACGACTGATCACAACGGCCGCCGTGGCATCGCTCTTCGCCGCGCCTCTCGTGGCGCGCGGCGTCTCGGATGGATCCCTCAAAGGATCGTACGTCGAGGCGAGGACCGCGGAGGTCTTCACCGGCGGCTGCATCATGAACGGTGAAGCGGCGACGACCGGACGCGAAGCGCTGCTCGCCTGGAAGGTCGATCGCGGATCGTTCGACGGCGTTCCGCTCAACGGCCTCGCCGTCGTCGCCGCGATCGCGGGCGATACGAACCTCGGCGTGCGCGAGATTGGCGGCGACGTGGCGCACACGAAGTCCGCGGTGTTCGTCGACGAGCGCGCGGACGCCGCGCAGCGCGCCGCGCTCGTGTCCATGGCCCAGCAGCTCGCCAACGGCGTCGTCGGCACGGTACTCGAGGTCACTCCCACGTCGATCCAGTTCGTCGACGAGGGAAAGGCGATCCGCGTGGAGGCGAAATCACTCCACCTGACGGTACAGAAGGAAATGAAACACGACCCCACCTGCGGCGGGAAGCAGTGGTTCTACCCGCTGTCGGCGGTCGACAGCGCCGCAATGGGGACGACGACGGAGAACGCGTTCAGCGGGATCGCGCTCGGGACGAAGTGGAGCGATCCGAACAAAAGATCGTCGTTTTTCGGGACGTTTTCATACTGATCGGGGTCGTGGCTTGACGGCCGGGCCGCTGAGGCCTAGAGTAGATCCAGTGCTGACGAAAGTGCGCGTCACCGGCGGGCTTCTTCTACTGGCCCTTATTAGCCTCTCACACGAGGGGATGATGTAGCCGCGCCGGTATAGCACACAGAATCGACAAGGGCCATCATCCACACGGGGTGATGGCCCTTTTCCTTTTTGCACACAGGGAGACGACATGGACGACCGTTCACAACCATCGGATACGAACAAGCAGTTCGGCGAGAACGCCGCACAGCGCGAGCCCGTCCAGGCCCCGCGCCAGGTATTGGCCACCGATGCCGCGTCCAGGGACGCGCGCGCGACGGAGCCTGCGGTCGGGACCGACGGCCAACTCGTGGAAGCCGGCTACGGCCACGGCGTGTAGGCGGAATACAAGCCGCTTCACGCCGCACGTGTCGCTCCCCGCGACGCGTCAGATCGTGCTGCCTTAGCCCTCATCGATTCCCCAGACCTGCCGCGGTTACCGCTTCGTCACAGTTTTGCGGTAACGTCCTCCTCCGCAGAGGAGAACCATGAAACGCTTCGCCTACGTCCCGATTCTCGTGCTGCTGGCCGGCGGCGCCTGGAGCGCGTTCGACAACTTCCGCGTCACGCATCCGGTAACAGGCCGGGAAATCACCGTTCCCGGTCGGAACGGCCCGAACGCCATGCTGCCGAGCGGGTGGAAGACCACGCCTGCGGGGCGGCAGCTGCCGTCCGGCGACATGATCCTGAGCGGACAAGTCAGTCCGGACGGCAAGCTCTTCGCCTTCACCAACACCGGCTACACCCACCACGCGCTGCACATCGTCGATTTGTCCACCGAGAAGGAGATCGCCACCTTCCCTGGGACAGTGAAGGGTGGAAGGACGCGCGCGCGGGCTACACGCTCTATGGCGCGGCCAAGGACAAGACGGCTGTCTCGTCGTTGAACGTCTCGCCCGACGGCAAGCTTCTCTACGCGCTCAATAACTCCGACGACACCCTCTATATTGTGGAAACCTACGGCGGCCGCGCGGTGGCGCGTCTGAAAGTTGGGGACCATCCGCTGTCGGCGAGGCTCTCGAAGGACGGCAGGACGCTCTATGTCGCGAATCTCGGCGCCAATGTCGCGGTCGTCGATGTCAGCGACCCGGGCCGTCCGAGCGTCACCGCCACGCTTGCGACCGATCCGCATCCGAACGATCTCGTGCTCACCGCGGACGATCGTCTCTTCGTCTCCTGCGGGCACACCAACAATGTGATCTCCTTTGATCTGACGACGCGTCAACGTCTCGAGGTGATCAACACCGCCCTTGGTCCGAAAGCGCCGGCCGGCAGCACTCCGAATGCGCTCGCCCTCGCACCGGATGGAAAGACGCTCTACGTGGCGACCGCCGACAACAATGCCGTCGCGGTCATCGACGTTGCAGAACGCGGGAAGAGCAAGCCGCTCGGGTTCCTGCCCACCGGCTGGTATCCCACGTTCGTCACGACGTCGGCCGATGGCAAACGCATCATCGTCGCCAGCGGCAAGGGCAACGGCACTGGACCCAACCGGGTGAAGCGGCCGATAGACCCGATCGCACCTGCCGTCAGCTTCCAGCACCACGGCAACCAGTTGAACGGCCTCGTCTCGTTCATCGATACGCCCGACGCGAAGAGGCTGGCGGAACTCACCAAACAGGTGTACGACAACGCGCTTTATCGCGACGTTCTGCTCGAAACATCAGGAGCGGCCGGGGACTCGATCATTCCGGCCAGAGTCGGCGAGCCATCGCCTGTCACACACGTGCTGTTCATCATGAAAGAGAACCGCACGTACGATCAGGTCTTTGGGGATCTGAAGCAGGGCAACGGAGATCCCAGCCTGACGCTCTTCGGTCGGGACGTCACGCCCAACCAGCACGCGCTGGCGGAGCAGTTCGTACTGCTCGACAATCTGTATTGCAGCGGTGAAGTCTCTCAGGACGGCCAGCCCTGGACGACCTCGGCGTACGCGAACGAGTTCACGCAGCGCGCATGGACGCTCAGCTACTCGCGCCACGGCGCTGTCAACACGCGCGGCGGTATTGCGGAGCAGTCCAGCCCGTACATCTGGGAGCTCGCTCGTCAGCACGGACTGAAGGTCAAGACGTTTGGCATGGGCAACCGCCGGGGCGTCGCCGACGTTCGCAGCACCCGCTTCGAGCAGCGCCCCACCGATCCTCAGCTCGAGCAGCGCCCCGTCGATCCTCTGATGCTGCGCGGGCGCGACTACGAGCGAGCCGATCGTTTTGTCGCGGAATTCCAGGACATGGATCGTGAGGGAACGGTACCGAACTTCATGTTCATGTCGCTTGGCGAGAACCACACCAGCGGCACCACGCCGGGCGCCTATACCCCGAAAGCGCAGGTCGCCTCGAACGACGTCGCCGTGGGCAAGATCGTGGAAGCGATCACGAAGAGCAAAGTCTGGGGCACGTTCGCCATCTTCATCATCGAAGACGACGCGCAGAATGGACCCGACCACGTCGACTCGCATCGCACGGCCGGACTCGTGATCAGTCCCTACGTGAAGCGCAAGGCCGTCGACAGCACGATGTACTCGACCGTCAGCATGCTCCGCACCGTCGAGCTCCTGCTTGGCTTGCCGCCGATGACGCAGCACGATGCGGCAGCGCCCCCGATGGTGAACGCGTTCACGGCGAAAGCGGACCTCTCGGGCTTCACGGCACTTCGCGCGAACATCGATCTGACGTCGAAGAATCCGCCGCAAGGCTACGGCGCCATCACGTCCGCACGGATGGACTTCAGCGATTACGACCGCATCGATGAAGACGCGCTCAATCGCATCCTCTGGCATAGCATCAAGGGAATCGACGTCCCGTACCCGGCACCGACACGGCGCGCGCTGCCTACGCCGTTCGGCCTCTTCCGCTTTCCGAGGCATGGTGATTAGCCATGCTTGATCGCGCCGTGTCGAGGACCTGCTGGATGGCTGTCCCTACGAGATCCGGATCTTCGACCACGCGTCACTTCGCGGCTGGTTCGATCGACAACACCGGATGCAGCTCGATGCAGCTGCGGCTGCGGCCGCGCTGAAGGTGGTTGATGTCGAAGAACCCCACGCCCGTCACGCGTACGGTCCGCCCTTCGAGCTCGCGAACGCTCCCCACCCCGAACTGCTTCTGAAGCGCGTCGAACGTGCGCCGTGCCGCCGCGAGCCGGTCGCGAAACGGCGATCGGCGGCCGCTCCGCGTATCGGGATCGCCCAGCTCAATCACCAGCCGATCGCGCGGGTGCTCGAGATCCGAGACGACGATGTGGACGTCGCGATCGCGCTCGCGCCTCACGCGGATAATCCTGCCGGTGACCTGATAGACACTGAATTCTTCGGTCGCGCGACGGCGATTGCCGGCGGGACCGCAGTGCGATGGCAATTCGTTGAGGGCCGCGATCGTTGTCGGGATCGGCGCGTCGAATGTAATCTGCGGCGCATCACGATCGCGAAGCGCTTTCACCTCCGAGCGCGTCAGCGCGCAGGCGGATGAGAGGATCGCGAGCAACAGCAGCAGGCCTTTACACAACCTTCTGTTCCTCGGCCCATCTGCAGGCGCGGGGCTCCAGCCGCTTGGCGCGGCCGCTTTTCCTCATCCGAAACACGACTCGGCCCAATGCGGGGTCATCGCTTCCTCGGCATCCACGGCGGAGCGCCGCGTCTGGTCGGCCGGTTGTGAGAGGGCGCTAACGGCGGCCAGGTGTGTTGACGCGAACAGCGCGGCGATACGCAATGTCTCAAGCGAGCGCATGTGCATTCCTTCAAGCGTTCCTCACCGGCCTGCGAACTGGCTGTTCCGCCGGACCACGTCGATCAGGCATCACTTCTCCGTACTGCACAACGTCCCGAATGAAAAGCCGCGCGCACGAAACGCGGGAATCATCATCGCCGTCGCCTCGACGGCGTAGCGGCGATCGGCGCGAGGATCCACGTGGTGGCCATCGTGCATCACGATGATGTCCCCGGGCGAGCCGTGGCGAGAGAGACGCCGCGCCAGGCCTTCCGCCTCGGACGGCTTCCACCAGTTCCAGTCCCATAGGCCCCAGCTCCATCCGGCGAGCCGATAGTGGATCCGTTTCAGCCCCGCATACATCTGCGCGCTGCGCCATCCGGCGTGTGGTCGGAAGAGCGGGCACGGCCGTGAACCGGCCAGGTGTTCGATTCGATCGGCCGCGGCGGTGAGCGTCGCCGCCAGATCATCCGGAGACTTGAGCATCAGCGCGCGTGTGTCTGAGTGCAGCGCGACCGCGTGCCCCTCAGCGAACATCCGGCGAACGATCGGCGCCGTTTCGGCGGTCACGTGCGTGTCGATCAGAAAGAACGTCGCGGGCGCACCTTCGCGGTGAAGCACGTCGAGCAGCGCGGGTGTCGCCATCGGGTTCGGCCCGTCGTCGAACGTCAGGTAGATCACCGGCGAGGCCTGATCGCGCGGCATGTGCCAGACCGAGTGCCGCGGCTGGAATGCTTCGAGGAGGCAGGGGAACGGCGCCGTGTGCGCCAGGAACAGCGCGCCAAGCCCGGCCGCGACAAGAACCAGGAACATCCCACTCATAGAATCCCACAACACATCGTCCGCTCGACCATGAGCGCTGCCGGAAGCTGATCGCATGGGATTACTTTTGCGGTGCCGCGACGACCTGTTTGATCGCTGATACGACGAGTTCCGGCTCCTCAAGCTGGACGTGATGGCCGCTGTGAGCGGCGATCACCTGCTTCCCGCGGCGCGAGAGCGCGGCGACGGCGGCGTGATCCTTCCGGTGCTCCTCCTCCATCGCCGCGGCACTGGGGCCTGTCTCGTCCGGCATCCCTTGCGTAATCACAACGAGCGGGAGATCGCCGAGCGGATACTCCGTCTTCAATCGCTCCGCCCGCAACGCGGCGAGCTCTTCGTGCTCGACCGGATTCGCCGCTGCCGCCAGGTGTCCCAGCTGACCGAGCGCCCAGGTCCGCATGCGCTGCGCCTCAGCCGGCAACCTGTCGCGCGGCGGTGAATTGGGCTCACGGCTCAACTGGGCCGCGCCGGCGCGCATCTGCGCGAGGGCGGCCGGCGGAATGTCGCTGACGCGTAGCGGCCCCGAGGTCTTCACCGGAGGAATCTGCTGGCCGGAGGCGAGATCGGACGAGCGAACCAGCTTTCCGTCGGCCGCCAATCGCCACGGATTGTCGGCACCCGCTTCCACGAGCACCATGCCGCCGACTTCTGAGGGATACGTCCCCTGATAAAGACGCACGAGCCAACCGCCATACGAGTGGCCGACGAGCACGTAGGGAGGTCGCTCGCCGGCCCGTTCCAGCAAGGTATGGAGCTCGTACACGATCTGGCGGAGGGTGCGGGGGTGCGGCCCGAGCTCGCTCCACCCGTCGCCCGCTCGGTCATACGAGCATACGCGCGCGAAGCGCGCCACGCCCGGCTGGACGAGGCTCCACTCGACGGAAAAGTCGCCAACCCCCGCTTCGAGAATGACCGTTGGCTGCGGCGGCCGCGCCTCGCCCGTGCAATTCAGGTGCAGACGCCAGCCGCCGACATCAACCAGCCGGCCCGGCGGCGGATACGGAGGCG
>WNGF01003763.1_pt1 | contig 20354 bp, 16 predicted proteins | sample 5400641 | NCBI WGS metagenome assembly WNGF01 (sample SAMN13153371, study PRJNA577476) | soil metagenome | isolation source: 80 cm soil or saprolite under grassland replicate 2 | place: USA:California | collected 2016-06-15
CCGTATCCTCCGGATACGAGCGCTCCCTGCGTCCTTGCCACGCACCACCCATCGCGCCCCGACGACGAAGCATCAGTCTGAAATGGGCTCTTAGGGCGTCGGCCGGCAGCCGACGTCGTTGCCAGCATTTGCGAAACCCCGTCATGCGAATCGAGCCTTGCCGGGTGAAGACGATCTTCGACGCAAGTTGGGGCCGGATCCCGTGCGGGAAGCCGATCGCCCGAAGCGTGTTGCTCGTCCGTCGTGAGTACTCGACCGCCGCGCCCCTGTCGTAGGTGGTCGGCGGAGCGGTGCTGAGGAGCCTGATGCTGCTCATGGTCAAGCGATCGCGATCGGCAATTCGTTGCTGGAGCCAGGCCGCGACGGCCCGCCGTCCTCTGTAGAGAACGCTCTTGCGGTGTCGGTAGTCGCAGTCGCTGACCGCCACCTTGGGCACAAGGCGAGGATCGTTCGTGAACGAACCGAGCGCCCGCCTGAAGTTGCCCGCGTTGAAGGCGTCGAGGAACTGGACGACGACCCCAATTCCGTGGGCTTGCCGGGCTGTCAGCGTCGGCGCGCGCTGAGGCGCGGTCTCCTGCGCGGCACCGCCGCCTGCGGTGAAGGTGAGCAGCACTGCCAGTACGACCGCTTGGAGGACAGCCGCTCTGCCGACGTTCTTCATCTGGTATGGACGCTACGAGTCGCTGAACTTCGCGCGGCGTTCAGCGGACTTCTTCTCTCTCCGCCTCGAGGTCTACGACGACGTGGGTGATCGGGACGGCGAAGCGCTCGCGCGCGCTGGTGACGACGCCTCGCTCGAGCCAGTGGGAGCGGCCCTCCGGGTGCGTCGAGATGATCACCTCGTCGGCGCCGAAGGTGCGGAGCCCGTCCTCGATCGCCTGAAGCGGGTCGCCGTCGCCGATCTCGCCGCGCGCGTGGATCCCCGCCTGCTCGAGCCGCTCGAGGCTCGCCTGGAGCCGCCCCTGCGCCTGAGCCCGCGCGGAGTCCTCGTCGGAGGCCCAGTGCCGCAGCGGAGTGTTCAGCGCGGGGCAGACGACGAGCACCTCCGTCCGCCGGCCCGCGCCGCGCTCCCGGATGCGCTCGCGGAGGGCCTCGCCGCCAACGGTCTCGTTTGCGATCACGAGGATCCGCCGCTCGTCGGGCGCGCCGCGCCGCGTCGGGGTCGTCTGTCGCGGCGCCTCGATCCGCCGCGCCCGGAACCACCACCAGAGCACTCCGGCGCTGAGCAGCACGAAGACGGCCACCCCGGCCCACGCGTTGATCACTCCGGCGATCGCGATCGCGGCGAAGTAGGCGATCGCTCCGAGCAGGAACTGGAAGGCTTCGGCTTCGCTCCTGAGCGGGTTCTTCACTAAAGGATGTAAACCGTCGTGTAGACCACGATCCACATTACGTCCACGAAGTGCCAGTAGATCCCGGGGATCTCGACCCCCAGATGCTTCTCGGGCGAGTAGTGGCCGCGGTACGAGCGCGTAGTCGCGGCGGCCAACAGCGTCAGCCCGACGAAGACGTGCGCCCCGTGCAACCCGGTCAGGCAGTAGAAGACGGTGCCGAAGGCGTCCGTGTACGGCGCGAAGCCGACCCGCGAGTACTCGAGCAGCTGCGTCAGCAGAAAGCTCAGCCCGAGCAGGAAGGTCAGCGTGAGCCCGGCCTGGAGCCCGGAGCGGTTGCCCCGCTTGATCGACTGGAGAGCCCAGTGCATCGTGAAGCTCGACGTGACGAGGATGATCGTGTTGAGACCGGCGACGAAGACCGGCAGCTCCTGCCCCTTGGTCGGCCACGGCGTCCCCGCCGCCACGCGCACGAAGAAGTACGCCGTGAAGAAGGAGCCGAAGAGCATGATCTCCGACGCGATGAAGAGGAACATCCCGAGCGTGCGCGCGTCGACGCGCGAGCTCTGGTGCGCCGCGGGCGGGTGGGCGGCGTGCGCCTCGGCTTGAACGCTCACGCCCCGCGCCTCTCCTTTGTGCGGGCTCGCTTCGGTAGGCCGAGCGGCCACCTGCGGGGTTGTTGCCGGACGCGTAGCGTGCTCATCGCGCGACCGCCTCCGTCTCAGGCGCTACCTCGACGTGCTCGACCGGCAGCCCCGTCTGCTTGCGCAGCCGGTTGACGACGTCTCCCCGCAGCCAGCTCGAGGTCTTCTCGCCCGGGAACGTGGAGACGATGATCTCGTCGATCCGCTCGTCCTGGACGGCATGCAGAGCCGCCGTGAACGGATCCGGATGGGCGACCTGGCCGTGCGCCTCGATCCCCTCGCCGCGGAGAACGGTCAGCGCCCGCCGCAGGCGCCGCTCGGCCTGGGGATGCGCCGACATCGCCAGATCGCTCTGCGGGCAGATCAGCAGGAATGCAGCCGGCCCCTGCCGGGCGCGCTCGCGGATCCGGTCGAGGAGCGGCTCGCCGACGATCGTCTCGTTGGCGACGACGAGCACGTTGGCTTCGCCGCCCGCCTCCTGCTCGAGATCGACCACGACGTGCTCGACCGGCCTGCCCTCGGCGGCGCGCTCGATCCGCTCGACGACGTTCCGGCGCAACCAGCCCGACTTCTGGCGTGGGTGCGTGGAGACGACGATCTCGTCAGGCGGCGGCTCGAGCTGCGCCAGCGCGTCGCGCAGGGCCGCGACCGGATCGGCCTCGACCACGAGCCCCGCGGCCGGAATACCCTCCTCCCGCAGCGCCGAGAGGGTCCGCTCGAGCCGGCGCCCCGCGGCGGCGCGGCGCGTGTCCTCGTAGACGACGTAGCCCTCCCGCGGCTGGTTGATCGGGCAGACGACCGTCACGCGCAGCGGGCCCTCCTTCGCCCGCCGCTCGAGCGCCTCGATCAGGCTCTTGCCCGCGACGGTCTCGTTCGCGATCACGAGCACGTGCTTCAACGCGGCGGCACCTCCTCCAGCTCGGCCGCCCGGTCGCCGTTGAAGACCGCGTGACGCGCGCCCGCCACTCCGTACTCGTACGGGTTGCCGACCACCTGCGGGATCTCGTCGAAGTTGAAGACCGGCGGCGGCGAGGTGACCTGCCACTCGAGCGTGAGCGACCGCCAGGGGTTCGCGGCCGCAGCCGGCCCGAACCGCCAGCTATGGATCATGTTGTAGAGGAAGACGAGCGTCGAGGCGCCGAGCGCGAAGGACGCGATCGAGATGAACATGTTCAGGTCGCCGAAGCGCGGCGCGTAGTCGGCCACGCGGCGCGGCATCCCCTGGATCCCGAGCCAGTGCATCGGGAAGAACGTCAGGTTGAAGCCGACGAACGTGAGCCAGAAGTGGAGCTTGCCGAGCCGCTCGTCGTACATCCGGCCGGTCATCTTCGGGAACCAGAAGTAGATCCCGGCGAAGATGGTGAACAACGAGCCGCCGAAGAGGACGTAGTGGATATGCGCGACGACGAAGTAGGTGTCCGAGGTGTGGATGTCGATCGGCACCGCCGCGAGGTAGATCCCGGAGAGGCCGCCGATCACGAACATCGAGACGAAGCCGAGCGCGAACAGCATCGGCGTGTGGAAGTGGATCCGCCCCTCCCATAAGGTGGCCAGCCAGGAGAACACCTTGATTCCCGTCGGGACGGCGATCACCATCGAGGTGACCATCATCGGAACGCGCAGCCAGGGCGACATCCCGGCGACGAACATGTGGTGCGCCCAGACCGAGAAGCCGAGCACGAGGATCGCCATCAGCGAGAGCGCCATCAGGCGGTAGCCGAAGATCGGCTTGCGCGCCATCACCGAGATCACCTCGGAGGCGATCCCGAAGCCGGGCAGCATCATGATGTAGACGGCCGGGTGCGAGTAGAACCAGAAGATGTGCTGGTACCCGATCGGGTAGCCGCCCGCCGTGTAGTCGAAGAAGTGGGTGTGCATCGCCCGGTCGAACATGACCATGAACTGCGACCCGGCGATGAACGGCGTCGCGATCACGACGAGCAGCGAGGTGGTGAAGTTCGCCCAGACCAGCAGCGGCATGCGCCAGAACGTCATCCCGGGCGCCCGCATGGTGATGATCGTGACCAGAAAGTTGAGCGCGGTCATGATCGAGCTCGCCCCCGCCCACTGGACGCCCATTGCGAAGAAGGTGTTGCCGAGGGGCTGATGGATCGACAGCGGTGCGTAGTTCGTCCAGCCGGCCGCGAAGGCGCCGCCGGGGACGAGGAAGCTCGAGAGCATCATGATCCCCGCGACGGGGAGCAGCCAGAACGAGAGCGCGTTCAGCCGCGGGAAGGCCATGTCCGGCGCGCCGATCATCAGCGGGATCACGTAGTTGCCGATCCCGGCGAAGGCGGGGATCACGAACAGGAAGATCATCAGCGCCGCGTGCACCGAGAAGAGCCCGTTGTACGTCTGGTTGTCGACGAACTGCATCCCGGGCCGCGCCAGCTCGGCGCGCATCAGCATCGCCAGCAGACCTGCGGCGACGAAGAAGAAGATCGTCGTCACCAGGTACTGGATCCCGATCACCTTGTGGTCGGTGTTGATCCGGAAGTAATCGCGCCAGCTGCGGGCCCCGTGGCCCGAGTGGTCCTCGGGCCGGGTGGGCGAGCCGACCGCGTAGCGGATCCAGTAGTCGAAGCCGCCGATCCCCGCGAGGAAGCCGATCGGGGTCGCGGTCAGCTCGATGGTCGTGATCACCGAGCCGTCCCAGATCGGGTGCCAGCCCTCGAGCCAGCGCACGAGAACGGCGATCCCAGCGCCGACGCCGAAGAAGAGCGCGGTCATCCACGGCACGCGCAGCCAGCCGGGCGCGAGCGTGCGGCGCCACCCGGTCGGCGGCGGGGCCGGCGCGGCGTGCTCCTCGTGGACCTCGTGCCCGAGCACGGCCTCGCTCACCGCCGGCCTCCCGCGAGGAACTTGACGAGCGCGTCCAGGTGCGCCTTCGGCAGCGTGCTGAACGTCCCCGGCATCACGCCCTTCGGGTAGCCGGGCTCGACGTACGCGTTCGGGTTCACGATCGACTCTCGGATGAACTGCTCCAGTGGTACGCCCGCCCGCTGCGCCTCCTCGCGGAGCTTATCGAGGTCGGGCCCGACCTTCGCGGTCGCTCCGGCGGGCTTGAACGTGTGGCAGCCGTCGCAGCCGTTCGAGGCGAAGAGCGCCTTGCCGGAGGCCGCTCCTCCGGGCTTCTGCCGTCCCGCCTTCGCCCAGGAGCGGAACTTCTGCGAGGTCATCACCTGCGCCTGCGAGCGCATCAGCGCGTGGCCCAGGCCGCAGAGCTCGGTGCAGATCACCGGGAAGGTGCCGAGCCGGTCCGGCGTCACCGCGAGCGTGTTGACGGAGCCGGGGACGGCGTCCAGCTTCTGGCCGAACTCGGGCACGAAGAAGGAGTGGGTCACGTCCACCGAGGTGATCCGCAGCTTGACCGGCACGTCGATCGGCAGGCGCAGCGTGGACGAGGTCAGGTTGCCGAAGCCCGGGTACTTGAAGGTCCAGAAGAACTGCTGCGCCATCACGTCGACGACGAGCGGCCGGAGCGGGTTCGGGCTCGCCGCAGAGGCGTGCGGGAGGTCCTCGTTCTTGGCGAGCACCACGGCGCTGACGATCGAGATCGCGGTCACGAGGGCGGCCGGGATCGCGGTCCAGACGATCTCGAGCCCGGTGTGCCCGTGGATCGGCGGCCCGTCGGAGTCGTCGTCGGGCGCGGCTCGGAACTTCACGACCGAGTAGAGGATCACCGCGGCGACCAGCGCGAAGATGGCGATGCAGATCGTCGTCACGAACCAGAAGACGAAGTCGATCCGTCCGGCCTGCTCGCTCGCCGCGTGCGGCAGCCACGGGATCAGGAGGGCAACCAGGGCTGCACCCGCTCCGCACACGGCGCCGATGGCGACGAGCTGGACGATCGATCCCCTGCGCACCGGGGCCGAGACTACTCGACCGCGAGGCCGCGCACGGGGAGAAGCGAAGGGCCTCGTGGAGGGCTCGAAACGCCTGCAACGAGCAAGGTTCAGACCCGTTCGAAACGGGTAGACCCCAGCCCCAAAAAGAAGGAGGAACGATGGGACTTGGAGTCAGCCTTCTGCTCGTCGCCGCCGGAGCGATCCTGGCCTTCGCGGTCAACGCGGACGTTTCCGGGGTCGACATCCAGACGATCGGCTGGATTCTGCTGATCGTCGGAATCGTCGGCGGCGTGCTCTCGATGATCTTCTGGTCGACGTGGGCGGGCCCCGGCTACTGGTCGCGGCGTCGCGGGGCCGGGTACGTCGACGACGCCCCGCCGCCGGGCTACTAGACAGACCGTTCTGGAGACCCGGAGCGGCCGGAGAGGTCGCTCCGGGTATTCGCAGCCAGCTTTCGGCCATACCAGCTCGCGGCAAATACGTGGTGGCCGGGCACGCAGGTATTCCTATACCCCTCGGTCGAGTTATCAGAGCCTCGGCACCGGGAAACGACGGAAGCATTGTGAAGAGGAGCCTGGACACGTTGCGCGGCGCCATTCTTGGTGGACGAAGGCACGCGCGGCTCCTGCTGTTGCTTGTCGCGGCGGGTGCGCTCTCGCTCGGAGCGTCCTTCGGCGTCGCCTGGGCGGCCGGCTTCGACTCCGTGTTCGACCACCTGCGCAACATTCGCTTCTGGTGGTTCGCCGCCGCCTTCGGCGCGGAGGTAGTGGCGTACCTCGGTTACATGCTCGCCTACCGCGAGGTCGCGCGCGTCGAGGGCGGCCCACAGCTGGAGCTGCCGAGGATCGCGGCGCTGGTCTCGGCCGGCTTCGGCGTCTTCGTGGCCCGCGGCGGCTTCGCCGTCGACCTCCACGCCCTCCAGGACGAGGGGTGCGAGCCCCGAGAGGCGCGCGCCCGCGTCCTCGGCCTCGGCGCGCTCGAGTACGCGATCCTGGCCCCGGCCGCGGCGATCTCGGCGATGGTGCTGCTCGGGGACGGCGTCCACAAGCCGGGTCCCGGCTTCACCTGGCCGTGGGCGATCGCCGTCCCGGTCGGCTTCGTCCTCGCCTTCGCCGCGCTGCGAGCGCGCGAGCGGTTTCAGCGTCAGGGTGGGTGGCGCGCCGCCCTCGGCCACGCCCTCGACGCCGTCCACGTCCTCCGGCAGCTCGTCCGCGCCCCGCGTTCCCACGGGGTCGCGGCTCTCGTCGGCATCACCGCCTACTGGGCCTGCGACATCTTCTGCCTCTGGGCGTCGCTTCAGGCCTTGCACGTCTCCCTCTCGGCACCTGCATTGATCGTCGGCTACGCGACCGGCTACGCCCTCACCCGCCGAACGCTGCCGCTGGCCGGAGCCGGCGCAGTCGAGGCCCTGCTCCCGTTTGCCCTGGGCTGGAGCGGCGTCGCGCTGGCGACCGCCCTGCTCGCCGTGCTGGGTTACCGGATCTTCAACCTCTGGCTCCCGCTCGTTCCGGCCGCCCTCGGCCATCCGCACTTGCGCAGAGCGGCCGACGCCGCTGCCTAGTCGCGGGCGGCTTGCGAGATCAGCGCGGCCGCCTGCTCGAGCGAGAGCAGGTCGGTGTTGAGGACGAGGTCGTAGTGCGTCGGCAGCTCTTCCCCGAGATCGTGGAAGCGCCTCAGGTAGTCGGCCCGCGCGGCGTCCGTGTCCTTGACGGCTCGGGCGGCGTCGCGCTCGTCCACTCCCTCGGCCTCGGCGAGCCGGGACGCGCGCGTGTCCGGCGAGGCGGTCACGAGCACGCGCAGGGCGTCCTCGCGGCGCCCGATCGCGTGGGACGCGGCGTGGGCGACGATCACCGCGTCGCCGCGGGCGGCGGTCTCCTCGATCGCCTCGAGCACGAAGGCGCGGAGCTCGTCGCTCGTCGGGATCGCGCCGGCTACGGGCGGGACGAACCCGCCCATGGCAAACGCCTCCCCGCCACCGCCCAGCGAGAGCTCGTCGAGCACGCGCGCAAGCCTGGACTTGCGCCGCTCCTCGTCCGCGATCTCGCCGGCGCCGACGCCTCCTTTCGCAGCAGCGCGGGCGACGAGCTCCTCGTCCACGTAGCGGTAACCGAGTCGCTCGGCGACGAGACGCCCGACCTCGTTCCCGCCGGCGCCCGTCGCGTGCGAGATGCAAACGACCTTGCGCTTCACGGCCCCGGACGCTAGGAGCCTTCGCCGGCCACGTCAAGGACGCTCCCCGCGGCGCTGGGGCGAGTGCGACGCCGGCCGCAGCGGACTTCGGACGGGAATGGGCGGTACTTGGCAGTGCGCAAACCAAGCGATCGATATGGCGCCAGCGCTGAGAATTCCATAGAGCCGACATGGGCTCGCCGCCTGCGTCGCGCCTCCGGTCGCGGTCGACAGCATCGAAGCTGATGTGAAGTTCTCGCCGCTCTGGCCGGAGACGCTATTGAGTCTGCGTGGGGACGGTCGCTAGCCGCCAGCACGGCATTTTCTGCCGATGCCGAAGCGGACGATTCTGCTGCGCTCGGCGACGCGGACGATCAGCGGAACACACGCCGAGCGAGAGCTGAGGAAGAAGCCGCCGGCATAGCCGTTCCATGCCTTCCCTGGCCATTGCACCGTGCACCTGGCGATCCGAAGGGAACTGACGGGGCCGACGTATTCCCCCAGGTGATCGCTACCCGGCTCCGCCACGCGGTCGCAACGCTAGCGCTCACTGGTCCCTGACCGGCGTGGACGCTGAGCCCGGCCTTGCGCCAGTAGGCCCAGGGGCGGATGTGCGTCGCAACAACTTGCCGGAGATGCGCAGCAGAAACCGATACCACCCCGAGCACGATGCGCCAACCGCCGTCGTCGCCCGACTTCGACCAGGCGATGACATCGTCACAGGGAACCACCGGAACACGTCGCGATGAGCTCGCCACCGCCGTCGCACCGGTCAAAGTGGCAACCGCCAGAATCGTCAACGCGCCCGCGATCCGCATGGGCCTCCTCGCGTCTACACCTCTGGGACCCCCGAGGTTCCCCCTGGATCGTCTCGACAAGCGCTCTGCTCGTAGAAAGGGTACGTCACCCGCGGAGCCTAGGTGGGGCGCTCCTCGCGTTCTGCCCTATTCATGCGCGCTACTCAGCGAGCGTCGTAATGCCGGGTACCGCAGTCCGTGAAGCGGACTGCTCGCGCGTTTGGGAGCTTCAGTGTCGGAGCTTCAGGAGCTTCAGTGTCCGACACCGATTGGTGTCAAGCGAAAAGTGTGCCAACTCCGTGCGATTTCGCCGCCGCGACCGACATGGCGGGCGCGGCTCGCTGGGACGCTGATCAATGGATGAAGCCGTTCGAAGTCGTCATGCTGCGGCGTCGGCCGCAGCGGACTTCGAACGGGAATGGGCCGTGTAGGGATCGAGCCTACGACCTTGGGATTAAGAGTGGTTGAAGGCGGACTGGCGACGACTCGGGAGTGCAGCCAAACGCGCATTGCTACGCCGGGTCGCTTCGGATCGTCTCGGACGATCTCGCGGTCACTTGTTGACCCAGCGTTGACCCCGCCCCGTTCTCAAGACACGAGGCGAGATGAGGAACCATGGCTGATCGCCACTGGGACATCCGCGTGCAGATCAGCGGATTGGCACGCCGGCGTCGAGCAGTAGTTGGCGGTAAACAGCCAGGCGGCGGGCGGCGACCAGCGGGGTCGAGTTGGGGCTTCGGGGATCTGAGCCTACGAAGCGTTCGAGCACGTCAGGGACGCGGTCTCCGTCGGTGTCGGGTCCGACCCGCCGGACTCGAGGATCGAGCTCCAGCCGGGCGATCTGCTTTCCACGCAGCTCCCGCACGACGATCGCGCGCCACCGCTCGAGATCTGCCGCGGGGCGAGACGGATGGCTGTCTCGGCGGCCGGGCATCGTGCCGAACCTCAGCTCCACCTCGTTGCTGTAGCCGTCACCATCGGAGTCGCGCGCGAGGAGTGCGGGCCATCGCGCCGCCTCTCTCTTCTTCTGCAGCGGTACGACGAAGATGTTGTCGTATCCGGGCGCCACCTTCTGGAAGAGAACGTCGCGATAAGCGGCCCCGAACCGGTTGAAGTGAACCGGTTGCTGTGTCCAGACTGCTCGCTCGATGCTTCCTGTGTGCGGCCCGACGTTGTGGCACATCGTGCAGGTGGAGCGCTGCGACGCTAGTCCCCAGACGTCGTTGAGTGCCTGCAGGGGAGGGGTCCCGCCGCCGCCTCCGACTTCGGTAACCGGGCCGCTGGCGAGCGATGGAGCCGGCGCTGCCGTGATGCGCCTCACGGCAACGACCACTACTGTTGCGACGACGAGCGCTCCGATGGCTGCGCCGAGGATGACCCACCTCGTTCCGCGCCGGAAGCGCCTGTTCTCTGTCCTCCGCGCGAACACGTTCACGGTCCTGCGCCCGCCCGCGCAGGCGCGATGTTCTGGTTGACGCGGAAGAGGTTCGCGGGGTCGTATCTCTGCTTCAGGTCGACGAGGCGCGCGTAGGCGACGCGGCGGGCGTCCTCGAACGTGTCGTCCGACGGGAGCACGAGCTCGCCTCGAAACGAGTCGCGGAACGATGCGAGGGCGGCCACTGCGCAGAAGCCAGAGCGAGCTTCTGGGCCCTCTAGCTGTGACGTCGTTCGGGATTTCATCTCCGTGCCTCGCTGACCACAGATGCGCTTTGTGGGAGAACCTATGCCTTCCATCGACGGAGCTCCACTACCGGCGCGGGACGGTGCGTCCGGCGAAGTAGCTCTGGGCCTTCAGCCAGCACTGCCGGGCGGCGACCCGTCCGGTCGCCCGCGCGTCGAGGTCGCCCTGCTCGAAGTGGATGCCGCCGTAGCGCCGCGAGAACCCCGCCTCGTCCGCGGCCGCGGAGAAGGTCGACCAGGTCAGTGTCAGGTCGCGAGCCGGGACGAGACCCGGCTCGACGCGCGAGCTCTCAGCCGGGAACGTCACCGAGCCGCCGAAGCGGTCGCTACGCGTGAAGAGCCTGAGGATCTCGGCGCCGGCGGCGCTGAAGTTGCTGTGTCCGGAGGAGTACTCCGCGAACGGCGGCGTCGGGAAGAAGGTCGGCTGGTAGGGGAACCACGCCTCGCCGTCGATCGTCTGGGTGCCCCGGCCGGGCCCGCCCCAGGCGCGGATCCTCTGGCCGGAGAAGAGGTAGCGGATGGCGGTGATCGGCCGCACCGAGTCGAAGGCGCGCTTGTTGTCCCAGGCGCAGCAGCCAGCGTCGAAGACCGCGTTCGTCAGGGCGAAGAAGAGCTTGACCGCCTGGTCGAGGTCGTGCTCGCTGTCGCCGCTGCGATCGCGGTGCGCGACCTGCTGGGCGAACAGGTTCCAGTGCCCGGGCGGAAGCTCCGAGTGCGGCCCGTCCGCCCAGTACTCGGCGATCATCTTCTGCTCGTCGGTCAGGGAGGCGCTGATCTCGATCAACGCCTGCGCCTGGGCCGCGTACTCCGAAGAGCCGAAACGCGCCGGGCCGGTCGGGGAGCGAAGCTCGTCGCTGGCGGCCATCGCGAACGGGCGCACTCGCTGCCAGTGGGCGCCGACGAACGGCGGCGTCACGAGGTTCCCGGAGCTGTCGGCGTAGGTCAGCGGCTGCCAGGCGTTGGGATCGTGCACGGTCGAGAGGTCGAGCGGGACGCGGGTGTCCATCGGCTCGTTCCTCGACACGTAGCCCGTGTAGTCGGAGTAGGGAACCCCCGGCTGCCCGCCGGGCTCGTCTCCGAGCTGGTTTGAGCCGTCGCGGTGACGGAAGGCGAGCACCGCCCCGGCGGCCAGGTTGCCGATGCCTGCCGGGGTCGTCGGATCGGTCGAGCGGTCATCCGGGTCGAGGCCGAGGCTCGCCATCAGCGGATCGAACACGGTCGCCCGGTCGGCCGGAAACAGGTCGACCGCTGCCCGGTAGGCAGCCATGCTGACCGCTGCGACCTTGTTTTCGACGCGTCGCTCCCGAGGAGGACGCCGCAGCGCCACGCCGAGTTGCGTACCGACCGCGACCCGGTCGTAGGCTGCCCAGGCGTCGTAGATGCACGTGTGCGCGACCGCCAGCGCCCGCGCCACCATCGGCGGCCCGACCTTCGAGTCGCGTACGCCCTGGAGGAGCGCGTCGTTCCAGCGCAGGACGACGTTCCCGTCCGGAGTCGTCGTCCTCGCTCGAGGAAGGATTCGCCGGGCCAATCCTCCGTCATGGAAGAGCAGCCCGAGGCCGCCCACGCCCGCCGTCTGCAGCAGCCGGCGCCGCGTGATCGTCGGCTCGATTGCCGAGCGTCCGGTGCTCGCCTCTTCATTTCCGCAGTCGGAATGTCGTGCGGGCGGCCTCGTCATGCTGCTCTTGCCCTCAAGTCGCCTCGTGCGGTGAGGCCTGAACGTTCATGCACTGGCCGACGTTCGGCTCACCCGGCAGGCAGCCCCCGTTGAAGGTGCCGATCTGCTCGGGGATGAGGCCCGGGATCGCCTGGCCATGCGTGCGGGCGATCAGGTGGACATCGGCTACCCGTGCGTCGAGCAGGCCCGGACCGAAGAGGGCGCCGGTAGTGTCACCTTCGCTCAGGTAGGCGCCGAAGTTCCCCGTCCCGTTCCCGCCGATCACGTGTCCGGTGGCGTAGAGCACCGAGGCCTGCACGACCGGATCGCCGCCGAACGGCGGCAGGTCGCCCTCGCCACAGCGAAGCCCGAGCACGAGGTCAGGATGCGTGCAGAGCTCCGGGTGGTTGAAGACCACCCACCACACGGTGGTCGCGCTGCCGGGCGCGAGCCCGCTCGTGTGGAATGTCATCGCCACCCCGTTGTCGTTGCGAACGAGCGCCGACCACGCGCCGGAGACCTGGTTCGCGCTGCCGAACCCGAATACCAGGCTCGTGTCGCGCGTGGCTGCGCTGCCATGCGCCGGCGCCGCGAGTACCGTCGCCGCAAGGCCGGCTGCGGGCATCAGCCGGAGCGGTTTCCAGATACGACTCTTCGTCGCATCCCCTCCGCGTCTCCAGGGCGCGGGCTTTGCTTCCACGTTCATACCTTCTCCTTTCCGGACGAGATCGCCTCGACGACGCGGAGCGGATCGAGCCTGGCCTGGACCGCGGCCCGCGCAGCGTCTCGACCTGACGGGGCGTCGAAGACGAAGAAGCAGATCTCGTCCTCGGGGACGTGGATCGTCCCTTCGAGGTAGATGTCCGTGCCGAGCCGGCTCAGCTCCTCGGCCGCTTCTCGCGCCCGCTGCTCTCTCGAGGCGCGTCCACGGAGGTCGTCGCGTGCCAGGTGAGTCTCGACCAGGTAGCTCGGCATGTGACCGACGCTAAGGCCGATGAGCCCGGTTGGAAACGTGGAAACCCCGGAAGTTTCCTCTGCTCGACTACCGAAAGACGCGGGCGAGCTCGGTGCGCGAGCGGACTCCGAGCTTGGCGTACGCGTGTGTGAGGTGGCTCTCGACCGTGCGCTCGCTGAGGAAAAGTGCGGCCGCGACCTCACGGTTCGTCCGACCTTCGGCAACAAGAGCCGCGACCCGCCGCTCACTCGCCGTCAGATCGTCCCCCGTGGGCGCGCGGCCGCCGATGCGGCCAAGCTCCATTCTCGCCTGCTCGACCCACAACGAAGCACCGAGTTCGTCGAAGATATCGACCGCTTGCGTGAGTGTCGCGCGCGCCACAAGCTGTTGTTTTGCCCGACGTTGGGTGGCCCCCAGCGCAAGCAGCGTCCGAGCGCGTTGGAACGGATCTTGCGTGCGCTCGTGCTGGGCAAGTGCCTGGTCGAACAGGTCGAGCGACCCGGCGAGATCGCCTCGCGCTGCGACGATCAATGCGCGGCATCGCACAGCAAGCGCCAACGCCCAAGCCCGGTCGAGCTGGCGAGCCGAGTCCTCCCATGGAGTGACGGCCGCCTCGGCTTCGTCCAACCTTCCGAGAGCGATAAGGGTGTCGAGCAGGTCGGGAAGCTCCCAGCACTGACCGGGCTCGCCGTGGCCGACTGCCACGCGAAGCTCGTTCGCACGTCTTAGCCACGGCAACGCGTCCTGCGCTCTGCCGAGCGAAAGCTCGATGAAGCCGATGACCCAGAGATGGCCTGCCTGCGCGGTCCCGACGCCCGCGGTCTCCGCGCGGACGAGCGCGTCCTCGGCCCAAGCGCGCGCCTCCTTGACGAGGCCACGGTGCGCGGCGATCAACGTTCGCGGCCATTCGTTGACCGGCGGAATCCCTTCGCTCAGCTGCTCGCCCTGGGCGCGGGTCAGATCAGCCAGCTCTGCGGCACGGTCCCAGGTTCCGGCTCGCCACTCGATCATCGCGAGGTACCAGAGCAATTCCGTCTCCATCCGCACGTCCTCGCGCTCGCGAGCCGCCTCCAGAAGCTCGTTCGTCAGGGATCGGGCCGCCTCGAGATCGTGCGACCAGAACAACTGATCGCAGAGGACACCCTTCGGCCGCAGGCTCCACATCCCGAAGGGAATCTCAACTGACTCCTCGAGTGCGATGGCGCGCGCCATGATCTCGTGGTCGATCCCGTGGCCGAGCTTGAAGTGGATAAGACCGAACACGGCAAGAGCACTGCAGAGAATCGAGTCGTCGCCGGCGCGCTCGGCCGCGCGGACCGCCGCCTCGGCGTGCGGCTCGGCCTCGGCCATGCCGGTCGTGAACCTGAGCGTGTCGGCGATCGCCAGTTGAATCTCGGCCTCGAGGGAATCATTACCGGTGCTCTCGGCGAGCGCCTCCCGATAAAGCGCCAAGCCGGTCTCGGGGCCGGTCGCCATGCTGTAGGCGCCTGCGAGCCGCCGCAAGATCTCCGCGCGGTCGGTCCCGGGCCGCACCGTTGGAAGGATGCGCTCGAGGAGCGCGATCGCGCGGGCGCTGTCTCCTGCTTCGAACACGCGGTCGGCTGCCTGCACGGTGCGACGAAGGACGACCTGCTCGTCCGCCGTGGGCGTGAGCCGCAAAGCGTGTTCTGCCAGCTCGGCGGCAGCCGGTGGCGCACCGCGCGAGAGCGCGCGCTGAGCCGCTGCTTCCAGGGCCTCGGCCACCACTGGATCGGGGCCGATGGCCGAGAGTGCAAGGTGACGCGCCCGCTCTTCCTCGTCGGCGACAACCGTCGCCAGGCGCGCATGGAGATCCCTGCGGGACTCGGACGGCATCCGCGCGACAGTCGCCGAGGCGAGGAGAGGATGGCTGAAGCGGAGCCGTTCACCATCGACCTCGAGTACACGTCCGCCGATCGCATCGCGCAGTCCGTCTGTCGCCGGACCCACTGCTGCTTCGACCAGGCGAGCTGTCGGCTCCGCGAGCAACGCGACCGTACGTGTGGCCTGCTCCGCGGGAGCCGTGAGCGTTCCCAGCCGCTCGTCAACGAGGTCGTCGAGGTTGTCTGGTAGCGGAAGCTCGTCTCCGGGCTCGAGCGTCCCACCGCGTCGCTGCAGCGCGTGGCCTAGCTCCAAGGCGAAGAACGGGTTGCCCCCCGAAGTCTCCCAAAGGCGCACGAGGGCAGGGCGCGCAAACGCCGTGCCCAGGCGTAGCCTGAGGAGTTCGTGCAGTGCGCCGATGCTGAGCGGCCCGAGGTCAATCGTCAGGATCCTCTCCGCAGGTAGGGCTCGAGCCAGCCAGCTAGGGGCACGCCCTCGGCTGGCGAAGAGCCCAACGACAGGCTCGTTCCGCAGGCGCGTCAGAGCGAACCGAACGACGGCCAACGAGGGCGCGTCGAGCCATTGCACGTCGTCGACGGCCAGCACCAGCGGTTGGCGCGCGGAGAGCGCTCGGAGCGTGTTGAGGAAGCCAGCGGCGACCGCATGCTCGTCGGCACGTTGGTCTTCATGGTCGGCGAGCAGCAGCGCCGTCTCGAGCGCTCGCCGTTGTGGGCCCGGCAGTTCGGCCAATGTCTCCGCGTTCCGCTGGTCGACCAAATCGGCGAGCCCGACGAACGAAAAGCGAGCCTCCGTTTCGGATGGCCGCGACGCGAGAACCTCGTAGCCGCGCTGCGCAGCAGCCTCACAGGCCGCGAGCCAGAGCGTCGTCTTGCCGATGCCGGCCTCACCTGCGAGGACCGCAGCGCTAGGGCGGTCTTCAGGCGCGCCGAGGAGACCTAACAGCGCCTGGAGCTCTGCGTGTCTGCCGAGTAGCTTTCGATCCCCTGGCTGCACGGCTCTCTCAGCCCTCGTCGACACCGGCGCGTCCTTTGGCCGCGTGGCCGGTTGCGGGAAAGCGGCGTCCGAGAATGAGCTGACCGAGTGGACGCTCTCCCGAGTCACGTGAGTCTCGACGCCCCTTGGTCGGCAGCGCGCACTTGGATCGTCGCGGTGAAGCCATCGCCAGCGTGTGTCTCGTATTCTCGCAGCCGCCGGCGCCGCGGCCCAGGCGCGCCCTCACCTCCGCCGAAGGCAACGTCGAGCAGGAACCCCGGGGCCGCTTCGCGGCCCAGCGGTTTTCAAAACCGCCCCAGGAGTATGGAGTAGCGCGCCCGAGCCTCGCGGGCGCGAAAGGGCACCTTTCGTTAGGCGGGTCGTTGCATTTCCACGAACTCCCACTCGCCACCGTTTGTCCAGTGGGCGAAGACGCGGACCGCAGAGAAGCCCACCCGCTCGTACACGGTGATCGCCCGGCGGTTGAAGCTGGCGACGGAAAGCGTGAACTCCGTGGGCGCGAACCGGCGGCGGCCGAAGTCGAGCCCCGCCTCAACGAAGCTCCTCCCGAGGCCTTGTCCTGTGCGTTCCGGATGCAGGCCGAGGCCGATCTCGAGCCTGTCACCGTGGGGCTCCCTGTAGTGGAAGAAGCCGACCAGGTTGTTCGCCTCGTCCTCGACGGCGAAGTACCCGTCGCCACGCGCAGTCGGGTCGAGCAACTCGGCGAGATCGCGTGGATCGGCTGCCCAGTCGTAAAACGAAAACGGCTCAGGGTAGTGCCAGCCCGCGATCGCCTCCGCGTCCGACTGTCTCATCGGTCTGAAACGGAACGTCACACTGCCTCTCTCGAAGCCGGCGGACAAAACAGTAACTACCACCATGTGGTGACGCAGGACATGCCTTGGCGTCCGCCGCGGTCGCACTCGCGGCTACATGTTGACCTTCCGTTGACCTCTACGGTGCGTTCGAGACGCTCAAATCCGGTTTCTCGCCTGCAGGGCAGTCGAGCGCGCCTTGGCGCCCACGGATTGACCTTGGGATTCGTGGTGTGCTGTGAAGAGCTGTCGGAGCTCGGACGACTGGACAATCGACGCGTCCCGAATCTCGCGTGCCCTCGTGTTTTCTCGGGTCTCAGGGGCCGTGAAGGATTCGAACCTTCGACCTTGGGATTAAGAGTGGATCCCGCTGGTTTCGCGTGCTCTCAGGTGAGCTCGCAAGGGAGCATCACTAAGCGAAATCGACTGTGCTGACATCGGGCCTGCTAGCGGGACCCTGTTGACCTGTTGTTGACCCACTTTGTCTCCAAATCCGACAACACGGTTCCGCTCACGGTGGTCGGGATCGGGAAACACGACTCTCCTCCCGGCGTGTGACCATAACCAGCGACCGTTCGCCGGGCGTCACGCCGGCAGGCGTTGCGCCGCCGCAGCCTGCTGCGCGAACAGCTTGATCAGCTCAGCTCGAGACCGCACATCGAGCTTGCGATAGGCGCGCCCCAAGTGGAACTCGACCGTTTTCGGGCTGAGGAAGAGCCGCGCCCCGATCTCTTTGTTCGTCAGTCCCTCCGCGGCCCCGAGCGAGACCTGGAGCTCTTGGGGCGTCAACTGTTCGTGCGCCACGGGCTTTCGGCTCCGCAGGCGCTCGCCGCTGGCCCGCAGTTCCGCCCGGGCCCGCTCGGCCCACGGGCGTGCGCCGAGCCGTTCGAACGTCTCGAGCGCCAGGTGCAGTTGCTCGCGCGCAAGACGCGGCCGCCGGAGCCGGCGAAGCCGTTCCCCGTAGGCGAGCTGTGTCCGGGCGCGCTCGAAGTCGTTGGGGTCGGCCTCGTGGAGCTCGAGCGCCGCCTCGAACGCCTCGCCCGCCTCGGCATCGTCCGCGAGCAGCGCACCGCACCGGGCGCCGACGGCACGCGCCCAGCGGCTCTCGGTCAGTGCGGCGTTCTCGAGCAGGCGAGCGAGCTGCTTCGACGCTTCGGCTTGCTTGCCCAACCGCACCTGCGCCTCGATCAGATCGCCGTGTAGGGGGAACGTGTTCGGCAGGCGAACGCCTCCGTGCGCGAGCAGTTGGGCCGCCGGCTCGAGCCAGTCCGCGGCGGCTGCAACGTCGCCGCGAGCGAGCGCCTCTAGGCCGAGCCCCTCGCGAGCGCGGACCTCGTTGTAGCGGTCCCCCCGAGCGGCCGTGATCCGGAGCGAGCGACGGCCGTGAGCGTTCGCGGCGTCGTAGCGTCCCAGCGTTGCTTCGACGAGCGCGAGCCGTGCGAGCGACGACGCGAGGGCAACGTCGTTGCCGAGCGGCTCGGTCAACTGAATCGCTTCGAGCGAGGCGGCGTAGGCGGGGGTCGGCCGCCCCATTCGCAGCTCCACGCGCGCCAGCATGTCCACCGCATAGGACAGGTTGCCGAGGGCGTGCGCCTTCCGAGCCTGCTCGACGATCAGCTCGAGGCGATCGCGTGCGCGCTCGTAGTCCTCGAGGACGATGAAGTGCGCCGCGTAATCGATGGCAAGGACGGTGCCCATGTCCGTTCGGTCCGCACACTCGCGCGCGAGCTCAAGCGCCTGTTGCGTCTGGCCGGACAGCTCCCACGTCCACGCGAGCATGTGGCAGAGGTCGAGGTCTTGACGAACCCCTGCGCCAGCCAGCTCGGCGGCGCGCTCGGCCGTTGCGCGGGCGGCCGGAATGTCGAGCCGATGCACCAGAGCGTGGACGGCGCCACCGGCGGTGAGGACCCGGGCGGCGGTCGATCCCGCCGCCCGTCTTGCCTCGGCGGTCGCCAGCTCGAGCGCCCGCTCGAACTCGCCGCGGTCGAAGAGGAGGTACGAGCGGCGCGCGACGGCGTCCGCGTGCAGCTCCGCGTCGGTGGCCAGCTCCGCCGCTTCGGCGAGAAGCTGCTCGGCCCGGTCGAGCCGGCCCGCAGCCTCGGCCGCAAGGCCCGCCTCGAACAGGCGCCGCGCCCGCGCCTCCTCGTCCGGCGTCAATCGCGCGCCGCGCTCGAGCGCGGCGGCTGCAGCGGAGACGCCGGCGCGCCTGCGTGCGTCGGCAGCCACCTGCTCGAGTGCCGCCGCGACCTGCTCGTCCGGTCCCGGCGCGGCCGCCGCGAGCTGCCAGGTGCGCCGGTCAGGGGCACTCGTCGTCTCGGCGAGGATGAGGTGGGCGGCGCGGCGCTCGGCAGGAGGCGCCGAGTAGTAGATCGCCGACCGCGCCAGCGGGTGCGAAAAGCGCAGCCGCCGGCCGCGTACGATCAAACCCGCCCGCTCCGCCTCGGCGAGCGAATCGCTCGAAACCTGCTCTGACTCGAGCGCGGCCCAGAGCGCCTCCGGGTCTCTAGGGTCGCAGACCGCAGCCAGGAGCAGCGCCCGCTGTGCCCCGGCGGACAGCCGCGATGCCCGCGCAAGAAACGCTCGCTCGACCGCCTCGCTCACCGGCAGCGGTTGCCCGCTCTCGTCGTCCTGCCTCGCGCTCGCGGCAAACTCCAGCAACGCGAGCGGGTTGCCTCTCGCACTCTCCACGAGCCGGTCGACCACGGCCGGCAGGACCGAGGGCGTGCTGGCAGCGAGGAGTGACTTCGCCTCCTCGACTGTCAGGCCATCGACTCGGAGCTCAGCCAGCCCCGGGGCCGAGAACGCCGCCTCCGCGGGATCCCGGATCGCGAATAGCATCGCGATTGGATCGCGGTCGATCCGCCGCGCCGCGAAGACGAGTGCCTCCGCCGACGCCTGGTCGAGCCAGTGCGCATCGTCCAGCACGCAAAGGACGGGCTGTTCGGCCGCCGCCGCCGCAAGAAGTCCCAGCGTCGCCGCGTAGGCGGAGAAGGGATCGGGGTTCTCGATCTCCTCGAGCGCGAGCACCGCGCGCAGCGCCTTCGACTGCGGCTCGGGCAGCCCCCGGATCAGGCCGACGACCGGACCGACGAGCTCGTGCAGCGCCGCAAACGGAAGCTCGGCCTCGGACTCGACGCCGAGGGCGCGCAGGACTCGGAACCCTTCCGCCGCGTCCACCGCCTGCTCGAGGAGCGCGGTCTTGCCCACGCCCGCTTCTCCACGCAAGACGAGGGCGCCGCCGCCACCTGTCGCCGCACGTTCGAGAAGGCGCCCGATCTGCGCCCGCTCTGCCCCTCGACCAACGAACATGCCCAGAAGGTACGGGGCCCGTCTCCCCGATACAACGCCAGGGCACCCCTAAGACGGCTGCCATTCCTAGTCGGAAGGTCCAGGGAACTCCCCGAAGAGAGCAACGCTCGCGCCTCGTACGTTCTGTCCGAGAGAACGAGGCACACGGCGTCACCGAGGCTCAGCTCCTCGGGAAAGGGAGAGAGATGAAGAAGCTGCTTCCAACGATGTCGGGCTAAAGGCTGAGGTGTGAATCCCGGCGGGGGTTGTCGGGCGAAAAGCGCACGCGTCAGCGGTCGGGCCGTAGGCCCGAGGGGCGATGGCTCGGATGGGTTCGC
>WNGF01018893.1_pt1 | contig 20352 bp, 17 predicted proteins | sample 5400641 | NCBI WGS metagenome assembly WNGF01 (sample SAMN13153371, study PRJNA577476) | soil metagenome | isolation source: 80 cm soil or saprolite under grassland replicate 2 | place: USA:California | collected 2016-06-15
TTCGACCTGGTGGAGACCCTGGGGCCGCTGGTCATGCGCATCGCCGCGCACGCGTTCCTCGGCCAGGACTTCCGGAACCGGCTGGAGGACGGGCTCTTCGCGCAGTTCCGCCGCTTCTCGCAGGGGATGGACCCGGTCTGGCCGGGCTGGCTGCCGCTGCCGCACCTGGTGCGCAGCCGGCTGGCCCGCAGCCGGCTGCGCTCGGTGATGCTCCGCCTCGTGCAGGAGCGCCGGAGCCAGCCGGCGGCCGACCCCGACGACTTCCTGCAACTGCTCTGCCAGGCCCGGTACGCCGACGGCGCGCCGGTGCCGGACATGGTCCTGGTCAACCTCATCCTGCTGCTGACCTGGGCCGGCCACGAGACGACCACGGGACACCTCGCCTGGGCGCTGATCGACCTGCTCCGCCACCCCGCCGAGCTGCAGCGGGTGCTCCGCGAGCAAGGCGGCGTGCTGGCCGGCGACGAGCCGCTGACCCTGGACCGCGTGCACAGGCTGCGGCACCTGAACCGTGCGCTGCATGAGACCGAGCGGCTGCACCCGGTCGCGTTCGTGCTGGCCCGGCGCGCGGTGGAGGACCTCACCGTGGACGGGTACCGCATCCCCGCCGGCACGACGGTGCTGATCTCGCCGGCCCTCACCCACCGGCTGCCGGCCGAGCACGCCGAGCCCGACAGCTACCGGCCGGACCGCTACGCCGAGGACCCGCACGCCGTGCACCGGCTCACCGGGTTCGGCGGCGGCGCGCACCGCTGCCTCGGCACCCACTTCGCCTACCTGGAGATGGCCGTGGTGCTTACCCGGCTGCTGCAGCGCTACGACCTGCGCCTGCTCGACCCGAACCCCCGCCCGGTGCCGGGCAACCAGACGAAGTGGCCGCAGGGCCCGTGCCGGATCCGGTATGAATTGCGCCGCGGCAGCGAACTGGCTGCCGCATGACGGACATGCCGACAGGAAGGGCAGATCTGATGAGCGGAGTGGACGGCAAGGTCGTCCTGGTCACCGGCGGCGCCCGCGGGATGGGCGCCAGCCATGCCGGACACCTCACCGCGCTCGGCGCCAGGGTGGTGATCGGCGACGTGCGCGACGCCGCCGGCGAGGCGGTCGCGGCGGGCCTCGGCCCGGCCTGCCGCTACGTCCACCACGACGTCACCAGCGAGGCCGACTGGGCCGCGGCGGTCGAGGCGACCCTGGCCGCGTTCGGGCAGCTGGACGTGCTGGTCAACAACGCCGGGATCCTCCGCTTCAGCCCCGTCACCGAGATGGCGCCGGCGGCGTTCCGGGAGGTGCTCGAGGTCAACCTGGTCGGCGCCTGGCTGGGCATCAGGGCCGTCGCCGGGCCGATGAAGGCCGCCGGCCGCGGGTCGATCGTGAACATCTCCTCGGTGGAGGGGTTCGCCGGCGCGGCCGGGCTGGCGGCCTACAGCTCCAGCAAGTTCGGGCTGCGCGGCCTGACCAGGGTGGCCGCGCGCGAGCTGGGCCCTTACGGGATCCGGGTCAACTCGGTGCATCCCGGCGGCATCGCCACCCCCATGACCGCCGAGGCGGCCGAACTGCTCCCCGACTCCGACCCGGACGCCATGGCCAGGACGCTCCCGCTGCGCCGGTGGGGCGAGGCCGTGGAGATCTCCCGCCTGGTCGCCTTCCTGGCCGGCGACGAGTCCTCCTACTGCACCGGCAGCGAGTTCCTCGCCGACGGCGGCATGCTCAGCGGCCCCGGCTACTAGACGTGTTCCTATGCCACCTCCGCGGCAGTTGAGCAGGGCCGCGCGGTGCGCGGCAGGATGCTGACGTGTTGTGCGCTCGTGGGCGGCCGGGTCCAGTTGGTCAGGGTCGATCGCGGCGGATCGGTGGCGTGCCGGATGATGCGTGCCGTGGATTCTGATGAGGAGAAGGCGACCTTGCACGGCTACCTGCGTACCGGCCGCGCCGATCTGCTGTCCAAGCTGGACGGGTTGGGCGAGTACGACGTGCGCCGACCGTTGACGCCCACCGGGACGAGCCTGCTTGGCCTGGTCAAGCATGTGGCCACCGTCGAACTGGGTTACTTCGGCCCGGTCTTCGGTCGCCCGGCCGATCGGGTCCTCCCATGGTTGGCCGAGGACGCCGAGCCGGACGCGGACATGTGGGCGACAGCGGACGAAACTCGGGCACGGATCGTCGACTTGCACCGGTACGTTGCCGCGCATGCTGATGCCACCATCGAGGCGTTGCCGCTGGACACCCGCGGTGAGGTGTCGTGGTGGCCGCCGGAGCGCCGGCAGGTGAGCTTGCACCAGATCCTGGTGCACATGTGTGTGGAGACCGCCAGGCACGCCGGACATGCGGACATCCTGCGCGAAGTCCTCGACGGCACCGCCGGCCGGCGGCCCGGCGATCCGAGCATGCCGGAGCGTACCGCCGAGCAGTGGGCCGCCTACCGGGCCCGGATCGAGGACGCCGCCCGGCACGCGGCACAACGAGAAGCCGACGGGCCGGCCACCGGCAGCTAACTACTTCCTCCCGAAAAAGTCTGGCGGGTTTCCCTTGTGGCGCAAGGGAAACTCGCGGCGCGCCTCCCCCAGATGCGGCCCGAATGACGAGATCATGGTCGAGAACCCTTACGGATAAGGGGGAATCGGCCCTGATGCTGGTGACCAGGAACCTGCAGCCCACGCTGTGGGAGACGATTCTGCCGCCCGGCTACGAGCGGCTGCCGCGCGAGCTGGCCGCGGTGGATGCGCTGTTGGACGATGCTGTGTTCTTCGAGCCGTACCGGGCGCACTTCTCGGCGCTGGCTGGTCGGCCGTCGATCCCGATCGAGACCTACCTGCGGCTGATGCACTTGAAGTACCGGTACCGGCTGGGTTAGGAGACGCTGTGCCGGGAGGTGGCCGACTCGATCTCCTGGATGCGGTTCTGCCGGATCCCGCTGGGGACCCGCGTGCCGCACCCGTCCACCCTGGAGAAGATCACCACCCGGTGCGGTCCGGACGTCCTCGAGCAGCTGAACCGGGCGTTGCTGGTCAAGGCCGACCGGGCGAAGGTGGTCAAGACCGACCAGGTACGCGGGGACACCACGGTGGTGGAAGCCAACGTGCGCTACCCGACCGACTCGGGCCTGCTGGTCCGCGCGATCAGCCGGATCGTCGCGCTGGTCGGGCACATCCACGCTGCCGGCGCGGCCTCCCGCACGAAGGTGCGGGACCGTCGCCGGGCCGCCCGTCGGCGGGCGCACTCGATCGGCGCGCACCTCAAGGCTGCGCACCGAGCAGGCCAAAGGCGCCGTGCTGGGGGTCACCGGCGAGCTGGCCGACCTGGCCGAGGCAAGCATCACCGAGGCGGCCGCGGTGCTGGCCAACGCCCGCCGCTACGCCCGCCGGCAGGGCGCGGCCGCCGGTGGCCGGCTGGCCGCGGCCATCGGCGAGCTGGACACGGTCCTTGACCGCGCGGGCCGGGTCGTGGCCCAGACCCGCACCCGGCTGGCCGGGCAGCCGGTGGACTCGGCCACCCGGCTGGTCAGCCTGCACGACGACCAGGCCCGGCCGATCGTGAAGGGCCGGCTCGGCAAGCCGGTGGAGTTCGGCTACAAGGCGCAGGCGGTCGACAACCGCGACGGCATCGTGCTGGACCACTCGGTGCACCAGGGCAACCCGGCCGACGCGCCGCTTCTTGCCCCCGCGATCGGCAGGATCACGCAGCTGCTGGGCCGGGCGCCGCGGGCAGCCACCGCTGACCGGGGCTACGGCGAGGCCAGCGTCGATGCGGCGCTGTCCGAAGCCGGGGTCAAGACCGTCGTCATCCCCCGCAAGGGCAAGCCGCCGGCGGCCCGCCGTGAGATCGAGCACAGCCGCGGTTTCCGCCGGCTGGTCAAGTGGCGCACCGGCTCGGAGGGCCGCATCTCCTACCTGAAGCACCGCTACGGCTGGGACCGCAGCCTGTGTGACGGGCTGGCCGGGGCGGCCACCTGGTGCGGGCTCGGAGTCCTGGCCCACAACACCGTCAAGATCGCCCTCCTGGTCGACGCCGCGCAGCCGGCCACCCCGGCCACCACACAGCCGGCCCCCCGGCCCCGCGCCGAGCCGGCGCCCACCGGGCCACCGCGACCGGGCCACCAGGCCAATCGGCAACCTGCTCCCCGCGCCTGACTCCCCGCCCTCCCGGCCGACCCGGCACGCCCCGACGTGCCCTCCCACCATGGCAGGACACCCCGAGGGGGAGCCGGACAGGCCCAGAGCGGGGGAGGAAAGCCGTACTCGATCTTGAAAGGGCCGCCAGCCGCTACACGGGCCCCTTTTTCGGGAGGAAGTAGCTAGGCCCGGAGCCAACCGGGCTACGCGCGCGAGTGCTGGCCCGCCTGGCCGAAACCGGGACGTACATCGACGATCCGGACGACGCGGCGGCGCTCACCGAACAGGCCGTCGCCGTCGCCGAGGAGTCCGACGATCCGGCCGCGCTGGCCGCTGCGCTACGGGCTCGGCACCTGGCATGCAGCGGACCGGAGGGGGCCGGGGAGCGGGACGCGCTGGCCGGGCGCCTGCTGGGCATCGGCGAGCGGCTGGCCGGTCCACACACCCAGCTGCTGGCCCGGTCGTGGCGGGTGGACGTGGGCTTTGCTCGCGGCCGGCTGGCGGCGGTAGCCGGGGAACTGGAGAACCTGCGATGGTGCGTCCAGCAGGTGGGCGGGCCGGCCGGTTGGCACCTGCTGCGGTATCAAGCCGCATTGGCGCAGGCGCGGGGGGACTTCGACATCGCGCGTCAGCACGCCGATGCCGCCTTCGACACGATCGCGCCGCTGCACCATCCGGCCGCCTTCCCGATACGGATGGCGCTGCTGGTCTCTATCGACCACCATCGCGGTGCCGACCCGAACGCGGAGCACGTACAAGCTTGCCGCCAGACCGGCCGAGTGTAGGCACGTCAGATGGACAGTCGGATGGACAGAAGATCACTTGAGTCGGCGCCCCACCCCTCCGCCCTGAGGGAAATCCCAGGTCAGAGGGGTATTGCTGGTGGTGCGCCGCCAGGGACTCGAACCCCGAACCCGCTGATTAAGAGTCAGCTGCTCTGCCAGTTGAGCTAGCGGCGCGGTCGTGCCCATGTCGGGGCAACGGTGGATGACGATACACACTCAGGGTGCGGCGATCGAATGGGTGCGGCGATCGAATCGTATGGTCAACCACCGCACCGGATAGGCCGTCTGCACCTTGGGGGATGATGGGGGACCGTAGATCGGTGGAGGGATCGACGACGTGATGACCCAGGCGACGGCGACCGGCCGGCGGCGTACCTACCGCACCATGGCGCTGGGGGTGGCCGCGGCGCTGCTCGCCGGCTGCTCCGGCGGCGACGGTGGCGGCGGGGGAGCCGGCAACGGCGGCGGCAACGCGGCGGGCGGCCCCAACACCGCACCGGCGCGGGTGGCCATCGTGCCGGCGGCGAACGCGGCCAACGTGGACCCCACCAGCCCCGTCGTGGTCAGCGTGACCAACGGCACCCTCACCGGCGTCACCGTCGCCGGCCCGGCCGGCCGCAAGGTCGTCGGCGCGCTGAGCGGCGACGCCACCAGGTGGACCAGCACCGGGCGGCTCGGGTTCGCGTCGACGTACACGGTCAGCGCGCACGCGAAGAACCCCGAGGGCGCGGTCACGGACTCGAGCTCGAGGTTCACCACGCTGTCCCCGAGGCGGCTGGCCTACGACGCGATGGCGCCGCTGGCCGGCAGCACGGTGGGCGTCGGCATGCCGGTCCGCATCTACTTCCACGACGACCGCACCGACGCGCCGCTGGCCGTCACCAACCGGGCCGAGGTGATCAAGCACATCGCGGTGCGAACCAGCCCGGCCCAGCAGGTCGGCTACCTGTGGTTCGGCGGCGGCACCGAGCTGCACATCCGGCCGCAGCAGTACTGGCAGGCCGGCACCCAGGTCACGGTCAGCCTCAACCTGCTCGGCGTGCAGCTTGCGAACGGCGTGTACGCCAAGCGCAGCCGGGACGTGTCGTTCACCATCGGCGCGCGGCACTACAGCGTGGCCAACACGACGACCCACCGCCTGCTGGTCTACAACGGCAGCACGCTGGTGAAGAACTTCCCTGCCTCGATGGGCAAGGAGGTGGCGGGCCGCTTCACCCACAACGGCGTGCACGTGGTGATCGAGAAGAAGCGGGTCCAGCACATGGACTCCACCACGTTCGGCCTCGCCCTGGACGCGGGCGGCTACACCGCGGACGTGCAGTGGGCCACCCGGATCTCCAACAGTGGGGAGTTCGTCCACTCGGCACCGTGGTCGGTCGCCCAGCAGGGATCGGCCAACGTCTCGCACGGCTGCGTCAACCTCGCGCCCGCCAACGCGCAGTGGTTCTTCGGCTTCTCCCGGCCCGGCGACGTCGTCGAGGTCACCGGCTCCCGCGTCCCGTTCACCGCCAGGGACGGCGACATCTACGACTGGACCGTCCCCTGGGCGCAATGGTCGCCGCTTGGCTGACGGGGCGCCGGCTCGACCCGGGGTCGGGCTGACCGGGCGCGGCGGTATCGCGTACGTTCGTCCGGTGCCTACGCCCCTGCGGGCTCTGACGGCGGTCGCCACCGCGCTCGCCCTGGCCAGCTTGGCCGGCTGCGGCCAGGCCGCCCGCCCTGCCGCGGCGCCGGTCGGGGCGCCGGTCGGGGCGCCTGGCGCGGTACCGGGGCCAGAGCCGGCCGCCTCGTCGGCACCGCCGACCACGGCGGCGCCGATCCTGTTGCCGAACGCAAAGCCGGCACCCGGCGCGACCACAGGTGCGCCGACCCCGAAGCCGGCGAACACCTGTCCGTACCCCGGCAGCGGCTTCGACTGTGCCATGCAGCGCCGGATCGCAGCGGCCGAGGCCTACGCGCACAACCGGCCGGGGATCACCGGCATCGTGCTGCGGGACCGGGCGACCGGCGCGGTGTGGCGCAACGAGTACGCGGGGTCGATGATCTGGACGGCTTCGACGATCAAGCTGGCGATGACCGTCGACCTGTTCCTGCGGGACCGCGCCGGCACCGTCCGGCTCACCTCCGGCGACCGTGACCTGATCCAGCGGATGCTGCACTCCTCCGACGACGACGCCGCGGACACTCTGTGGTTCCGGTACGCCGGCGCCGACCACCTGACCTTCAACCGCGACTTCCCCCGCTACGGCATGACGTCGCTGCAGCCGCAGCGCGGGTTCACCGAGTACTACCCGTACTGGGGCTTCCAGAAGTGCACGGCCGACGACCTGGACCGGCTGGTCAACTACGTGCTGACCCGGCTGCCGGCCGACCTCCGCACGTACATCGTCGGCCAGCTACGAACGGTCGCGGCGAACCAGCAGTGGGGTGTGTGGGGCGCCGGCCCGGCCTGGCGCCCGGGCAACAAGGACGGCTGGTCGCTGGAGCAGGGCGGCTGGGTGATGAACTCGGTCGGCTTCGTCGGCCCGGGCGAGCGGTACACGCTGGCCCTGATGAACAGCCTGCGCGGCCAGGGCGGCTACGACGCCGGCCGGCAGACCGACACCCATCTCGCCGCCCTCCTGTTCGGCACCGCCTAGGTGATCGGTTCGACCGCGGGATCGAAGACCTGGCCGACCGGCGTGGCGAGGAGACCGAAGGGATGTTGGTCGCGGGCCTGCGACGATCGCGACGGGCGGCTGCCGGGGTGGGGCGGAAATGGCGGCCGTCCGGCCGCAGCCGTCGTTGATCGTCGCCGAGAAACCCCGGTCACGGCCGTCACAATCCGGCGACGATCATAGGGTCCGGCCGCCCCGGGATCCGGTCGCCCCGGGATCCGGTCGCCCCGGGATCCGGCCGCCCCGGGATCCGGCCGCCCCGGGATCCGGCCGCCCCGGGATCCGGCCGTCACAGGGCCGGGTCCCAAGGGCTCGCATGTCCAGGAGTGCTGTGCTCGCGCTCTCGGCGGGCACAGCAACCCTGGACGGCGGGGTGAGTGATGGGACTTGAACCCACGACACCCGGGACCACAACCCGGTGCTCTACCAGCTGAGCTACACCCACCATGGCCACGGTCGCCCGCGGCTCGGCACGATGATAGCCGAGCCCGGCTGGTGGGGTGCACGAAGACGGTCTGCCGGTAGTACCTCAGCTCGCGGATGCTCTCCCGGATGTCGGCCAGCGCGCGGTGCGCGAGCCCCTTGACCGGCTGCGCGAAGTACACCCGCGGGTACCACCGGCGGGCCAGCTCCTTGATCGAGGAGACGTCCACCATCCGGTAGTGCAGGAACGCGTCCAGCTCGGGCATGTCCCGCGCGATGAACGCGCGGTCGGTGGCGATCGAGTTGCCGCACAGCGGCGCGGTACGGGGCTCCGGTACGTGCGCGCGCACGTAGTCGAGCACCATCCGTTCGGCATCGGCCACGGTCACCGCGGACACCCGTACCGCGTCGGTGAGCCCGGACTTGGCGTGCATCGCGGCCACCACATCCGGCATCCCGGTCAGCGCCTCGTCGCTGGCATGGACCACCACGTCGACACCCTCGCCGAGCACATTCAGGTCCGCGTCGGTGACCACCGCGGCGACCTCGATGAGGGCGTCCCGGGCGAGGTCGAGCCCTGTCATCTCGCAGTCGATCCACACCAGTTTGTCGGCCACGCGCCCACCCTAGCCGCCGGCCTGCGCCGAACAGCGGAGCGCCGCTACGCTTCGCGCGCAGACGGCGCCGCAGTCGAGGCCGCAGTCGAGGCCGCAGTCGAGATTGGGGAGGACCGCCATGGCAGACCCGGCACAGGCAGCCGCCCGGATCGCCCAGGGGTACGCGTTCTCCGGCGCCGCGCTGGAGCTGGGCGCCGTGGTGACCGCGGACGGCACCGCGCACCCGGACAGTAGGATCCGGATCCCGCTGTCGATGCTGAACCGGCACGGACTGGTGGCCGGCGCGACCGGTACCGGGAAGACCAAGACCCTGCAGGGCATCGCCGAGCAGCTCTCCGCGAACGGGGTACCGGTGTTCCTGGCCGACATCAAGGGCGACCTGTCCGGGGTGAGCCAGCCCGGGCAGCCCAACGACAAGATCGCCAAGCGGGCGGCGGAAACCGGCGACGACTGGCGGCCGCAGGCCTGCCCGACCGAGTTCCTGGCCATCGGCGGCATCGGCGCCGGGGTGCCGGTCCGCGCCACCATGACCTCCTTCGGCCCGATCCTGCTGTCCAAGGTGCTCGGGCTGAACGAGACCCAGGAGTCGAGCCTGGGACTGATCTTCCACTACGCGGACCGGGCCGGGCTGCCGCTGCTGGACCTGAAGGACCTGCGCGCGGTGATCCGGTACCTGACCTCCGAGGAGGGGCGGGCCGACCTGGAGGGCATCGGCGGGCTGTCCAGGGCCACCGCGGGCGTGATCCTGCGCGAGCTGGCGAACCTCGAGGCGCAGGGCGCGGACGAGTTCTTCGGCGAGCCCGAGTTCGACACCGCGGACCTGCTGCGCACCGGTCCGGACGGCGCCGGGATCGTCTCCTGCGTCGAGCTGGCCGACCTGACCGACCGCCCGGAGCTGTTCTCCACGTTCCTGATGTGGCTGCTGGCCGACCTGTTCCACGACCTGCCCGAGGTGGGCGATGTGGACGCCCCGAAGCTGGTGTTCTTCTTCGACGAGGCGCACCTGTTGTTCGACGGGGCCAGCAAGGCGTTCCGGAATGCGGTGGTGCAGACCGTACGGCTGATCCGGTCCAAGGGCGTCGGCGTCTTCTTCTGTACGCAGAACCCGACCGACGTGCCGGACGCGGTGCTCGGCCAGCTCGGCAACCGGGTGCAGCACGCGCTGCGGGCGTTCACCCCGGACGACGCGGCCGCGCTGGCCAAGGCGGTCCGCACGTACCCGAAGACCGACGACTACGACCTGGAGAAGACGCTCACCTCACTGGGCATCGGCGAGGCGGTGGTGACGGTGATGTCGGAGACCGGCGCACCGACCCCGGTGGCGTGGACCCGGCTGCGGGCGCCGCGTTCGCTGATGGGCCAGATCCCGGCCGAACAGCAGCAGGCCGCGGTGCACGGGTCGCCGCTGTTCGGCCGGTACGGGCAGGAGGTTGACCGGGACTCGGCGTACGAGCGGCTGGCGGCCAGGTTGGCGCCGGAGGCGAGGCCGGCGGAGCCCACCCAGCGCCAGGAGCAGCCGGCCCCGGAGGCGAGGCCGGCGGAGCCGGCCCGGCGCTCCGAGCAGCCGGCGGGCGAGCACCACCGCGGCGCCGGGGCCGAGGCCGGCGGGGTGATCGCCGGCCTGGCCCGCAACAGCGCGGTGCGGTCGTTCGTACGGTCCGCCGCCAGCGCGCTCGGCCGGGAGATCACCCGGGGGCTGTTCGGCACCGCCCGCCGGCGTCGCTGAGGGCAACCGACTTCGCCCGGAATATCGCATTTGGCGGCTTCCCGATCACGAGCGGTGCCCTGTACCGCGCCGGGGTGAGAGGATCAACCCGTGGACACCATGCGTCGCGCCCCGGTACAGGAGCGCAGTGCCGCCCGGGTGGAGCGGATGCTCGACGTCTGCGGCCGGCTCATCGACGACGTCGGCTACGAGGCAACCACCACCACGATGATCGCCAAGCGGGCGGAGGTCTCGGTCGGCTCGCTGTACCAGTTCTTCCCGGACAAGCGGGCGGTGGTGCAGGCGCTCGCCCAGCGGAACCTCGACACCTACCTGGCCCGGCTCGGCCAGGCGCTGGCCGAGCGCCGGCTGGCGCACTGGTGGGACATGATCGACGTGGCCGCAGACGTGTACGTGGACCTGCACCGGGAGATCCCCGGGTTCCGGGTGATCCGGTTCGGCGACGTGGTGGACACCCACCTGCTGCAGCCGGAGGAGGACAACGACCAGGTGCTGGCGCTCCGGCTGTTCGGCCTGGTGCGAGCCATGTTCGGGGTGGACCTGTCCGCGGAGGAGCAGCTCGTCGTGGTGGTGCTGATCAAGGCGGCCGACGCGGTCACCAAGTACGCGTTCCGCAGCCCGGAAGGCGATCCGCAGGTGATGGACGAGCTGAAGGTACTGATGAACGCCTACCTGGGCGCACGGCTCGACACCGGCACCTAACGCCGGCCGGCGATCAGGTCGCGGTACCAGTAGTACGACGCCTTCGGGATGCGGCGCTGCGTCGGGAAGTCCACGTACACCAGGCCGAACCGCATGTCGTACCCGAAGCTCCACTCGAAGTTGTCCAGCAGCGACCAGCAGAAGTAGCCGCGGACGTCCACGCCGCGGTCCATGGCGGCCCGCAGCGCCCGGAGGTGACCGTCCAGGTAGGACATCCGGTCGGGGTCGCGCACGGCGCCGTCCGGGCCGGGCTGGTCCGGGCCGGGGACGCCGTTCTCGGTGACGTACACCGGCGGCAGCGCGTCGCCGTACCGGTCCGCGAGGTGCAGCAGCAGCGCGGTGAACCGGTCCGGCTCCACCGACCAGCCCATCTGGCTGCGCGGCAGGCCGGCCGGCGGCTCGGCCAGGTCGAACGGCAGCGGGTTGCCCGGTGAGGCGGCCCTGGCGTACTGCGGGGAGTAGTAGTTGACGCCGAGAAAGTCGTGCCCGAGCGCTGCGAGCGCGGCGTCGCCGTCCCGGATCGCGGCCTGCCCGGCGGCCGGCAGCAGGTCCAGCACGGTGTCGGGGTAGCCGCCGCCGAACGCCGGGTCGGTGTACAGGTGCACCTGCAGCGCGGTGAGCGCGTCGGCGGCCGCGGCGTCCTCCGGGCCCGGGCCGGCCGGCTGGCCCAGCCCGAGGTTGTGGGCGATGCCGGTGGTGGCGGCGGGGCGCAGGTGCGGCCGCATCGCCTGTACCGCCATGCCGTGGCTGGTGAGCAGGTGGTGCACCACCGGGAAGACGTCCAGCATCAGGGTCCTGCCCGGGGCGTGGATCCCCAGCGCGTACCCGTAGAACGCGGTCACCACCGGCTCGTTGTGGGTGAACCAGCGCGGCACCCGGTCGCCCAGCGCCGCGGCCATGATCCCGGCGTACTCGGCGAACCGCTCGGCGGTGTCCCGGGACTGCCACCCGCCGGCGTCCTCCAGCGGCTGCGGCAGGTCCCAGTGGTACAGCGTCGGGTTCGGCTGGATGCCGCGGGCGAGCAGCGCGTCGACGAGCCGGGAGTAGAAGTCCAGCCCCTTCTGGTTCGGCGCGCCGCTGCCGGTGGGCTGGATCCGCGGCCAGGCGATCGAGAACCGGTACGCGTCGACGCCGAGGTCGGCCATCAGCGCCACGTCCTCGGGGTACCGGTGGTAGTGGTCGCATGCCACGTCGCCGGTGTCGCCGTTCGCGGTCCAGCCGGGTGTGTGGCTGAAGGTGTCCCAGATCGACGGCCCGCGGCCGTCCTCGGTCACCGCCCCCTCGATCTGGTACGCGGCGGTCGCCACCCCCCAGGTGAACCCGTCCGGGAACCGCAGCTCGGTCATGCCTGGACGATACGCAGCGTTGGCGGTGCCGTGCCGGCCGGCGCGGCCGCAGCATCGCCCCCGCGCCGACCAGCCGATGAGCTCCGTCGGACGTCGACCTGCCGGCCGGTCCAGCGGCCCGTCGAGCGGCGGGTCCGGCGGCCTGTCCGGCGGCCCGTCCGGCGGCCCGTCGAGCGGCCCTTCGAGCGGCCGGTCCGGCGGCCGGTCCAGCGGCGGGTCCGGCGGCGGGTCCAGCGGCCGGTCCGGCGGCCTAGGACGAACGTCGCAGGGCGACGGCCGGCGCGACGCCGTAGGGTCGGCGGCGTGGATCCGGTGACGAGTCAGCAGGTCGGGCCGGCCGAGTTCCGGGCGACGATGGCCCACTTCGCGGCCGGCGTGGCCATCGTGACCAGCACGCTGGACGGCGAGGACGTCGGGATGACCGCCACCGGGCTGTGCTCGGTGTCGCTGGAGCCGCCCACCCTCCTGCTCGCCGTCGGGCACGGGTCCCGGATTGACGAGGCGCTGTCGGCCGGGGACACCTGGGCGGTGTCGTTCCTACCGGCCGGCGCCCGGCAGGTGGCGTCCCGGTTCGCCATCAAGGGCCGGCCGAGCGACCGGTTGCTCTTCGCCGACCTGGCCTGGCACCGCGGACCGGCCACCGGGCACGTCATCCTGGACGACTCGCTGGCCACGCTGGAGTGCCTCACCGAGCAGCGCGTGGTGGTGGCCGACCACACCCTGATGATCGCCCGGGTGATCGGCGCGCAGAGCCGTAACCCCGCCGCGGCACCGCTCGTTCACTTCCGTAACCGCTACCGCACGATCACCGGATCGGCCGCGGAGCCGGACGGTGGGTACCCCGCGGGCTGACCGCCGCAGCGGTTCCGCACCACCGGAGGGTGCGTCCACAGTGGACCCATCCAGCCGGCCAGGCCGCAATGCGCTCCACTCCGGACAGTCCGGTGTGGATGGTCCGGACGGTATTACATGCTGGGGATTACGGCCGAAACCTTCGAGGGTTCGGGTCGTTCTGTCAGTGCGCAAACCTCTAACGGGAGGATCTCACCTTGACCATGTGGGTTCGCCGCGGCATGTCCGCCGCGGTGCTCGCGGGGAGTCTGGTTGTGGCGAGCGCCGGTCTGGCGTTCAGCGACCCCAGCTCCAGCGACAACAACCTCGGGCTCGGCAATGGCACCATTCTCGATCTGCCCATACAGAGCTCCGTCTCGGCCTGCGGCAACGCCGTCGCGTTCATCGGGGTCTCCGGCGCAAGCTGTCCCGGCGGTGCGACGGCCATCCAGTCCGGCACCGGTGGCACGGGATCGACCTCGAACAACTACGGCGCGGGGAACGGCACCCAGCTCTCGGCTCCGGTCCAGGCCCCGATCACGGTGTGCGGCAACGCCGTCGGTGTGATCGGTAAGGCGCAGGCGTCCTGCCAGGGCACCGCCACGGCGACCAACTCCGGCGGCGGGTCGGGTACCGGAAACACGTCGGGCAACTACGGCGCGCTCAACGGCAGCCAGGCTTCGGCGCCGATCCAGCTCCCGATCTCGCTCTGCGGCAACGCCGTGGGCAACGCGCAGGCGTCCTGCGAGGGCGGGTCCACGGCCACCAACTCCGGCGGCGGGTCGGGTACCGGCAACACGTCGGGCAACTATGGCGGCGCCAACGGCAGCCAGCTGCACGCCCCGGTGCAGGCTCCGGTGAACGTGTGCGGCAACTCGGTCGCCGCCGTGGCCACCGCGCAGGCCGGATGCGCCGCCGGTGCCACCGCCACCAACCCGGGCGGCGGCACCGGCGGCGGCTCGGGAACCGGCAACACCTCGGGCAACTACGGCGGCGCCAACGGTAGCCAGGTGCACGCCCCGGTGCAGGCTCCGGTGAACGTGTGCGGCAACTCGGTCGCCGCCGTGGCCACCGCGCAGGCCGGATGCACCGGCGGTGCCACCGTCAGCAACCCGCCCGGTTCCGGCGGTCCCGGCGGCAACACGTCCGGGAACATCGGCGCCGGCAACGGCAGCCAGGTGGGCGCGCCGGTGCAGGCTCCGGTGGTGGCGTGCGGCAACGCCGGCGCGGCCGTCGGTCACGCCAGTGCGGCGTGCCAGGGCGGCTCGGCGGCGACCCCACCGTCGGGTGGCGCCTGCCCGGGGGGTACCAGTTCGGGCAACACCGGGGCCGGCAACGGTAGCCAGGCGTGCGCCCCGGTCGCCGTGCCGGTGACGGCGTGCGGCAACGCGGCCGGTGGCCTCGGCAATGCGGACGCCAACTGCGTGACGCCGCCGCCGACCACCCCGCCGCCCTACACCACGCCGCCGCCCACCACTCCGCCGGTCACTACCCCGCCGGTGACCACTCCGCCGGTGACCACTCCGCCGGTGACCACTCCGCCGGTCACCACGGAGCCGCCGGCCACGACGGAACCGCCCGCCACCACGGAGCCGCCGGCCACCACGGAGCCGCCGGCCACCACCCCGTACCGCCGCGGTGCTGGTCGGTCGCAGGCGCCGCGCGGCAGCCGCCAGCAAGGTCGGGTAGCAGTTCGCGCCCCAGACGGGCCGTTCACCCCTGGGGTGGGCGGCCCGCCTGCCATTTGCCGCCATCCCCTGGCGCACCGGCGCGCGGCGTACAAGCATGGTGTCGTTCGTACATAGCCGACAGTGGGGTCACTGATCGGGGGTCGAGGTGGAGATCACCTTCACACACACCGGAGGTGGCAAGGACTGGGTGTACGTGCTGCGCGACGACGGCACGCCGCTGCGCTGGCCGTGGCCGTCGTACGGCACCGAACTGCCGGGCGACCTCTTGCACTACGTCGTGGAGACCCGGCTGGGCCTGCGGCACGGGTTCTGGGGGCTGGTCGCGGACGGGGTGAACTTCGGGTACCTGTCCGAGGCTGCCGACCGGATCAACGCCGGCGTGGCGCCGGACCCGGGTCCGGAGGTGGACCTGGTCGAGATGGTGCAGGTCGAGTGCGTGGTGCAGGCGCTCGGCGGCGACACCGACGCCGACTGCCTGGAGCTGGTCCGCCAGTGCTGCGCACTGCGCGGGGTGCCGGTGCCCGGCGTGCTGAGTGAGGAGGCGATCGGCCTGCTGCGCACCGAGGTGCGCGACCTGGCCAAGCGGTGGCGGGCGTTGGCGGCCGGCCGGTCGCTTGTGCTGTCGTACAGCCGCTGACCTTTGCGGCGGGCGGCTGCCGGCCGGCGGCCGCCAGCTCGGGCCGACGACGCCGGCGGTGAGGTCCGGGTACCGCGGCCCGAGCCCGGAGCGCAGCGCCGCCGCGCGTGCGGCCGTACCATCGACGCCGGGGCCGGGATCAAATTGCGCGCGGGGGCGGCTGCGATTAGGTAGAATTCTCCGCTTGACGATTGTGCCGGCCAGATCGGAGCGATTACGCGAGTGGCGGGGAACAACTCGACTCTACAAGCGGAAATAGCGGCCGAGCAAATTCATATCGACCGGGTGTACGAGCGGCTGGCCGCGGCCGAGGAGCAGGCCCGGCTGCTGCTCGCCGAGGGGCACCGGCGCGGCACCGTGGGCAACTACGGCGCGCTGGTCGAGCGGGACGCGATCGTGCACCAGGCCGCCCGCCGGATGCAGGTGCTGGGACGCGAGCACGAAGGGCTGGTGTTCGGGCGGCTGGATCTGGCCGACGGGCAGGTGCGGTACGTCGGCCGGCTGGGGCTGCGCGACGAGGCGTACGAGCCGCTGGTGCTGGACTGGCGGGCGCCGGCCGCCGGGCCGTTCTACCGGGCCACCGCCGAGCAGCCGATGGGGGTGGTCCGGCGCCGGGTGATCCGCTGCGTCGGGCAGCGGGTGGTGGGCCTGGAGGACGACCTGCTCGACCCGGACGCGCTGCCCGAAGGGATGCGGGTGGTCGGCGACGGCGCGCTGATGGCCGCGGTGAACCGCACCCGTACCGGCCTGATGAGCGACATCGTGGCGACCATTCAGCACGAGCAGGACCAGGCGATCCGGGCGCCGGCCCGCGGTGTCACGCTGATCACCGGCGGCCCCGGTACCGGCAAGACGGTGGTGGCGCTGCACCGGGCCGCGTACCTGCTGTACTCCGACCGCAGGCGGTTCGAGGGGGGCGGGGTGCTGATCGTGGGGCCGTCCGCGGTGTTCATGCGCTACATCGAGCAGGTGCTGCCGTCGCTGGGGGAGTCCAGCGCCAGCCTGCGGGCGATCGGCGAGGTGGTGGACGGGGTGGCCGCCACCCGGCGCGACGACCCGGCCGACACGGCGGTCAAGGGGTCGCTGCGGATGCGCCGGGTGCTGTCCCGGGCGGTCCGCGAGGCGCCGCCGGGCGCGCCGGACCAGCTCCGGCTGACCTGGCGCGGGGACGTGCTCACGGTGCCGGCGCGGGACCTGGCGGCGGTGCGACGCGCGGTGCTCAGCCGCGGCGCCGTGTACCACCGGTCCCGGGGCAGGGTGCGGGACGCGCTGCTCGCGGCGCTGTGGCGGCAGGTCGCCAGGGACGGCCTGCCGGTGGATCCGGAGTTCGCCGAGCAGGTCGCGGACCGGAACGAGTTCGCCGACTTCATGGACGCGTGGTGGCCGGCGCTGACCCCGCTCGCGGTGCTGCGCCGACCCGGCCCGGCTGGCGGGCTGCGCGTCCGGGGTGCTGTCCGGCGAGGAGGTGGGCCGGCTGGCCGCGTCATGGGGGCGCCCCGGGCTGTCCACGCTCGACGTGGCGCTGCTGGACGAGCTTCGCGAGCTGCTGGGTCGGCCGCCCAAACCGCCCGCGGAGCCGTCGCTGTTCGAGCTGACCGGGGTGGCGGAGCTGTCCACCGCGGCCGAGCGGGAGTTCGCGGTGACCGAGCGGGCGGCCCGGGCCGACGACTACGACGAGTACGCGCACCTGATCGTGGACGAGGCGCAGGACCTGGCGCCGATGCAGTGGCGGATGCTCGGGCGGCGGGGCCGGCACGCGAGCTGGACCATCGTCGGCGACGCGGCGCAGAGCCTGTGGCCGGACGACGCCGAGGCGGCGCAGGCCCGGGACGTGGCGCTCGGCCGCAAGCCCCGGTACGCGTTCCGGCTCACCACGAACTACCGCAACCCGGCCGAGATCTTCGACCTGGCCGCGCGGGTGGTGCGTCCGGCCGTACCCGACGCCGACCTGCCGCGCGCGGTCCGCAGCACCGGCCACCCGCCGCGGCTGGTCCCGGTGCCGTCCGCCCGGCTGGCCGGCGCGGTGGCCGAGGCGGTCGCCGGGGTGCTCGCCGAGGTGGAGGGCGCGGTCGGGGTGGTCACCGCGCAGGGCCGCCGGGACGAGGTGGCCGGTTGGCTCGCCGCCGCGGGAGGCCGGGTCGCGGCGGCCCGGGTTGCCGTGGTGGACGACGTCGATGTCAAGGGTCTGGAGTACGACGGGGTGGTGCTGGTCGAGCCGGCCGAACTGGTCGCCGAGTCGGCCCGCGGCGTGCGCACCCTGTACGTCGCGCTCACCCGCGCGACCCAGCGGCTGGTGGCCGTCGGCTCCGACGACTCCTGGCTGCCGACGCCCGCTTGACATGGCATCTCTGACGTCGACCTGTTCCGCGATGACCCGGCGTCCCGGATGGAGTCAGTCCGGAGCGCCCCGCAGCCGGTCGACCCCCGGCCGGTCGCCGAAGCCGGCCCACCCGGCCGGTCGCCCCGCAGCCCGTCGGCCAACAGATGTGATCGTCGCCGCGGAACTCCGGTGGTGGCCGTGTCACGGCGGCGATGATCACGGTTTGGGTCGCGGGCTGGTCTGCTGGGCGGAACCGAACGGCGGAACGGAACGGCGGTCCGGCGGTGATCGTCGCCGCGGAACTCCGGTGGTGGCCGTGTTACGGCGGCGATGATCACGGGTTGGGTCGCGGGCTGGTCTGCTGTGTTGGTCCGTTCGGCCGTTCCGGCGTGGTGTTCGGTTCTGCTGTTCGTGGTTGCGTTCCGTTCTGGCGGTCCGGCGGTGATCGTCGCCGCGGAACTCCGGTGGTGGCCGCGGACAGGCGGCGATGATCACCGGGTTGCCCCGAAGTCGCGTTGGAACACCACGCGCACCGGCCCGCGGGCCCGACTCGGGTCTTCGCAAGCGTCGGTGTTACCGAGTCGCGGCTGCGCCGGATCCGGTCACCCGAGTTCCGCGTTTTCGGGAGATACTGCGCATGGAGGGGTTCGGATGAGCAGGTCGATCGGGCGACGCCGCCCGGCCGGTGCGGCCCGCCCGGCTGCCGGCGGCGCCGCGCGCCCAGGCACGCGGCCGGCCGTGCGCCCAGGCAGGCGGCCGGCCGCGCTCGTGGTCGCGTTGGTCGCGTCGGTGGTCGCGTTCGCCGCCGGTTGCACCAGTGCGGTGCCCGGCCACGCTACCGCCGGGCCGCCGCCGCCCACCACGGCGCGCGGTGCGATGTACCTGGCGATGCTCAACCTGGCTGCCGCGTCGGCGGTGCGGTATCGCGGGTCGTTCGACAACGGCGGCGACACCACCGGCCTGGACGCCACCGTGACCAGCGCCGGCGAGGCCAGCGGGACGCTCACCGTGGATGGGGTCCAGTTGGGCATGCTGGTGCTGCAGGGTGCGACCTATCTGCGGGCGCCCGAGTCGTTCTGGGCCGGGGACAGCCCGAAGAACGGGATCACCAGGCGGTACGGCGGCAACTGGGTACGCGTACCACCCAAGGTCTTCGGGCTCGACGTGGGTGCGGTGCTCGCGCCAGCCGCGCTGGCCCGGTCACAGCACCCGGTGATCGCGGGGGTGCCCGAGGGGCACGTCGGTGACCTGGACGCGAGCTCGGTGAACGGCGTCAGGTCGGTCAAGGTCGAGGCGCAGGGCACCGTGTACGAGCTGTCCGCCGACCAGCCGTACCGGTTGCTGCGGCTGTCGACGCCCGCGGTGCCGAAGTTCACCGCGCCGCGCCGGTTCGCCACCGGTAGCTCGACGATCGCCGAGAGAGGGGGGACGTTCGGCCCCGCACCGCGGGCCGCGGTGCCGCCGAAGCCGGGCACCCCGGTGCCGGCCGCCCCGGACGCCAAGGACCTGCGGGTCGATCTCACCGACGCCAGCGCCGACCTGGCCAGGGTGTACGCCGAGCTGGCCAGCAGGGCCGGGCAGCTGTCCGGCGCCATCGACGGCGGCGGCAAAGTCAAGCTCGGCGCGCAGGACTTCGTCGGCTGCGGCGCGGGCAGCTGCACCATCACCGTCAACTTCACCAACGAGGCCGCCACCGCCACCCGCGTCGGCATGCACGCCGACTGGGAGGGCGACGCCAAGCCGATCGGCACCTGCGACGGCACCAGCGGGCCGGTGGCCGCGCACCGCACCGGCACAGTGACCTGCACGATCTCCTCCGGCGGGTGGACGGCGTTCTATCAGCGCGCGATCAGTTCACCGGGCGGGCTGTCGTACGGGGCGCGGTACTCGGTGCTGCCGCTGGCGCGGGCCCCCGACGCGGCCCGGCTCGCCGCGGACGTCACCGCGGCCACCTGCGCCACCGGCGCCACCCGGCCGGCGCGCTGCCCGGCCGCGGCACCGGGTGGCGCCGAGGCCTGGGACGCGGCGGTCCGGGTGGGGTACGGCGCGCTGAAGCAGCGTTTCGCGCGGAGCGTGCCGTACGGCGGGGTGGGCGGCCTGCGGCTGGCCGGAGCGGCGCCACCGACGGTGCACCCCCGCGACGGGTACCCAGACCTGGTTGTGTTCTTCGGCGACCGCCTGTACGTGTACCAGGTCGCCGACGCGACCACCGCGGAGCGTGCCCGGCAGCAGGTCGGCAGGCACCTGTCCGCGCTGCGCGGCGGGCTGTTCGACCAGGCGATGCTGGCCGACCCGGGCCCGCCGATCGGCACCGTCACGGTGCGCGACCCGCACCTGGGCCGCAGCGTCACGCTGTCCAGCCGGGACGGCTACCCCGGGGTCATCTTCTACTCGGTCCGCTGAGGATCACCCGGTCCGAGGATTCTCCGGGTCGGCTGAGGATCACCCGGTCCGAGGATTCTCCGGGTCGGCTGAGGATCACCCGGTCCGAGGATTCTCCGGGTCGGC